>ERZ1673750.174-NODE-174-length-63676-cov-6.956319_pt1 | contig 63676 bp, 53 predicted proteins | sample MGYA00580203_ERZ1673750 | MGnify/ENA primary metagenome ERZ1673750 (study PRJEB41218, sample SAMN15661763) | gut metagenome | host: Homo sapiens | place: Canada: London | collected 2015-08-20/2019-03-30 | study: EMG produced TPA metagenomics assembly of... | reverse complement strand
AGGAAGCAGGACCTGCTGCCATGTTGTCCGGATGAAGTGTACGTCCTGTACCACCGCCGGAAGCAACGGAGAAGTATTTTTTGCCTTTCTCGTTGCACTCTTTTTTGTATGTTCCTGCTACCGGATGCTGGAAACGAGTCGGGTTCGTGGAGTTTCCTGTGATGGAAACGTCAACGCCCTCTTTCCACATGATCGCAACACCTTCCGGAACGCTGTTAGCGCCGTAGCAGTTAACCTTTGCACGAAGTCCCTCTGAATAGGATTTACGGAATACTTCCTTAACCTCGTTCTTATATGGATCATACTCTGTCTCTACATATGTAAAGCCGTTGATACGGGAGATGATCTGAGCAGCGTCTTTTCCAAGACCGTTCAGGATAACACGAAGAGGTTTTTTACGAACCTTGTTTGCTTTCTCTGCGATACCGATAGCACCCTCAGCTGCTGCGAAAGACTCATGTCCTGCAAGGAAGCAGAAGCAGTCTGTCTCTTCCTCAAGGAGCATCTTTCCAAGGTTTCCATGTCCAAGACCTACTTTACGTGTGTCTGCAACGGATCCCGGGATACAGAAAGCCTGAAGGCCTTCTCCGATAGCTGCTGCTGCGTCAGCGGCTCTTCTGCAGCCTTTTTTGATCGCGATAGCTGCACCTACTGTGTAAGCCCAGCAAGCGTTCTCGAAGCAGATCGGCTGAATGCCTTTGATCTGATCGTAAACGTTCAGTCCTGCGTCTTTAGTGATTTTCTCAGCTTCTTCGATAGAAGCGATTCCATAGCTGTTTAAAACAGAATTGATCTTGTCAATTCGTCTCTCATATGATTCAAATAAAGCCATTTCCTGTTACCTCCTAAATTATTCTTTTCTTGGGTCGATAATTTTAACAGCGTCTGCAACACGGCCATACTGACCTTTTGCTTTTTCCCATGCAGTATTCGGGTCATCGCCTTTTTTGATGAAATCAGTCATTTTTCCAAGGCTTACGAACTGATATCCGATGATCTCATCATCTGCATCAAGAGCAATACCTGTTACATAACCTTCTGCCATTTCAAGGTAACGAGGTCCTTTTTTCAGAGTTCCATACATTGTACCAACCTGAGAACGAAGTCCTTTTCCAAGGTCCTCAAGACCAGCGCCTACTGCAAGTCCGTCCTCGGAGAATGCAGACTGGGAACGTCCGTAAACGATCTGAAGGAAAAGCTCTCTCATAGCTGTATTGATTGCATCACATACAAGGTCTGTGTTCAGTGCCTCCATAACGGTAAGTCCTGGAAGGATCTCAGAAGCCATAGCTGCAGAGTGAGTCATTCCTGAACATCCGATTGTCTCAACAAGTGCCTCCTGGATGATTCCCTCTTTAACGTTAAGGGAAAGCTTACAAGCACCCTGCTGCGGAGCACACCAGCCAACACCGTGTGTAAATCCGGAGATATCCTTTACTTCTTTTGCCTGAACCCATTTTGCTTCTTCCGGGATCGGAGCGGCACCATGATGTACGCCCTGTGCCACTGGACACATTTCTTCTACTTCGCGTGAATAAATCATTTTAAAACTCCTTTCAAGTATAGATTGACCGATGTTATTGAGAAAAAAAGTTCGATAACACCCTATGGCTATTTTCTCACAAAACCTTTGTTTCGTCCAGTCATATTTGATAAAATTTTGCCATAAAACGCATAATATTGGTAGTTATTCCGGCAGTATTGCATGCCTAACTGTCAAATATTTCTGGCAACTGCTGTATGTATGTGATAATATATTAGCAAGTTTAACCCTGGAGGTATATTTTTCATGAATGCATCTGTGGATTCTGTTTTTCCAGAAAAATACCGCATTCTCAGCGGAAGCGCTCTGAAGATGATCGCGGTCATCACCATGCTGATCGATCATATCGGAGCTGTGCTACTCAGTATGTATCAGCCCGCACAGAAAATCCTGTTTACACTTTTCGGCAGAGAATATACTGTATATCTTATTTTCCGCGATATCGGAAGAGCTGCTTTTCCCATCTTCTGTTTTCTCCTGCTGGAAGGCTTCCGGCATACACGGAGCCGGTTCCTCTATGGAAGAAATCTCCTTCTTTTTGCGCTGCTTTCAGAAATTCCGTGGAATCTGATGTTTACAAATACGCTGCGTTACGAAAGACAAAATGTGTTTTTCACGCTTTTCCTCGGATATCTGGCCTTTTGTGCCATCGAATATTTCCAGACCAGACCTTCGATGCAGTTTCTCTGCATCCTGGGACTGCTTGTTGTTTCCATTTTTCTGAAAGCAGACTATGGATGGCGGGGGTATATCTTCCTGCTGATCATGTACTATATGCGAAACGATAAGCCAGGCCAGGCAATCCTCGGAAGCTGCTGGCTTTACTATGAATGGAGAGCCTCCTTTGCCTTTCTGTCCATTAACCTGTACAATGGAAAAAGAGGCTTCATCCGCGGAAAATCAGCAAAATATTTCTTTTACTGGTTTTACCCAGTCCATATTATAGGACTGGTCATACTTCGACAGCTTTTGTTTTTATCTTAATCCCGCCCGCTCCCGGTCGGTTCATCCTTCCACGACCAATACTGTTGCATCCATCACCCCATCAAAAAAAAGCTGCACTTTCTCAAAAGTGCAGCTTAAATGCGTGTCCAGAAGAATCTGTTTCTTATTTTTTCTTTACGATCTCTTTTGCATTTTTATAAATGGAATCCGCCGGAACACATCCACGTACCGGTGACAGCGGGTAAATATTGGAATTCCGTCCGATCACAGTACCGGGATTCAGCACAGAACCGCATCCGACTTCAACATGATCCCCGAGCATCGCTCCGAATTTCTTAAGACCGGTTTCGATCTTTTCATCCCCGTCTTTTACGACAACCAGCTTCTTGTCTGATTTTACGTTGGAACAGATCGATCCGGCACCCATGTGGGACTTATATCCCAGCACAGCATCTCCAACATAATTATAATGAGGAACCTGAACCTTGTTAAACAGCACTGCATTCTTAAGCTCTGTGGAATTTCCCACAACTGCGCCCTCACCAACGATAGCCTTGCCGCGGATAAATGCACAGTGGCGCACCTCGGCGTCTCTGCCAATGATAGCCGGTCCGGTGATACTTGCAGTCGGCGCAACTGTAGCGGATCTTGCGATCCATACATTTTCGCCCTTCTCCTCATATTCAGAAGGATCCAGTGTTTTTCCAAGCTTAATAATGAAATCTCCGATCTCCGGAAGAACCTCCCACGGATAGGTTTTTCCCTCAAAAAGCTCTGCTGCAATGGTCTCATTCAGATCCAGCATATTGCTGATAGTAAAATCTTTCATCATGATGATCTCTTTCCTCCCTGTCTGGAAGCTCGCTCCGGCTTCCTGTAGTTTACAGCGGCCACATCAAAAAACTGCCGCAGGTTATACTGATAATTGCTTGCCTCCACCTGCCGGGTACGTACCCGCACAAAATGCTCCAGCTTGTCCATATATTCCTGTTCCGTGATGCTGCCCTCTGCCACATAGGTGAGCCCCTTTTCCCAGCTTGCCGTAAGCTCCGGGTTCAGAAGCTGCCGGATAGAACAATTTACCACATCAAAGATCATTTCCCCAAGCAGCGTTGGAGTGATCACCTGGGTCTTTTTGTTCAGTGCCAGATATTTGATGTTAAAAAGCTTCTTCAGGATCTCGGCACGGGTAGCACTGGTGCCGATCCCGCTTCCCTTGATCTGGGCTCGAAGCTCCTCATCCTCGATCAGCTGTCCTGCATTTTCCATGGCAAGGATCATGGAACCGGAATTGTATCGTTTGGGCGGTGAAGTCTCACCCTCCTTGATACTCAAACCGTTCACAGGAAGTATATCACCCTTTTTCAGCTTCTGCAACGCCTCCAGGAGCACAGTATCACAGGAAACCTCGTCTTCCTCTCCATTTCCGTTTTTCTCACTGTCTGAAGCCCTTTTCCGCGAAAAAGAATTGGTGGCGATCTTCAGATAGCCTTCTTCTTTGAGAACCTTAAAGGATGAAAAGAATGCCTCGCCGTCCAGCTTCGTCACAAGACTCACCTTCTGATAAACGGCCGGCGGATAAAAAATACACAAAAATCTCCGTACAATAGTCTCGTACACACGCTGCGCAGTAAGAGACACGCTTCCCAGCGCATTCAATCCCTGACCGGTAGGAATGATCGCATAATGGTCTGTGATCTGCTTGTCATTCACATATCTGGTCTTTGCAATGCTTTTCCAGGATTCCATCCCCAAAACCTCTGCCGCCGCAGCACCGGCCTGCTGATAATTTCGAAGACCGGATATATTCTTGTATATCTCCTTGGCCACTGCCGTGGAAAGAACTCTGGCATCCGTTCTCGGATAAGTCACCAGCTTCTTCTCATAAAGCTCCTGTACGATCCGGAGTGTCTCATCCGGACTGATCTTAAACAGCTTTGAGCACACATTCTGAAGCTCCGCCAGGTTAAAAAGAAGCGGCGGATTTTTGTTTTCTTTTTTTCGTTCCACCTTTTCCACAATACAGGAAAGGGGCTGGTTCACCATCAGCTGATCGATCAGCATCTGTGCATGCTCTTTTTTCCTGAAGCCGTTTTCTTTATAAAGATACGGGGACTGGAAATACCGGCTGCCTTCCACAGCTCTCCATTCACCGTCAAAATTTTCGCCTGCAAGTCCAATGCTGCCAAGGACACGGTAAAACGGTGTCTTCACAAAGACACGGATCTCCCGTTCTCTCCGCACCACCATGCCAAGAACACAGGTCATCACACGCCCAACTGCAATGGCCTGATATTTGGAATGGAGATAATTGGTGACACTGCTTCCGTAGCGCAAGGTCAGAACTCTGGAAAAATTGATTCCCATAAGATAATCTTCCTTTGCGCGGAGATACGCAGATGCTGCCAGATTATCATACTCCGAGATATCCTTCGCTTCACGGATCCCTCTTAAGATCTCTTCCTCTGTCTGGGAATCGATCCACACACGTTTCTGGACTTTTCCCTTTACTCCTGCCATCTGGGCTACCAGACGGTAGATATATTCACCCTCACGTCCGGAGTCGGTACACACATAAATGGTATCCACATCCGGCCGGTTCAGCAGTCCTTTTACGATCTCGAACTGCTTTTTGACCCCGGGAATCACTTCATATTTAAATTCGCGCGGCAAAAAAGGCAGGGTATCAAAACTCCACCTTTTAAACTTGATATCATATTTTTCGGGATAGCTCATGGTAACCAGGTGTCCTACACACCAGGTTACCACAGAATCATCAGATTCCAGATATCCGTCTTTTCTCTGACCGTTGATCTTCAAAGCCTTCGCAAATTCTTGTGCCACGCTGGGCTTCTCCGCTATGTATAAAGCCTTTGCCATACTATTTATCTGCACTCATCTTTCTAAGCGGCCATGCCAGAAGCACAGCTCCGCCAACTATATTTCCCAGTGTTACGATCACCATGCTTTTAAGCATAGCGCCGACAGACAATCCTGGCACCATACAGAATGCAACTGTAAAAATACCCATATTTGCAATACAATGCTCAAATCCGCTGACAACGAAACCTGAAATACAGATCACGATCATCAGGAACTTGCCCGACTCACTCTTCAGCTTAATGCCGCAGAGAACAGCAAGACAGACGAAGAAATTACAAAGTACCGCACGGAAAAACATCTGACCTGCCGGAATACTCAGTTTTCCGTTTATAAATCCGGCAAAATAATCTGCTGTACCGGACGCTCCGGCACCTACAAAGATCAGTGCCAGGATCAGGCAGCCCACAAAATTGCCGATGTAACTGATTCCCCAGACCTTTCCAACATCTTTCCATGATACGCTCTTGTCATACGCACCAAAAGCCATTACTAGATTGTTACCGGTAAACAGCTCTCCTCCTACCATTACGATCAGCAGGACCGCAATGGAGAACACGATGGCTCCAAGGAATTTCCCCCATTCCGGGAAAGTTTTGGAAAATACATTTCCAACAACGTTACTGTAGATCATCGCCACATCAATAAAAAATCCGGCCATGATTGCCCGCATAAAGTATTTTCCGAAATTGCTGTTCAGTAAGTTTATCTTACCCTTCGCAGCGGTTGACAGTTTCTCTACATCCTCCCTGTTCATAAATAGCACCTCCACATATTTTTAGCAAGCGTGGCACTTTGTTGCTGCTTCTTTGTTCACAGCAACACGCTTTCCGGAAATCTGCTTGTTATATTGTAACACTTTACTAATTATTTAACAATAAAAATGCGAAAATTTTCAAAAATTTCCGTTTTGTTACATACAACAAACAATATCCGTTTTATACCAGAACACGATAGATGCCATCCCAGGCCAGTTCCTTTTTTTTCAGGAAATTTTCTGTTTCCTCCTCTGATTGCTCCACGCATTTCCATGCCAGTCCGCACTGGGCACTGATCTCTGAAGGGATCGGGATCAGCCTTCCCAGAAATTCAGATTCCTTGGCCGTTCTTTCCATTTTCATGGCAGCCGTGGTTGTGGAAAATGTCACAACTGTAGTAATTACTTTTCTGCGCATATCTCCTTTGTTCCTTCCACATACACAAAAACAGGACACCGGAAAAACCGATATCCCGTTTCTGATGATTTTCTTTATTTCCTGTAAAGGATCCAGTTCTTATTTAGCCTGGATATATCCTTTCGCTTTCAGAGTTTCTGCACAGAGAACTGCTCCGCCTGCGGCACCTCTTACTGTGTTATGGGAAAGTCCGATGAACTTGTAATCATAAACAGTATCCTCACGAAGACGTCCTACAGATACTCCCATTCCATTCTCATAGTTTACATCCATCTGTACCTGCGGACGGTTGTCCTCCTCAAGATACTGGATGAACTGCTTCGGAGCGCTTGGAAGCTCAAGCTCCTGCGGAAGTCCCTTAAACTCAACCAGCTTCTGGATCAGCTGCTCTTTGGTAGGTTTCTTGCGGAATTTAACGAATACAGCTGCTGTATGTCCGTTGAGGACCGGAACACGTACACACTGGCATGTGATGACAGGTGTGGTAGCCGGAACGATCACGCCGTCCTCGATCTTGCCCCAGAGTCTTAATGGCTCCTTCTCACTCTTCTCTTCCTCACCACCGATATACGGGATGATGTTGTGCTCCATCTCCGGCCAGTCCTTGAAGGTTTTTCCTGCTCCGGAAATAGCCTGGTATGTAGTGGCAACTACTTCATACGGCTCAAACTCTTTCCATGCGGTAAGTACCGGAGCGTAACTCTGGATAGAGCAGTTCGGTTTAACAGCTACAAAGCCGCGTTTTGTTCCGAGACGTTTCTTCTGGAATTCGATAACCTCGAAGTGCTCCGGATTGATTTCCGGAACTACCATCGGAACGTCCGGTGTCCAGCGGTGTGCGCTGTTGTTGGACACAACCGGTGTCTCTGTCTTTGCATATTCTTCCTCGATCGCCTTGATCTCATCCTTAGTCATATCAACTGCAGAAAATACAAAGTCAACAGTAGCTGCAACCTTCTCAACCTCGTGGATATCCATAACAACCAGCTTCTTTACTGCCTCCGGCATCGGAGTATCCATTTTCCATCTGCCGCCTACAGCCTCCTCGTAGGTCTTGCCTGCGCTTCTCGGGCTTGCCGCTACAGTAACCACCTCAAACCACGGGTGATTCTCCAGAAGAGAAATGAATCTCTGACCAACCATTCCAGTTGCACCTAAAATACCGACTTTAAGCTTTTCACTCATAATAAAACTCTCCTCATCTCGTGTCCCTCCATGGCACACATTTGTCTTTTCTGTAAATACTATACCAATTTTTCCTAAAATGCAAGCATTATCTTAATTTTTTTCAAGATATTCTTTATTCTGAGCGATCACCTGCTCCATCACGTCCGGTCCCGGCGCTCCCAGAGTCACACGTTTTTCCACGCAGGTCTTCATACTGATGGCTTCATAGATGTCCTCCTCAAACACAGGACTGATCTCTTTGTACTCGGAAAGCGGAAGCTCATCCAGAGAGATTCCCTTATCCAGACAGAGAAGGACCAGTCTTCCGACGATGCCGTGAGCATCACGGAACGGTACACCGTGGTTAACCAGATAATCTGCTGCGTCTGTGGCGTTTGTAAAGCCTCTCTTTGCGCTTGCCTCCATGTTGGCTTTGTTGAACTGCATAGTGGAAACCATGCCGGTAAACAGGGCGATACAGCCCTTTACAGTGTCGATGGCATCAAAGGTCAGCTCCTTGTCTTCCTGCATATCTTTGTTGTATGCAAGCGGGATTCCCTTCATGGTTGTGAGAATAGATGTCAGCGCTCCGTAAACACGGCCTGTTTTTCCACGGACAAGCTCTGCGATATCCGGATTCTTCTTCTGCGGCATGATACTGCTGCCTGTGCTGTATGCGTCATCGATCTCAACGAAACGGTACTCATTGGAATTCCACAGAATGATCTCCTCTGAAAAACGGCTCAGATGCATCATGATCGTAGAAAATGCACTGAGAAGCTCGATGACATAATCTCTGTCAGATACGGAATCCATACTGTTTCTGGTTGGTGCATCAAAGCCGAGAAGCTCTGCAGTATAGGCACGATCCAACGGATAAGTGGTTCCTGCCAGTGCTCCCGCTCCAAGCGGACAGGTATTCATTCTCTTACGGATATCAAAAAGTCTGTCACGGTCTCTGCGGAACATCTCAAAATATGCGCCTACATGGTGTGCCAGAGTTACCGGCTGTGCCTTCTGAAGGTGGGTAAATCCCGGCATGTAGGTGTGAACATTCTCTTCCATGATCTTCTGCAGGGCAAGAAGAAGGTCCTTCAGCTCCTTATCTGTCTCATCGATCTCGTCGCGGACATAAAGCTTCATATCCAGAGCTACCTGGTCATTACGGCTTCTTCCTGTGTGAAGCTTCTTTCCGGCATCTCCGATACGGTCGATCAGGTTTGCCTCCACGAAGCTGTGGATATCCTCATACTCCGCTGTGATCTCCAGCTTGCCTGCTTCCACGTCTGCAAGGATACCGTCCAGTCCTTCTGTGATCTGCTCCTTTTCTTCCTCTGTCAGGATCCCCTGTTTTGCAAGCATGGCAACATGTGCCTTGCTTCCACGGATATCCTGTCTGTAAAATTTTTGATCAAAGGAAATGGATGCGTTAAAATTGTAAACCAGCTTGTCCGTTTCTTTTGTAAAACGGCCTCCCCATAACTGTGCCATATTGATTCTTCCTCACTTTTCTTTTTTGCGGCAGAACTGTCTTCTCCGGACATACACGAGCTCCGTCTCCCGGACGTCTGCACTTTTCTGTGTTAGTGTAACATATTTTTATAAAAATGCAAAGTTTTTCATAATTATACGTTTGCTGTCTTCAGCCGTTGTTACTGTTCACTCGGTTCTCAGTAACCAGCCGTTCTCTATCCATGGCTTCTTTCTTTGAAAATACACAGCCGCAGTAATTCTGCCGGTACAGAGCATGCTCATGAGACAGTTCAATAGAACGCTTGTAGCCATTCTTTTTCTTAAAATCTGAAGTCAGATGTGGCACTTTATAGATTTCTGCCAGCTCCTCGCCGATCTCATTGATCTTCTGTGCATTTTTCAGTGGACTGATACTTAATGTTGTGGTGAAATAATCATATCCGCCCTCCTTCGCCAGCTTTGCCGCCTCTTCCATCCGCAGGCGGTAACACCGAAAGCACCTCTCTCCTCCTTCCGGAACATCTTCCAGGCCTTTTGCCATCTCATAAAATTCCTTCGGGTCATACCGTCCCTCCACCAGCGTTACCGGATGTACAAACTCCATCTCCCCGATCAGGCGGCGGATCTCAGCCACGCGGTGTGAATATTCCTCCACCGGTGCGATATTGGGATTATAAAAAAATATCGTAATCTCAAAATACTGCGACAGGTATTCCATCACATAGCTACTGCATGGCGCACAGCAGGCATGCAGAAAAAGTCTGGGGGTTTTCCCTTCCTTCTGGTTTCTTTCAATCAGTTTATCCAGTTCTTTCTGGTAGTTTCTCTTGTTCAATGTTTGTAATTCCTTTCTCTATGACTGTTTTCAGGCAGACAGCAAAGTATACATCTCTGCCATTGGCCTTCTCCTGTTTCAGACATATGATAATATTATACCATTATCTACGAAAAGGAGGCAATATCCATGAATCCTGTCCTGAAAGTGCGGGACGTGTGTCTCTCCTATCACACATTGTCCGGTGAGACACCCGCCCTTTCTCATATATCCTTTGATCTGATGCCCGGTGAATTCCTGTCCATTGTAGGACCTTCCGGATGCGGAAAATCCACTCTTCTGAATCTCATTGCCGGCCTGCTCACTCCGGAGCACGGTTCCATTACTCTGGGAGGCCGGCCGGTATCCTCCGGCAGTGCCGCTGTAGGATATATGCTCCAGAAGGATCATCTTCTGGAATGGCGGAGCATCTACAAAAACATCCTTCTCGGCCTGGAGATCCGGAAAGAACTCACACCTGAAAAGCTGGCACATGCAGAAGCCCTTCTTCAGACCTACGGTCTGGACCGTTTCCGTGATGCCCGCCCTTCCCAGCTTTCCGGCGGTATGCGCCAACGTGCCGCTCTGATCCGGACCCTGGTGCTGGAACCGGAGCTCCTTCTTCTGGACGAACCATTTTCCGCTCTGGATTACCAGACACGCTTAAATGTCAGTGATGATATCGGAAAAATCCTCAAAAGCTCCGGCAAGCCTGCGATCCTGGTCACTCATGACATCTCCGAAGCCATCAGTATGGCCGACCGGGTACTGATCCTTTCTGCACGTCCTGCCACTGTACGAAAGATCATTGATATCGATCTGGATATCAGCGACCGCACTCCCCTCTCCTCCAGAAATGCTCCGGATTTTAAGAAATATTTTAACATCATATGGAAGGAGCTCAATGAAAATGCCTGAAATTTCCAGACAGCAGAAACAATATCTTGCACGGCAGAAAAAAGAAAAACACATTATCCTGGCTGCACGGACACTTCTTTTTGTTCTGTTTATGGGACTTTGGGAAATATCCTCTGATCTTGGATGGATCGATTCCTTTATCTTCAGCAGTCCTTCCCTGATCGCAAAGACCTTTCTTTCCATGTGCAGGGATCAGTCCCTGTTTGCACATATTGCCGTGACACTGGCAGAAACTCTTGTCAGTTTCTTTTTTGTTGTGATCCTGGGTGTAGGAACCGCAGTACTTCTCTGGTGCTCCCGACGGATCGCACGGATCCTGGAGCCATGTCTGGTGGTACTGAACAGTCTCCCGAAATCTGCTCTGGCCCCTCTTCTGATCGTATGGCTTGGTGCCAACGAACGTACCATTGTAGTCGCCGGCATGTCTGTAGCCATCTTCGGCTCCGTTATCAATCTGTACTCCGGTTTCTGCCAGGCAGATCCGGAAAAGCTGAAGCTGATCGAAACTCTGGGGGGACACAAAAAGGAAAAGCTTCTGAAGATCGTCCTGCCCTCCTCCGTTCCTCTTATCCTGAGTGTGATGAAGGTCAACATCGGGCTTTGCCTGGTAGGCGTGATCATCGGAGAATTTATCGGTGCCCGAAAAGGCCTGGGATACCTGATCATTTACGGAAGCCAGACATTCAGACTTACATGGGTCCTGATGTCCATTGTGATCCTCTGCATCATTGCCATGCTGCTGTATTTTGCACTTTATCTTATTGAAAAACAGGTCCGGAAGCATTAGCTGTAAAAAGGGCGTGTAAAAATGATCTCTCATTTTTTACACGCCTCTTTTGCTCTTATAACCTTTGTTTCAAAGTTTTCCCACGGCAAAGGCCGTGCATAATAAAAGCCCTGGATCTCATCGCAGCTCAGGCTTCGCAGGATCTCCACCTGTTTTGCTTTCTCCACGCCCTCGGCAAGAACCTTCATTCCAAGGCTGTGTGCCAGCGAAATGGTATGACGGATCACCTGCTGCCCACGAAAATTCTCTATGTAATCGATCAGACTTTTATCCAGCTTCAGAGTATCGAATGGCAACTGGTTCAGGCTTGTCATAGATGAATAGCCGGAGCCAAAATCATCCATATGCAGCTCGAATCCTGCATCCACCATCTTCTCTATGAGCTTACTGATCCGATCATTATACAACGCAGCAGTTTCTGTCAATTCAATGGGAACAGAAGAAAACGGAATGCCATTTTCTTCCACGATCTTCACATAACGACAGATCATATTATCGTAATGGATACTGGCACGTGACAGATTCACCGAAATCGGAAGTATCTTTTTCCCTGATCTTATACGTTCCCCCTGGATGCTGCATACCTTTCGGAAAACATATTCATCAAGGCGTACGATCAGACCATCCTTCTCAAAAAGAGGGATAAATTCTCCCGGCGAAACCATAGTTCCTTCCGCTCTCTTCCAGCGCACCAGTGCCTCCGCCCCAACGATTTCTTCTGTCTCCACACTGTATTTCGGCTGCAGGTAGACTACGAATTCTTCATTGCGTATAGCCTCCACGAAAGCATTCTCCATCTGTCCGTTACGGATATGCCTCTTTCTCATCTCATCATCATAAAAAGCGATCTGGTGCTCATAGTCATCCCGGATACTCTTCATGGCCAGAAAAGCCCTGTCACAGATCAGGGTAAAAGGCAGTGTCTTATCCACATTCTCATAGACCCCATAGTTGACCACCAGATTAGGAATCGGTGCTCCACTCTCGACCCTGTGGATAAATTTCTCCATATCTGTCATACGGATCTCTTTCTTTCCATATATGATGGCTACAAACTGGTCTCCTCCATATCTGCCCACCGTCCCGTAGCGAACCTGATTTCTATACGTATCTCCCAGATAGGTAAGAACCTGATCACCGGTCTTCTCTCCATAGGTTCCGTTGATCCATTTAAAGTTCTTTATATCTGCCACCACCACATGAAAATCCTGATTCGTATTAAAGCGCATCAGCGTCTTTGCATGATGGAAAAAGGCCTGTCTGATATAAAGCCCTGTAAGATCATCATATTCCAGAGCTGAGAGTACCATCACGGACTCTCTCAGCTTGATCACATTGTTGATCTTACTTTTTAATATACGGACATTATACGGTTTCCGTACAAAATCCACTGCTCCCAGTTCCAGACATCGCACCTCATCCTCCAACCGGTTACTTCCGGTTATGATGATCACAGGCACAGAGGTCAGCATCACATCATCACGGATCAGCTCCAGAAACTGAAATTCATCACATACCGGCACACTCATATCAAGAAGAATTGCAGAAAGGGTTTTGTAATTCTCAGACAGACGCTTCATCCCCTCTGCTTCATTCATCGCAGAGATAACCTCAAAACTGCCCTCCAGATGTTCTGTAAGCGCTTTCCGATCCGTCTCGTCATTCACTACAATAAGAAGTTTTCTTCCGGATGCTGTTCCTCCTGGTTCCAGTATGGCCTCCATCTCACTGTACCGTACATCCATATCCTCATTGGCAAAAGCAAACACCACGGTCTGAAAATCCTCAGCCGTTCCTACCCTGGCACATTTCACATAGAAATATTCAATCCTCCCGTTGCTTCGGCGTACACGATAATGTACCATCAACTGGGGAATCCTTGTAAGACGTTGGCATATCTTCTCAAAATCCATCATCTGATGCATCCGGATCCTGTCCTCTGCCGCAACACTGCTCTCAATATAAATATCCATGATCTTCTCATAGGATTCATCCCTGCGAAGTCCCTCCTCCCCATAAGCTCCACTCTGCCCCTGGAAGCGGCATACCTGGACCTTATGAGTCTCTCTGTCAACAGAGTAGATATTGATAAAATTTTTTCCGAGAACATTAATGATCCCCATAAGAATCGGATTCTCCATCATTCCGCTGCTGATCTCATCATTCGTCTCTGTATCCGAAAAAACAAGGGCATGTCCTGTCCCGCCGGATTCCAGCGGAATCTCCACAGCATCAACCGAACGCAGGATATTCCGTCCCGGTTCCAGATAATTCTTCGGACCTTTGATCCCGTTAACGACCGGACAGATCTCACAGGGAGTTTCTCTGTTTCTCAGACAGTGATAGCATTTCTCGCCCCTCTTCAGCTGCGGATAGATCTCACGTGCTGCCAGGTTATAGCTGATAATCTTATAATCCTCATCTATGACATACATTCCCGATGCATTTTTCCCCACGAGCATCACCTCCTGATTCGTAAATTTCTCATAGATCCTTCGTGACAGTTACTGTCTCAAAATCCTTAAATATTCCTTCATTATATACGATTTTTCTGATAACTGCAATTATCTTTCGTATTATTTATTTTTCATATTGGTTTTATTATATTTCGGTTATCAGCGCATCTGAAAAGATTTCCCCCTGAGCGGAACCCCGGCAAGCTCCGCAAGCCTTTTGATCCCGGAATCTGCTATGGATACCGCACTCTCCACATGATTGAAATCTGTGGCACTGTAATCAAACAGGATATTTCCCTGTGCTTCAAACTCCTCGTCCCGTTCCCAGAAAAAGAATCTCATAGGCATACAGTCAAAGGCCCTGATCTCATATCCCACATCACCCTGGGGCAGTTCCCTGCCGTCAAGCTTCTGAAACGCCTCCCTCAATTCCTTTTCATGGCCGGAAAATGTAGCACTGAACACATCCGTCTCTCCGATCTGATACGCCGGCGCAAATGGTCTTGCATTCCTGAGATCTGCAAAAGGGACCCACTTATCCATAATAAAAGCCCCCTCTTTCGCATACCCCAGAAGCGTATAAATATTCAGCATCTCCGTAGTATCCGGTTCTCTCTGTCCATCCAGGCTCTGGATACTGCCGTCTTCCAGACTCACCCCATATCTTCTTCCGAAATGAATGATCGTGAGAAACCCGTTTTCTTCCTTCAGTTCCGGCACCCGTTTATGCAGATCTGCCTGATCCATCTTCAAAAAGCGTTGTGCCCACTCTTCACATAGTTTTACATAGTTGGAAATTCTTTCTTCTTTCATCCTGTCTTCTCCCTGTCTGATATCGATATCCTTTCTCCGCTGTATTCCGGACTTTTTTTACAGAATACACTGCTTTCACATTTTCCGCAAGAATCTTCGCCGATGTATCCGAAATCCGGCTATTTTCAGTGTTACTGTTTTTTCAGAATCCCGGAACCTTCTTAAGCGTTTCTTTTTTTCGACAGATCATCCATCAATTTTCCCAAATCCGTCTAATTTCCCAATATAAAAATAACGTTTTTTTGCACAAAAAACTGGATTTTCTTTTTTAAAAGGTGTATAATATTAACAAAGTTTATTGTTTTTATGGTTAAAGACACCTGGCAGTAAACAAGAAATGAAAGTGAGGATTCGCCATGAAACAAAACAGTATGTTAGCAATGATCCTGGCCGGTGGAAGAGGAAGTCGTCTTCACGAGTTGACGAATAAAGTTGCCAAGCCAGCCGTTGGTTATGGCGGTAAATACCGTATCGTGGATTTTCCGCTCAGTAACTGTGCCAACAGCGGCATTGATGTCGTAGGTGTACTGACACAGTATGAATCAGTTTTACTGAACAGCTATGTAGCAGCCGGTGGCCGCTGGGGCCTTGATGCCAAGGACAGCGGAGTTTATGTACTTCCTCCACGTGAGAAGGCTGATGCCGGTCTGGATGTATACCGTGGAACAGCTGATGCGATCTCTCAGAATATTGATTTCATCGACTCACAGAACCCGGAATACCTTCTGATCCTTTCCGGTGACCACATCTATAAGATGAATTATGCAAAGATGCTTGATGACCATATCCAGCATAAGGCAGATGCGACTATTGCAGTTATCGAGGTTCCCATGAAGGAAGCCAGCCGTTTCGGTATCATGAACACCGGTGAAGATGACCGCATCGTGGAATTTGAAGAGAAACCGGAACACCCGAAGAGCAATCTTGCCTCCATGGGTATCTACATATTCAACTGGAAGCTTCTGCGCAAGCTCCTGCTGGCAGATATCAAAAATCCGGATTCCAATCACGATTTCGGTAAATACATCATCCCTACACTCCTTGCACAGGACAAAGCACTCTACGCCTACAAGTTCAAAGGCTACTGGAAGGATGTAGGAACCATCGATTCCCTCTGGGAAGCAAACATGGATCTTCTCAGTCCAAACAGTGAACTGGATCTTAACGATCCTACCTGGAAAATCTACACTGAGGATGCTACCTCTCTTCCACAGTATATCTGTGATACAGCTGTGATCAACACTGCTTTCATCACTCAGGGCTGTGTTGTAGAAGGTGAGATCACCAACTCCGTACTTTTCACAGGCGTCAAGGTCGGTCCTGGTGCCAAGATCATCGACAGTGTCCTGATGCCGGGTGTTGTTGTTGAAGCAGGTGCCGTTGTCCAGCGTGCTCTCGTTGCAGACGGAGTCGTGATCGGTGCCAATGCTCGTGTCGGTTCCAAGGACAGTGAGCACATCGAACTTGTATCAAAACGTGTAAAGGGGGCTGAGTAATATGTTTAAAGCATTTGGAATCGTGAATTCCTCAGAAAGAAATATCCATGTGGAGGGGCTTCAGGACTACCGTGCGATCGGCGCCTTTTCATTTCTCGGAAGATATCGTGTCATCGACTTCCCAATCTCAAATATGACCAACAGCGGAATTGAGTACATTCAGGTCTATGTAAAAAACAAACCCCGTTCTCTTGTAGAACATCTCGGAACCGGACGTCACTACAACATCAACTCCAAGAGCGGTAATCTCCAACTCCTCTTTTCAGAGCATTCCGGAGTCAACGATATCTATAACACCGATATCGACAACTACTACTCCAATCTGGAGTGCATCGAAGCAGTTCATTATCCGTATGTTGTTATCGCTCCGAATTACATGATCTACACCACCGACTATTCCAAGCTGATCGATGCCCATATCGAATCCGGTGCAGATGTGACCATGCTTTATCATTCCGTTGATAATGCCAAGGAGAACTATCTGAACTGCCACATCCTGAACCTGAACCGTCAGAAGGGTGTTCTCTCCATTGAGCACAACCACGGCAATGCAAAGAACCGCAACATTTTCATGGATACCTACGTAATGAGCAAGGAGCTTTTCATCAGCCTCATCCATAAGGCAAAAGAGATTTCCTCTCTTTATACCCTTGCAGACGTGATCAATGCCGGCTGCAGAGACGGTGAGCTGGATGTGCGTGGTATATCTCATCGCGGATATTTTGCATCGATCACTGATTTCAAGAGCTATCACGATGCAAATATGGATCTGATTGACTACAAAACTGCAACGGATCTTTTCCATGATAACTGGCCGATCTATACACGCACCAACAACTCCTGTCCGACCCATTATTTTGACACAGCCAATGTTTCCAACTCCGTTATCTCCAACGGCTCCATGATCGAGGGAACGGTAGAGAATTCTATTGTCGGACGTGGCTGTACCATCAAAAAGGGCGCTGTTATCAAGAACTGTGTAGTTCTTGCAGACTGCACCATCGGTGAGAATGTCCATATCGAAAATCTGGTGGTAGACAAGCATGCCAAGATCACACATGCCAAGGAGATCATCCGTCCTGCGGATGAGCCTGGCTACATCAAACGTAACGATACACTGTAATATTCATATATAATAAGGCCTCCGGTTCCTGTGTTACGAACCGGAGGCCTTATTTATCTCTGTACTCAGCTAAGCATATGGATCCGTCATTTCAGAACAGACTGAATCCATTTCAACGCATTATCCTTATTCTTCACGTTACCCGGAAGGCAGATGCACACCGGATCATATCTCAGGCCAAATTCCTGAGCAACACTACTACGGCCGTCAAGCTCCAGATGCTGATCATCCACAGCGCCCAGAGACTCAAACACCTCATCTCCAAACGTTTCCCTGAGATTTGCATACATTCCGCTATCTTTCTCATGTTCATAGAGTTCCTTCGGCATGATCAGGACATCAACGGTAGCACTCTGGATTTCCGTCACATATGCGATCCTAGCATAGTAATCAAAATCCTCTCCTGTCTCGTCCGTCATCAGATTCTGCGCCACACTGACTTCTGCATATTTATCCTCTGTTCCCAGTGTCTTCAGAACATCCTCTTCCACCTTCTCAGAGTCATAATTCCCTGCATTCACCACCGCAATGGAAAGCACCGTCTTCATCTGTGCGTGACGATAAATATTCACTCCCAGACAGACTCCGCCAATGGCAAGAAGCACGCACAGCATATGTATCTTATAATACATCCAGATATACTGAATCTTCTTACCTGTTCCCATTCCCTTCAGTTTCTCTCTTTCGATCCGGCGGCGTTCCTTCTTCGTCAGATCAGTTTCGTTGGGCATCTCCGGATTCAGTACACTCTCATCGTGTCCGTCACTGCCGGCCTCCGCTCTGTTTTGTAAATCCATAAAAATCTCCTTTGTCTTTCATGTCTCAGTATTTTTTACCCTGAAGCGGGATATTCCAGTCGCTTTCCCCGCATCCTCCGGGTGGGTGCTGTGACTTATCAATAAAGGATATTTTAGCATATTTTGGTACAAAATCACAGCGCATAAATATGAAAATACCATAAACTCTTCTATTTCCGACAGATCCTCATTCCATATCCATACATTACCACCACAGCAGTCACAAGAACACAGACCATCACCGGTCTCATCCACAGATATAAAAGATTTTTCTCAATTCCAGCTGCCACAGCCACATCCTTCAGGATATCAGCCACGCAGAGATGGAACAGATAAATAAAAAACGCATATTTCTGACCGATGGCTACCGGAAGCTCGGGCACTTTCCGATTCTTTCCCATGATCGCAATGAGAAAAAGGCCAACAGCCATAAATACTGACCCCAGAAACAATTCCAGTTTGCCAAAATACCGGTATTCCAGCAGACTTGCAATCCCGCCGCCAGCTACCATGCCATACAAAAGAAGCACTTTTTTTCCGGCAAACCAGGCTTCCAGCTTTTCCTGATGTCTGTGTATCAGATGTCCCAACATAAAAAACGGAAATCCGGTAAACAGATAGTTTCGAAATTGCATAACACGGAAATGCTTTTCCGGGAACAGGAAGGTCGAAAATTCCTCCATTCCGAAATGGATCAGAAGAAGCACCGGTATCAGAACATATGCCTGCTTACAAATCCGGAATCTTGCTGCCAAGGCAAAAAGAAGATAACAATAGAGCAGTGCCGGGAGAAACCACAGATGCCATTTCACCTGAGAGCTGTTATTATATAGAAGAAACTGGCGGATATGTTCCCCCGAAACCAGGGCTTCCAGCCATTCCTTCTGGCTTGCTCCGTCGATGTAATTCTGGATCAGCTCCCACAGACAGCAGACCGGAAATGCCACAAGCATCAGCTTCAGAACATGCCGGATCTTTTTTCCGGTTCTTATAAATTCCGTATCATCGCCACGGAAACAAAAATATCCGGATACCATAAAAAACACAGGTACTGCAAATCTAGCAAGTACATTGGCTATGATTCCGGCATTTTCCGGAAAATGGACGTGAAGAAGCACAACTGCATAAGCACAGATCGCCTTTACCATATCCAGAGTACGGTTTCGCATAAAAATTACTCCTTTTTATATCGAACGCTTATCCCGGAAATATGATTCCGGGGTTCCCTTTTTTTCGAAACGATATACTAACAAACCAACAGAATTTTGTCAATGCTGTTTTTCTCCTGTACGGTTTACTCTTATACGTTTTACTCTTGTACGGCTTCCGGATCTGAATTATAATTCTTTTATGACTTCTATGACAGGATGTTTGTTATTTCCTCAGAAAGGATTCTATTTTTTATGAAAAAAGACGGCTACTATTCTTCCGGCGAATTTGCACGCATGGCACACGTAACTCTGCGTACTGTCCGCTATTATGATAAACAGGATATCCTGAAACCCTCTCTCGTCACCGAATCCGGCGCACGTTTTTATACAGACGAGGATTTTGCAAGGCTTCAGCAGATCCTCCTTCTGAAATACCTGGGCTTTTCCCTGGATGACATCCGTGAAATGACCATCGGTGATTCCGATTATCATTTCATGCTGAATTCTCTGAATATCCAGCTTCGTCTGGTCCGTGACCGGATCGAACAGATGCAGCTGGTCGAAAAAGCAATCCAGGATACCGCACAGATGATAAAGGAACAGCACACCATTGACTGGAGCCAGATGCTGAACCTGATCCACCTGACCGGCATGGAAAAAAGCCTCAAGAATCAGTATCAGAATGCCACCAACATTTCCTCCAGGATCAACCTCCACAGCCTGTACTCCCAGAACAAACAGGGATGGTTTCCCTGGATCTTTGAGCAGTGTCGGATCTCACCCGGTCTTCGTATTCTGGAGCTGGGCTGCGGAGACGGAACGTTATGGACCGACAATCTTTCCCTTCTGCCGGAGGATATCTCCATCACACTTTCCGATATTTCCAGCGGTATGCTCCGCGATGCCAGACGAGCCATCGGTTCCTCGGATACCCGGTTTGCATTCCGGGCCTTTGACTGCAGAAAAATCCCCTGCAAGGACGAAAGCTTTGATCTGGTGATCGCCAATCACGTGCTTTTTTACTGCGATGATATTCCTTCCGTCCTGAAGGAAGTCCGCCGTGTCCTCGCTCCCGGCGGAAGATTTCTCTGCAGTGCTTACGGAAAGGCACATATGCAGGAGGTCAGCCAGCTGGTGCAGGATTTTGATGAACGGATCGTGCTTTCCGCAGACCGGCTTTATGAACGGTTCGGACGTGAAAACGGTCAGAGTATCCTAGCGCCTTTTTTCCCAAAGGCTCAGTGGCTTTCTTATGAAGACTGCCTTCTGGTCCAGGATGCGGAGCCGCTGATCTCCTACGTCCTCTCCTGCCACGGCAACCAGAATCAGTATATATTGGACCGTTACAAGGAATTCCGGGCCTACACCGCCAGAAAAACTGCCAAAGGATTCCGCATTACCAAAGATGCCGGCGTATTTCTTTGTGAAAAATAGCCAAAAATAAAAAATATGAAAAAAGCTCTTGAAGGTGACCTTGCGTCACCTTTTATAATACAGTTACAGTAACAAAGTTATGTGCAGGCACGACTTATGCTGCACATCATCACGCAAAGGAGAAAACATATGAAAGGAATTATTTTAGCCGGAGGCTCCGGAACACGTCTTTACCCACTTACCATGGTGACCTCCAAACAGCTTCTGCCGATCTTTGACAAACCGATGATCTACTATCCTATGTCTGTTCTTATGAACGCAGGCATCCGTGATATCCTGATCATCTCCACCCCGCAGGATACCCCGAGATTTGAGGAGCTTCTCGGTGACGGCCATCAGTTCGGTGTCAACCTTACCTATGCTGTACAGCCAAGCCCGGACGGACTTGCTCAGGCATTTATCATCGGCGAGGAATTCATCGGCAACGACACCGTATGTATGGTCCTTGGTGACAACATCTTCGCAGGACATGGCCTCAAAAAGCGCCTGAAAGCTGCTGTAGACAATGCAGAAACAGGCAAAGGTGCCACTGTTTTCGGATACTATGTAGATGATCCGGAGCGTTTCGGCATCGTGGAATTCGACCAGAACGGAAAAGCGGTTTCCATTGAAGAGAAACCGGAAAAGCCAAAAAGCAACTACTGTGTAACCGGTCTCTACTTCTACGACAACAAGGTTGTAGAGTACGCAAAAAATCTGAAGCCAAGCGCAAGAGGCGAGCTTGAGATCACAGACCTGAACCGTATCTACCTTGAGAAGGGACAGCTGAACGTTGAGCTTCTGGGCCAGGGCTTCACATGGCTGGATACCGGTACACACGAAAGCCTTGTAGAGGCAACCAACTTCGTAAAAACCATGGAGCAGCATCAGCACCGCAAGATCGCATGCCTTGAGGAGATTGCTTACTTAAACGGCTGGATCACAAAGGAGGACGTGCTCAAGGTTTACGAAATCCTTAAGAAAAACCAGTATGGCCAGTATCTCAAGGATGTTCTGGACGGAAAATATCTGGACGCGCTTCACTAAGCCGATCTGATTTTCCGACACTGAATTTACCTGCGGACTCCGTTTCGACGGAATCCGCATAAGATCAATCATTTATTATAAAGGAGATTTTTTATGACAATCATCGTTACCGGCGGCGCCGGATTTATCGGAAGCAACTTTATTTTTCATATGATGGAGGCTCATCCGGATTACCGTATCGTATGCCTGGACTGCCTGACCTATGCCGGAAACCTTTCCACTCTTGCACCGGTCATGGACAAGCCGAACTTCCGCTTTGTAAAAGAAAGCATCACAGACCGTGACGCTGTTTACAAGCTTTTCGAGGAGGAACATCCGGACATCGTGGTAAACTTCGCAGCTGAGAGCCACGTAGACCGTTCCATCGAAAACCCGGAGGTATTCCTTGACACCAACATCAAGGGTACTGCTGTTCTCATGGATGCCTGCCGTAAATACGGAATCCAGCGTTATCATCAGGTTTCCACAGACGAGGTTTACGGAGATCTTCCTCTTGACAGACCGGACCTCTTCTTCACAGAGGAAACTCCGATCCATACAAGCAGCCCGTACAGCTCCTCCAAAGCAGGTGCTGACCTTCTTGTTCTCGCATACCACAGAACCTACGGCCTGCCTGTGACCATCAGCCGCTGCTCCAACAACTACGGCCCGTATCACTTCCCGGAAAAGCTGATCCCGCTGATGATCGCCAACGCTCTGAACGACAAACCACTCCCGGTTTACGGAAAGGGTGAAAATGTCCGCGACTGGCTCTATGTTGAGGATCACTGCCGTGCCATCGACCTAATCATCCACAAAGGACGTGTAGGCGAGGTTTACAATGTAGGCGGACATAACGAGATGAAAAACATCGATATCGTAAAACTGATCTGCAAGGAGCTTGGCAAACCGGAAAGCCTGATCACACATGTAGCAGACCGTAAAGGCCATGACATGCGCTACGCTATCGACCCGACCAAGATCCACAACGAGCTTGGATGGCTTCCTGAAACAAAATTCGCAGACGGAATCAAAAAGACCATCAAATGGTACCTTGACAACAAGGAATGGTGGGAAACCATCATCTCCGGTGAGTATCAGAACTACTACGAAAAAATGTATGGAAACCGCGAGGAGGTTAAAGCATGAGATTTTTCGTAACAGGTGTTGGCGGCCAGCTTGGCCATGACGTAATGAATGAACTGTCCGGCCGTGGACATGAAGGCGTAGGAAGTGACATTGCTCCTTCCTACAGCGGCATCGCTGATGGTACTCCTGTTACCACCATGCCTTATGTGCAGCTTGATATCACAGATAAAGAAGCGGTAGCAAAAACCATCCGTGAGGTAAAGCCTGATGCAGTGATACACTGTGCCGCATGGACGGCCGTAGACGCTGCAGAGGACGAGGAAAACCGTGAAAAGGTACGTCTTGTCAATGTTGTAGGGACACAGAACATTGCGGACATCTGCAAGGAGCTTGGCATCAAGATGATGTATATTTCCACAGACTACGTTTTTGACGGCCAGGGAACCACACCATGGGATCCGGACTGCAAGGACTACGCTCCACAGAACGTATACGGTCAGACCAAGCTTGACGGTGAACTGGCAGTATCCGGCACTGTAGATAAATTCTTTATCGTACGTATTGCATGGGTATTCGGCAAAAACGGCAAAAACTTTATCCGTACCATGGTAAATCTGGGAAAAACCCATGACAAGCTTACCGTAGTCAGTGACCAGATCGGAACTCCGACCTACACCTACGACCTTGCACGTCTTCTGGTAGACATGGTCGAGACAGAGAAATACGGCTACTATCACGCAACCAACGAAGGCGGCTTCATCAGCTGGTATGATTTCACTAAAGAGATCTTCCGCCAGGCTGCTGCCCTCGGCCACAAGGAATACGAAAAAGTAGAGGTATCTCCTGTCACAACTGCAGAGTATGGCGTTTCCAAGGCTGTACGTCCATTCAACAGCCGCCTGGATAAATCCAAGCTTATAAAAAACGGCTTCCAGCCACTTCCAACATGGCAGGATGCCCTGGAAAGATATCTGAAAGAGATCCTGTAAAAAAAAAATCCATCGGTGATCGCCGGTGGATTTTTTTCGTTCTGTTTCTCATGAAAAAACAGCCGGTGGAAAGCTTTACGCTTCCCCGGCTGTTCTTATGCTAAAATTTAATAATTTTATCTTACTGCTGTGCAACAGTTCCGTCTGCTGCCTGGGCATCTGCTGTGCCATCCTGTGTGGCAGCTGCAGTCTCACCCTGCGCTTCTGCTGTACTTCCCTCTGCAGCTGCCTGTGCATCATTATCCGTAGCTGCTGCCGCTGATGTTGCACTGTCTGCCTCCTCCTGGGAAACAGTCTCTCCGTCACGAACCTTCTTCATCATGGCCTCCGCCTTCTGAACGGTAGACTCATCCGGAATCATAACGTAAGCCTTCTGGCTCATAGAATACGGCTTCTGTGTGTCACCGGTACCATTTACACTGTAGCTTACGATGTTCCAGTCACCGCCGTTGTTCAGCTGCTGCTGGAGCAGTCTGGCGATCTCCTCGTAGGAGATATTGGTCTCAAAGCATCCCTGGATGCTGGAAAGAACGGAAGAATAATTCTTCAGAAGCTCCGGTGAAAGAGCCTTGTTGATCACACCCTTGATCACTGCCATCTGGTTCTTGCCACGCTGACGGTCGCCCTCTTTAAAGGCATAACGCTCACGGCTGAATACCAGAGCCTGCTCACCGTTCAGGTAGTTCTCTCCCTGATTGAAGTGATATCCTGTCTCATTCTTGGAATCAAAGTCATAGTCAGAATAAACAGTAACTCCGCCAAGCGAATTGATCAGCTGCTCAAATCCCGCAAAGTTGATACGGAAATAATAGTTGATATCCTCGTTGTAAAGCATTCCCAGAGTATCCATACATACATTGATACCATAGATACCTGCATGTGTCAGCTTATCTCTCTGTCCGCCTGAAATAGAAAGCGGTACAAAATAATCACGAGGTGTGGAAACCAGAAGCACCTGTCTGGTAGCTGTATTTACCGTAGCAATGATATTGGAATCGCTTCGGCTCTTTGCAACAAGGCCGCTGCGGCTGTCGATACCACTGATAAAGATGGTATATATAGAACCGTCATTGGTATTCTCTTCAGCCTTCGCCTCTGTCTCCTGGGGCTCAATGGTCGTCTCCACCTTCTTCACGGTCAGCTCTTTGATCCTGGAAGAAATATCGGAATATCCATCCATCTCTTCAATAACGCTTAAATATGCGCTGTTCAGCACGATCGCACCTGTCTGTCCGTTCAGAAGACCGTCAACCAGCTCTGTAAGTCCTGCATACTCCTGGACCTGCACAGTCTTGCCTGTCTCGGAATCCACCTCCTGGATAGCCTTGTCCGAATTGGCTCTGTCAAGATCTGTCAGCACACCATACACATAATCTGCTGTAGCCTCTATGGAATCTGCAGAATCATCTGCACGGACATAAATGCCGACCTCCGTAACCTCTGTGTTCACACCGGAAATCCCTGCCAGTGTGGAATGTGTCTTATAAACATACATACTTCCGAGAATGAATACTGCTGCAAAAACTGCTGCCAGGATCACTCCCACTACAAATCTTATCTTACCATCCGTACTCCATACAAGCGCTCCGACGATCACGATCAGGACCAGCATTACCAGTCCGATCACTGCAATGAACTTCGTCGGGATCACCTTCATATTCAGAAGCATGACCGCAAATACGATTGCTGTGATCAGAACCACAAGCGTCACGATCAGCCCTGGGATATGTTTTCCCATTTTTCTCATATGCAATCCTCCATTTTTGATGGTACAGAGAATATTACATATGGACACTCTCTGTACAGATTCAAATATCCTAATCATTTTACGCTTTTTTACTGATAAAAGCAAGAAATATCGTAAATCGCCAAATGCAAAAACAGTTCCGTGATATCATGATCCTTTTATGCTCTCACGATGTCACGGAACTGCCGCTAAAATGTTCCTTCTGTGAAATGGATCTCCTTATTCCACGGTAACACTCTTGGCAAGATTTCTCGGCTTATCCACATCCAGACCTTTATTTACACTGACATAGTAACCCAGAAGCTGCAGCGGGATCACTGCCAGAGAAGTTGCAAAATGCGGGTCTGTTTTCGGGATATAAACCGTAAAATCTGCAGTATCCTCGATATTATAGTTTCCAAACGTAGTAAGCCCCATCAGATACGCTCCACGGCTCCTGCACTCCACCATGTTGCTGACTGTTTTCTCATAAAGCTCCGGCTGTGTCAGGACACCGATCACAAGGGTGCCGTCCTCGATCAGGGAAATGGTGCCATGCTTCAGCTCGCCAGCCGCATACGCCTCAGAATGGATGTAGCTGATCTCCTTCATCTTAAGGCTGCCCTCAAGGCTGATGGCATAATCGATCCCTCTTCCGATAAAAAAGATATCCTTTGCATTGGCCTGCTTGGAGGCAAACCACTGAAGCCTTTCCTTATCCTCGATGATCCTGCCGATCTTGTCCGGAAGTGTCTTCAGTTCCTTAATGTAGGACTCACACTGCTCCTCTGAGATCTTTCCGCGGACCAGTGCCATCTGCAATGCCAGCACATAGGAAGCGATCAGCTGTGTACTGTACGCCTTGGTGGTAGCAACCGAGATCTCCGGTCCTGCAAGTGTGTAAAATACATGATCCGCCTCTCTTGCAATGGAAGAGCCCACCACATTGACAATAGCCAGCGTGCGGATCCCCTTCTCCTTACATTCCCGAAGCGCAGCCAGACTGTCCGCAGTCTCACCGGACTGACTGATGATCACTGCCAGGCCGGCAGGATCCAGAAGCGGCTTCCGGTAACGGAACTCCGAAGCAAGCTCCACACGCACCGGAAGACCTGCAAGATCCTCGATCACATACTGTGCAGCCATTCCCACATGGTAAGCAGAGCCGCAGGCCACGATATAAACCTGGCTGATGCTGCGGATCCTCTCATCATCCAGACCGATCTCTGTCAGATCCAGCTTGTCCTCCCGGATAACGGAATTCAGTGTATCTGCGACTGCCTTCGGCTGCTCATGGATCTCCTTCATCATGAAATGCTCAAAACCGGCTTTCTCCGCTGCCTCTGCATCCCACTCAATGATCTTAGGCTCCTTCTCGATCTCCTCACCATCCAGATTGTAAAAAGTGATCTCACCCGGTTTTACACATGCCAGCTCCAGATTTCCGATATAATAAACATTTCTTGTATACTTCAGGATCGCAGGAACATCCGATGCGATATAGGATTCTCCATTCTCCACACCCAGGATCATAGGGCTGTCTTTTCTCGCTACAAAGATCTCTTCCGGATAATCACGGAACATCATTACCAGCGCATAGGAACCACGGATACGCACCATGGCATGACGCACTGCCTCAACCGGAGATCCGCCGTATTTCTGGTAGTAATAATCCACCAGCTTCACAGCAACCTCCGTATCTGTGGAAGAATAAAAAGAATATCCCCTGCGGAGAAGCTTCTCCTTCAGCTCCTGGTAATTCTCGATAATACCGTTATGCACAGCTGCCACATTTCCGTTATCACTGACATGAGGATGGGCATTGACCTCTGATGGTTCTCCGTGAGTTGCCCAGCGGGTATGACCGATCCCGCACATACCCGGAACAGATTCACCTGCGTTTGTTTTCTCCAGAAGGACCTTCAGACGGCCCTTCGCCTTAATGATCTCAATATCCTTTTCCCCGTCACGCACTGCGATGCCGGCGGAATCATATCCTCTGTATTCTAGTTTGGAAAGCCCGTCCAGAAGGATGGGTGCTGCCTGATGCCTGCCTGTAAAACCTACAATTCCACACATGATTTTTTTCTCCTCTTATTGCATTTTTATATTCTTCTGACTGCTCCGTTCTTCAGACACCTGCGGTCTGCATCCAGGACATCACTCTGCCACATGCCCCTTCTTACGGACGATCTCAACCACCTGGTCCACATATTTTCTGCAAAGCTCCTCACTCTCTGCCTCTACCATAACACGAAGCAGAGGTTCTGTGCCGGATTCTCTCACCAGGATCCTTCCGGTGTCTCCAAGCGCCTCAGCCACACTCTCTACTGCTGCCTGCACATCCACATCTGCCTGCGCTGCTGCCTTGTCATGGACACGCACGTTCTCAAGAACCTGGGGATAGATCGCCAGATCAGCAGTAAGCTCACTGAGCTTTTTCTTCCTTGCCATTATAACTTCCATCATCTTCAGACTTGTAAGGATGCCATCCCCGGTAGATGCATACTTGGAAAAAATAATGTGCCCGGACTGCTCACCACCAATACGGCAGCCATTCTGCATCATATATTCATAAACATATTTATCCCCTACTGCAGTCTTCGCATACTCGATATCAAGAGCATCAAAAGCCTTGTAAAGGCCAAAATTGGACATTACCGTAGTCACAACCGTATTGGTGAGAAGCTTTCCGCGCTCCTTCATATAACGGCCGTACACATAAAGGATCGCATCCCCGCTAACCACATTTCCCTTCTCATCCACACAGAGACAGCGGTCCGCATCTCCGTCGTAGGCAAAGCCAACATCCAGTCCCTTCTCCACTACAAACTTCTGGAGACCCTCGATATGGGTGGAACCGGCATTGTTATTGATATTGGTACCATCCGGCTCAGCATTGATCACATAAGTCTTCGCTCCCAGCGCATCAAAAACCGCCTTTGCGATATTCCATGCACTTCCGTTGGCACAGTCCAGTCCAATCCGCATTCCCTTAAAGGAATATACTCCCAAGGAGATCAGATATCCTATGTAACGGTTCCGGCCTGCCGAATAATCCACCGTCCTGCCGATCTCACCGCCCTTTGTAAAAGGAATCTCATGCCATTTCTCTCCGAACAGCTGAAGACGGTCATCCAGATAATCCTCCACCAGAGCGATGATCTCCTCCTCCATCTTCTCACCCTGGCCGTTGATCAGCTTGATCCCGTTATCATAATAAGGATTATGGCTGGCAGAGATCATGATACCGCAGTCAAAGCCATCGGTACGGGCAACATAAGCCACAGACGGCGTTGTTGTCACGTGGAGAAGATAAGCATCCGCTCCGGACGCCACCAGTCCGCCAACCAGCGAATACTCAAACATATAGCTGGAACGTCGGGTATCCTTGCCGATCACGATCCTGGCCGCAGCCGTCTCCCCCGCTCTTCTGCGCAGCTCATTATAATACCATCCCAGAAAACGCCCGATCTTAAATGCATGATCTGCAGTTAACGAAACACCCGCTTCTCCACGGAAGCCATCTGTACCAAAATATTTTCCCATTTCTTGTTCTCCTTTGTGTGTTAATATTTATAACTTATCTTATATATTGATGTGTCATACAGATCGATCAGAATTGTTCTTATCTTTCTGTATGAACATCAATAATATTATCTATATTTCCAGCAGATTTACAGCCTCTGAACAGCCACTTTACATCGCTTCTTACAAAAAGCAACTCCATACGCCAGAATATTATTTCTTCCTTCATTACGTAACCGTTCATCGTACCGCTTTTCTCTGATCTGTGCCAGCGCTCTTTCACATGCATTTTGCAGTCCTGAAAAAGTCTGAGAATACTTCAGCTCGATAACGATCCCGGCATCCGGATCTTCCGGTTCTGCCAGAATATCTGCAAAACCATCTCCAGATTCCGCATTAGACTGAACAAGCCAGTTTGGATCACTACGCAAAAGCCCCAACAAAAGTCCATGATAAAAAATTTCTTTTTCTTCATTTCGTCCTTTTGTATCAAAAATACTGATCGTATTTCCCAGAATCTTTGTAAGGCGTTCCTCAATCTCACCTGCATTCCCTTCATTTATTGCTTTCAGCAGATTTTTCGTCGGCTCCGCCTCTTTCAGCACTGCGCGGTCAAACCATTCCTTTATCTGAAGCACATAAACTTCTCTTATCTCCCTGTTCGGAATGGTCAGACGATACACTCCCCGTTCGGTCTTCCCTGCCTGTGTAAGATATCCTGTAGTAAATAATACACTCCAGAGATTATCCAGACTGTTATCGATTTCATCATAGGTCAACTCCATACGAACCGTTTTCTCAATAGACTCACCTGCGATCAGACGCTCTATCTCATCTCTTGTAGTCTTATCTGCCCTGTCAATAAATCTCCTTACCAGTTCATTCCCACTGGTATTGATCCAGTAAGACAGCGGCTCCGCATCCGGATTCCCACGCAGACAATCTACATGATTGATCACATCCCATGGGCAGTACACATCCGTATTTCCAAAATGATATCCATCATACCATTCCTTTGTTTCGGAAAGATGATCCTCCATGCCATATGCTGTAAGCAATCTGCAGACCTCATCATCTGTGAAACCAAAATGCTCATCAAATCGATGATCCGTGATCGAAAGCACTTTGAAGTTATTAAGTCCTGTAAAAATACTCTCTTTAGACACGCGAAGACACCCTGTTAATACTGCAAAATACAGAGAATCGTTAGTCTTAAGTGCCTGTCCGAACACACCGCGTATCATGAGCACCATTTCTTTATAATATCCATGCTGAAAAGCCTTATCCAGAGGAACATCATATTCATCTATAAGAATGATCGTCTTCTGCCCATAATGCTTATGCAACAGCTGAGACAATATCTGCAACGCAGAAGAAAGAATATTTTCATCCATAGAATATCGGCCATTCTCCACAGAGATCAATGTACGATATATATCTTTATCCGTTTCTGTCAGTCTGTCACTCTCCAATAAAAACAGAAAACGACTGGCCTCTCTGCCTACCAGTTCTGTCAGCTGATAGCGTGCATTCTCAAAGGTAAGTCCATCAACATTCTTCAGTGATAAAAACACTACCGGAAATTTCCCCATATACTGTTCACACAGTTCTTGTTTCCGGGAAATATAAAGACCTTCAAACAGCGCTTCATCTGCCCCGATCTCGAAGAAACAACGAAGCATACTCATATTCAATGTTTTCCCAAAACGCCGAGGTCTTGTAAAAAGATTTACTTTCCCCCACTGATCGATCAGTTGTTCGATAAGCCTGGTCTTATCTACATAATAAAAATCCGCCTGACGAATTTCCTGAAAATTCTCAATTCCCACCGGTAGCTTCGGTCTCTTCATATTCCGCGTTCCACTCCCTTTCAATGCGAAAAATCACATACAAATATGCCAATTGCCACGTGATTCGTGCTTTCAGAGTAGCACAATACGCTCTTTTTGTCTATTGATTTATTTCGACTCCGTTCGACAAACATATCCGCTTTACCTGCGCAGTTCTGAAGCTTTTTCACAAAATCCTCTTTCCAAAAGCAATAAACTATGTTACCCCGAAAATGGATCAGATGATAAAATAACTCTGATCACATAGCAAGATCGAAGGTGGTGAAACCTATGGGTACAAAGGATACCATCACCAAAGATTACATGGCTGACAACCGCGTTTTTGCGGATGTGTTCAACCATATGCTGTACAAAGGAAAAAACATCATAGACCCTGACACTCTTCATCCACTGGATACCACAGCTCTCGCTGTCCCCTACGGATCCGGCACTTCAGAAGTTCCTGTCCAGAAATTCCGGGACGAATTCAAATCTCTTAATGTTATGCATGATGATTCAAGAATTTATCTTCTCCTGAGGATTGAGAACCAGTCGGAACAACACTATGTAACGCAAGTGCAAAGCAATTGCGTTCATGAGCATGTAGCAAAGCGGAATGCGAACGTCCGCTTTTTCGCCGGTCAAGAACATGATCTATGATGCATTAGAATACGCAGGGCAGGTGGAAAATTCCGCCAGATCACACAGAGAAGCAAAGCAATGGCCCTCCACATCCGGAGAATATCTCACCGGCTTCTACAAGGATGACCGGCTGATTCCGGTCATCACCGTAGTCGTATACTTCGGCTCCGATACCTGGAAAGCTCCCAGAAGCCTCCACGAAATGCTCTCTGTCCAGGATCCCGAGATTCTTTCTCTGGTCCCGGATTACCGGATCAATCTCTTCTCACCTGCCGAGATAAAGGATGAAGAACTTGACAAACTCGAGAGCAATCTCAAAGAAGTCATGCTCTTCATTAAATACTCCAAAGATAAACGGAAACTTCAGGAGCTCACATCACAGAACCCCGGTTTCCGGTCACTCGAACTCAAAGCAGCCCGGGTCATTGACTCCATAACCGGTATCCATTTACGTTTCACAGAAACAGAAAGGAGCGTTAATATGTGTCAAGCTGTTCAGGAAATGTGCGATGATGCACGTGCCGAAGGTCTATCTCAAGGTCTTCAGGAACATGCTTTACTTACTGCACAGCGCATGCTGCAGGATTCTAGGTTCTCTCCTGAGGATATCTCCAGATTTTCAGGACTTCCACTTGCGGATGTTCTGAAATTGCGGGAGAAATGATAATTTGAGAAAATGCTCAGGAAGCGTGAGGCTTCCTGGGTATTTTGAATATTATGATTAATTTGTATCATTTCTCATCATATATTCTTGATAAATTTTATCTTTTACATATTATCTATAAATTCTATTCTTTTTTTATAATCATCAAACTTTCCTATTATTTTACAAGGGACTCAACCTACTATAACACCATCAGGAATTGATTTATTCACCAAACTCCCAGCTCCAATAATAACGTTATTACCAATTTTGACATCATATAAAATTGTACTATTAGTCCCGACAAAAACATTATCTCCTATTTTAATCTCGCCATATCTCATTTTATATTTCTTATTATCCATATTTTGAAACATATAAGCTGTAACATCGTGGTTTACAAATGTAACACCACTTGCTATATGAACATTATTTCCAAATGAAATTAAATACGGTTCTGATCCAAAATTCCAAGGTTGAAAGAAACAATTCTCACCTTGCTTTTTAAAATATTCCCATTTTTTTAATAATTTTGCTCTGGCATATCCCCCTTTACAACATACTATATACAACATCTTTAAGTATCTTATCAATCTTTTCACTTTTTCTTCTCCATAACATATTTTTTCTTTGTAAATATATTCTTAATAAAATAAATTTCTTCTTTATGATACAACACTATAATCAAAACAACTATCAAGCTTTCCATCCAGATATATTTATTTTCTTCATACGCTAAAATCATTTCTATACTTACCAAAGAATAAGCTATTATTTCCTTTGAAATTTTGTTCTTGAATTTAACATATTTCTTCAACTCTAAATATCTTCCTATCCAACAGACGAAAAAGCTGAACATAGTTGCTACCGCAGCACCATATCCTTCATATAAAGGAATTAATATAATATTAAGAATAACATTTACAAACGCTCCTAAAATTGCTGTAAAAGAAATTATAGTTGTTTTATTAATTGCTGTAAGTATACTTTGACACGTTCCAGAAATTGCTGACATCAAAAACGCAATTAAAAGTGGAGGAACAAATTTCCATGCTATATAAAAATCTTTTGCAAACAGCAATTTTGATAAAAACGGATTTAATAAAATTAATACAGCACATCCTACAGTCATGACATAACTTATCAAAGAATAACTTTTTCCTAAAAATCCATCTGTATCATCTGTGTCAATTTCTTTTATCGCTGATATCGTAAATGCTTTTGATATTACCGTTCCCAGTACAGATAAAATCGTTGGAATCTTATATGCAACAGAATAAATTCCAACCACAGATAAACCACACATATATGTCAATATATATTTATCTGAAGCGTTATTTATCCACCAAGATAATGAACTTGCGATTAATGGAGCACTAAACATAAACATTTCTTTTTCCAGTTTTTTATCTCTATGTCTAAAATCAATATATTTATGTAAGCCAGCTCCAAAAAACACAATTAATATGTTAACACAATATCCTAGTAAAATAGAAAACAAGTATCCCTTAAGTCCACTTTTTAATACAAGCAAAAATAACAAATTTGATACTATAGTTGTCATTGTTTGTGCTACACTGGAAACTGTTAAAATTACTATTTGATTTATTCCTCTGCAAAAATAAGAAATCATTTCAACTAAAGCAGATACTAAATAATTTGAGACTAAAAACAAAATATAAAAATAATCTAATTTTAATATTCCAATAGTTTTTAACAGTGTACATCCGATAGATAATATAAGAAAACCTATGCATGTAATTTTAATTCCTACTGTAAACACAATTTTTTTATCATGCTGATTATCCAATGTAAATTTCATTACTGCATCTTGAACCACTAAAGTTAAAATCGGTACACATAATGAAACTGTATTAATCAATAAATCCGCTGTCCCATATTCTGTAGTTGATAAACAATTTGTGTATAATGGAACCAAAAAAAAAGAAATTGTTTTAGGAAGAAAACTAGCTAAAAAAAACAGTATCAGATTTTTTAATAAATATATATTTTTTTCTTTCATACGTTTCTTCCTCTTTTAGCATACGTTTTTTTCTTATTTTTATAAATCATACTAGAGAACAAATAAACAAAAATAAGCGTCAACCATACATTAACGGATAACAGATCTGAAAAAAAGGCGTCAAACGATCCCCTTGGAGCAAAAAACAATGATTTCATCATGATAATAATAATTGTATTAATCCAAACTTTATCTTTTTTAAGTTTAAAAAATTTACGTAAAAAAACACCATAAAATATATTTGCAATGAATACTCCCATATATCCAAAAGAATACATAATTTCAGCTATATATGAAGATCCCATACCATTACCGTTCAAGTATTGTTTTCCCATTACTAAATATGACAAAGCATGTGCAAATGAAAATCCATTCATAGCATTTTCAACTGTATTTCCACCATATACCGCGATATTTAATATTCTTCCTATTGGACTCCTTGCAAGTACAGATAAGGTCGATCCTATAAAATACAATTTTCCCTTTGGCAAATTTGCTCCATATTCAATATATCTCTTTATAACATTAATACTCACACCTTGTTGATATATAAAATCAAGCAAATATCCGTTAGTTTTTTGATAAGATTCTGTTCCATATCTGGAAGTTCCAATAATATTGGCAACAATAATAATGCCTAATGCGCCTATCCCTATAATCAATATTGTTTTTTTATCAATCCATCTTTCTTTCTGATTATCTGTATTTTCATTTCGTAATGCATAATATACAACAAGCAATAGCAATCCACCAATACATTCAAATCGTCTTCCTGTTGCAAGAGTTGATAAAAGATATATTATGTATAAAACTATATTACATTGACATTCTTTTTTGGATGGTAGTGTTCCTAAATATGTAAACATTAATATAGGTGATAACTCGGCTAATTTTTGTATAATATATGGTAAGTTACTCGAAAAGGACGTATACATTGATAAATATCCTGCATATGAAACATAAATCGCGGACTCTAAAACTTTCAATATTGCAAAGATATATGTAATCCGAAAAAGTATACTACTAACCTTTCTAATATACGGAACTAGCAACGTTTGCTCATTGTTCTGTTTCTTTTTGATTCTAATTTTCATTTTGGAGTTCTTTATATATCCGCTTATAATATATCCCCCAAACAGACCCATTAAGCTTAATAGAAGCGTTATTTCTGTTTTTTTTTGAACACTGTCAGGAAAATCTGTTTCTATTTTATGCAATCCAAAGATTTCCAACATTTGTCTTCCCATAAGAAATATAAAAAAAGTTACTAAAAAGCCAAAAAAAACACTTCGTTCATTAAATTTTGAAACTGCATAAACGATCAAATCAATCCATAATAACATTGCAATTCCAAATAGCATATCTATATTAAAAATCAAAAAAAACACTATACATAAACAATTAAAAAAAACTAACAAAAGATACCTAACATTTCTACTCATGCTTTTTTCTCCTAAATTTCCAATTTAGTTTTCAATTGTTTAACAGCATTATCAACACTAAATTCTGTTCTTCGTTCTTTTACTTTCAATAAATATTTTTGATAAAATTCTTTATTGGTTACCATTTTTTTTATCCCATTTATTATTGAAATATCATCATTTTTTACAATTAATCCATATTCAGAATCACCTAAAATATCTTTCATTCCTGAACATTCTGTTGTAATAACCGGAACTCCCAAAATTACCGCTTCGCATACAACACTACTATATCCTTCTGCATATGAAACACACGCCAACATATCTGCTTCTTTAATCCACGGATAAGGATTCTCTATATATCCTTTCAATATAATCCTATCTTCTAAATCATTCTCTGTAATTTTTTGTTTTAAATCTGCATAAGAAGGTCCATCACCTAAAATGTAATGTACACATTTTACGCCTTCATTTTTTAATGCTCTATGCACTTTAATAAGCCGTTCATATCCTTTTATAGGTTTTATAGAACCAACAGATACTATATGAAATTGATGATCACCATAAATATTTTTCTCTTTATCAGCACATATGTTTATTTTCTTATCATTCAATATATTTTGCACATATGTTGCTGGCTTATTGTATTTTTTTTCAAATATATCTCTTGTATCTGAAGAAACAGCAAATATTTTATCAATATTCGAATATGCTCTTTTTTCTTCTTTTACACTTCTATAACTTCTTTGTGACCATCTGTACTTTTCCATATCTGTATGTATCCATGCATATGTTTTTGTCTTTTTATTATGACATCCTGATATAACTTTTGTTGATGCACCCTCCATAAATGCAATTTCATAATCATATTTTTCTTTTATAATCAATTTATGAAGAATAGATGCAGGCATCCATTTTATTATTCTTCTATAAAAGATATTATTATTCATAAATGTATTAACTTTTACTTTTTCATCAAGATTCAACTTTTGTTCTTTTTGAAGTAACTGAACTGTAATGTCCAAATTCGAATCTTTTACTAATTCATTTACAGTATTGCACATAATTATTTCAGCACCACCAGGTTTTAATGAATCAATACAAAATAATATTTTTTTCAAAAATCTTGCTCCTTATTATACATAATAAACATATTTTTTTTCAATATACTGTTTCATTGCATTACTTTTAAAAATTTTCGCTGTAACTCCCATGGGAAAATAAGACATCAAAGAAATTAACTTAAATACTTTTGTTGTATTTCTATTCCAGAAAATTCTTCTGTTTTTTCTTATATCTAAATATATTTTTTTCCCTAACAAATAATTTTTTTTAAGCTGTTCTTCTGTACTATACAAAAAATACTCTCTCAATAGGCTACATTCGACTTCCATAATTCTTTTATATAAAACTTCATCATATTCAGAAGTATTTTTCTTTATATTTGCTTCCATTTCTTTAACAGCTTCTAACCATTCTATCTTCTGTTCAGAAAATCCAGATCTTGCAATGCTCCCTTTTCTTTGCCTGTAATGATACATGCTATCTGGTAACAGACATACCATTTTTGATTTCTGTATGATTTTATATGTCGTCCGTATATCTTCATACACTTTTCCGACAGGATATTCTACATTATCCCACAAAAATCTTTTATATAATTTAGTCCCTGCATGATCTTTAATTACTCGCCCTTTGATCAACTCTTCAAGTGCAGATTCTGTATCATATACTCTTTCTCCAAAATTACACTCAGAAATCGTCTTATCTTTGTACTCTCTAAAAAATCCGCATATACATATATCTGCTCCGAATTTTTCACATTCATTGTACATTTTTTCATACATGTTTTTTTCTATCCAATCATCACTATCCACAAATGCTATATATTTACCCGTAGCAACAGTGATTCCTGCATTTCTTGAATCGGATAATCCACCATTTTTCTTGTGTATAACTTTTATTCTTTTATCTTTTCTTGCATAATCATCACATATTTTTCCGCTTTTATCCTTACTCCCATCATCAACGAGTATGATTTCTAAATTTTTATAACTTTGCTCTATAATACTTTTAATACATTGATGGATATATGCTTCAACATTATAAACCGGCACAATTATACTAATTAATTCTTCATTCATTCTATTTTATTTACTCCCACAAAATATAAGTTAAGAAATTATATTTTTTGTAATTTGTCTACAAAAGTTGTGTAGTTTTTTTTCGCATTATATTTTTCTTTCCAAGACTCATATGCACATTCTCTCAATTTTAAAATTTGCTCATTATTCAAATTACAATAATTTCTTATGATATTTACTAACTGTTCTTCTTTAAAATCTTTTTTCAGCAACCATCCATTATATCCATCTATAACTATCTCTTTAGTTCCGCCTACATCTGTAGCAATACAGGGAATTCCAAATGATAAAGCTTCCATGATAGATACTGGAATTCCTTCTGATAAACTAACATTCAAAAAAAGATCAAATTGATTATTTTTATATACTTCCAATAAGTCACTATTCTTGACATTTCCACGGAAATCAATTTTAATATTCTCGGGCAATTCTCTTGACATTTCTTTTATTTGATTCATCATAATCCCATCACCAAAATGAGTCCATTTAATATTGATATCCAAAATATGCTGTAATGTTTCCACTATTAAATCTAATCTTTTAACTGGTACTACGTTAGAACAACTGACAATTCTTAATTCATCCTCTTTATTATATTTCTTTTGTCCGCATCCTAACGTTCCTAGAAATCTTGTTTTAATCTTATTTTTGTATTTAGGAAATCTACTTTGCAGATAGCAAGTGCCATCTTCTGAGCATGGATAAACAGCATCTAAGTTCTTTATCAATAACTCCCTACATGGTATATATTTATTTTTTCTAAATTCTTCATATAAATCGTAGCGATGTGCACGTGATATAATTTTATTATCTGTTTTAAGTTCTTTTCTCAAAAGCATAGCAACATATGGTTGATACTCAAATCTGTACGAATAGAAAATTGCATTTTTCAATTTCTGTAATTCTACACTTTTTTTGATTTTTCTCATTTCATAATTCGATCTGCTTAAATAAATAAACAAATCTATTATACGTCCTATTTTTAATTGACCTTTCTTTCCTAACAAAAACAATTCTTTATACAAATTCACATCGCCTAATACACGAACACAATTCAATAAATATTTCCATTTTGGTGCATACCAGATTGGTATAACTTCAAAATTTTCTGGAAGTGATCTTTTTGTTTTTGCATGTTCTTTTCTTAATTGAAGTGAAAAAATATATACTTTATCGAACTCTGAATAAAATTTCACTTCTGTTTCAAGATATGCTTCCCAACTGCCATATGGAAACTCATTTGCAAATATGCACAATGTTTTCATAATATCTAACTTTTCAAACTCCCTGTATTTGATACATAATTTTATAAATACTCTATTTTAATTTCATTTCAATATTTTTCAGTATACTATTCAATGTAATTTCACACTCTTCATGATTATTACCCTGTACTATCACTTGGCCTATACAATCATTAGAATTTTCAAATACTCTTATGTTGTCCCCTTCATGTTTAAAAAATGTTATTTCTAAAACATCTTCACTGTCATTATTATTTGATTTTATATAGTCAAGAATACCTCCCTGATGTGTTTCCAAAATCATCTTTGCAAGTCCGGCTTTTGTAGTCTCACGTTTCTTTTCCCAATACTCCAACGGATTTTCTCCAACAGCCATTGCTGCGATCATTTTGTAATATTCGATTCCAAAGTTGATTTCCACAAGCTCTGGAAGGCAGTTTGCACCTACACGTCCGGTAAGCTCAATGACATACACTTTATTATCCCGGAGGATCAGATCCACATTTACTGCACAGTTATTTAATCCCAATGCCTTGATTGCGCTTTTTACTGCTATTTCTGTCTGTTTGTGAACATCTTCATCACAGTCAAGCGGAACATAATGGCCTACCGGTACTGCCGTATGGCTCATATAAGTTTCGTCACCATGTGGCATAACAAAAAGTACCTCATTGTTATATACAAATGCCTGCGCACCAAATTCCCATCCTTCTATGAACTCTTCTACAATACAGTACGATCTTTTTGTTAATCCCATTGCTGCATGAAATCCGTCATAGGCATCTTTTTCTGTTTTTGCTATGTAAATTCCATTACTTCCCTGTAAATCCGTTGCTTTAATGATCACTGGTAATTTAATTTTATCCAATGCATTTTTTAATTCCTCTTCACTGGAAATTTCAAAATACTGTGCTGTACTTACACCGTATTCCATAAATGCTTTTTTCATTTTTGACTTATCATTACACATGATGGCTGCTTTTTCCGGAAGTCCTGTTAATCCTAAAGAATCACAGGTTTTTCCAAGAGCTGAAATCCCTGTATCCAGACAGCAAGTAGCCACTCCGTCCAATTTAAGCTTCGCTGCTTTTTTAGCAACCTCATCAGGATTTGCGATATTCATAAAGCACACTTCATCTGCCAGAGGAATTCCTGGAGGATTATTATCAGGCATGGTTCCTGCAATTGTTGTGATTCCCATCTCTTTTGCTGCTTTATATAGTCCGATCTGTCCTCTTCCAGCACCTAATACTAAAAGTCTTTTTCCTTCAACACCCATTTTTTCTTCTCCCTTCTAATTTGTATAAACATTTTTTCTGCATACTACAGTTTCAATTGTTTTAAAGAAAATCTTCAAATCTCCCAGAAATGTTACTTTTTGTGCATATTTTGCATCCAAAGCCAGTTTGTCCTCCTGCGAAATATTATTTCGATAATAGGCCTGTGTATACCCTGTAATGCCTGGTTTTACTTTTAAACGATCTTTTCTTTTCTGGTCATACTCAGACAATGGTCTGTCTGTTGTTACTGGCCTTGGTCCGATCCAGCTCATGTCTCCTTTCAGAATATTAAATACCTGCGGTAGCTCATCAACTGAAATTTTTCTCATCAGCTTTCCGATTTTTGTTACTCTTGGATCATCTGCACTGTTAAAAGTTGAATTATCCTTATTTCTAATATCTGGCGCATTTACCTTCATGGAACGAAGCTTATACATATTAAAGATTGTCCCGTCTTTTCCCCTTCTCTTTGCCAGATAAAAAATTGTTCCTCTGTCCTCCAGCCAGATCAGTGCCCCAAAAATAATACAGACTACTAATACGATTGGCAGTGCAATGACTGCAAATATAACATCCAAACATCTTTTTATGTATCTTTCATACATGAATTTATACTTCCCTTACTCCATTTCTATTTCTATTAAATCCAGTGCTTTTTCACATATTTCTACAGCCTCTTCAGCTGTATCTGCCTGAGCGATTACAAAGCCGCTGCGATCTCCACTACTCTTTATGCCATTCATTTTTTCCCCGATCCCATGTACAACATAAATCTGTTTTACACCTGGAATCTTTCTGGCTTCTTCAAGTCCCCTGATATCTCTGATGAAACCTTGCTCAACTCTAAAATATCTTATAGCAGATGCTTTATGAAATTTAGGCTCTAAGTCTGCAGTTTCACCAAGTGCAATTCGTATACAACTTTCAACCATATCTACACCTGTGGAAAGAGGCGTAAGATAAGTCGTAATATTATCTCCTCCCAGCCGCGCTCCAAGCTCTACAACTTTAGGTCCATCCTTCGTTATTTTGATTTCTGTATGGGATGGTCCATTTGAAATACCAATTGCGTGATTCGCTGCAATAGCCACCTCCGCTATCTGCTTTTTTATTTCTTCTGTATGACCTGATGGCTGTGAATGTCCCATTTCTACAAAATATGGTGCATCTGTTGTCAGCTTATCTGTAATCTGAATAACATGGCATACGCCGTTGACACTTAAAGTTTCTACACTTACCTCTGATCCTTCCATATACTCTTCAACCATGAGATCTCCGGACCTTGAAGATTCCTTACTGTAGTTATAAGCCTTTTCCACAGTTTCACTGTCATAATCTTTAAGCAGATCGATTCCCCTGCTTCCCGAATTATCTGCCGGTTTTATAATACATCGATAACCTGCTTCTTTTATTTTTCCTACTGCTTCCAGATATTCTTCTTTAGTAGATACTTTGTAAAATACAGGAATTGGAACACCTGCTTTTTTCAGTGCCTTCCGCATTTCTGCTTTATTTGTTGCTTTCACAGCTGTATCTGCACTGATTCCAATCAAATTCATTTCCTTTGCCACTGCCGCTACTGCTCTCATTGGCATATCCGTAGCAAGTGTCATGATTCCATCAATAGCATGTCTTTTTGCGGCTTTCACTATCTCAGGTATATCAATCGTGCTTATGATTTCTTTTTCGATTCCTTCTGTCTGAAAGCCTACTGCGTCCGGATTCATATCGACAACTACAACTTCCAGACCCATTTCCTTTGCCTTTTTTATCGCTGGAAGCTGTAATATACTTGCTCCCAAAATCATGATTTTTTTCATTTAATATATTCCTTCACAATCCCACAAAACATCTCACACACATACTCCACTTCCTCATCCGTCAACTTCGTATGCAACGGCAATGTGATCTCATTTTCAAATCGCTTATAAGCATTCGAGTAATCCTTGATATCAAATCCCATATTTTTATAAGCAGTCATCATTGGCAGTGGTTTGTAATGTACGTTGCAGGCAACCCCTTTTTCTGCCATTTTGACGATGATCTCGTGTCTCTGCTCCAGATTGATTCCCGGGATTCTGGTGATGTACAGGTGTCCGGAGGACTGATGCTCTTCGTTGTAATGATCCAGTACTTCGATGCCAAGTGGTTTAAATGCTGCATCATATCTGCTGATGATCTCTTTTCTTCGTGCAAGGAGACCTTTATACCGTTTCATCTGCGCCAGTCCGATTCCGGCAACTACATCGGTCATATTGCATTTAAACCAAGGTCCGATGATGTCATACTCCCAGGCGCCAAGCTGTGTTTTGGCAAGGGCATCCTTTGACTGACCATGAAGTGATAACAGCTGGTACTGATGATAGATTTCTTCATTATCAATTCCTTTGATATCTCTCCATGCCACAGCGCCGCCTTCCGCTGTCGTAAAGTTTTTCACTGCATGGAAGCTGAAGTTTGAAAAATCCGCAATGCTGCCCACTGGTTTTCCATGCCAGGTCGCACCAAATGCATGGGCTGCATCTGCCATTACGATAACTCTTCCGATTGCTTCCTGAAGCTTATTGGCTGGATGGAAAAGCTTCTTTTTCTCTTCTACGATAGAGAAGATCCTGTCATAGTCGCATGGCACTCCGCCAAGATCCACCGGAATGATCACTTTTGTTTTTTCTGTAATAGCTTCTGCCAGCTTGTTATAATCCATTTCCAGAGAATCTTCCTGTGTATCAATAAGAACCAGCTTTGCCCCGACATGACACACCACCGATGCACTTGCGGTATAGGTATAAGCGCAAGTAATCACTTCATCGCCTTCGTGAATTCCCAGAAGACGAAGTGTCATTTCCGCACATGCAGTCTGAGAATTCAGGCATACAGCTCTGTTGGTGCCGCATAAATCCGCAACTTCTCTTTCCAGTTCTTTTGTTTTCGGTCCTGTTGTGATCCATCCGGATCTTAAAGCTTCTGCTACCTGTTCGATTTCTGCCTCTGTAATATCTGGCGGTGAAAATGAGATTTTCATTTTTTCAACACTCCTTCGTTTTCGTATATATGTAAATTATTGACCAGTTATCAATTCTTCTCCGCAGCCATAGCCGCCTCACTCATCAGCTCCTCATACACCTTCTTATGCAGCTTCAGGTCGGAATCCGCAGAGTGATAGGTCGGTACGATCGCGGCTACGATGTCTCGGATCTTTTCACTGTTGGCGTAGCCGTATGCTGCCAGGACTTCCAGCTGTTTGAAGAATTCCTGTACGTCCATTTCGATGGGTTTGCCGATGTGGATGAGGTCGTTTGGAGTTTTCTCCATGCCTTCTTCGGCCATCAGCTTTTCTTCGTAAAGCTTTTCGCCTGGGCGGAGACCGGTGTAGGTGACTTTGATGTCTACATCCGGGGTGTAGCCGGAAAGCTTGATCAGGTTTCGGGCAAGGGTGTCGATCTTTACCGGGGCTCCCATGTCCAGGACGAAGATCTCGCCGCCTTTGGCGTAGGTTCCTGCCTGAAGGACAAGGCTTACGGCCTCCGGGATAGTCATAAAGTAGCGGATGATGTCCGGATGTGTGACGGTGACAGGGCCGCCTTTTTCAATCTGGCGCTTGAACAGCGGGATCACGCTTCCGTTGCTGCCGAGAACGTTTCCGAATCGTACAGCTACGAATTCTGTGCCGGTTCCTGTTTTCGATGTATGGTTTGCACTTACATATGCCTGACCTTCGTTGTCGTGAAGTGCATCCAGGGTATCCTTTCTGTGTCCACCAAGTCGTGGCAGCCAGTCGGTGTGTCCGTTGTGGCTGACCATGTTCATGCTCTGGACTACCATTTCGCAGAGTCGTTTGCTGGCGCCCATGATGTTGGTCGGGTTTACGGCCTTGTCGGTACTGATCAGCACAAAACGCTGACAGCCGTTCATCATTGCCGCATATGCAGTCTTATAGGTTCCTACCACATTGTTCTTGATCGCCTCACAGGGGCTGTTCTCCATCAGCGGTACGTGCTTATGTGCGGCTGCATGATATACGATCTCCGGCTTGTAGGTTTCAAATACCCAGTTGATCCTTTTGCTGTCACGGACGGAGCCGATCAGTACCTTCAGGTTCAGGTTCGGATAACTGGCCTTCAGCTCCTGCTCAATGTCGTAAGCGTTATTTTCATAAATGTCGAAAATCACCAGAAGCTCTGGCTCATGACCTGCGATCTGACGGCAGAGCTCGCTTCCGATGGAACCGCCGCCTCCTGTTACCAGGATCCTTTTTCCCTTCAGATACTGAAAGATCTCTGACATGTTAACTTTGATGGTGTCTCGTCCAAGAAGATCCTCCACTGCTACTTTTTTCATCTTGCTCAGGGATACTTCTCCGTTTACAAGCTGATATACACCAGGAAGCTGCTTCAGCTCGCAGCCGGTTTCCTTGCAGATGTTCAGGATATCTCGCTTCTGATGCGGTGTTGCCGTCGGGATCGCAAGAAGGATCTGATTGATATGATACTTGTCCACATTGAGAAAAATATCGTCTCTTCCGCCTACCACCGGAACGCCTTCCATGTATCTTCCCCATTTATTCGGATTGTCATCGATCAGGCAGCGTACTCTGGAATTGGTTTCCTTTGCATTCTGAAGCTCCCGGACAATGGTCCTGCCCGCTTCTCCTGCACCGATGATCATCACGTTTTTGCTCCGCTCCTCACGCTCGCTCTTTTCTCTGCGGTTCCGCTCAAGAAGTACAAAACGATAGGAGAAACGTACGCCTACAGTCAGGAAAAACTGCAGCATGATACCGATCAGATAATAGGAAGCCGGCATCCGTTCCCAGAAGATCGTGATACCCACAATATGCAGAACGCCAGTGATCACAGTTGCTACCGTGATCTTGATCAGCTCATGGAAGCTTGCGAAACGCCATACACTGTTATACAGATGCATGCATCCGAACACTGCCAGGATGATAATGGTATAGATTGGTGCAAAACTCCTCCATGCGGCAAAATAGTCTGTGGGGATCGAGGAATACCGAAAATCGAATCTCACCAGCAGCGCCGTAAAATAAGAAAAATTAACAGCTATCATGTCATAGATGATCAGATATATCGCAATTACTTTCCAATGTTCTAACTTCTTCATACTTCCTCCGGTCTGTCTTACTGTTTCTGCATAATCCCTGATGTATTCTTCCTGCTCTTTGTCTTCTGTCTGCTTTTCCCTGGGACTTTGTTTTGCCAGCGCCAGAAGCAGGACCGAGAACGCAAGAAGTACTACGATCAGCATGATCAATAAAATCTGCATTTTTTACTTCCTCTTTTATATTTATAACTTATCTAATTTATTTTTATCCCCGAACTGCGTCTCCGCAGCCCGGGTCATTATATTCGAATCTCAATATGTATGGATCATTTGGCGCCGCTTCCGCGGAAAACGACCATAACTGTCTTAACCAGGATCTCTATATCCAGCTTCAGACACCATTCGGCAATATACTTTGTGTCAAGCTCTACGACTTCCTCGAAATCCGTAATATCACTTCGACCGCTTACCTGCCACATACCGGTAAGTCCCGGCTTGATGGCCAGACGTTTGCGATGGTGAAGCTCATACTTCTCCCACTCATCCATTGTCGGCGGTCTGGTTCCTACAAGACTCATATCTCCTTTCAGAATATTCCAGAACTGTGGAAATTCATCCAGGGATGTCTTTCGGATAAAATGTCCTACTCCTTTGATGATTCGTGGATCATCATCCATTTTGAACATCATTCCATCTTTTATGTTATTCTGTTTCATCAGTTCTTTTTTGCGTTCTTCTGCATCCATATACATGGAGCGGAATTTATAGATCTTGAACGGACGACCGTTCTTTCCCATGCGGACCTGTGAGAAAAATGCAGGACCCGGAGATTTGATCTTGATGGCCGGAACCAGAAAGATCGCTGCGATTCCTGTAAAAAGACAACCTACCAGACCGCCTGCGATATCCATAGCTCGTTTCACAAACATCTGGCGCGGTGTCACAATGTGGATACTGCTGGAAAGCACAGTGTATCCGCCAAGCTCCTCCACCACCTGGTTCTTGCCAAGAGATTTCATAGTTGCCAGTCTCATATGGATGACAACTCCCATTGCAGAGCAATCCTTGATCATCTGCTCCGGGATCGGGATTTCCTTAGGCACTGCAAAAAATACTTCATCGATCCAGTTCTTATGGATATAGGAGATCATATCCTCACTCCCGGCTACTACCGGTACTCCACAGACGGATGCACCCTTCTTGTCACAATCCATAAAGACGATTCCTGCCAGATGATAGGTTCCGTAATTATTCTTGCGGATGGTTTCCACCACATTGTCTGCATTTTCACTGACTGTAACGATCAGCAGGGATCGCTTCTCGCTTTCTTCGTATCTGTGATCCTTCAGGAATTTCTTCAGTGCCTGTCTGCCGCAGTAGCTGAAGCAGGTATAAAGCACATAGGTGATCAGCAGGATCATTCTGGAATAATTGTTTCCAATTCTTAAAAGAAACATATATGCCAGGACCAGAAGGCAGACCAGTGTACACTGTTCAAAGGTTTTCTTCAGTTCCACCAGCATTCCTCTTCGCAGAACTCCGCTGAAGCTTTCATTAAAAAATGTGACCATCAGCTGGATAAGAAACATCACCACTGCCACATTTCGATACAGCTCTGTCTCGTATGGCTGATCGATCCCGTTTCGGATCCAATATGCAAGTACAAACGCAAGCTGCAGACACAACATATCGCAAATCGTAAAATCTGCATGTTTTACCCAGCTGCTGTTTTCTTTTTGATACATATTCTTTTCTACGCCTTCCCTCGCTTACATTTTTTGTTACTTTTATCCCCTCTCCGGTATCTCAGGCACCTGGAGAGGGGATGATATTTATTTCACTACAATGGTAAGTACGGCTCCGTTGGAGCTGTTTCCACTGTTGTCTACTACATAATATGTAAGCTCGTAAGTTCCCGGTGCAGCTGTATTTACATCACCGGTGATCTGGATCCTTTTGAAAAGATCACTGGTTGACTCTGTATCATCCTGGATATCCTTTACATAGCTTAATTTATCCAGCGTAGTTCCTACCGGTACCTCTACGTAATAGGTAGTCAGATACATCTTCGGATCCTGCGGAGAAAGCTGCTCGATCTTGTCTTCCTGTGTCTTCTGCGCCTGTTCCTCCGGAGTCAGTTCTCCTTCTGCGGAATCTCCGCTTTCAGCATATGTGCTGTCTGCTTCTGTCCCATCCTGCATATCTGTCTCTTCTGCAGGCTCTGTGGTGTCTGTGGAATCTCCGTCCTCTGTGAGACCGTCATTATCGATCAGTCCCAGCTGCGGATTTTCGGCACTGCCGTCCTGAGCTTCCATGGTAAATTCTTTTTTTGTTACATTGTTGTTTTTGTCCTTTGCAACAAAGATAACAGAAACCTGTTTTCCGTCAGTCTTCGGATATATGGTTTCTACAGTAAGAGACTCTGTAACATCTCCATCTCTGTCATCCTGTGCCTTTACATCCTTCAGAAGATCCTCTTCTGTCATATCGGATGTATAATTCGTATCTTTTCCCTCTTCAAATGTGATCTTCGGTCCTTCATTATCCTCGGAGCTCTTCATGTATACTACACCGACTCCCATACCAAGGCAGATGACCACTAATAAAAACACAAAAAATTTCTTCATATTTTTGCTGCTCCCGGCCTTTCCCAACACTTTGATCCGTTGTTGTTATTTTTATGCGTGACGTTTCTTTTTCTTTTTGGATTTCTTGCCCATTTTGGAAGAGTATGGGATTGTACCAAGTACGCTTAATCCAAGATATTTCTCTACGTCTTCCGGTGTCTTTACAGTATCGTTTGTCAGATATACGATGAGCACAACGGCTGCTGCCAGAAGGATACCCAGAAGTCCGCCGATCACACCGTTTTTCGGTACGCTTGGGCTTGACGGCTCATCCGGGATGTTTGCTGTCTCTACCACATTTACTGCCTTGATATCCATAACCTGCTGGATATGCTTGGAAGCAATATCTCTTACTGCGTTTGCGATCTGTGCCGCTGTATAAGGATCGGTATCTGTAACTGTGATGGATACTACTCGTGTATCCGTTGGTGTATCTACGGAAAGCTTCTTAAGAAGCTCCTCATGTGTCATATCCAGTTTCAGCTGTGCGATCACACCCTCAGTAACTGTACGGCTCTTGATCAGCTCCGCATAGTCCTTGGTCAGTGATGTACTTGTCTGGATATCCTGATTGGTCAGTGTGCTGCTGTCCTGCTTGGACAGTACCACGATCTTGGTTGTGGATTCATACTTCGGTGTGATCAGAAGCATGGTTCCCATAACAGCTGCCAGGCAGAAAACAATACCGGATAAAATGATAACACCCAGCTTGCTCAGTAACAGGTGAAATACCTCACCAAGATCGATCTCTACTTCGTCGTTGTTGTTAACAGTCTGATTTTCCATTTCTTTTCTCCATTACCCTGTGATTTTCCGGGGATTTTTGATAAAGATCTTCTTTACATATTCGCTCCCCATTGTTTTTTCCATTTTGGCGACACATTTGCCGATCTCCGGGATACGCTCCGTCTTACGGTGTCCGTCAGAACCGACAAAATCCAGAAGCCCATGCTTCATGACTTTCCGTGCAAAGGTTTTTGCCCCGAATCCGTCCTGACCGCTGATGGTATCTGCGTTGACCTGGATATGTGCTCCCATATCCTTCAGCTCTGTCAAAAATCCAATATCGTTCCGGGTAGCCTTATAACGTTCCACATGAGCGATGATCGGGATAAAACCATTCATCAGAAGACTTCTGACCCGTTCTTCAATATAATTTTTCTCATCTCCGTTGCTGAATTCCACAAGCACATATCTGGAACCTGCAAGGGTAAGCCGCCGTCCCTTCTTAAGGCATTCCACCATATCCATACTGGAATGGAGTTCACAGCCCAGATAAAGTCTCATGCCTTCATCACCAATATTCATGGCTGCTCTACGCAGCTGCATAAACTGTCTTGTCACAATGTTCATATGCGGCTCAAACATATCGTACCGGAAATGTGGTGTCAGGATCACATGACGTACGCCCTCCTGATACTCCTTATTGAGCATCCAGAGTGATTCTTCCATGTTTCTTGCACCGTCATCCACCCCGGGGAGGATATGACAATGAATATCATAAAGTCCCTTCATTAAAATAACCCACTCATTTCTGTTGTCAATGTTTTTTTATTTACTGCTGCTCTCACCATAATCTCCGTAGGAACCATACTTACCGTACTTGCCGTATTTACCATACTTGCCATAGTGACCGTAATTGCCGGCCTTGCTGTAGTCCACCTTGTTCAGGATGGTTCCCAGGATCGGGCAGTTGCTCTTGGCAAGCTGATCTCTTACTTCCTGTACAAAACGGTAGCTGATAGTACCGGATTCAACGACGATTACAGATCCGTCGCAGGAATCTGCTATGATAGCACTGTCGATGATCAGTCCAAGCGGCGGTGTATCTACAATAACGTAATCATAAACATCTCTTACCACGCGGATCATATCCTTGAAGAGTCTGTTTCCGAGAAGCTCTGCCGGGTTCGGAGGTACGATACCGGAGAAGATAATATGGAACTTCGGAAGTGTAGTGGCACAGATCACGTCAGAAAGCTTGGCCTGCTTGGAAAGATAATGAGCAAGTCCCATTACCTCCTGGTCTACTGTCACACGTCCCATCAAAACGGATTTACGCAGATCGGCATCGATCAGAAGCACTGATTTGCCGCTCTCAGCAAGAGAGGCAGCAAGATTAAATGCCACACTGCTCTTTCCCTCATTAGGAGTACAGCTGGTAAGTGCGATCACTTTCTTATCTGCTCCGCAGAACTGGATATTTGTTCGCAGAGCTTTATAAGCCTCATCCATCTGGTGATCAGACTTCCAGTTGCTCAGTTTAACTTTAATCATAATTCCTTTTCACCTTTACCTTTTTGTTCTATCTGATGACAGTCTTGCCCTTTGGGCATGTCTATAGGTTATTATACAATCCTATTTTCTAATACGCAAGTTCTTTATTCGACAGAAAAGTCGTTAAATATGTACAATTTGCCTAATTTTTATTATTTTTTATTTCCCGGCCCAGAAACAGGATAGATTATTTTTATTCCCTGTGTTAAAATAAACCCACGGCAATGAGTGCAGCGGTTACAGGAGGAGCCCTATTTTTTGCCAACCGTGATTGGCTGCCATAAGGAGGATATAAACATATGACAAAACAGGAATTTCAGAAACTGACCGAAGATCATGTCCTGCTGCTGGATGGTGCTACCGGCTCCAACCTGATGAAGGCCGGCATGCCGCGTGGTGTCTGCACAGAGAGCTGGGTGCTTGAGCACAAGGATGTGATCCAGTCTCTGCAGAAGGCATACATCGCGGCGGGAAGCCATATCATCTATGCGCCTACCTTCGGCGGAAACCGCATTAACCTCACTATGCACGGACTGGAGGATCAGATCGAACAGATCAATCATACCCTGGCAGGCTATTCAAAGGAGATCGCACCGGAGGGTGTTTTCGTAGCAGGTGATATCACCACCACAGGCAAGATGATGGCACCGGCCGGTGACATGACTTACGAAAAAGCCTTCGAAGTCTATCAGGAACAGATCGGCTATCTCCGTGATGCAGGTGTGGACCTGATCGTAGCGGAAACCATGATCAATATCGAGGAGACACTGGCTGCTGTAGACGCCTGCCAGAGTGTCTGCGAGCTTCCTATCATCTGTACCGTGACTGTAGAAGCAGACGGAAGTATCTTCAGCGGCGGAAATGCCATAGAGGCTGCCATGTCCCTGGAAGCTGCAGGTGCAGACGCTGTCGGCATCAACTGCTCGGTTGGCCCGGATCAGCTGGTATCGGTTATCCGTAATATCAAAGAGAACGTTTCCATTCCGGTCATTGCCAAACCCAATGCGGGAATGCCCCAGATCGATGATCTTGGAAATGCAGTTTACAGCATGACCCCTGCGGATTTTGCAGGTTATATGAAGGTGCTGGTGGACAACGGTGCTTCCGTGATCGGCGGATGCTGTGGTACCACACCGGAGTTTATTTCGGAAACCGCCCAGGTGCTTGGACTTCGATAACTTTAACCGGAACAGATATGCTTCCACGCACTGCTTCAATTGAGAACAACAATAAGCCGTGAGTGAAAGATTCCGTCAAAAAAATCCTGAGGATCCTATGTGAGATATTAACAGATATCAACATAGAAATTCTCAGGATTTTTATTTTTCCGGATATTATTTCTCTTTTACTGCTTCTTCCGGCCGGTTTGCCTCATCCGCATAGGAGCTGCGGATCGCTTTTCGCACTGGAAGTACACAGGCAGGAACAACGGAAAGGCCGTCCACTCCCATCTGGATAAAAGCTTCGGTAAGATTGGAATCTGCTGCCAGCTCTCCGCATATGTAAACTTCACATCCTGACTTATGTCCTGCCTCTGTTACCATGCGGATCATCTTTACAAGCGCCGGATGATGATCGTTGTATTTATCCTTCAAAAGAAGATTCTGCCGGTCCATAGCCAGGGTATACTGGGTCAGGTCATTGGTTCCAAGGCTCAGAAAATCCACACGTTTTCCAAGTTCTTCACTGATCATGACCGCTGCCGGTGTTTCGATCATAATTCCGGTACGGATGTTTTTGTAAGGAATATTCTTCTCATCCAGGCCCTTTTTTACCTCACGGATCAGCTTCTCGATCTCATCCAGCTCATCCTCGGACGTGATCATCGGATACATCAGGTTGATATTTCCATAGGCACTTGCACGGTAAATAGCCCGAAGCTGCGCTTTAAACATTTTTTTGCGATCAAGGCAGAGACGGATGCCGCGGTTTCCCATCATAGGATTGACCTCATCAGGAATTGCCATATATTCTGCCTGACGGTCTGCCCCCAGGTCCACGGTACGGATCACTGCCGGACGTTCATCCATATCCTCGGCTACTTTTTTATAGGCACGGAACAGCTCATTCTCTCTTGGATAATTCTCTCTTCCGAGATACTGGAATTCACTTCGAAGAAGGCCGATACCTGCTGCTCCGTAATAAAGAACCGTATTCAGATCATCCAGATTTCCGATGTTTGCCAGAAGCTTGATCTCCTTGCCATCGGCTGTGATATCCTTCTGGTTCCGAAGTCTCAAAAGTTCTTCCCGCTCTTCCTTATCTGCTGCATGACGGATCTCATATTCCTTAAGAAGCTCCGGCTCCGGATCGATATACAGTGTTCCTGTATACCCATCTACAATAGCCATATGGCCATCCCATTCTTTCTGTATCTCCACCTCGACCAGGGTGGGGACTTCCATGGATTTTGCCATGATCGATACATGGGAAATAACAGACCCCTGATGCATGACTACCGCCAGAAGACTGGCTTTGTTCATCTCCAGAAGTTCATTGGGGGAAAGCTGCTCTGCTGCAAGGATCACCGGCTCATCTCCCAGATTGATCCGTGCATGGGAGCCACCCATGGCGCCGATCAGCAGCTCGGAGATCTCCCTGATATTTTCGATCTGTTCTTTGACAGCCTCGTCCTCCAGCTTGCGGAACACATTTGCAAGCTCATCCCTGGTTGTCTGGACTGCGTAAGCTGCACTGACCTTTTCTGTCGTGATCATGCTTTCTACGGCCCGCTGGAAGCTGCCGCCACTTAAGAGCTTCAGCTGACGTTTCAAGGTCAGCTCCTGCTCTTTGGGGAGGGGTGCTCCGTTTTTATACATATGCTGGATCTGGTTCTTTACCGCTGTTCTTGCATTATCCAGACGATCCAGCTCCTTTTTTACATTGTCTACCATGGACTGACGGATCTGATATTCGCCTCTGTGGTAATACAGTATTTTTCCAATGGCTATTCCGGAAAAAGCGGATGTGCCTTTGTATATCTCCACCTGAAAAACCCCCTTACTGGTTCGTCTGCTTAATCGCAGGCAGCTTTAAACTCTGTCCAGATCTTATTGTATTCCTGCTCTGCTTCCTGGCTTACATTCTGTACGATCTCACCCTTTGTCACGCTGTCCGGAACAACCAGGTTCTCGTCTACCAGATCATCTGCTGCCTTGTTTGTATTGTAGTATCCGATATAGTTGATGCACTGTGCAGATACTTCCGGCTCCAGGATATAATTGATAAATTCATTGGCAGCCTTCGCATTCGGTGCTTCACTTGGCACAAACATTCCCATAATACCAAATCCAAGACCTTCCTCCGGATAAACCACCTTAAGATCCGGATTATCCTTCAGTGCCTGTGTTACCTGTGATGTATAAAGAAATGCCACACTTGCCTCTCCGTTGAGAAGGGCATTCTGTGTATTGTCATCCTGGATCATACGAATGTTCGGTGCCAGCTCTTTCAGCTTCTCACCGGTCTTGTCGATCACGGCTACATCTTCTTCGTTCATGCTCTCTCCCATGGAAAGCTGTGTGATGCCACAGATCACGCGGTAATTACCTACGATGGCAATGCTGTCCTCCAGAGACTTATCCCAGAGATCCTTGTATCCTTTAATGTCGATATCTACCTGCTCCGGATCATAAACGATCAGTGGGATTCCTGCTCCGTAAGGTACTGTATATTCGTCATCCGGATCATAAAACTGTCCCTGATAAAGGGGGTTGATGTTCTTAAAATTGGAAACGGTATCCTTGTCGATCTTCTGGACAAGTCCCTCTTTTACCGCGCTGTCGATAATGTAATCATCTGCAATTACCACATCGTAATCGCCGCCCTTTGCCTGGGAAAGCTTCTCAAGCATGGTCTCATCGGTATCAAAGTTGGAATATACCACCTTGGTCCCTGTTTCTTTTTCAAAATCATCCAGCACTTCCTGCGGAAACATTCCGTCCCATGTATAAAGTACCAGTTCATCCTTATCCTTTGCACTGACACTGACACCTGTTATCATAGATGTTCCAAGTACCGCACATAACATGATCGCTGCTGCTTTTTTTGATCTCATAGAACCTCCTTCATGTCTCTCTCTGACGTCTTGTTATTTTGCTTTTACCTTTGTCCAAAGCTCTGCGAATTTCTGCTTGATCTTTGGCTTCTGGTATCCGAAGATCTCATTCTTTGGATTGTCGATCTGCGGAATATAGGAAGAAATTCCCTCATAAGTTCCGTTCTTCATCTCCTCGAATGCACTCTTTACAGTAGAAGTATATCCTACTTCTTCGGTATTGGAAAGAGCATTTTCATCATCCAGCATAAAATTGATGAACTCATGAGCCAGATCTACTTCATTGCAGTCCTTGGTGATGACCATGGCATCATACCAGGTATTGGTTCCCTGCTGCGGAGTATAATAGCCAAGCTCCGGATTTTCGCTGATAATATAGGAAGCATCTCCGGAATAAACAACCGCCATTGCCTTGTTTCCTGAGATCATGTTGTCGATCACATCATCACCTGCATAGATCGGATCCATGGTATCTCTCTGGTTGATCAGCCACTCATAAGCCTGCTGGATCTCGTCAAGATTCTTTGTGTTCATGGAATATCCCAGTGCTTTCAGGGCGATCATAAAGGAATCCCTTTCGGAATCATACATATAAAGATCTCCCTTATATTTTTCATCGCAGAGAATATTCCAGCCCTCTTTGTCAAGATCCTCCTGAGAGACTACATTCTTATTATAAAGGATTCCTACAGTTCCCCAGAAATACGGACAGGAATAACGATTTCCCGGATCATAGTCCTTATTCTGTACCTCGGGAAGAAGATTTTTGCTGTTTGGGATCTTTTTCCAGTCAAGGGCCTGAAGATATTCCTCCTTGATCAGTCTTTCGATCATATAATCTGACGGAACCAGAACATCGTAGGTTTCACCACTGGCCAGCTTGGTGTACATCATCTCATTGGACTCGAAGGTTTCATATACAACAGTACAGTTATACTGCTTCTCAAATTTGTCCAGAAGACTCAGGTCCATATATTCTCCGGCATTATATACACGAAGCACGTGGTTTCCCTGGCTTACGAGCGTCCACTTTCCCAATACCAGAACAACCGCAGCAGCTGTGACAACCGCAACGATCCTTCTTTTTTTCGGATCCATTTTTTTCACGGTGGAGGCCTGAAGCTTCGGCATGATCAGATTTGCAAAAAGAAGCACCAGTACAATGACCACGATCACAATAGTAGAAAGGGCGTTGATAGTGGGATTGATACGCTTTGTCATATTATATACAACAATGGATATATTTTTTACTCCGTTTCCGGAAACAAAGTAGGAAATTACGAAATCGTCAAAGGACATGGTAAAGGCCAGGAGCGCTCCCGCAAAAATCCCTTCTTTGATCATGGGCACGATAACCTTGGTAAGTGCCTGATATGGCGTTGCACCAAGATCCATGGCTGCATTGGCAAGGTTCGGATCCAGGCTTCGCACCTTCGGATATACACTGGTGATCACATAGGGCGTACAGAATGCGATATGTGCCAGCAGCATGGTCAGATAGCCTTTCGTCATTCCCAGCGAAGAAAACAGCAGCATCAGACCAATCGCGGTTACGATCTCCGGATTCAGAATTGGAAAGTTATTGATGGTAAGGACCATCTCCTTCAGCACCTTTCTGGATTTTGAAAGTCCGATGGCTGTGATGGTTCCCAGCACTGTGGAAATAACAGTTGCCAGAATTGCCACTGTGACCGAAACATAAACTGCCTTACTGATCTCCATGTTGTTTATCAGCTCTCCGTACCAGCGCAGGGAAAATCCTGTAAATCTGGTCAGGGACTTGGATGAGTTAAAGGAAAAGATCATGGTCACAAGGATCGGCAGGTAAAAAAATGCCAGACACAGCACTACATATAATTTTGAAAATATGGTATTTTTTCTTTTCATCTCCTGCCTCCTTTAATCGTCCTGAGTATCCATCTTCTTCATCAGGCTCATAAAGATCAGGATGATCACTGCCAGGATCAGAGAAATGGCACTTCCGAAGTTCCAGGCACCTACAGAAATAAACTGTGACTCGATGAGATTACCGATCAGCATGTACTGGCCGCCGCCGAGAAGCTTCGGAATAACGAAGGTTGATATGGACAGAAGGAATACCATCATGATACCATTGACCACACCTGGCATGGAAAGCTTCCAGGTGATCCTCCAGAAGGTCTGGAATGGATTGGCACCAAGGTCGTTGGCCGCTTCGATCAGTGACTTGTCCATTTTACTTAAGGATGTATGGATCGGAATGATCATAAAGGGCATAAAGTTACAAACAAGGCCCACGATAACGGAAAAATCTGTATACATCATGGTGATCGGTGAGATTCCCAGCATTTTCAGAAGGTTGTTCACCAGACCATTGTCAGAAAGAATGTTCATCCATGCATAGGTACGGAGAAGCATGTTGATCCACATGGGAATGGTGACCATAAGGATCAGAAAGCTCTGCACCTTTTCGGAATATTTGGAGATAATGTATGCCAGCGGATATCCGCAGACCAGGCAGATCAGTGTGGTCAGGATACCCAGGCGGAAGGATTTCAGAATAACACTTAAATATGTAGCTTCCAGAAATTTTGCAAAATTCGCCCATGTAAAATGCAGGGTCAGAACTTCATTTCCATCTGAGGTAAATGCATAAAGCACGATCAGGATCAATGGTACCACGATCAGGATCGAAGCCCAGATGATATACGGCTTGATCAGATGCTTAAACTGTTTCATTAGTATCCTCCCATTCTGCACATAACATGGATATCCTCAGGACCAAACTTCAGTCCCACTTCACGTCCCACTTCTGCATAATCGGTAGTGTGCACCATGTATGTGCGAAGCTCCGTCTCGACCAGGATCTCATAATGCACGCCCTTGAACGTAATGTTCCGTACCGTTCCTCTGATCTTGGCCTGATCCGGTTCCACAATATCCAGATCCTCCGGGCGGAGAACAACCTCAATGGCTTCGTTGTCCTCAAATCCTTTGTCTACACATTCAAAACGGAAGCCATCAAACTCCACAAGGAAATCCCTGATCATTATTCCTTCTATAATATTGGACTCTCCGATAAAGCCGGCAACAAAACGGTTCTCCGGCTCATTATAGATATCTGTCGGGCTGCCAATCTGCTGGATCTCACCGTTGTTCATGACTACTACCGTATCAGACATGGAAAGTGCCTCCTCCTGGTCATGGGTAACATAGATAAAGGTGATCCCTACCTCTCTCTGGATCTTTTTCAGCTCGATCTGCATCTGCTTACGGATCTTGGCATCCAGTGCGCCGAGTGGCTCATCCAGCAGAAGCACCTTCGGCTCATTGACAAGAGCTCTGGCAATGGCAACTCGCTGCTGCTGTCCACCGGAAAGAAGTGTAACATCTCTTTTTTCGAAGCCTTCCAGCCCTACCATTTTCAGCATTCTTTTTACCTTCTGCTCAATAACAGATTTATCTACCTTTTTCAGATTCAGGCCGAAACCGATATTGTCCATAACATTGAGATGCGGAAACAATGCATATTTCTGGAATACTGTGTTGATCTCTCTTTTATATGGAGGCAGCTTGGAGATCTCAATTCCGTTAAACAGTACCTCTCCGCCGCTTGGCTCCTCAAAGCCGGCAATGATCCTTAAGGTTGTTGTCTTTCCACAGCCGCTGGGTCCCAGAAGCGTAAGGAATTCGTTTTCGTGAATGTCCAGATTAATGCCCCGGAGCACCTGCTGGTCATCAAAGTTTTTTGTGAGATTTTTTAACTCGATCAGTTTATTGCTCATCTTTTATATTCCCCTTCCCGCGTTTTCCTGCGATCAGATATACTGCCAGTACCAGAAGGATCACTCCCAGCATTATGGTACAAAGTGCATTGATCTCCGGCGTAACGCCTGTTTTCATCTGTGTATAAACTTTTATCGGCAGCGTGGATACACGTGGCCCGGTTACAAAAATACTGATCACCACATCGTCCATGGACATGGCAAAGGCCAGCAGAGAGCCGGATATAACAGCCGGCATGATCAGCGGCAGGGTAATGTCCCAGAAGGCCCGAAAGGAACCGGCACCAAGATCTCTGGCTGCCTCTTCCAGGGACGGATCCATTCCCACAAGCCTTGCTTTTACCTCCATCAAAATATAGGGCACGCAGAAAACCGTGTGTCCGATCAGAAGTGTCAGCATTCCAAATGGCAGGTTCAGCATATAGAAAAATGCCATCAGTACCATTCCCAGAATGATCTCCGGGATCATCAGAGGCAGAATGGAAATATACTCCATCACCCCTTTTGTTTTCCAGTGGATCCTGGAAAGTCCTACAGCCCCCAGTGTTCCGATCACTGCAGATACCCCACAGCTGGACACCGCCAGGATCAGACTGTTTTTCAATGCCTGGATCAGATCCCTGTCCTGAAACAGTTCCTGATACCATTTCAGGGAAAATCCGGTAAAGCGCACCGGAAGTCTTGCTTCATTAAACGAAAATACCACTACCACACCAATGGGCAGATACATAAGGAAAAACAGGATTCCCAGGTACAGTCCTGAAAGCTTTGAGTTCTTTTTCATCCGATTCCCTCCAGTTCCTTCACATTGGTAAGCTTCCGATATAATACGATCATCAGAGTTGTCAGTATCATCAGTACCACAGCCAGTGCTGCGGCAAAGGGCCAGTTATTGCCTCTTGTCATCTGCTCCTGGATCAGACTTCCCACAAGTACGATCTTGTTTCCGCCCAGGATATCCGCAATAAAAAACAGACCCATAGACGGAATAAAGGTAAGTATCACTCCGGAAAGAAGTCCCGGCAAAGTCAGCTTAAAGGTGACGCTCCAGAAGGCCTTCCATCTGCTGGCTCCAAGGTCTCTGGCAGCTTCCACAAGGGACCAGTCCAGCTTTTCCGCACTGGAATATACGGACAGTGCCATAAACGGCAGCAATACATAGATCATACCGATCACGATTGCCGGATAGCTGTATAGGATTTTTAAGGGCTCCTGGATGATGCCAAGCTTCATCAGCAGATAATTCAGAAGGCCCTTTTTCTGTAGAATGATGATCCAGCCATAAAGACGGATTAGGGAATTCACCCAGAAAGGCAGCATCAGGAAAAGCATGGCCAGCTTCTTTTTGCCCCCGGAAAGCTTTGCCATAAAGTATCCGAAGGGGTAGCCCACCAGACAGATGATCAAAGTGCTGGTGAGCGCAAGGCGGAAGGATCCCGTAAAGGTCTGCAGGTATACAGGCTCCAGGATCTGCTTGTAATTATCCAGAGTAAATTTCCAGTTCACGCCGTAGCCGCCGTCTGCTGTGGAAAAGCTCAGTGCAACTACATACAGAAGAGGCAGTGCGACGAAGATCAGTGTAAAAAGGTACAGCGGCAGGATCATCCATACGGAGCCTGCTCTGTGCTTACGCATGGGTACCTCCTGCACAGGGACCTGACTGATCCGGCAATACTTCTTCTGATCTTTCTTCCCGATCTACCAGCACTGCCTCTGTAGGAAGAAAACAGCAGCGCACCTTTTCTCCTACACTGACATTTGTATCAATTCCATAACGGCTTGCCACGATTTCCTGACCTTCCGAAGTTTTCAAAACAACACGGAGCTGGCCGCCGGCGAAGGTTTTTTCAATGACTTCGGCGGTTAAGCCATCGCAGCTGTCATCTGCGTTTTTTTCTGCGGGCTCCTGTACATTCTTTTGTATGTTTTCTGATGTGCAATTTGGCGTGCTTTGTTGTGCAATTTTTTTATTTTCTTCAAACCGGATATTTTCGCTTCTTACTGCAATAGTAACCTTTTCTCCTTTTTGCGGAAAAAATCCTCTGTCAGATTTGGCTGCGGTGTTCATTGATACTTTTACTTTTCCGGCATCAGTTCTTACGGTGATCTGAGCGGAAGTACCGTCAATCTCCTCTTCCGCAATGCTTTCCACAATACCGGTCAGGATATTGGCATTTCCAACAAAGGTTGCCACATAGCTGGTCTTCGGATGATTATAGATCTCATCCGGCGTCCCAATCTGCTCAAAGCGACCGTGGTTCATCACAGCGATCGTATCAGACATGTTGATGGCTTCTTCCTGATCGTGAGTGATATAGATAAAGGTGATCCCCAGCTTCTTCTGCAGGCGCTTCAGCTCGTGCTGCATGGCACGCCTCAGCTGCAGATCCAGCGCACCAAGGGGTTCGTCCAGAAGAAGTACCTCCGGATTGTTCACAAGTGCTCTGGCTATGGCCACACGCTGGCGCTGACCGCCGGAAAGCTCTGACGGCTTACGCCTCTCAAAACCCGGAAGCTGAACAAGCTCCAGCATTTCTTTGACTCTTCTGCTGATCTCCGCTTTCGATGTTTTTTTCAATTTCAGCCCATATCCAATGTTATCTGCTACATTCATATGGGGAAAAAGTGCATAATTCTGGAACACTGTGTTCACATTGCGCTGATTCGGTTCCAGGGATGTCACATCCTTTCCATCCAGAAAAACCTGGCCGGAATCTGGCTGTTCCAGGCCTGCAATGATCCGCAGTGTGGTGGTTTTTCCACAGCCGGAAGACCCCAGCAGAGTGACAAATTCTCCTTTTTTTGCTGTAAGACAGATGCTTTCCAGGACGTCCTCACCTTCCTGGAAGCTCTTTTTTATGTTTTTCAGTTCTAATGAAATTTCGGACATTTCGTTCTCCTTCTGTTTGCTATGATATCCGCCCCCTGCATGGGACTTTCCTGATATAAGATTGCTTATTGTACTCTCGCAGGGGATTCTCCTGATTAGGTTAACTACTCATTTTCATGAAAATTATCTCGTATATACTGACAATAAGTTTCTTTATTAAATACAGGTTTAAATTCCCGACAGATTTTTTTTGCTTCTTTTGCCTGATCACAGAGAAGACGATACGTAGTCAGTGCCAGAAGCTTGGCTGGTTTGATATATGCCAGTTCTTCATCCATGATCTTAAAATCTGCTCCGTGAAGTTTTCCCGCAAATCCTCCGAATGTAAAATTCAGCACTGGAAACAGATGGGTCAGGTCTCCTACGTCGGTACAGGCGTTGTTAAAATCTGCCGGCTTTGAGCACCGGTACGTAGCGTCCAGAAGCTTTACAGATTCTTCCATCACTTTATCCGCACCTCTGTGCAGGATCGGCATATATCCCTGAAGCGGTTCTCTTTCGATCGTACCACCGAATGCATAGGCAGCTCCGTCATAGGCACGATCCATTTTTTCCTGTGTTGCCCGGATCGCATCCAGAGACGCTGCACGGACTTTTGTTTCGATCACCGCTTCGTCCGGAACTGCATTGATCACATCCCCGGCTTTTCGGATCACGTTGTGAAGACGCACATGGTCTTCCTCCCGGAAGGTTTCCCGCATCAGTCCCATCATCTGGATGGCACTGGAAGTAATACTTAATGCATTGACACCATCCCATGGATCAATGGCTGCATGTGCGGCTTTTCCTCTTACTGTCACTCGTTCTGCGGAAAATCCGTTGCATGCCGCATTTCCCAGGTAAAAATCTTCTTCTACCGGCATCATGTGCACATGTGTGGTCAAAATAATGTCTGAATGATCAAATTCTCCAAGCCGGATCAGCTCGCTTTTTCCGGATGCCGGGAAGCCGATTTCCTCTTTCCGAAGCCGTGCACGTTTATCTGCATCAATGTATTCTTCCGCCGGAACGGCAAAAAAAGATACGGACCCAGACAGAGAGGCTTGAACCTCCTCATTGGTCAGTGCCAATGCTGCGCCGATCATGGCTGCAATCTGTGCGTGGTGTCCGCATGCATGTGCTGTCCCATTAACGGGATCAGCCATCGGATGCGACTTACATCCGATGGCGTCAAGTTCTCCGATAATCGTAACGTTCGGTCCGTCCTGTTCCATCCACTCAGCGCGGACTCCTGTGCGTGCAAGTCCTCCATGCACACGAAGTCCCAGGCCACGCAAAAAAGCCGCAACATATGCGGCTGTTCTCTCCTCATAAAATCCCGGCTCCGGATGGCTCTGGATATCCTTCGCAAAGGCTATGATCTCATCTCTGTGTTCATCTATAGTCTGAATGATCTTTTCTTCAATATGATTCATGTCTTATAACCTCCATTTTCCGCAGGTTAAGCTATATGATATCATAAAACAGTTGATTTGGAAATAGATATTTTCTGGAGATATTTCGCTACTCCGTCGTTTTCATTGGAACCGATAATCCCGGTTGCCACAGCTTTCAGTTCACTCACTGCATTTTCCACTGCATAGGCTTCATCCGCTATTTTAAACATATCAATATCATTTTTTCCATCACCAAAAACAACTAATCTGTCACATTCCAGTTTTTGTTTTAGCTGCAAAGCAGCCTGCGCTTTGGATGCTTTTTGCGGCATGATCTCCAGCCACTGCTCTCCTGTGTAGATGTCCTTCTGATAAACAACATGATATTTATTTTTATATTTATGATAAAATGGTTCCAGCTTCTCCGGCTTATCAATGCAGGTGATATAAAAAAGATCTCCATACATCAATTCAGACTCTGTAGTTACAATATTCGTACGTTTGTCACCTTTCCTGCTGTTTAAAAATGCCTGCATTCCACTTGTTGCCTTTGCCGCTATATAAGAAAACTTTTCAACATTATCCTGATATGAATATATGATCGGATATATTTCGTGTGCAAAAAGATCCCTCAATACCTCATATATATCCTCTTCAAAATAATTGGCAATAAGGATTTCCTCTGTTATATTATCTTTCACAAATGCCCCATTGTATATAATAAGAGGTAAGTGTGTGTTAAGGCCTTCTGTTACTTTTTTTGCCGTATTTAAGGAACGAGCTGTTGCATAGGAAAATAACATGCCTGAAGAAGTTAAAGCATTGATTGTTTTTATTGTATATGAAGATAGAGTTTCATTTTTTCGCAAAAGAGTTCCGTCGAGATCTGATACGTATAGTGTTTTCATAAATAAATCCTTTCGTTTTACTATGGGCTGTAGATAGGGAAACTTTTTTCAGTTGACAGGGAAATTGATGATAAAATATTTCTTTATTATAGCACAAAAAAAGTGGCTGTTTAAGCCACTTTTTACGATTGTATATTCAAAACTACATACATGTTCTGTTGATGATCGTTAATCTTTTTTG
>ERZ1673750.171-NODE-171-length-64223-cov-7.845499_pt1 | contig 64223 bp, 55 predicted proteins | sample MGYA00580203_ERZ1673750 | MGnify/ENA primary metagenome ERZ1673750 (study PRJEB41218, sample SAMN15661763) | gut metagenome | host: Homo sapiens | place: Canada: London | collected 2015-08-20/2019-03-30 | study: EMG produced TPA metagenomics assembly of... | reverse complement strand
GCAAGGCTCAACTTGAAAAGAAATAAGGGACGTACAGCAATAACAGTTTTGTCTCTTATTATGAGTATTACAGTATTTATTGCTTTGCAGGGATTTACAACAATTCTAAATGCGGCTAGTGATCTTCAAGAAAGTCATTTGGGTGATTATCAGATTACAAATGAAACTGTTGGATTTTCCGTGGATTCTTTAAAGAAATTGCAGGAGAACGAAGCCGTTCAAAGTGTGGCAGCTATTCAATTTTCTCTTTATGAGCAAAATGAAGCGGGTCGGCTTGACGGCATTGATATTGGCTTTACATTAAAACCCGGTGAGACTTTTCAGGTTGTTGGTCTTAATGATGAATACTGGGATTATTTCATGGGTTCAGAAATGTCTGCAGATCAACTTGAACAACTGAAGTCAGGAAATGCTTGCGTGGTACGCAATCCAATTCCTGTTAGCTATGGTGATGGGCAGTTGGAATTTACAAGTGTTGAAGCTGGTTCAACTATCCGTGTTGAAAGAACAGATTTAAAAGTGTTGAAAACACTGGATGGCTATGACGGGTATCTTGGTATTGGAAATGGTGGCTTCACGAATGGAGTTCAGGTAATTGTCGATGATAGCATTTACAAACAACTGACAGGGAAAAATACCTATTCTGAGTTTTTGCCTACGCTGAATGAGGATGTAGACCGGGAAACATTTGATACATTTGTTGAGAATTTCTGTGAGCAGACGCCGGGTACAACTTTCTTATCGTATGAAAAAACTGACCGGCAGCTACAAGAAAGTTTTGCTCAAATTCAAATGCTGGCATGGGGACTAATCCTTTTCGTTGGTCTAATTGGTATTCTGAATATTATCAATACCGTCTATACCAATATACACACCAGAGTAACGGAAATTGGTATGCAACGAGCTATTGGTATGAGTGCAGCGAGCCTTTACAAAACATTTCTTTGGGAAGGTGCATATTACGGGATAATTGCTTCTGTAATTGGAAGTATTCTTGGGTATGTTTGCACGATTTTTATTGAGGCAGCTACTAGTGATACCATTCAGTTTGTTGCAATTCCCGTTTTGCCTATTCTTGAGGCTATGCTTTTGGCAGTAGGAGCCTGTTTACTGGCAACAGCAATCCCACTAGGAAAAATTTCCAAGATGAGTATTGTGGATTCGATTGAAACAGTTGAATAGTTTTTTAGTTCAATTAGGAATGATTTGTATTCAAACAAGTCTTTCTTCAACTTGAAATACGATGAATTTTTATAAAGATGAAGCAATTTTTGTATGTTAGATGGAGGTGGTTTATATGGGAAGTTAGTTGTATTTGATATTTCTGAATCCGGCAAAGAGATTGGAGAAAAACTATTCGTGCTTTTGAGTCCAAAACAACAACAGGAATTGAAACAGTTTATTATGGATATTGAGTGTGGAAAAATAAAAATTGCAGAAATTCTGTCTTGTCCCTTCGGTTCCCATGTTATTTGTTGTTTAGATAAAAATGTTTCTAAATCAATGTCAGAAATTCAAAATGGTGAATTGTTTTTCTCTTTGGAACAGCGTCTTGTTATGATCCAAAATAAAGTGATTGATCTTACCGCTAAGGAATTTGATATTCTTGCTTTGCTAATCCGTCACCCAAAACGAGTATTTACTTACGAAATGATAACGGAACTGGTATGGGAAGAAGAATATGCTTCCTTTTCCCGCAAGGCAGTCAATAACCATGTAAGCAATCTCCGACAAAAGCTCAAAGTGTCGTCGGATGTACCGGACTATATAAAAAGCGTATATGGAGTCGGGTACAAATTTGATTTAGATTAGCCGGATATACATTATGTACAAAAATAACTTTATAAAATTGTATTTATGATAGATTTTGCTGGAACAAGGACAGTTCTGGAAAATTTCAAGAAAAGAACGAGCATAAAAGTTTGTACAATTCCTTCAAATAGATAGAAGGAGGCGGATAATTGGCAAACCTATCTATCCCTCCTTGATTTGGAGGGAGGGCATGGTTATGCTACCGAGGTCAACATGTCGGCCTCGATGCTGCCGGCCAAATCTATCACTATGCCCCGTAATCTGGTTTTGGATTGCGGGGTTTTTCCATTCGACAAAATATTATGTTTTTCAACATCTCCCTTTCAATCAATTATTAGGGCTGTATGAGTGCGCGCCTGTCATCGGACAGACGCGCACTTTTGTGTTTACAGGCAAATTTCTTGTCTTTTTGTTCTCTTTGGGGTGTCGCTCCCCACCCTCTGATTTCGGTTTTAGCTTTTCAAAACGCAAACAAATCGAAATTGGAGGAATACATATGAAAAAAATCAATTTACGTGAATATTACCCATTTTACACAACAGACACAATCGTAGAAGTACCGGATGAAGTAGCTGATATTTTAAGAGCTTATAAATTACGCGACGAAGCATATCGGATTTATACATATCGACACAAAGCATATTTTTCTTTAGATTTTGGAGACGGAATTGAATATGAAGCCCTTGTAGATCAAAAATCACCTGCAGATATTTATGAACAGCATAGGGTGACTGAGATGATTTATAAGGGACTTGCTACTCTATCAGAAAAACAACGTCATAGGATCTATGCACATTATTTTCTCGGCATGAGCCAAACGGAAATTGCCAGAGTGGAAAACTGCAGTAAAATCTCTGTTCATCAGAGCATTAACAGAGGTTTAAAACAGCTTCAAGAATATTTTTTAAAAAATAATTTATAAGCCCACTAACTTTTCCCCTGAAAATGTACTGTATTATGAAGGGACCTTTTGGCAGGACAAGCCATTGTGGTTGGATCGGACAGAACCGTTCCGATATATTTCCAATATGAATTGCTTTGATTGCCTTTTCTCCCTCATAGTTCTTTGACAAGTGAATATATGTTGCTATGGGTACATCATTCTGCGTACCGAGCGGCATATAGGGCGGCGCCATGACAGACAGCCAAAGGAGGTGATGAACCTGGTTGTCCGAGCGATCCACGCAACCTATTAACCCGGCTGTGGCAGGTTCGGGCGCGACGACGGCGCAGATGACAATGGTACTTCTTCACAGCCTCCTAAAGACTTGGGGGGAGTCCCTGTGGCGTACGCTTGCTCTGGCAAAGCGGCGGCGACTGTGGGGCTATGATGCGGTCAAGCTGTCCGCAGCCCATAGCAACCCCTGTTCTGTGTCAACAGAACTTGCCGGGGATGCGTGGCAAATACGGCATATAAAATCGAAATCAGATACCATGAGTCGGATCTGTGTTTTGATATAAGAATAAGCAGATCCGGCTTATTCATCTGATTTTGATAGATTACAAGTTTTTAAATTATGGATAAATCGAAAACTTTTTATTAGCAGCAGACAAATGGTGTGCGTTACGGTAAAATAGATGTAGGAAGTCATGTTCCGCACACTATTTTAACTGGCTGCAGAAAGGAGGAAATATGAGTCAGGTCATAGAAAGTGTGCAAAATAATGTTCCAGAAAAACGTACTTATAAGGTTGAAGATATAGCAGCTATGCTAAATATTGGGCGTACTTCTGCTTATAACCTTATAAAAGAGGGACATTTTAAGACGGTACGTGTTGGTAATGCCATAAGAGTTTCAAAAAAATCATTTGACAAATGGTTAGACGAGCAAACATTCTGACCTAGAAAGGAAGAACAATTATGGCAACTATTATCAAACGTAAAAAATCTTATTCTGTTGTATATAACTACATTAACGAAAATGGAGAAACAAAACAAAAGTGGGAAACTTGGCATACTCATAAAGAGGCACTTAAAAGAAAAGCAGAAATAGAAAATCAGCAGAACAATGGCACTTTTCTTCCTCCAAACAATCAAAAAGTATCTGATTTCCTGTATGATTTTGTTTCCACTTACGGAACTAAAAAATGGGGTGTGTCTATGTATGACAGCCAAACGGCTTTGATTGCAAATTACATTAACCCTATTATCGGTGATATGGAGGTTCAGGAGATTACCCCTCGTGTAGTGGATAAATATATTCAAACACTTCAAAAAACTCCTTCTGTATCCCGAAAAAATCGAAAGGCACGAACAGAGTTTGTAACGAATCAGACGATTGAAAAAATTATCAAATTACTGCGTTGTGCTTTTAAACAGGCTGTTCGTTGGGAATTGGTTGGAAAAAACCCTTTTGACAATACGGTCCTCCCTAAAACGGAATATAAAAAGCGAGATATTTGGAACGCAGAAACAATTCGCATTGCTTTAGATCAGTGTTCCGATAATAAGCTGTACATAGCGATGAACCTTGCTTTTGCCTGCTCTTTGCGTATGGGAGAGATTCTCGGCTTACGTTGGAAAAATGTCCACATTGAAGATGACAATATTGCGGCAGACAATGCTTATATTTATATTGACGCAGAATTGACGCGAGCTTCAAAACAGGCGATTGAAATGCTTGGTGAAAAGGACATCTATTATATTTTTACCCCACTTATGCCGAATACCAGTACAAGGCTTATTTTGAAAAAGCCTAAAACGGATTCCAGTGTACGTAAAATTTGGCTTCCAAAGACTCTTGCCTACATTCTCCGTGAGTGGAAAAAAGCACAGGAAGAACTTAAAGGATTCTTGGGTGATGAATATCAGGATTTTGACCTTGTGGTTGCTTTACCGAATGGACGTCCTTGTGAGAATCGAATAATCGAAAAAGAGTTTTCATTGTTGAAACAGAAAGCAGGGCTCCCTAACGTTGTATTTCACTCTTTAAGACATTCCAGTACCACTTATAAACTAAAACTTAATCACGGCGATTTAAAGGCCACACAAGGCGATACAGGACATGCAGAGATCGATATGATTACAAAGGTATATGCACATATCCTTGATGAAGATCGTAAGGTCAATGCTCAAAAATTTGAAAACGCTTTTTATGCGGTCAATAGAGATCTAAAAAATGTGCAGCCTCCGCAGGATCAACCTCAGGCTCCAACTTTAGATTTGGCAGCTTTGATCGAGCAGCTTCAAAAGTCTCCTGAACTTGCAAGTACACTAGCAGCCTTGATTTCAGGGCAAAAAGTAGTGTGAAAGCTCAAATTAGCAAATGCTCCATTTTTATTAGCAAGACGTGGTTTTTCGTTCGTATCCAATTAGCAAAATATACGCTATAACGCATAATCAAACATTTAGTTTATTTTACGGTATGATGGTTCGAGAAAAAAGGTTCGGTAAAACAAGAAACGCCGAAAACCTTGATAAATCAAAGCTTTCGGCGGAATTTTTGGCGTCCCAGAGAGGATTTGAACCTCCGACACCCGCCTTAGGAGGGCGGTGCTCTATCCAGCTGAGCTACTGAGACATTTATTCAAAATATTAAGTTGTATGCAAATTTTAGACTCGAACTATCTACCTCTTAGGAGGCAATCGCTCTATCCTACTGAGCTACAGGAACATGTTCTATAATACCCACTCAGTTTACTACATTTTCTGTTATTTTGCAAGCAGCAAATCTTCGCAACGGTTCGGCTGGCTGTCTTCGTAATAATCCGGCTGGCGGAACGTTTACAAATATTCAGACATCCGTCTGGCAAACCTTGCAATTTGAGACAGCGGATTGTACAATGTTTTCAGAGTTTGTTTAAGAATTGCTTTCTGCAGAAGCATTCTGACGGAGAAAGGAGAGAAAAAATGGCTGATATTCAATTGATGGAAGAGCTTTCCAATGCATTTGGTCCCAGCGGATTTGAAGAAGAGGTATGCCGGGTGATTTATCGTCATACGCGGGAATTCCAGGTCACCAATGATGCGATGTGCAATGTTTATATGAGACGGAAGGATTTTTCCGGGAAAAAGCCGGTGGTGATGCTGGATGCGCATCTGGATGAGTGTGGATTTATAGTACAGTCGATCCGTGAAAACGGACTGCTGAACATTCTGACACTGGGAGGATTTCATCTGACCAGCCTGCCGGCACACTCCGTGATCGTCCGGAACGGAAAAGGGGAAAGGATCCGGGGAATCATCACCTCAAAACCGGTGCATTTTCTGAAAGAAAGTGAAAGGGGAAATCAGGATCTCGATATCGAAAATCTGGCGGTAGATGTAGGCGCCGGAAGCAGAAAGGAAGTGGAGGAATCCTACGGAATCCGTCCGGGGGATCCGATCATGCCGGATGTATCGTTTGAATACCAGGAAAAGAGGGGAATCTGCTTTGGAAAGGCTTTTGACAACCGCCTGGGCTGTGCCTGCGTGGTTGAGACGATGAGAGCGCTGGAGCAGGAGAATTCCCTTGGCGTGGATGTGGTTGGAGCATTTGCGGCTCAGGAGGAAGTGGGCACGAGAGGAGCGGCTGTCACTGCCCAGGCGGTGAAACCGGATCTGGCGATTGTGTTTGAGGGTTCGCCTGCCGATGATTTCTATTATGCGCCGGGACTGGCACAGTGTGTGATGGGCGGAGGAGTTCAGATCCGCCATATCGATAAAAGTTATATCTCCAATCCTGTGTTTATAGAGCTTGCCCATCGGATCGGTGATGCCATGGGAATTTCTTATCAGGATGCGATACGCAGAGGCGGCAGTACCAATGCGGGCAAGATCAGCCTGGAGGGACAGGCAGTGCCGGTTCTTGTGCTGGGGATTCCGTCCCGCTATGTGCACAGCCATTATAATTTCTGCGCAGTGAAGGATATGGATGCGGCAGTGGATATGGCAGCCGGAGTGATCCGCAGTCTGGATCAGGAAACGATCTCACGGATCCTGCGGAAAAATTTTGTGTAACTGGATGTAATCTTTCGGCTGGCTGAGCGGTTATTGAAAAGTAATATCAAAGAAAGTAAGGGAAAAGAAATGAAGGTAATGACGTTTGGTGAGATTATGCTGCGTCTCAAAACGCCGGAGTATCTGAAGATTCTTCAGGCGGACGGGTTTGAGGCAAGCTACGGCGGTGCTGAATCCAATGTAGCGGTGTCCCTTGCCATGTTCGGGGACGAGGCGGCTTATGTGACAAAAATTCCGGATAATCCGGTAGGACTTGCGGCGCTGGGAGCGGTGCGTCGGTTCGGGGTGGATACCTCCTGTGTGCTCCACGGAGGCTCCCGGCTGGGAATCTATTATTTTGAAAAGGGAACCAATATCCGCCCGACCAATGTGGTTTATGACCGGGAATACAGTGCGCTGGCGCTGGCGGATGCTGCGGAGTTTGACTGGGAAAAGATCCTGAAGGATATCGACATTTTTTACTTTTCCGGTGTCACGCCGGCAATCAGCGGGCAGATGGAGCAGGCAGTGCTGGAGGCGCTGAAGTATTGTCAGGCTCATTCGATCCAGGTAGTCTGCGACCTGAATTACCGTTCCAAAATGTGGAACACAGAAAAGGCGCAGCAGGTCATGAAGCAGCTGATGAATTATGTGGATCTCTGTATTGCCAATGATGAGGATTTTGAAGCGACGTTGGGAATCCATGCGTTTAACGGTGATATGGCGCATGGCATCGACCAGATCGACAGCTACAAGAGGGGGATGGAAGAAATTCTCCGGCAGTATCCGAACTGCAGGGCGGTGGCGAGTGTTCTGAGAAACATTCGTACCGTGGAGGACGGTGACTGGATGGGGATTTATCTGAAGGATGGAGTCTTTTACGAGAGTCCGGTACATACGGTGCACAGTCTGGAGGCAGTGGGCGCCGGGGATGCCTTTGCGGGCGGACTGCTGCATGGAATCATACAGGGATTCGATCCTCAGAAAACCATAGATTTTGCCATCACTGCAAGTGTGCTGAAGCTGATGATCCAGAAGGATTTCAATGTGATCAGCGAGAAGGATGTTCTTCAGGTTATGAAGGCAAAGGATACAAATCTGCAGCGGTAATCCTGCGTGAAATGCAGTGATGATCCTATGCGAAAACAGTGGACGAATTTCTGTAACGGGAGTAGAATAAAAGTAATGGCGTTTCCGTGCAACGGACACCGATAGCGGCTGTTCGGACGAAAGTTCAGCGACGGCGGGATGAACGGTTAAAAAATACAACAGAAAGGGTTTTGAGTATGAAGTACGATTTTACGACGATTTTGGACCGTAAAGGTCATGACGCAATTGCTGTGGATACCATTCCGATTCCGGATGCAGAGGTAGCGGAAGGATTTTCTGTGATTCCCATGTGGGTGGCGGATATGAATTTCCCAACGCTGCCGACGATTCTTGAAGCGGTCAGTGAACGTCTGAAACATCCCCATTTTGGTTATTTTATGATTCCGGATGAGTATTTCGACAGTATTATCGGATGGCATAAAGATCGTTTCGGCGTGGAAGGACTTACAAAGGAATGCATCGGTTACGAGAACGGAGTGCTGGGCTGCGTGGCCTCTGCGCTTCAGGCGTTTACCGCGCCGGGCGAGGCGGTACTGCTGCACTCTCCGACTTATATCGGATTTACCGGAACCATGAACAATAACGGACGGAAAATGGTTCTCAGCGATCTTGTGAGAGATGAAAACGGCGTTTGGCGTATGGATTATGAGGATATGGAGAAGAAGATTGTCGAGAATCACATCCATTGTGCGATTTTCTGTTCTCCGCATAATCCGACCGGAAGAGTCTGGGAGAGAGAAGAGATCGAGAAGGCGATGGAGATTTATCGGAAACATGACTGTATCGTGATTTCTGATGAAATCTGGTCAGACATTGTGCTTCCGGGAGCGAAACATATTCCGACGCAGAGCGTGTCCGAGGATGCAAAGAACCGCACCATCGCAGTGTATGCGCCGACCAAGACCTTCAATCTGGCAGGGCTGGTTGGTTCCTACCATGTGATTTATAATTCTTATCTGCGGGATCGTGTGGTGAAGGTGTCCGAGATGTCCCACTACAATATGACCAATGTGCTGTCTGTGCATGCTCTGATCGGCGCTTATAAGCCGGAAGGACGTGAGTGGGTGGATGAGCTCTGTCAGGTATTAGGAAGCAATGTGGACTATGCATATGATTATATCACGAAGAATTTCAAAGGCGTTTCTCTGGCGAAGCCTCAGGGTACTTATATGCTCTATTTGGATTGTGAAGAGTGGTGTAAGGAGCATGGAAAGACCATGGACGAACTGCTGAAGGCGGGAGTCCGTGTCGGAGTGATCTGGCAGGATGGACGTCCGTTTAACCGTCCGTATGCGGTTCGTATAAACCTGGCGGTTCCTCATGTGAGAGTTGTGGACGCAATGGACCGTCTGGATAAATATGTGTTTAACGGAAGTCTGGATGAGTAAAGAGAATGCCACACAGGAATAAAAGTTTTTATCTGTTTTGAGAATCTTGAACGGATGAAAAGGGATTTTTATGAGACGTTCCCCCCAGGTCTGTGCACTTATTCCCGCGGGCAACGAGCCAAGTGGACATGCTTGCATGTCCATTTGGCGACTGCCGCACTGCGGCGGAGTGGAAGATGTCGCTTGTGCGACCCGCCGCAGGCGGAGAAATTCGGGCTTGCACATTGAAAAAAATGCAGGTAGAATTAAATTTTAGATAGAACTAAAATAATTTCCGAATGTAAGGAAATTGAGCAGCCGGATTGGAAGATCCCGAGAATAGAAAATATATTGCAGGGGGATGAAAATGCTTCATTTAAAAAATCTTGATGAAGGATTGCCGGTCTTTAAAGCATTGGGATCGGAAATCAGAATTAATATTATTAAAATCCTGTTGGAAAAACAGCAGATGAATATGAATGAACTGGCATCCAGCCTTGGCATTACAAACGGAGCGCTGACCAGCCATATCAGGCAGTTGGAACAAACCGGTATTGTGAAGGTTCTGACAGAACATACGGGGCATGGGAATCAGAAAATCTGCCGTGTAGATGTGGAGAAGATTCTGATAGATATTGTGGAAGATGAGGAGGAAGTTGGAAAAGATATTTATACCACTTCTCTGCCGGTGGGACATTATACGGATTACAGAATTCTTCCTACCTGTGGGATCGCAACCGGCGAGGCACTGATCGGGACAGTGGATGACCCAAGATATTTTGCACATCCGGATCGTATGAATGCGCAGATTTTATGGTTTTCCAGAGGTTATGTAGAGTATATCATACCAAATTTTCTGCCCGCGTTACAGAAAATTGATCAGATAACAATTTCGGCGGAGATCAGTTCAGAAGCGCCGGGTTACAATAACGACTGGCCGTCCGATATTTCATTTTACCTGAATGATGTGGAAATCGGCACGTGGACAAGCCCGGGTGATTTTGGAGATGTCCGGGGGATTTTTACGCCGGATTGGTGGCTTCCGGAATGGAATCAGTATGGCTTGCTGAAAATGATCGTGATCAACAGTAAGGGAACTTTTGTTGATGGAGTAAAAATATCGGATGTGAACATCCGGCAGTTTGATTTGAATTTCAAGAGCACGATCCGTTTCCGGTTCATGGTGCGTGATGATACGGAGAATGTGGGAGGACTGACCATTTTCGGCAGCCAGTTTGGAAACTATAATCAGGATATCAATGTGAGGATTAACTACAGTCCGATGAAGAGTAACAGTTCAGCAGGGCTGAACTGTTACGATGAAGACAGGAGAATAGAAAAGTCTTCAGAGATTGAGAGAAGTCTCTTACAATAAGGCGGATAAAAACAGTCCGGGGAAGACAGTATGCGTGCGGCGTACATCGGTAAAGATGTCTGCTGCGTGTACATGCTGTCTTTCCCGGGCTGTTTTTGATTTGAAACTGTTGCGATCAGATTGAAAGAATATAAAAAAATACTGGAAAAAACCAATATAAAATGTTAAAATATTTTTGAAATAACTAAAATATAGGTGTGAGTGTGTTCCGGCAGTATGACGATATCATTTAGCCGAGAGGGCTTTGAGAAAGGAGATTATGGTTATGGCAAAATTAGTCATCAACGCAAACAGAAAACTGAGCAAGATCAACAAGGAGATCCAGGGGCATTTTTCCGAGCATCTGGGACGATGTATCTATGAGGGAATCTATGTTGGAGAAAATTCCGAGATCCCGAATGTCAATGGGATGCGTACCGATGTTGTGGAAGCGCTGAAACAGATCCGTATTCCGGTGCTTCGCTGGCCGGGCGGATGCTTTGCGGATGAATATCACTGGAAAGACGGAATCGGCCCGAAAGAAGAGAGAAAGAAGATCGTCAATACCCACTGGGGCGGCGTTGTAGAGGACAACAGCTTCGGTACCCATGAATTCTTTGAACTGTGCCGCCAGCTGGGATGTGAGACTTATGTCAATGGAAATATGGGAAGCGGTACGGTGCAGGAGATGTCCGAATGGGTGGAATACATGACCTTTGAGGGCGTATCTCCCATGGCGGAGCTGAGAAAGAAAAATGGCCATGAAGGATCATGGAAGGTGGACTTTTTCGGTGTCGGAAATGAAAACTGGGGCTGCGGAGGAAACATGAACCCGGAATTTTACGGAAATATGTACCGCAGATATCAGACGTATGTGAGATGCTATGACAGCAAGAAGCCGATCAAAAAGATTGCCTGCGGACCGAATGTGGATGATTATGAGTGGACAGAGGAAGTGATGAAAGCAACCTTCCGCAGATGCGCGCCGGATCAGCACGGATTTATGGACGGACTGTCTCTGCACTACTACACACATCCGGGCGGATGGGAGCACAAGGGAAGCGCTACGGAGTTTGATGAAAAAATATGGTATCAGACTATGAAGAAAACCTGGTATATGGATGAACTGATCCGCCGCCACGGAGCGATCATGGACAAGTATGATCCGCGGAAGCAGGTGGGCATGATCGTCGACGAGTGGGGCACCTGGTTCGACGTGGAGCCGGGAACCAATCCGGGATTCCTGTACCAGCAGAATACCATGCGTGACGCTCTGGTAGCCGGCATCAACCTGAACATTTTCAACAAGCACAGCGACCGTGTGAAGATGGCGAATATCGCGCAGATGGTTAATGTACTTCAGTCGGTGATTCTGACCGAGGGTGCGAAGATGGTCAAAACACCGACCTACCATGTGTTTGACATGTACAAGTATCATCAGGATGCGCAGCTGCTGGACAGCACGCTGGAGACGGAGCTGGTAGGCCTTGAGGAGTGCAACATGGTTCCGAACCTGAGCGAATCGGTATCCGAGGATGCGGACGGTGTGCTGCACATCACGATGACCAACCTGGATCTGGAGAAGGATTATACCATCGACACCACGATCCTCGGCAGAAAAGCCGGCGAGATCGCGGCTCAGATCGTGACCGGAAAAATGAATGCCAAGAATACCTTTGAGGATCCGGATCAGGTGACTGTGAAGTCCTTTGACGGAGTGGAGCAGGTGCATGGAGGAATCTGCTTTACGATTCCGGCATGCAGCGTGCTGCATATTGCTGTAAAATAAAAAGTGACAGTCCGGTCAGACCCGCGCAGCAAACGCGCAGACCTTACCGGACTGTTATGATAAAAAACGGAAGCGCTGCTTAAAGAGTTTTTTTGAGCGGCGCTTCCGTTTTTCTGTATGCCAATCCGCAAAGTGCGGTCACCATCCTGCGGACCGGCAGTTTTCAAATTTATTCTGGTTTAACCTGTCTTACGCTGTTTGATTACTTTCAGCCGGGTAAATTCTTCCCGTTCTTTTTCCTCCAGGGCGTCCGAGATATCCTTGGACAGCTGCATATAATGAGGAATTGTAATATTTTTCAGGGCGTTTGCCCGCTTCTGTGTTTTTTTGATCGCTGCGGCAAGCCGGTAGGCGGAGTTCTCGATCATCGAAAGCTTCAGGGTCAGTTCTTTTACCTTCTCAAAGGCAAGACGTGCCACATCCAGGGATTCTTTGGTGTTGTAAAACGCATAGGTCGGAACCTCGCCGGAAGGGTCGGATTCCACCAGGGGGATCTCCACACCCATGATACTTCTTGTCTTGATGCGGATGGAATCTTCCACAGGCACCGTATAGGAAAACGTCTGTACGTTGTTGATGCCGATTTCCATATTGGCAACCTGCAGAGCCTTGTAGGCTTCCCGGAAGGTGACGTCGATCTGCGTCTGGATATCCTTTGCCTCGTCGATCATCCCCATCAGCTCGCGGATCAGGATGTTCCGCTTCTTGTCCATCAGATCATATCCCATATGGGCCAGCTTCAGTGAATTCTTCGCCAGAATCAGGTTTCCCTTGGTGGGAAAGGTATTCGGATCCATCGGTCATCACTTCCTTTCAGAGTTTGTTTTTCCGGTTACTTCATCGCGTCGGCTTCTGCCTTTGCCTGAGCCGCCAGATCGATCTCTGTCGGGTGATAATACTGGTCAAGTACCTTTGTATCCACACGGTCCAGTTCCTCGCGGGGAAGCAGTCCCAGCAGATCCCAGGCTTTGTTCAGGGTATCTTCCATGGAACGGTTTTCGTCCATGCCCTGTCCGATAAATTCTTTTTCGAAGGCGTTTCCGAAGATCAGATACTTTTTATCGATGGGTGAAAGCTCATCTTCACCGATAACGGAAGCCAGGGAACGTGCGTCTCCCACCTTCGCGTAGCAGGAGAACAGCTGGTTTGCCACATCCTGATGGTCCGCTCTGGTATAGCCTTCGCCGATGCCGTCCTTCATCAGACGGGACAGGCTCGGCAGTACGCTGATCGGCGGATAAATGGACTGTCCGTGAAGCTGGCGGTCCAGAACAATCTGTCCCTCCGTGATGTAACCGGTCAGGTCAGGGATCGGATGGGTGATATCATCGTTGGGCATGGTCAGGATCGGGATCTGGGTAACAGAACCGGTTCCGTCCTGGACGATGCCGGCGCGCTCATACAGAGTTGCCAGTTCACTGTACAGATATCCCGGGTAACCCTTACGGGAAGGGATCTCTCCCCGGGAGGAGGAAACCTCACGCATCGCCTCACAGAAGGAGGTGATATCCGTCAGGATGACCAGGATATGCATACCCTTTTCGAACGCCAGATATTCTGCCGCGGTCAGGGCGACTTTCGGTGTGATCAGTCGTTCTACCACCGGATCGTTTGCCAGGTTCAGGAACATGACGACGTGGTCGGATACGCCGCTTTCCTCAAAGGTACGGCGGAAAAATTCTGCCACATCGTATTTGACGCCCATGGCGGCGAACACGATCGCGAATTTTTCATCGCTGTCGCTGCCGAGGGAAGCCTGCTGTACGATCTGTGCGGCAAGCTGGTCATGGGGCAGGCCGTTTCCTGAGAAGATCGGCAGTTTCTGTCCGCGGATCAGCGTGGTCAGGCCGTCGATGGCGGAGATACCGGTGTGGATGTAGTTCCTCGGGTATTTTCTGGTTACAGGGTTCAGCGGAAGCCCGTTGACATTCAGGCGCTTTTCCGCATCCACCGGGCCCAGGCCGTCGATGGGGTTGCCGATACCGTCAAAGGTACGTCCCAGGATATCCGGGGAAAGACCGATCTCCATCGGGTGGCCGGTGAGGCGGGTGTGGGTATTCTGCAGGGACATGTTTTCGGTGCCTTCAAATACCTGGATGACCGCCTTATCCTCATAGACCGCGACAATGCGGCCCAGTTTCTTTTGGTTTCCGTCGATGGTAAATTCCACCATCTCCTCAAAAAAGGCATCCTTTACGCCTTCCAGAACGACCAGAGGGCCGTTGACTTCACTCAGGCCAAGATATTCAATTGCCATTGCCGTTTTCCCTCCTTATCCGTTTCTTTCCAGCACGTTGTCATAGAACCGGTCGATATCTTTTTTGTATTCGTCAAACATTTCCGGTTTGTCATTGGGTACGTCGTATTTGATGGAGATGACCCGGTCGAAGATCTTGTCCTCCTTCAGTACCGACATCGGCATTCCCATGGTCACCAGGGCTTTGGATTTCCGGTACAGGTAGAGGATGATCTCCATCATCTTGTATTGCTTGGACAGCGGTACGCAGGTGTCGTCCTTGTGGAAGGCGTTCTGCTGCAGAAAGCCCAGGCGGATGACTCTTGCGATCTCAAGTACCAGCTTCTGGTCATCGGGAAGCACATCGCTTCCGATCAGTTTTACAATCTCCATCAGAGAGCTTTCCTGATTCAAAAGCCCCATCAGCTGGTTTCTCATGGATACAAAGTTTTTATTTACATTGTCTTTGTACCAGGGAGCCAGGTCGTTCAGGTATTCGCTGTAACTGGTCAGCCAGTGGATCGCCGGGAAGTGGCGGGCATAGGCGAGGGATTTGTCCAGTCCCCAGAAACAGCGGACGAAACGTTTGGTGTTCATGGTTACAGGCTCCGAGAAGTCGCCGCCCTGGGGCGATACGGCTCCGATGATGGAGACACTGCCCTCCAGGCCGTTGAGGGTCTGCATCATTCCCGCGCGCTCATAGAAAGCGGAGAGACGGGACGCCAGATATGCCGGGAAACCTTCCTCCGCAGGCATTTCCTCCAGACGTCCGGAAAGCTCACGGAGCGCCTCCGCCCAGCGGGAAGTGGAATCCGCCATGATCGCCACGTCATACCCCATGTCGCGGTAATATTCCGCAAGGGTCAGGCCGGTATAGATGGATGCTTCACGGGCAGCCACCGGCATATTGGAAGTGTTGGCGATCAGAGCGGTCCGGTCCATCAGAGGGTTGCCGGATTTCGGGTCTACCAGTTCCTGGAATTCCTCCAGAACCTGTGTCATCTCGTTGCCGCGCTCGCCGCAGCCGATATAAATGATGATGTCCGCATTGGACCATTTCGCGATCTGATGCTGTGTCATGGTTTTGCCTGTTCCGAATCCGCCGGGCACCGCTGCGGTGCCGCCTTTTGCGATGGGGAACATGGTGTCCAGGATCCGCTGTCCGGTGACTAACGGTTCGCTTGCCGGATATCTCTTCAGAGTCGGGCGGGGAACACGGATCGGCCATTTCTGACACAGGGTCAGAGTGTGTTCTGTTCCGTCCACGGTTTCCAGTTTTACGATGGGATCCAGGATCGTGTATTCTCCGTCCGGAGCAGTCCATGTGACCGTTCCGGCAAGGTTCGGAGGAACCATGGATTTATGGACAATGGAACGGGTCTCCTGGGTTTCGGAAATGATCGTGCCGCCGCTGACCGTCTCGCCGGCCTGTACGGTCACATGGACGTTCCATTTTTTCTTTGTGTCCAGGGAATCGACGCTGACACCTCTGGTGATGTAGTCGCCGGACTGCCGCGCGATCTCAGACAGAGGACGCTCGATACCGTCGAAAATATTGTTCAGGATTCCAGGACCCAGAATTACAGAGAGCGCGTCTCCGGAGGCTTCGACGACAGCGCCCGGTTTCAGTCCGGTCGTTTCCTCAAAGACCTGGATGGTCGTCGTATCTTTGGTAAGACCGATGACTTCGCCGACAAGACGTTCTTCTCCAACATAAACCATTTCGGACATCTTGAATCCGGTGTTGCCCTTCAGGTAAACGACCGGACCGTTGATGCCGTAAATGACGCCAGTCTTATTCATGTGTCATACCTCCGTGAAAAATAAAAGTTTCCTGTTCTTCCGCGATAAGTGAGTCGAAAGAATTGTCGATCAGAATATTTTTTTCCGGAATGACCGCCCGCATACCGCCGGTAAACGGTATTTCAGAGCGGATCAGGGAGACGGACAGCTTCTCTTCCAGTTCCTGGCGGTATTCTTCGTCGGAAGGGTCCAGATAGATCCGGACGGTGTCGCCGGATGCGAAGGACACAGCATCCTGTATCTTTGTTTCCAGCCAGGTTTTATATTCCGGTGTCTTTTTGAAATCCGCCATTTTCTCCCGGACTTCCGCAAACAGTTTCTTTTTCAGCTCCATGTTTTTGGCAGAAAGGCTGCGCTTGATGGAAAGCTGCTCTGCGGACAGCGCCTTGTTGGCTTCCCGTTTCAGTTTTTCCGTCTCTGCGGCAATCTCTTCCTCCGCCTGCTGTTTCCGCAGGAGTTTGTGCTCTTCAAAGAGCTGGTTCAGAGCGGCCTGGTGTTCGTCCACCAGGCGCTGTGCTTCCGCGTTGGCGCTGTCGATGGAATGGCGGTAAAAATTCTCTAATTTTTCCTCGGTTGTCAAGGTTGTCACCTCCAGATTTCTTACAGTTTTAATCCGATGGATTCGTTTACAAAGGAAGTGATAAAGTCAGGTTTGCGCCCCGTTCCGTGACGGTCGGGGATTTCAATCAGCAGAGGCAGTTTATGGTTCAGCCGTACGTCTTCCAGAATGTCCGGAAATTCTTTGCCGAGTTTTTCGGTCAGAAGAATGATTCCGATCTCTTTGTCCGAGAGCGCATTCTGGAGCGCCTGAAACAGTTCTTCCCGTTCATGAACGACAACGCCTTCCACGCCGGTCAGCCGCATGCCTGTCTCTGTATCGACGTTATCACTGATCAAAAACATTTTCATAAAGATACTTCCTTTCGGATTTTATGCTGCCGTCTCTTGCGTTTCCGGCAGCGGCTTCATGGGCCATGCTGCTTACAGCTGGCCAAGAATCATGAAGGAGATGATCAGGCCGTACAGTGCGATACCTTCGGCCATGGCTACGAAGATCATGGATTTACCAAAGATGCTTCCGTCCTCACTGATAGCGCCGAGCGCTGCGCTGGCACTGGAAGCAACCGCGATACCGGAGCCGATGCCGGAAAGTCCGGTAACAAGAGCTGCGCCGATGTATCCAAGTCCGGTTGCAAGTCCTGCGCCGCTGTCTGTTGCTGCAGATACCGTGGTGGTTCCTGCGAAGGAAACGATGGTGACAACCAGCATCAGTCCAAAGAAGCCTGCCACATTGGCTGCGAGGGATTTTTTATAGCGTTTTTTTGTTTTTTCTCCGCTGAAATATACTGCCATCGGGATGATGATGCTTAAGATCATAGCTGCTGCGGTAAGTACCTGGATAATTAATGTATTCATAATACAATCCTCCTAAAAATAAAGTTCTTATTTTTTGTTATTCCTGGTTCTTTTTCAGGAATGGCTGGAAAGGTCTGCCGTCTCCTTTGTAGAAGCGGCTGAACAGCTCATAATATTCCAGACGAAGTACCTGAATACCTACGATCAGGCCCTCCATCGCACATACAAAAATGTTTCCAAGAACGACGACCAGCCAGTTGATACTGCCGCCGTCTGTGGCTCCTGCGAGCATCAGTACAACTTCCATCATTGCCGCATGGCTGACAGCGAATGCGCCGATACGGACAAAGGAAAGTGTGTTGGAAAAATAACTCAGCAGGATTTCAAACAGTTCGAAAAAGCTCTGTACGAAGAACATGACTTTTCCGGTTTTCGGAAATGCATTCTTCTTTTTCTCCACAAGTTTTTCCAGTGGTTCTTTCAGGAAAATAGCGATCAAAGGAATCACAAACATGACCACCAGTACACCTGTGGCAGGGAGTGCATGACCCGACAGATACAGAACGATGGTCGCAACGACTGCTCCGTAAAATATCAGACCGGCAATGGCATTCTGATCAAAAAGCGCTTCCCCTTTTCTGTGCGCCCGCAGGGCGTTGATGATATGGAAGATCATCGTCACAAGGATCAGGAACATGCCAAAGGCGATCGCCACGACGAATACCGTGTTCATCTGGCCGATCAGCGGCAGGGAGATCATCGCTTCCTTGGGCTTCAGCCACAGGGCGGGAAGAAGTTCTTCAAATCCGAAGAAGCTTCCGTACAGGAATCCGAAAAGCGTGGAAAAGATGCCCGCCAGGCTGATGATCGCAGCCAGTGTGATCTTCCTGAATTTATAAAGGAGCGCTCCGCCGATCACGAGGCACAGTCCCTGCCCCACGTCGCCGAACATGGCGCCGAAGATAAACGCATAGGTCAGTCCCACAAAGATCGTCGGGTCCATCTCGTGATAAGACGGAAGGCCGTACATCTGAACATACATTTCAAACGGACGGAACAGTTTCGGGTTTTTCAGCTTTGTAGGAGGCTCACGCAGAGGGTTGTGGTCCTCGTCCTCGATAAAGCAGTAAAGGTTTTCGTCGTTTTCAATATCATGCTGGAAAGCTTCCGTGTCTGCTTCCGACATCCAGCCGCAGAGAATATAAAACGTTTCAGATCCCTTACGGTTGGAGGTACATGCGGCAAGCCTGCGCACATCAAAATTTCCCGAGAGTGTTGAAAGCTCGTTGACGGCGCCCACAAGCTCTTCGGCATGTTTCCTCAGGCAGTCCTGCATCTGGGCTTTACAGTCGGACATCGCCCGGTAAGTGTCCAGAATCTGCTGGTGAAGCTTACGGTGAGCATCCTCCAGGGTGCCCTCATATTCGTCAGGAACGTAGACACGTTCAAAATGCATCGACGCATAAACGGCGTCGATCTTGTTGATCTCTTCCCGGGGAGCGAAATAAACGCCCCAGACATACCGGTCATCACTGTTGCAGCGATAAAATACCGTATCGCAGCTTTCGTAGACGTAGTTGTTGAATTTCTCAAAATATTCTTTCGGAATACGTCCGAACCGCAGGCGGATGAATTTAAAATCCAGGATGGACGACAGGCTGCAGGGAAGATTCTGGAACGGAGCGATCTTATCCGCTTTTTCCTTATAGATCTTCATCTGTTCCTGGAGCCGGTTGTGTTCCTGATTCAGCCTGGTCAGTGTCTGGTCAATATTTTCCACACATGCGATCGCCTCTTCCAGGGAAAGCTTTTTCGCTTTCTCCCGCATATTGACCGGGAGCATTGCGGCATAATCATTGGCCAGTTTCAACGTGTCCTTATAAGGATTGATCTGTAGGTAGGGCGTCAGGCTTTGTATGGTCTTAAGCTCTGTCAGCGCATTTTCCAGATGTATCTCATATTTGGACAGGTAGGTATTTACCACACGGTCAATGTCGGATTTCGGACCTGTGATACTTATAAATTTCATCTTGACTATCAAGCAAAAACACCTCCCCTTTGATTAGGTTTTGGTGACGTACTGCATTGCTTCATCCGGAGAAATGCTGTAACGTACACATTCCAAAGCGATAATGAGCCGGTTGATTTCATGTTCCTTATGGTACAGATAGGAGTAGACGGTCGCCAGGGAATAGGGATGGTTCCTGGATTCCGAGGAAAGGATGTGCTTCATGATCTGGGCGTACATGCTTTCCATGGTTTCTGTCGTAAACTGCTCAAAATGCTTTGCGTAATAGGTCTGGCGGACCAGCTGGCAGAAGGCGTCAAAATTCTCCTCCTCCACAAGCGTCTTGACCTCGGATTTTTTCAGGCGGTAATGAACCGGAATGATCAATGCGTAAATGTTGGCGCTGGTCATATGGTAATACCGCTTGGACCGATAGATCCACTGGAGATTCAGCATATCAAATTTGCTTCCCCAGGCTTTGGTCAGCTGTTCCAGATCTTTTTTTGATGCGATTTTTTCCCGCTCTTTCCAAAGATGGGAAAAGTAGTAGAGATCCAAAGTCATCTCATAGTCAAACAATGTCGGATGTTCCATTGTATTCAGGTGTACCAGAGGATCGTAATATTCTGTCCCTTTCAGATTGGAAACCAGTTCCTCAGGGGAAGAGGACGAGGTGACCAGGGCAAAGTTAAGCTGAGAATGACGGTCAAAGAAATCCTGATAGACAGAGAGATTCAAAGTAACATCCCTGTGGTCAAAAATTTTGTTCAGGCATTCTTTTAACATGGCGATCTCATAACGCTTAAAATAACTGGTCAGAAATTTCCGTTGTTCCAGATTGGAAAAACGGTAAAGCTTACTGAAATCTCTGTACACGGTCAGACGGAGCATCTGTTCAATCTGTCCGCGGTGTAGGTCTGATTCCTCGCAGCCCTGAAACAATTCCGCATAAGAGGGCTGTTGTTTCAGGTAGGAAACGGCTGCCGGTACATTAGGAAGCTCTACGATCTCACGGAAATTTTTGTCGTCCAGCAGATGACGTTGCATTGCGCGGATTTTTGTGGTCAGTCCGCTGTAAGATAAAAGACCGCTCATACCATCACTTCCTTATCAGTTTTTCACAAATCTGTGTGGACAATGTATCATGGTTTTTATTATAATAATCATCCAGCGAAGCCAGAAGATCAGCGGTTCCAGAACGCAGGTGCAGAAGTTCGGTATCTGTCCTGTTTTTCAGTTCGGATTGGACATTTTGCAGCCGGCGGACCGTATCGGCATCCAGTTTCTGGTCGAAAGCGGCAATTCGCTCACTGTGCTGCTGGTCCAGAACCTTGTTCTGGTTGGCGGCGCCTTCCAGAATTCCGGACGCGGCCGCTTCAATCTCTGTCAGCTTATTGATAACAGATTCCATAGCTCTCCTCCTTTGCAAATTCGACAATATCCCATCGCCGAAGGCGATTTTAAATGGATTTTGCATGTAACGGTTCAGCAAGGCTGAACTGTTACTATGTCACGACACTTATCATACACCTTTTTGTTAAAAATGTCACATGTAATTTGAAGAAATATAAAAAGAATCGAAGGATAAACAAATTTAGGTGGAAGATATTGTCGGGATTAGAAAAAATTCACCAAAAAAGATAGACAAAACAGGGAAAAGAACTGTTCTATTTTCAGCAAATAGGAATATTCAGACAATTAAGGAAAGGACTTTTCTTTCCGGGGAATCTATAGTAAGATATAACAAGTCCGCAAGTCTCCGCCGGAAAGGCAGGGAACGTGATTTGTGGAAAAGTGAAATCAAAAATAAAGGATGGTAAAATATGAGACTGAGAAATATACAGGGGGCGAAGGAAGTGATCGCCAACAGCCCGTGGGTGATCCAGAAACCGGAAACCCATCGTGGGAATTGGAATACAGTTTTTGAAAAAACGCAGCCGGTCTATATTGAGGTGGGGATGGGAAAAGGCCGTTTTCTGATGGATATGGCGAAGAAACATCCGGACATCAATTATATCGGAATTGAGATGTATGACAGTGTGCTTCTGAGAGCCGTACAGAAAGCAGAACAGCTGGAAGAGAAACTGACGAATCTGTACTTTATCCGGATGGATGCAAGGGAACTTCCGGAGATTTTTGAAAAAGGTGAGGTTGCTGGAATCTATCTTAATTTTTCCGATCCGTGGCCCAAGGACCGCCATGCCAAGCGCCGTCTGACTTCCCATGAGTTTCTGGAGCGGTATGAGAAGATTTTGCCGGATGAGGGGAAGGTGGAGTTTAAGACGGACAATAAAGATCTGTTTGACTTTTCACTGGACGAAATCGGGGCGGCAGAGAACTGGATCCTGGAAGCGTTCACTTATGATCTGCATGCAGATAAGGAAATGAACCGGGGAAATGTGATGACGGAATATGAAGAGAAGTTCTCGTCGATGGGGAATCCGATCTGTAAGCTGATCGCCCGTATAGGGTTCACTAAATAACGGGGTTTTCTCCGGTATCATCTTTCTGAGTTTTTTCATATATTGATTCTGAAAAGGCAAAAGGCAGCGATAAAATGAAAAAGCAGGGTTCCATGCAGCAGAAGCTCACGGAAGTGGAATATGAGAGCAAACATAAAGGCGGAAAGATCTTTCAGATGCAGAAATCACTGAAAGATCTGGAAAAACTCCTGAAGAGCGTGGATCTTTCGAAGAAAAACAAGTAGGCGGGAAGCAGCCTGCGGCAAAAGGTGTCATCATTCAGCTGAAAGCTGTTACAAGAGGTTTTCGATGAATGGATACACCTCCTGCCGCAAGCTGTGATGGCATCTCTTAACGAAAGTAATTTTCAAAGCATCTACGGTTCAGCAAACTTGTGCATTGTGTTGTGAAAATAAAGAAATTATAAACAATTATTTGTAAAACATAACAAAACAAAAAAGATCATAAAAAAAGGGTTGATTTTTGACATTGTATCGCATATAATAATTCTTGCGTTCCGGTGAGGAATGAAACAAAATAATGAATGCGCCTTTAGCTCAGTTGGTAGAGCAGTAGACTCTTAATCTATTTGTCCAGGGTTCGAGTCCCTGAAGGCGCACTGAAGGCACTGTTTTTGCAGACGTGTGAGCTGTGGGGACGGTGCTTTTTATTTCCGCGGGCAGCGAGCCAAGCGGACATGCCGCGGGAGTAAAAAAACATTGACAAATAGATGTCGGAAGTATATATTGAGTATGTAATTTTGCGGTGCTCCGGATAAAGATTCAAAAAGGGAACGCAGAAAACAGAATATAAAACAAATGAGAGTGAGCAGTAAGAGTTCATGAAGGGGTACACCACCGCGGGTGTATTTCTTTGTGAACTCTTTTTTTGCAGGTAACGAGCCAAGCGGACATGTTTGCAGGTCCATTTGGTGACTGCTGCGCTCACTGGAAGGGAGGAGAAGCATGATTACGGTAAATGGAAAGCCGGAAGAGCTGGAAGGGTCTGTCACGGTGAAGGAATACCTGGAGAGGAAGCAGTACCGTACGGACCGGGTTGCCGTGGAAAAAAACGGGGAGATCGTTCCGAAAAGCAGATATGAAGATACGAGAATCTGTCAGGGAGACTGCCTGGAGATCGTAAGTTTTGTAGGAGGGGGCTGAAACGGTGGAACGTGATACAAAGATTCCTTCTCGGGAAGAAATCAGGGATATCCTGGAACTGCGCCATGGAAAGGAGATTCAGCAAAAACTGTCCGACGCCCGCGTGGCGGTGGCAGGGCTTGGAGGCCTGGGATCGAATGTGGCGGTGCAGCTTGCGCGGACGGGCGTGGGACATCTGCATTTGATCGACTATGACTGTGTGGATTTGAGTAATCTGAACCGCCAGCATTATTTCCTCCGGCACCTTGGAAAGCCAAAGACCGACGCGCTCAGGGAACAGCTTCTGGAAATCCATCCGTATCTTGATATACGGACAGATACGGTGAAGGTCACACAGGACAATGTGGCGGAGCTTTTTGCAGAGGATGAGATTATCTGTGAAGCCTTTGATGTGCCGAAAAACAAGGCGATGCTGGTCAACGGGATCATGGAACATTTTCCGGAAAAATATCTGGTGTGCGGCAGCGGAATGGCAGGATTCGGGGACAGCAATGCGATACATACCAGAAAGGTTATGAAGAGGATCTATCTTTGCGGAGACGAGACGACGGAGGCGGTGGAAGGACGCGGGCTGATGGCTCCGAGAGTCGCGCTCTGTGCCGCTCATGAGGCAAATATGATCCTGGAATTGATTTTAAATATTATGCAGCAGGGAGGAAATTGAACATGGATAGAAAAATGGGGACAACCGACGGTACTTTGGAGAAGATTGTGGAAAACACTACGCAGAATCAGGAACAAGGTGGAAAACAGGATGTATGGAAACTCGGAAATCATACCTTTACTTCCAGATTTATTCTGGGCTCTGGAAAATATTCTCTGGAACTGATCCGGGCGGCAGTGGAGCGGGCGCAGGCGCAGATTGTGACACTGGCGCTGCGCAGAGTCAATGAAGGGGGAATGGCAAATATCCTGGATTATATTCCGGACAACGTAACACTTCTGCCGAACACTTCCGGCGCCAGAAATGCGGAGGAGGCTGTGCGGATTGCCAGATTATCCAGAGAGGTATGCGGAAGCGATCTGGTAAAAATTGAGATCATGAGAGATACCAGGTATCTCCTTCCGGACAATCAGGAGACTGTGAAAGCCACGGAAATTCTGGCGAAAGAAGGATTTACGGTAATGCCATATATGTTCCCGGATCTGAATACCGCGCGGGATCTGGTGGAGGCAGGCGCGGCATGTGTGATGCCTCTGGGAGCGCCGATCGGTTCCAACAAAGGGCTGTGTACGAAGGAATTTATCCAGATCCTGGTGGATGAAATTGATCTTCCGGTGATCGTGGACGCAGGGATCGGCAGACCGTCCCAGGCGTGTGAGGCGATGGAGATGGGTGTCACGGCAGTTATGGCAAACACGGCCATTGCGACGGCGGGCAATATTCCGCTGATGGCGGATGCTTTCCGCAAGGCAATCCAGGCAGGAAGGGAAGCTTATCTCTCCGTTCCCGGCAGAGTGAGAGAAAAAGGAGCCAGTCCGTCCTCACCGCTGACCGGATATCTTCGGGAACAGGAGGGCTGATCCATGAGCACGGAAAACCATGTAAATGAAAGTATTCTGAACGATGAGATCCGGGAGTTTCAGAAGAAGAACCGTATCGATCATATGAAATATCTTCCGGATATGGAGGTTCTGGAAAGCGACGTCATGGATCAGGTGCTCTCCGCCGCAGAACAGTATGATCCGGACATGTTTACGGCGGAAGATGTCAGAATGGCTCTGGCACATGAATACCGGACGCCGGAGGATTTCGGGGCGCTTCTTTCTCCCGCGGCACTTCCGCTGCTGGAAGAGATTGCGGTCTGTGCAAAGAAGGAAAAAGAGAAATATTTCGGAAATTCCATCAGCATGTTCACGCCGATCTATATTGCCAATTACTGTGAAAATTTCTGCATTTACTGCGGATTCAACTGCCATAATAAGATCCGCCGGGCACAGCTTACCCCGGAGGAGATCGAGAAGGAGATGGAGGCGATCGCCAAAAGCGGCCTTCAGGAGATTCTGATCCTGACCGGGGAGAGCAAAACGAAGTCAACGGTGGAATATATCGGAGAGGCATGTAAGATTGCGCGGAAATATTTCCGGGTCATCGGCCTGGAAGTCTATCCGATGAATACGGAGGATTATGCGTATCTCCATGAATGCGGAGCAGACTATGTGACAGTTTTTCAGGAAACCTATCATGCGGATAAATATGAGACGCTGCATCTGGCAGGGCATAAGAGAATCTTTCCGTATCGCCTGAATGCCCAGGAAAGGGCGCTGAGGGGCGGAATGCGCGGCGTGGGATTCGGTGCGCTGCTTGGACTGGACGACTTCCGCAAGGATGCTTTTGCCACCGGCATGCATGCATGGTATCTGCAGAAAAAATATCCCCAGGCGGAAATTGCGTTCTCCTGTCCGCGCCTGCGTCCGATCATTAACAATGATAAGATCAATCCGATGGATGTCCATGAGGCGCAGCTTCTGCAGGTGGTCTGCGCTTACCGGCTGTTTATGCCGTTCGCGGGCATCACCGTTTCCACCAGGGAATGCGCCCGGGTGAGAGACAATCTGATGAAGATCGCTGCCACAAAGATCTCCGCCGGGGTCAGCACGGGAATCGGGGAGCATGTGGAAGAGATGGAAGACAAGGGAGACGCTCAGTTTGAGATTTCTGATACTCGTTCTGTGCAGGAGGTTTATGACGGACTGCTGGATGAGGGACTGCAGCCGGTGATGGCGGATTATATTTACGTATAAGAAAACTGTATAAGTAAAAGAGTATAAGGAAAATGAGCGCATCACTTTGCGGGAAAGTGCAATGCGCTCATTCTTTTTTCCGTTACATGGCATCGGACAGTTTGATGATCACGATTCCGTTCATTTGCTGCACGCTGCCGGCTGCGGGCCAGACGGGCATGGAGACTGCCTGAGCCTGAGCAAATGAAGCCTGTTCCTGGGTAGGCTTTTCCATATCGTATCCCAGCGTGACACAGAAATCTATAATGCGGTTCGTTGAACCACAGTAGCTGGAGGCATCCCATTCGAAAAAGGATGCGCCGATCATCTCGCCTTTCAGGGCGTCTTCGGTAAAATTTGCGCTTTTCGTTCCCACAAATACCACGGGATATTCTTCCAGCCCGGCGTCTGCTGCTGTCTGCGAAATTCTTTCGTAGAGGGAAGCTGCAAGAGCCTTGTCCTGATTGTAGGTAACAAAGGCGGTATGGAAAAGCTGTGTCATCCTCTGACCCTGCTGCAGCGATACGAAGACGCCTGCCAGACAGCAGAGAATGGCAAGGGGTTTCCGGGTAAGGGTTGTCATTCCCGCCAGAAAAAAGGCGAATACAAATACATAGGAAAACTGGCCGCGCAGCGGCTGATGGGAGCCGCTGATGAAAGAGAGGAAAACCGGAGACAGCACCAACAGCGCCAGCGCCGCCACATAGAACGGACATCCATTTCGTTCCATCTTCCGTCCGCGCCGCAGCAGCAGGAGGGAACAGATCAACATGGCAGGCGCAAACATCCAGTGGAAGAATTCAGGCCAGTATCCCAGGTAGACCCGTGCACAGTCAGACAGAACACTTCGCAGGGATGCCCTGAAATCGGTGCTGTTCCAGAAATACATGTTGTTGACATAATCGGTGGCTTCGATCCCGGAGGACAGCCGGATGATTTTTCCGGCCATCACATAGAGCAGGAGACCGACGCAGAAAACAGTGACATACTTTAAGCAGCAGAAGAGCCATGACTTCTTTTCCTGCAGCCGCACGGAGGGATTCTGATAAGACAGCAGAAAAGAAACCAGTGCGACTGAGAGAAACAGACTGGCAAATGCCTGGTAGGAACCAAAGGACCAGACCATAAAGACCGTTCCCGGTATGATCCAGAGAAAACTTTCCTGGTAAAACAGCCAGCGGCTGAAGCAGTAGACGGCTGCCATACAGAGGAGCCCCGCCCAGGCAATTTCAAAAGACTGCAGGGTAAAGAAAAACTGTTCCGCCAGACAGGGAGCGCTGACGTAAGCAATAGGGAAAATGTAAAAAAACATTCGGTAGCGGGAGTCTTTTCCGCGCCATTCTTCCACACAGAAGTCAAAGAAAAAGGCGGAACATCCCAGAGCAAGTATCATCAGAAAGTTAGACACATAGGGAACAAACCGGCTCATGAAAAACAGTTTCTTCGTGAACACCAGACCGAACCGGTCAATGGTGAGCCAGGAATCCAAAAGTTCCTGCTGTGAAGAAAGAGCGGCTTCGCTGTCGATGGAAATATCATAATAAAAAATCCGGACACCGTACAGAAACAGAAGCCACAGCGCCAGAATGCTGATGACTCCTTTGTGGCTCTTTGCAAAGGAAAAAAATCTTTCGGCAGATTTTCGTATCTCCGTCCCGAAAACGGAACATTCTTTTCGCATAGTACAATACCTTCCTGTTATCTTTTTTAGAACCGCGAATGAATCGCAGAAGGGGTTCGTATCGGTGTATTTCTCTGAGAAATCTTGCTCTGACACGAACCCATTTGCCGTGAAGCGGATATTGTTTTTTATCCATGTTGATGAAGATATTTCTCTCTCGTAGCCATCCCCCCGCGGATATGACGTTCTGATTTGTTCGTATCCAGGACCTTCCGCGCTTCCCGGGCAAGAGACGCGTTTATCTGGAGGAGACGATCGGTGACATCTTTATGTACCGTACTTTTGCTGACTCCAAATTTTTTCGCCGTCTGCCTCACCGTTGCCTTCTCTTCAACAATATAATTTGCGATTTCTATTGCCCGTTCTTCGATATAATCTTTCAAGGAAAATCCCCCGAAATCTCCTCTTTTTACAATCTATGCGGGGAGACTTCAGGTCATGCAGGATGAGAGTCGGATGACAATGATTTCATCCGCTGCTCTGACACTTCCGGAAGCCGGCCAGACAGGCATTTCCGGTGCCAGCTGATTCGCTCTTTGCGCCTGTTCTTCCGTCGGCACTGTCATGTCATATCCAAGTGTGTCACAGAAACCAATGATGCGGTTTGTGGAACCGGCATATCCGGTTGCGTCCCACTCGAAGAAAGAATGGCCGATGACATCGCCGCGCAGGGAATCCTGCGGAAGATTTGCACTGCGGTTTCCCACAAATACCACCGTATAGGTATCCAGCCCGGCATCCGTACCGGTCTGCTCAATGGACTCATACAGGGATGCGGCAAGCGATTTATCCTGCTCATAAGTCATATAGGAAGTATGGAAAAGCTGTGTCATGATCTGCCCCTGATGCAGGGAAGCCAGAGCGGCCCCAATACAGCAGAGGTAAGAGATTGCTTTTTTCTGGAATGTGGTAATTGCCGCCAGGCAGAATGCATATACAAAAGGAAAAACGATCTGTCCGCGGATCGGCTGGTAGGAACCGCTGATAATCGTGAGAAACAGCGGAGAAAGTGCCAGCAGGCCGGCGGCAATCAGATACATGAGGAATCCTTTTCTGTGCATGCGCCATCCTCTGAAAATCAGCAGAATCAGGCAGAGAATCAGAACCGGCAAAAATAATTTCGGAAAGAAGGTACTCCATACTGCCCGGTAGATTCTTTCGGCATCACCTTTGATATTATTCAGGGCGGCAGAAATTCCTACCGTCTTCCATCCGAACATATTGTCCACATAGGAAGAATCCAGGTGGTAATAGATCCGCACCAGTTTTGATGTCAGCCCGTAAGCGATAAATCCGACGGCAAATACTGCGATATATTTAAAACCGCAGAAAAACCATCCCCAGCTTTTCTGGAATTCGATGCGGTGATTCTGATAGCAGATCAGAAAAGAAATCAGGGTAACCGTGATAAACAGGCTGACGAAAGCCTGATACGATCCAAAGGCCCAGATCATCATGAAAATACCCGGCAAGATCCAGAGCATGCTTTCCCGGAAAATAATCCGTCTGCTGACGCAGTATACCGCCAGGATACATAAGAATCCTGCCCAGGCAATCTCAAAGGACTGCAGCGAAAAATAAAACTGTTCTGCAAGACAGGGTGCGCTGACATAAGCCACCGGAAAAATATAGTAGAACAGTTTGTAAGACTGTTCCTGGTCTTTCCATTCCTGAATACAAAAATCAAAGAAAAATGCGGAAAATCCAAGGGTCAGTACCATTAAGAGATTGGACGCTGCCGGCACAAACCGTGTCAGTCCGAATAATTTTTTTGTCAGTACCAGGCCGAACCGGTCAATAGCCACCCAGGAATTTAAAATTTCAGCTTGGGATGAAAGCGCGATCTCGCTGTCAATAGAAATGTCATAATAGAAAATTTCCTGGCCATACAGGAAAATCAGCGCCAGAGTCAGAACGGCGATGACTCCCTTATGGCATTTGGTAAATTCTGAAAACCGTCTGGCAGAGGCTTTTATGTCTCTCCAGAAGTCTGCACAAACTGCACGCATGCTCAGTATCTCCTCTCTTCCATTTACAGTGGCTTCATTATATCCCGTTTTGACCTAAAAGTCCATATTCAGGCGATTGGGAGCAGCAGTGTGGATTAATTGCTTTCCTGTTTGGTAAAAAACAGTTGCTTTTGGCTGCTGGGCTTTTCCGGTATACTTAACTGAAGAATGCCCTGTTCCACCAAAGGCATGATGTATCGTTGGATTGCGTAGGTTGTGGAAGATAAGCCTAAATAATCACAGATTTCTCTGCGGGTACGTGGAGTTTTGCAGAAAAGAATCAGATTTCGCGTGTTTTCTGTCGGTTCTTCCGCCTGTGTTTGCTTCTCTTCCGGTTCTTTATAGAGTGTTACAAGAAAACTTCCACGTACATCCTCAAATACCGGATCAGGAAGACAATAGGATGCCATGGCTCTGCGAATGGTGGGGATTCCGGAATAACGGTTTTCTGTAATGTCAAGAACTTCCAAGGCGGAAGCCAATACAGGGTTTCTGGTATCCGGCTGAACCTTACCTAATTGATCCACCTTTAAGCGGCCGTAGATTCCACCAGGATTTCTGATTTCCAATCGATCATCGAATAAAAGCAGCTGAATGGGCATACCTTCGGTGTGGAGACTGTAATCCCGATGTACCAGCGCATTCAGGATTGCTTCCCTGACAGCTTCTATCGGATAATCGGTATGGTCCGTCCTTCTGCCGGTCTCTGGATCGATGATGGTTTTTGTCCGCATATTTCTGCGAACAAATTGAATGGCGGTTTCCAGCATTTCCGGAATGGTGCCTTCAATTCTCAGGTTATCCAGAAATCGTTCTCCGTGAATTCCGATATCTCCCATTTCTGTTCCTGGTACGACCACTGCAGTGATACACAGCTGCGGCAAATATGCCTGTGGATAGGGACTGAACAACAAAGCTGCGCTTAAAGTAACTGCACCGTTTCTGGTAATGCTCATCAATTCGCAAATTTCCGGATCGGATAGATGTGAAAGACGTTGCTTTCCGGTTTTTAATCTCCTGATATAATCGTTCAGGAGTTCCTGATCCAGAGAAGAGAGAGTTATTCTTGGGATTTCGCGAATATCGTCCTGATATTTTTTGCGAAAAGCTTCGTAACTATATATTTCATACTCTGTCATAGGTTCATCGCTGTCACCCACACGGATAAAAGCGCCTTTGATTCGTCCATGTCCACGATAATAGCAGGGACGTTCTGCCAAATCTATACCAGGTATCTCGGCAGCGACAAAACTCTTTCCGTCCTTTTCCAATACTGTGAGCAGTGGTCTGACAACCGGTTCCATCTGGAGGCACTGTGCATTGATTTTCTTTTGAAGATCCTGTGCGTCATAAACTCCGCATTCAAGGTATCCCTGTTCCTCGTCGATTCCGAAAATAATAACACCACCGTCATCCTGGTTGGAGAAACTGGACAATGTGTCATACAAACGTTTCGGGCAGCCCATTCTGGCGCTTTTTAATTCAAGAAATTGAGATTCACATTTGCTTTTTTGAATTAGTTTTAGTTTTTCTATCAATTCATCTGTTGTCATTTCAGTTTCTCCTTTCTTTATTTTAGATTTTATCACTATATTTCATTTTATACAAGAAAATAAAATTATATTACTTAAATTTCAATTTTGTATTTAAGTTTTAGACATAGGATTTTACTTTTTGGTTTTTAAATATGCTCTGGGTTTCAATCTGTCAAAGAAGTAAAAAAGCGAAAAATCCTTCCTTTAAAAAAGATTTTCCGCTTTTTGATGTACCGGCATATCGAAAAGTAAATATTCAGAGCAATATTCAAACACGTTTTATCCAGTGATCAGTTTCACGACAGCGATCAGGATAGAAAATACCGCGACGCCTTTTTTCAAAAGTTCCGGTTTCAGGAAAGAAGTATTATGGCTTCCGAACCATACGCCGATCCCGTGGCTGATCATGGAAACAGCCAGCAGTCCTCCGATGGAGAGGATATCACACTGCATCGTATATCCGATACAGGACGGAATGGCGATAAAGATGGAGTCAAAAAGTGCGACGCCCACGGCTGTTTTGACCGGAACGCCCATGACTACCAGCAGCGGCATGACAAGGATCGGACCGCCGGCGCCGGACAGCGCGCAGACAGCGGCGGTGATCAGGCCGAAAAGGATACAGACTGGAAGAGGGATCTGTCTGTTTTTCGCCTGTGCCTGGCTGTCCGCGGAGATGTCCGTTTCCGGTGTTTCTTTTTTGTCCTTCCGCAGAAGGATGGAGAGACCGGAGAGTAGGACGACCGTGTAGAGGATACGTTTTACGATTGCCTCGTCGATCAGAAGATTCAGTCTGACGCCGATGACAGCGCCGATCAGGCTTCCGATGCTGATGAAAACCGCCAGCTTTAGATCCAGGTTTTTCGCCTTGTAATAATTCCAGGATCCCAGGATTCCTGAGATCAGGAAGGCGAAGAAACTCAGCGTCAGCGCCTGGACGGCGGGCATTCCCATAAAACCGCTGTACAGCATCGGAAGCAGGAATCCTGCGATTCCGGTGAGTCCGATCATTCCTCCGATGAGGAGATTGGCTATGATGACAATCAGATAAGTAAGCATAAATAAAACTCCAATGTTACGGATGATAGTTTCTGGCTTCTGCCAGGATTTTCTCCTGGTCAAGCGTCAGGATTTGTCCTTTTTCCATCAGGACGCGTCCGCCGACGATGGAATCTGTCACGTCGGAAGCATTGACGCTTTCCAGCAGGGTATTGGAAAGGTGCCCGTAAATTGCCAGATGAGGTTTCTGCATATCGATTCCGATCAGATCGGCGGAAGCGCCTTCCCGGATCACACCGCCGTTGGGGTTTCCGAGACATTTCTGTCCGTTGACCGTCGCCATTTTCAGGATGGCTTTGGCGGGCATGACTGCAGGGTTGGACAGGGGAACTCCGAAATGGAGATTCATCACAGAGCGGAAGATTTTCATCTCATTCCAGAGGCTCAGGCCTCCGTGGGCGGCTCCGTCGGTTCCAAGGCTGACGGGGATTCCCTTACTCATAAGGGAAGGGGTATCCGGCGCTGCTTTTCCGCAGTTGCTGAACGGGCAGTGGCATACGTTTACGCCGCGCTGTGCGAGAAGCTGTTTCTCATCTTCTGAAAGCAGAAGACTGTGTGCGCCGATAAAATTTTCACCGAGGATGCCGAGTTTCTCCAGATACTCATAGGGACGCATCTGTTCTCTTTCCATAAAGAAATTGATCTCGCCCGGGTACTCGTTCATGTGAGCCTGGAGCATAGTGCCGCGCTCTCTGGCACGGGAGCCCGCTGCTTCCATCAGTTCCCGGGAGCAGGAGATCAGGGAACGAAGGGAATAGTAAACTTTCAGATTTCCTTTGCCGTGGAATGCGTCGTACAGAGCGTCGGTGCGCCGGATTGCTTCGTCGGCATCCATTGCGATGGAAGCGGGAAGTCCTTTCTGGTCCATGGTGGAGAAGGACAGCGCGCCCCGAAGACCGCTTTCGCAGTAGACTTCGGCGGCCTCTTCCATATAATAGCTTCCGGCGTCGATGAATCCGGCGGTTCCGGACTGTATCATGTCAAGGGCGGCAAGCTGGGCGCTGAGACGCATTTTTTCCGGCGTCAGGGTGCTTTCGAAGGGAAGCATGATCCTTGTCCAGATCATCGGCATCTCGTCCAGGACGCGGCCCCGCAGAAGCTGCTGGCCGGTATGCATATGGGCGTCTACCAGGCCGGGAAGATAGACACAGCCTTTTCCGTCCAGTATCTGATCGAAGGTATAGGTTTCGTTCAGCTGTTCCAGCGTGTCAATTTTTTCTATTTTTCCGTCTGCAACCGCAATGCTGCTGCCTTTCTGAAGTTCGAAATTCTCGTCCAGGTAGTCGGCATGGCGGATCAGCAGGTCTGCATGTTTTTTCATAAATCAAAATCTCCTTTCCGACAGGCGGCAGGTATCTGATCGTAACCGTTCAGCTGGCTGAACCGTTGGATCAGATTGCCCCGGTAAGTCCCAAAATCAGCTGGGAGATGACGGCAGAGCCGAGGAACGTTCCGGTCATAACCAGTATGCCGACGATGATCATTTTCCATCCCTGTTTCAGGAAAGAGCGGATCTGGTCGCTGATGGAAATTCCTGCGTAGGCGCCTACCAGCGTCAGGGGAGCGGTGAAGTTGATCTTGTTGGCGGACTCGATCACAAACTCGCGGATCGGGGAGATCGGGCTGGCTGCCAGAAGTCCAAGGATGGAGCAGTATGCAACGATTGGGAGCCGCAGAGGGATCAGTTTGGTGCAGACAACGGCAATCGCTGAGATTGCCAGCAGTACAAGGATGCCCGGCAGGGAATCCATAAATCCTACCTGAAATCCGACAAAATTTGCCAGGCCGATGCCAAGGCCTGAAATTACCAGTAAAAGAATCCATTCCAGATATCTCATGTTATTTTTCCTCGTCTTTCTTCTGTGCTGTTTCGGTGGTGGTCTGTGTCAGAACCTTACCAGGTTCCTGAGTTTCGTTTTCTTTTCCAGTGAGCGCTTCAGCGGCTGCCTGACGTTCGGCTGCTTTTCTCGTGAGGACTTCACTGGGTTCGTGACGCAGACGGGCAAATTTCGGTTCCATAATTCCGTAGAGCTTCTGGGTCAGCGGGATGCCGACGAAAATCGCCACGTAAATGCCGGGGAATCCGGACCGAACATATCGGTGATCAGCGCAAGGTTTGACTCGCGGTTGATGGAGTGGGTGGCGCCGATCGCTTCACGTTTCAGGCCGAGCAGCAGGGCAACAGGCAGGGCGAAGAAAATCGTTCCAAGGTTTCCGATTTCCTGGAAGATCAGAGCCGGGCCGGCGGAAATGACGGTTTCAATGGTGGCGCCGGCATTGATGCCCAGTTTTGCAATGAAGGGACAGATGGCGACGATGACCAGCTTGGATGCCGCCTTCACTTCTTTGGTTTTAAATATTTTCAGAGCTTCCGGTCCGGAGAGTACGCCGAGAAGAAGGGCGTAGAAGATCGGAAACAGGATCAGTGTTCCTAGACCGACGGGTATCTGAATCTGACCGATGGAATCGGCGATGATGATAAAGAGAAACGCCAGCAGAAAGATTTTATATTCGTTGCGCAGGCGATCCCAGGTAGAAGAATACAGGTAGGTTTCTTTTTTCATGATAGGCTCCTTCTTTAGAGCGTGTTTGAAAATTGCAGGAATGAATTTTCAAACACGCTCTGGTGTTTTCGTGTGTTTTCAACGGGGGTTATTATAGCGAAGAACGATCCGGGAAAAAAGGACAAATGGGTTGTTTTGTGAGAAAAAGGACGAAAACGTTCCTGGGCAGGTGGGGGTGGTGAATTCTCAGGCGGAGGGTCGGTGAGAGATCGAAAGTAAAATTTTATGTGTAAGATCTCGGGAGAGGGGCGGTAAGTTCTTCGTGGACTTTGGGGTGGATTAAGGATATAATAAAATGTGAATTACCTGAAAAGGTCTTAGGTGCAGGATCAGGATTATGAATAGTAAGTTCAAGAGTGGAATCATGCGGTTTGTTTGAGGATTGGCATGGAGTGGAAGGATGAGAGGGAGGAGTTTATGACGCTGGAAGAGTTGATCCGGGAGGTTCCGGAGTTGGAGGGGTATCTCAGGTTTATGCCGGAGGAGCTGAAGTTGAGGTATACGATAAAAACTTACCCGCCGGGGACGATCATTCATCAGAAAGATGAGGTGCTGTCTTATTTTGGGATTGTTTGTAAGGGGTATCATCGGGTCATCAATGAGTTTGAAAATGGGAATGTGTTTATGATCGAGCGCAATGATCCGATTGATTTTGTCGGTGAGGTGACGATCCTGGCGGAAAAGGAGAAGACTTCGGTGACAATCGAGACGTTGACGGAGTGTACGGTTCTTTATTTTTCCAGAAAGGATTTTGAGTGGTGGATCTCGCAGGATATCCATTTCCTCAGGCTTGTATCCCATAAGGTGGCGTATAAGCTGTACCGTTCTTCTTATAACAGGGGCAGGAGGCTGTTTTATCCGCCGCAGCATCTTTTGATGGTCTATCTGACTCAGTATATTGAGGAGAGGAAACCGGAAGGGGAGGTGAAGGTCATTTCCCGCACGCGGCAGGAGTTGTATGAGGAGACGGGGATCAGTATCAAAACGCTGAACCGGACGATCCAGAAGATGAAGGCGGAAGGAGCGGTCGGGATTTATAAAGGAAAGATTTCTCTGACCAGGGAACAGTACCAGAGAATGAAAGAGTATCTGAAACAGAATCCATAAAAATGTATAAAAATATCCCCTGCCCGGGCTTGTTGGCAGAGGATGCCGCAAAAACAGAACTCCCGGCCCCTTTTCGAAGAAAGGGACCGGGAGTTCTGACTTTTATCTCCGACGGTGTTCACCGCCATTATATGTAAACTAAAGCTTCTGTCTGTGTTCCTCAGATCTCTGACCACCACAGGACAAGCCCTTTTGTCAAGCCCCGCAGCCATCTGCACAGAAAAATCATAAAACCTTATAGTCATATTATGCCAGAAATGCTTTGGACAATCAATGAAAAAACTGTAAAGTTTTTGGAAAGAATCTTAAAAAAATTCTGAACAGACCGTAAGGATCATGTTAGTCTTGACTTTTGGGTAGTGGTTGATAAAATATGGATAAACAAAAATGGAAAGTGAAAAACATCATGACGGAATATCTTGTAAAAAAATTTGTAAAGGATTATCAAAACACGGAAGACGCGCAGGTACGCACCCGTTACGGCATTTTGTCCAGCTGCGTGGGTATTTTGTGCAACGTACTGTTGTTTGGTACAAAACTGGTGATCGGGCTGCTGATGAATTCTCTGGCGATCATGGCGGATGCCCTGAACAATCTTTCGGACGCCGCGTCGTCTATCATCAGCTTTGTCGGCGTAAAAATGGCGAGCAAGCCGGCAGACAAGGAGCATCCGTTCGGACACGGGCGAATTGAATACATCGCGGCGCTGATCGTCTCGTTCCTGGTAATCGAAGTGGGAATTACCTGTTTCAGAAGCTCTTTTGGTAAGCTGTTTGATCCGGAACCGATTGCTTTTGAGTGGGTTCCGTTTCTGATCCTTCTGTTGTCTGTGGGCGTTAAGCTCTGGATGTCTCTTTTTAATCGCAAGCTTGGAAAGAGAATTGACTCCAAAGTTATGCTGGCAGCGGCGGCGGATTCCACCGGGGATGTGATCGTCACCAGCGCAACTCTTGCTTCTATATTAATAGGTTATTTTACGTCGGCAAATGTGGATGCGATTGCCGGCCTGGCGGTTTCCCTTCTGGTTATCTGGTCCGGTATCAATATTGCCAGAGATACCCTGGAACCGCTGATTGGTCAGAGACCGGATCCGGAACTGTACCATCAGATCCAGGAGATGGTGGAATCTTATGACGGCATTGTCGGCACTCATGATCTGATCATCCACAATTATGGCCCCAACCGCAGTATGGCTTCGATCCATGCGGAAGTACCCAGGGAGACAGATATCGAAGTATCCCATGAGATCATTGACCGGATTGAGAGGGACGTTGCAAGAAAGCTGAATATTTTTCTGGTGATTCACATGGATCCGGTGGAGATTCATGATGAGAAAGTACTTGCCGTAAAGACGAAACTGAACGGTGTTGTTCAGGCGCTGGATCCGCAGCTGTCCTTTCATGATTTTCGTGTGGTTAACGGGCAGGAGCAGATCAATCTGATTTTTGATCTGATGATCCCGTTTACCTATACGCCGGAAGAGGCGAAGAAGGTGGTCCATCAGGTGGAATCCCTGATGAAAGAAGTAGATTCCAGGTATCAGTGCGTGATAACAGTAGACAAAGATTATCTGACAGAGTAAAATAGAGGTAACACTTCCGTCTGCCTGACTGCTGATGAAAAGAAAGTGGGTTTCCAGCAGAACAGTAGTCGGAAAAAATGGAAACACAAATAATAATGGAAAGTAATAACGAGGAGGAAACAAAGATGTTAGATAGAAATGTAATGCTTTGTAACTGCAAACAGGTATCCTATGCGGATGTGGAAGATGCGCTGCATCAGATGGATAAATTTTCCGATGTTGTACAAAGCTTTGACGAAGTACAGAAGATCACCCATTGCTCTACAGGCTGCGGCGGATGTCATGATAAAATTATGGAAGCAATTTCCGAGATTATGATGGCATAATGGGACGAACACGTAATGCGGTCGAAAAAAAGAGCATCACGCAGCCGGCGGACGAAAAGTCTGCCGGCTGCGTGTCATTTTCAAACACGCTCTAGTTATAACAAAAAAAGGAATTCTTTTCTCAAAGAATTCCTTCAGCTGGGCTACAAGGATTCGAACCTTGAAATGACGGAGTCAGAGTCCGTTGCCTTACCCTTTGGCGATAGCCCAATGTCTCACAACAAAATGTATTCTACCAGATGATCTTAAAAAAAGCAAGCCTTTTTTTGAAAAATTTTTAAAAAAACAAAATTTAAAAAATATGGGTATCCGTAAGGTTTCGTGTTATAATGATTTACAACGATTTTGGAAGAAGGAGAGAAGAATTGAAATATTATTTTGACAGCAGAATCCGTTACAGCGAGCTGGATGAGAATCTGTGTCTGCCGCTGCACGGATTGATCAATTATTTTCAGGACTGCAGTACCTTTCAGTCAGAGGAACTGGGGATCGGGGTTCAGTATCTGAAAGAAAAGCGCAGATTATGGGTGCTCACTTCCTGGCAGATTGAGATTTCCCGGTATCCGTCGCTGGGTGAAGAAATCCGCACCGGAACATGGGCGTGCGGATTTCGCGGATTTGTCGGTGCGAGAAATTTTGTGATGGAGACGGAGAAAGGGGAAACTATTGCCTGTGCGTATTCTGAGTGGGCGTATATGGATCTTGATGCAGGACGTCCGGTGCGTGCGGATGCCAGTGAGACGGAACGTTACGGAATGGAAGAGCCGCTTCCGATGGAATATGCGGGAAGAAAGATTATTGTGCCCAGCGAGCAGCAAATTCTGGAAGCAGTGACGGTACATTCTCACCATCTGGACAGCAACCATCATGTAAATAACGGACAGTATGTGGCGATTGCCGCCGAGTATCTTCCAAAAGAGTTTCAGGTGCATCGGCTGCGGGCAGAATATAAGCGCCAGGCGCATCTGGGGGATGTGATGACGCCGGGAATTTCACAGAAGGACGGGGTTTATGTGGTGACATTGAATGATATCTCCGGACGTCCGTATGTTATTGTAGAGTTTACAGAGTAACAGTTCCGTCAGCTGAACTGTTACTGGAATTTTCCTGCAAGTAGTATTATAATGGACGTAATTATCCGGTAGAACGGAGTTTAACTGCGCAGGCCGTGAAAAAACATAAAAAATAAGATGAGGAGATTTGTTATGAGAACACAAACGCAAAATCTTACATTATTAACGGACTTATATGAATTGACAATGATGCAGGGATATTTTAAGAATCCCACAGACCAGATCGTCGTATTTGACGCATTTTACCGCAAGAATCCATGCGGCGGCGCCTATGCAGTGGCGGCAGGCCTGGAACAGGTGGTAGAGTACATTCGCAACCTGCATTTTTCGCCGGATGATATCGATTATCTGCGCTCTCTGAATATTTTTGATGAAGATTTTCTGGAATATCTGAGAGGATTTCATTTTACCGGAGATATCTATGCGATCCCGGAAGGAACCGTGGTATTTCCGAGAGAGCCTCTGCTGAAAGTGATCGCGCCGGTGATGGAAGCGCAGCTTGTGGAGACAGCGATCCTGAATATCATCAACCATCAGAGTCTGATCGCCACGAAGGCTTCCCGTGTCGTCTATGCGGCACAGGGAGATGGGATCATGGAATTCGGACTTCGCCGCGCCCAGGGGCCGGATGCGGGTATTTACGGCGCCCGCGCCGCGATGATCGGCGGATGTATCGGCACTTCCAATGTTCTCACCGGAAAAATGTTCGACGTGCCGGTAAAAGGAACTCATGCCCACAGTTGGATCATGAGTTTTCCGGATGAGTACACGGCGTTCAAGACCTATGCCAACCTGTATCCGGATGCCTGCATCCTGCTGGTGGACACCTATGATGTGCTGGAATCCGGCGTGCCAAACGCAATCCGAGTATTCCAGGAAATGAAGGCGGAAGGCAGAAGCATGAAAGGCTACGGAATCCGCATCGACAGCGGCGACCTGGCATATCTGTCCAAAAAAGCATACGAAATGTTGAATGCTGCAGGGTTTGGGGACGCAGTGATCTCCGCGTCCAGTGATCTGGACGAGTATCTGATCGACAGCCTGAAGACCCAGGGAGCGAAGATCAATTCCTGGGGCGTTGGAACCAATCTGATCACCTGCGGCGACTGGCCGGCATTCGGCGGTGTGTATAAGCTGGCGGCAGTGAAAAATAAAGAGAACGAAGAATTTACGCCGAAGATTAAACTTTCCGAGAATTCCGAAAAGGTGACCAATCCGGGCAACAAGACGATTTTCCGTATTTATGACAAGGAGACGGGAAAGATCCGTGCGGATCTGATCTGCCTGGCGGACGAGACCTTTGACGAGAGCAAGGATCTGATCATTTTTGACCCGATCGAAACCTGGAAAAAGACAAAGATCAAGGGCGTAACCTATACCTTACGTGAACTTCTGGTGCCGATCTTTAAAAAAGGAATGTGCGTATACGAATCTCCGTCTGTTATGGAAATCCGGGATATCTGCACGAAAGAAAAAGCAACCCTGTGGGAAGAATCTCTTCGTCTGGTAAATCCTCATGAAGTGTATGTGGATCTGTCAGATAAGTTATATAAGATCAAAACGGAACTGCTGGAGGAGATGAGCAAAAAGGCACTGGATATGCAGTAAAACCGGCCCATCGAAAAGCAAAGGAGAATTATGTTAAATTTAGGAAGAAAACAGAAACTTACCGTAGTAAAAAAAGTAGAGTTCGGTATCTACCTGGGCGAAAGCCGGGAAGCCGGAGAAAAGGAGCGGGTGCTGCTTCCCGCGAAGCAGGTTCCGGAAGGGACAAAGGAAGGAGATATCCTGGAAGTCTTTCTCTACCGTGATTCCAGTGACCGGATGATCGCGACGACGAGAGAACCAAAGCTGACCCTTGGCGGCCTTGCCGTTCTGGAAGTTGTACAGGCAGGAAAGATCGGCGCTTTTCTGGACTGGGGACTGGAGAAAGATCTGATGCTGCCGTTCCGGGAACAGACCAGAAGAGTTCAGGCGGGAGACCAGGTGCTGGTGTCTCTGTATCTGGATAAAAGCAGCCGTCTGTGCGCCACGATGAAAGTCTATCCGTTCCTGAAGACTAGTTCTCCTTATGTGATCGGAGATACGGTGGAAGGACTGGTTTATGAGATCAGCGATAATTTCGGTGTCTTTATCGCTGTGGACAACCAGTATTCCGGCCTTATCCCGAAACGCGAAGCACAGGGAATCTATAAAGTGGGGCAGAAGCTGAAACTGCGCGTCACAGACGTAAAAGAAGACGGAAAACTGACCCTGTCTGCCCGGGCAAAAGCCCATGAGCAGATCAAGGAAGATTCTGAGAATGTTTATCAGATCATAGAAGAATTTGCAGGCGTCCTTCCGTTCGACGACAAAGCTTCCCCGGAGATTATCCAGCGGGAATTCGGTCTGAGCAAGGCTGCCTTCAAACGTGCCGTCGGTCACCTGCTGAAGGAAAAACAGATCGAGCTGAGAGACGGAAAAATCTGGATCAGAAGGTAGCAGCCGTTTAGCCGACGGAACTGTTACAAAAAGTAATCGTGCAGCAGAAAAGATAATAGGAAAGAGAACAGAAAAGACAGCAGGAAAGGAGATCCAATGAGCTTTGCACATCTTCACGTCCATACAGAATACAGTCTTTTGGACGGATCCAATAAAATCAAAGAATACGTCGCCAGGGTCAAAGAACTCGGGATGAACAGCGCCGCCATCACGGACCATGGCGTGATGTTCGGCTGTATCGATTTTTATAAGGCAGCCAAAGAGGCCGGGATCAAACCCATCCTGGGATGTGAAGTGTATGTTGCTCCCGGATCCCGCTTTGACCGGGAGACGGTCAAAGGAGAAGAACGTTACTATCATCTGGTGCTTCTGGCAGAGAATGATCTTGGATACTCCAATCTGACCAAAATCGTCTCCAAGGGGTATGTGGATGGCTTCTATTATAAGCCCCGTGTGGACATGGAGATCCTCCAACAGTACCACGAGGGTATCATTGCCCTGAGCGCCTGCCTCGCGGGAGAAGTTCCCCGTTATCTGGTGCGGAATTTTTACGAAGAAGGAAAAAAAGCCGCGCTGCGTTATCAGGAGATTTTCGGAAAGGGAAATTTCTTTCTGGAACTGCAGGACCATGGAATTCCCGAACAGCGCCTGGTCAACCAGCAGCTGATGCGGATGAGCCAGGAGACGGGCATCGAACTGGTGGCGACCAATGATGTTCACTATACTTACGAATCGGATGCGGATTCCCACGACATCCTTCTCTGTATCCAGACGGGCAAGAAGGTCAGCGATGAAGACCGTATGCGTTACGAAGGCGGACAGTACTACGTCAAATCGGAAGAGGAGATGCGCAGTCTGTTCCCCTATGCGCTGCAGGCGCTGGAAAATACTCAGAAGATCGCGGACCGCTGCGAGGTCAACATTGAATTCGGCGTGACGAAACTTCCCCGGTTCGATGTGCCGGAAGGCTATACCGCATGGGAATATCTGAACAAGCTCTGCCGTGAGGGACTGGAGCGTCTCTATGATCCGGTGACGGAGGAGCTGAAGGAACGGCTCGGCTATGAGCTGAACACCATCCGGACCATGGGATATGTGGATTACTTCCTGATCGTGTGGGATTTCATCAAATTTGCCAGAGACCATGAGATTATGGTTGGTCCCGGGCGTGGATCGGCGGCGGGCAGCCTGGTTTCCTATACGCTTGGGATCACACAGCTGGACCCGATGCGCTATCAGCTCCTGTTTGAGCGTTTCCTGAATCCGGAACGTGTGACGATGCCGGATATCGACGTGGATTTCTGTTTTGAACGCCGCCAGGAAGTCATCGACTACGTTACCAGAAAATATGGAAAAGACCGGGTGGTTCAGATCGTTACTTTCGGTACGCTGGCGGCGCGCGGTGTGATCCGTGATGTGGGCCGTGTGCTGGATATGCCTTATGCTCAGGTGGATTCGATTGCAAAGATGATCCCCACGGAGCTGAATATCACCATCGACAAGGCGCTGACCATGAACCATGAGCTGAAGGAGCTGTACGAGTCTGACGATGAGGTCCATTACCTGATCGACATGTCCCGCCGTCTGGAGGGACTGCCGCGCCATACCTCCATGCATGCGGCAGGCGTCGTGATCAGCCAGAAGCCGGTGGACGAATATGTCCCCCTGTCCAGAGCCAGTGACGGAACGCTGGTTACCCAGTTTACGATGACTACGCTGGAGGAACTGGGGCTTCTGAAGATGGATTTCCTGGGGCTGCGTACACTGACAGTCATCCAGAATGCGGTGCATCTGGCGGAGCGCAGCAGCGGACAGAAGATAGATATCTCTGCCATCGATTACAACAATCCGAAAGTACTGGAAATGATCGGCTCCGGCAAGACGGAAGGTGTGTTCCAGCTGGAAAGCGGCGGCATGAAGAACTTCATGAAGGAGCTGAAACCCAAAAGCCTGGAAGACATCATCGCCGGAATCTCCCTGTACCGTCCGGGACCGATGGATTTTATTCCTCAGTACATCAAAGGAAAGAACCATCCGGAGACCGTGACCTATGATACGCCTCTGCTGAAACCGATCCTGGAACAGACTTACGGGTGTATCGTTTATCAGGAGCAGGTCATGCAGATCGTACAGGCGCTGGCGGGTTATTCTCTGGGGCGTGCTGATCTTCTGCGCCGTGCCATGTCCAAGAAAAAAGCAGCCGTCATGGAAAAAGAGAGGGAAAGTTTTGTCTACGGAAATCCGGAGGACGGGGTGCCGGGCTGCGTCAACAACGGGATCAGCGAGAAGATCGCCAACAAGATCTATGACGAGATGATCGATTTTGCCAAATATGCGTTTAATAAATCCCACGCTGCCGCCTATGCGGTGGTTTCCTACCAGACGGCATGGCTGAAGTATTATTATCCGGTGGAATTTATGGCGGCGCTGATGACTTCCTGTATCGATAATCCGGGAAAAGTGGCGGAGTATATTCTGAATTCCCGTCAGATGGGAATCTCGATCCTTCCGCCGGACGTGAACCAGAGTGAAGGAATCTTTACGGTAGAGGGAAAGAGCATCCGTTACGGAATGTCCGCGATCAAGGGAATCGGGAAACCGGTGATGGAGGCGGTGACAAGGGAGAGAGAAGAGAATGGTCCCTTTGTCTCCCTGCAGGATTTCGCCGGGCGAATGACCGGAAAAGAGATTAACAAAAAGACGGTGGAGAATTTCATCAAATCCGGAGCCTTCGACAGTCTGGGAGCTACCAGAAAGCAGATGATGCAGATTTATATTTCGGTGCTTGACGCGGCGGCGCAGGAGAGGAAGAATTCGCTGACCGGCCAGATGAGCCTGTTCGATTTTGTGGACGCTGAGACCAAACATTCCTATGAAATCCCGCTGCCGAATGTGGGAGAGTATGGAAAAGAGGAAAAGCTTGCCTTTGAAAAAGAGGTGCTGGGAATCTACATCAGCGGCCATCCTCTGGAAGAGCAGGAGGAATGCTGGAGAAAAAACATCACCGCAGTGACCACGGACTTCCTTCCGGATGAGGAAACCGGATTTCCAAAGGTTGTGGACGGAGCGAAAGTGATCGTCGGCGGAATGATCACGGATAAAAAAATAAAATATACAAAGAATAATAAAACCATGGCATTCCTGACGCTGGAGGATCTTCTGGGAACGCTGGAGATCGTCGTGTTCCCGCGGGATTACGAGCGCAACGCGGCGCTGATGCAGGAGGACGCGAAGGTGTTTATCCAGGGAAGGGTATCTGCGGAGGATGACAAGGCGAGCAAACTGATCTGCGAGAAGATGTATGCCTTCGAGGATATGCCAAGAGAGCTTTGGATCCAGTTTCCGGACAAAGCGGCCTATGAGCAGGAGGTGGCGGAGCTGTACCGGATCCTGGCGGCTTCCGACGGCAGCGACCAGGTGGTGCTGTATATCCGGGCTCAGAAGGCGATGAAGCGGCTTCCTCCGAGCAGAGGTGTCAAAATCGGAGAGGAACTGCTGGGTATTTTGAATGAAAAATATGGCAGTGAGAACGTGAAAGTTGTAGAAAAGAGTATTGAAAAACGCCGGTAAATGCTTTAGAATGAAGATGTGTGTGATTGTTAAAAAAATTTCATAATTGTGTGTGATGAGATGGAGGAATTTCATATGGCAACGACAAGCAAGGTAAAAACAATCGGAGTTCTGACCAGCGGTGGCGATGCACCTGGAATGAATGCGGCGATCCGTGCGGCAGTACGGCGCGGCCTGCAGCAGGGAATCCAGATGAAAGGTATTCTCAAAGGTTACGACGGACTGCTGAATGAAGAGATCATAGATCTGTCAGCCCGTGACGTATCGGACACGATTGAGCGTGGAGGTACGATCCTCTATACTGCCAGATGTGCGGAGATGCGTACGGAAGAAGGAATTGAGCGGGCAGTTGCAAACTGCAGGAAAAACGGGATCGACGGCCTGGTAGTCATCGGAGGAGACGGTTCCTTTGCCGGCGCGCAGAAACTGGCGAACAAAGGGATCAACACCGTCGGTGTTCCGGGAACCATTGACCTGGACATTGCATGTACCGAGTATACGATCGGTTTCGATACCGCAGTCAATACGGCGATGGAAGCCATCGATAAGGTGCGTGATACCTCTACTTCCCACGAGCGTTGTTCGATCATTGAGGTAATGGGAAGAAACGCAGGTTATATCGCTCTGTGGTGCGGTATTGCCAACGGCGCTGAGGACATTCTGCTGCCGGAGAAATATGATTACGACGAGCAGAAGATCATCAACAATATTATCGAGAACCGGAAACGGGGCAAGAAACATCATATCATCATCAATGCAGAGGGCATCGGACATTCTACCAGCATGGCACGCCGGATCGAGGCAGCGACAGGCGTGGAGACCCGTGCGACGATCCTGGGCCACATGCAGCGCGGCGGAAGCCCGACCTGTAAAGACCGTGTTTATGCGTCCATTATGGGAGCCTATGCGGTGGATCTTCTGATCCAGGGCAAGACCAACCGGGTGGTTGCCTATAGAAACGGTGAGTACGTGGATTTCGATATCAACGAAGCACTGGCTATGCAGAAAGCGCTTCCGGAATATCAGTGGGAGATCGCGCGCGCACTGTCCTATAACTACAACAAATAAGAGGAACAGCAGACGGGGCTGCCGCATTTCAGATACGGCAGCCCCGCTTTTATATCTATGTTTATGATGAAAGAAAGTAAAGGGAAAAAAGAAAAAATACTGAGGCGCCCGGAAACAAAGCGTACGCTTCCGGCGGAACGTTTTCTTTCTTTGGGATTCGCAGGGGTGATCCTTGCCGGAGCGTTCCTACTGTGTCTGCCGATATCATCCGCTGATCACAAGGCGACCAATTTTATCGACGCGTTGTTTACGGCGACTACGTCCGTGTGTGTGACCGGACTTGTAACTGTTCCGACCGCAGAGCACTGGAGCTTGTTCGGAAAAGTCATTATTCTGCTCCTGATCCAGTTCGGCGGGCTTGGGATCATGGCATGTATGATGATGGTTTATCTGATCTTTCACAGGAGGGTCAGTCTGTATAACCGCAAACTGATTCAGGATACGTACAATCTTCCGGCGCTGGGGGGAGCAGTGGGCATCGTACGGAGGATCCTGCTGGGAACCTTCTTTGTGGAAGGTGTGGGCGCTTTTTTTTATTCCCTGTATTTTATACCGGAATACGGGGTTCTGAAGGGCATCTGGTATTCGGTGTTCCATGCCGTTTCCGCATTTTGCAATGCGGGAATTGACATCGTAGGTACATCATCCTTTGCGCCGTTTTTAACGAACCCGCTGATCAATTTAACGACGATGGGGCTGATCATAGTCAGCGGCCTGGGTTTTCCGGTCTGGTGGGAAACCATCTCCTATATCCGCACTTCCGTCCGGAAGAAGAAACATCCGGAGATTATCCGAAAGCGATTTTCTCTGCATGCAAGGATTGTCCTGACCGTCACTGTATTTCTGGTGTTGGGAGGAGCCCTGATGATTCTGATCCTGGACTGGAATCATGCGACCTCTCTGGGACCGCTGGATGCTCCGCATAAGGTGATGGCGGCTTTCTTCCAGTCAGTCACAACAAGAACAGCTGGATTTGAGACGATTCCTCAGAAAGGATTTAGTGACGCCTCGGCAATGGTCAGTATGATACTGATGTTTATCGGCGGTTCTCCGATGGGAACGGCAGGCGGAGTGAAGACGACGACAGTTGCTGTGATCCTCCTGATGATTTGGGCATATATCCAGGGCAGGGAGGACACAGAGGCATGCGGCAGGAAACTCTCGCTTGGAAATCTCCGGGTTGCAGTGGTGGTCTTTTTCTACGGGCTTGGAATCGTGATCCTGGCGACGATGGGGCTGACAGTGATCACGGGAGCAGATTCTTTGGACTGTATGTATGAGATTATCTCCGCCATGGGAACGGTAGGGCTGACTCGTTCTCTGACACCGTCGCTGCCGGCTGCCGGGAAGATCCTTGTCATCCTGATCATGTTTATGGGCAGGATCGGACCGGTGACTCTTGCTGTTGCTTTGGGCAGAAGATATTTCAAAAGAAAGACTCATCGGACGCTGCCGGAACAAAGAGTGCTGATTGGATGAAAGGCGGCCATTTGAGAAAAAACTGAGAGACGGATATGTTCGGATCCGTGGAAAAAGCAGGAGAGGAGCAGAAGAATCATATGAAAAAACAGTATGCAGTGCTGGGACTTGGAAGATTTGGCTATGCGGTGGCAGTGACGCTGGCGCAGGCGGGCAATCAGGTGCTGGCGGTGGACAGCAGCGAAGAGCTGGTACAGGAGATTTCGGACTATGTCACCTATGCGGTGCGGGCGGATATCACGGATACCAATGTGTTTGCGTCGCTGGGCATCAGCGATATGGATGTGGTGATTGTCGGGATCGCTCAGAATATGCAGGCAAGTATCCTTGCGACGATCCAGTCCAAGGAGGCGGGTGTACCTTATGTGATTGCCAAATGCCTCAGTAAGATCCATGCGGATATCCTGACCCGCGTGGGGGCGGACAAGGTGATCATGGCAGAATATGAGACAGGTGTCCGTCTGGCAAAAAATCTTATTTCCGGCGGATTTCGTGATCTGTTTGAGCTGTCGGATGATTTTTCCGTGGCGGAGCTTACCGTGCCGGCGGCATGGGTTGGAAAAACACTGGAACAGCTGCAGATCCGCGGAGAGTACGGAGTAAACATTATCGCATTAAAAGGGGAGAACGAGATTCAGGTGAATGTGGATCCGCGCCAGCCGCTGCAAGCCGGAGAGTTTTTGGTAATGGTGGGAAAAAATGAGGATTTGGCAAAGGTTCCGAAGGAGTAAGAAATGATCACAAGCAGCAGTAATCAGCAGATGAAAAATATTGCCCTTTTGAATAAGAAGGCGAAGACACGCAGGGAACAAGGGATTTTTGTTGTCGAGGGCAGAAAGATGTTTCAGGAAGCCCCGGCGGAATGGATCGAAAAAGTATACCTTTCCGAGTCTTTTGAGAAGGCGAATGAAATCCCGCTGGACGGTATAGAATATGAGGTAGTGGATGACAGGGTCTTTGCGGCGGTCTGTGATACCAAAACGCCCCAGGGGATCCTGACGATGGTAAAGATTCCTTCTTACACAGAGGAGCAGGTACTTGGCGGAGACTGTCCGTTCCTGATCGTGCTGGAGGACCTTCAGGATCCGGGAAATGTGGGAACGATCCTGCGGACGGCGGAGGGCGCCGGAGTCACCGGGGTCATCGTGAGCCGCAAGACCGCGGACCTGTTCCAGCCAAAAACCATACGGGCGACCATGGGCTCCATCTATCGGATGCCGTTTCTGGAGGTGGAGCGTCCGGCGGAGTTCCTCTCCAGGCTGGCGGAGCGGGGAATCCGGACATTCGCGGCACATCTGAAAGGGACGGAATCCTACCGGACACAGGATTATACCGGCCCCACAGCGATTTTGATTGGAAATGAAGGCAATGGGCTCAGCGGCGAACTGGCGGGAAAAGCTGACAAGCTGGTGCGTATCCCGATGGAAGGGCGAGTGGAATCGCTCAATGCGGCGATCGCTTCAGCGATTTTTATGTATGAGGTACACGGACAACGGGCGATAGAACATGAGGTATAACTGTTCGGCCAGAGGAACAGTTATTAAGGTTTTTGCAGTTTTATTACATTTTTTTAAAAGGTATCGACATTTTCCGCGGTTTCGTCTACAATACTGTGTAAATCGTAACGGTCAGCAGTGGGACAGTTACTGCAAATCGTAACAGCTCAGCCGGCTGAACAGTTACTTGAAATCAACTATTATGGGGAGGAAGGAAATGGCGAATAAAAAGAAATTGACCAGAAAGGAAATGAGAAGAAGACGCCGTCAGCGGATTCTGATCATTAAGACAGTGGCGCTGTGCGCGCTGCTGGTAGTGCTGGGTGTGGCTGTCTGGTTCCTGGCAGGAAGTCCCCGGATCGGCTCCGGCGGAAAAGGAGAATCAGCATCCAACAGCGAGGACCAGAAGGAAGACGAGACACAGGATGCTTCCGACGACACACCGACCAAAGAAGAGCTGATCGCCCAGGCGGACGCGCTGGCGATGACCTACGATTATGACGGAGCGATCAGTCTGCTCCAGAATACGGAGGGGGCAGCGACAGATCCGGACATGATCGCGAAGATCTCGGAGTATACAGAGGCGAAAAATGCCTGCGTTAAAGTGGATATCACCCAGGTGACACATGTGTTTTACCATTCATTGGTCGTAGATCCGCAGAAAGCATTCTTCCAGGACAATGACCAGACAGAGGGCTTTTGCGAATGGATGACGACAGTGGATGAGTTCAACAGGATCACTCAGCAGATGTACGATAACGGCTATGTGCTGGTTGCCCTGCATGATCTGGTAAATCAGACGGTCGATGAGAACGGTACTGTGCATTTTACCCCGGGAGAAATTTATCTTCCGGAAGGCAAGAAACCGTACGTGCTTTCTCTGGACGACCTGAGTTACTATCATTCTTATGACGGCCGTGGAATTGCCAGCAAGATGGTGCTGGATGAAAACGGAAAACCGACCTGTGAATATATCCAGGACGACGGAACCGTTGTGACCGGCGCTTACGACTGCGTGCCGCTGCTGGATCAGTTCCTGGAGGAGCATCCGGATGCAGCCTACCACGGAGCCAAGGGAACCATTGCCCTGACCGGATACGATGGAATCCTCGGTTACCGCACTGACAGCGCATATAAAACCCGGGAAAATCTCAGCGATGATCAGGTAAAATGGCTGGAAGAACATCCGGATTTTGACTGGGAGAAAGAGTGCGAGGAGGCAAAGAAGGTAGCGGAAGCGATCAAGGCGGACGGCTGGACCTTCGCAAGCCATACCTGGGGACATATCCGGATCGGTGATGCGTCGCTGGAACATATCCAGACGGATACCGAGCGATGGCTTCAGGATGTAGCGCCGCTGATCGGCGGATCGGATACTATCATCTTCGCCCATGGACAGGACCTTGCGGACTGGCATGATTATCAGGCTGACAACGAGAAATTTAACTATCTGAAGAGCAAAGGATTCAATATCTACTGCAACGTGGATTCTGCCCAGTATTTTGTACAGTGTCGTGACAATTATCTGAGAATGGGAAGAAGGAACCTGGACGGCTACCGTCTGTATCAGGATGCCATCAACGGCGGAACAAAGACCAGCGATCTTTTCGATGCCGCAAGCGTCTGGGATTCCCGGAGACCGACCGATCCTTCGCTGTACGATCTGCAGTAAATGCGCAGACCTGGTTGAATTATTACGTAAAAGCATCGTCTGATATTTTTTGATTGTTACAAAAAGTTCAGAGCGTATCTGAAAATTCAGAAATGAAGGTTCAGATGCGCTCTGTTTTTTGCTTTTTTATGGAGGGCTTCATTTTTATGGTGGAGGAAAGATTCGACAGAAAGGGGAGAAATAACCGCGAAGTGGGAGATGTTTGTGGATTATTATAGAAAAAACAAAGGATTTCTGCGGAAAGTTGTAGAAAAGTTATGATTGACAAAAAGTTGTAATGCTGATAGAATCGGTTTGTAACAAATCGTAACAAAAATGTAACAACTAGCAGGAGGTAAGTATGACATTGAAACGGAGCCACGTGATTGGCGCACTTGGGGGAGCACTGACAATGACGGCGATCATGGCTGTACCGGCATATGCAGACACTTTAACCGACGAAACAACGAATGCTACGAATGAGGAGAGTATTTTATATACAGAAGGCTGGAATCAGAAAGCGGCGGCCAATGTGGAGAGTTACGCGGTCATCCGCGCGGCTGCTTCTTCCGATTCCGAACAGACAGGTGTCCTTTTGCCGGGACGCGCGGTAACGGTTGAGGGACAGGAAGGCGACTGGAGCAGGGTAAGTTCTGATGGAGTAGAAGGGTATATCAGAAGCGACCTGCTGGTATTCGGAGAGGAAGCGCGTGTTCACTATCAGAATGTATGCGGCTTTACCGGTACCGTAACGGCCAGCAGCCTGAGAGTCAGAACTCAGCCGTCTCTGGAGGCGGAAACCGTCGGGAGCCTGGGGAATAACAGACAGGTCAAGGTACTGGGCGCTGAGGGAGAATGGTATCAGGTAAGCTACAATGGAAGCAGCGCGTACGTATATTCCGATTACGTGAGTCTTGAAAATGCAGTCCAGGGTGCAATGACCGTGGACGAGTACCAGGAAAGTCAGAGCCAGGCGGTATCCGGAAGCGCGGTATCCGCAGACAGCGGCGATCTTGCAATGCTGGCGGCGCTGATCGAATGTGAAGCCGGCGGAGAAAGCTATACCGGAAAGGTAGCGGTAGGAGCAGTTGTTCTGAACCGTGTCAGAAGCGGATCTTTTCCAAACGATATCGCGGGAGTCATCTATCAGAGCGGTCAGTTTTCACCGGTATCCAGCGGAAAATTCCAGAGCGTTCTTTCCAGAGGGGCGAGAAGCGACTGTTACGAAGCGGCAGCCGCAGCACTGGCAGGCGAGAACCCCGTTGGAAACTGCCTGTACTTCAACAGTGGATCAGGCCGTGGAATCCAGATTGGAAACCAGCATTTTTATTAAAAATCGAAGATTGATCCATCATAAAAGAGGACAACCGGACGCAGACAGCAGAAAATTCTCTGCCGCTGCCTGTATCCGGGTGTCCTCTTTTTTGTCTGCATTCTTTGTTCTGTGCGGTAAATGCGCAGACCTGATCGAATCGTTGCCTATTTATTCTTTCCATATGTCCAAAAAATGTAAGAAATCGGAAAGAATTGCGTTATTAAATTAACAATCTTTCGCTTGTATTTTGGGAAGAAATATAGTATTATGATGACAAGAAAATTTGTATATACAAAAGAATGAACAAACGTCTTTTTTCTGTCATGAATCCGATATTAGCTGCAGAGAATCGGAAAGATGAAAAAAAGTCAGTTCCGGAAAGGGGATGGAGAGATGTATGAGATCATCTGGCTGGCTGCTCTGGTGATTTTACTGATTGCGGAGGCGTTGACATGCGGGCTGACGACCATCTGGTTTGCGGGAGGAGCGCTGATCGCGTTGGCTGCCGCTTTGTTCGGGGCGAATGTATGGATACAGCTTGGCGTATTCCTGGCTGTTTCCCTGCTTCTGCTGATCTTCACGCGGCCGGCAGCATTAAAGTACATGAATAAATCAAATCTGAAAACCAATGTGGATTCGCTTGCCGGAGAACAGGGTGTGGTGGCGGAGCGTATCAATAATCTGGACGGAACCGGAAAAGTAAAACTGAACGACGTGTTCTGGACAGCGCGCTCCGAGGACGGCAGTATCATCGAACAGGGAGCGGTCGTTCAGATTGTCCGTGTAGATGGAGTGAAGCTGATTGTAAAAATGAAGGAGGAAGAAAAATGGGTGGAGGAGCATTGACAGGTATTATTATTGTATTGGTTGTGGCAGTTTTATTGATCGTGGCGGCATCCTGTGTAAGGATCGTGCCGCAGGCAAATGCGATCGTGTTGGAGCGGCTGGGCGCTTACCGGGCGACCTGGTCCACGGGGCTTCATTTTAAAGTGCCTTTTATCGAGCGCGTGGCGAAGAAAGTCAACCTGAAAGAGCAGGTCGTAGATTTTCCGCCTCAGCCGGTAATCACAAAAGATAACGTTACGATGCGGATCGATACGGTCGTATTTTTCCAGATCACCGATCCGAAGCTTTTCGCCTATGGTGTGGAAAATCCGATCATGGCGATTGAAAATCTGACAGCCACGACACTGAGAAATATCATCGGTGATCTGGAGCTGGACGAAACACTGACTTCCAGAGAGATCATCAATACCAAGATGCAGTCCGCGCTTGATATGGCGACAGACCCATGGGGCATCAAGGTCAATCGTGTGGAGCTGAAGAACATCATGCCTCCGGCAGCCATTCAGGAAGCGATGGAGAAACAGATGAAGGCAGAGCGTGAACGCCGTGAGTCCATCCTGATCGCGGAAGGTGAAAAGAAATCTACGATCCTTGTTGCGGAAGGTAAGAAAGAGTCGGCAATCCTGGACGCGGAGGCGGAGAAACAGGCAGCTATCCTACGTGCGGAAGCGGAGAAAGAGAGAAAGATCAAAGAGGCGGAAGGCCAGGCGGAAGCGATCCTCAAAGTTCAGCAGGCGAATGCCGACGGTATCCGTGCCCTGAAGGAAGCGGGAGCGGACGAAGCAGTTCTGACTCTGAAGAGCCTGGAGGCGCTGGGCGTGATGGCTAACGGTCATGCGACCAAGATCATCGTTCCTTCCGACATTCAGGGACTGGCGAGTCTGGCGACGTCACTGAAGGAAATTCTTGTGGATGAGGAGAAAAATCCGCTGAAGTAAAAGTGCTCTTGGCGGGCAGTGAATCATAACAGGTAAATAGAGAGACAACGGACGAAATCCGGCGAAATGGGGCGTGCGGACTGTAAAAAGCAGTTTTCCGACACGCCCCGGCGCAGAATCTGTGCGCAGACGGCGGATTTTCGTCTGTTTTTTACGTGGAACCGACACAAAACAGTAGATGGAAGCGTAAGAATGCGTTATAATAAACAAGATATCAAAACAGGATCACAAGAGGAGGAGATACCCATGAATTTACAGGGACGTGACTTTTTGACACTGAAAGACTTTACGCCGGACGAGATCGGTTATCTGCTGGATCTCTCAGCAGAACTGAAAGACAAAAAGAAAAAAGGCATTCCGGTGGATGTGCTGCGCGGAAAGAATGTAGCGCTGATTTTTGAGAAGACCAGTACGAGAACCCGCTGTGCATTTGAAGTGGCAGCCCATGACCTTGGCATGGGAACGACTTATCTGGATCCGACCGGTTCCCAGATCGGAAAGAAGGAGAGTATCCGTGATACAGCCAGAGTGCTGGCGGGAATGTATGAGGGAATCGAATATCGCGGGTTCGGTCAGGAGATCGTGGAGGAACTGGCGAAGTATTCCAAGGTTCCGGTATGGAACGGCCTGACCAATGAATATCACCCGACACAGATGCTGGCGGACATGCTGACCATTCGTGAGCAGCTGGGACATCTGAAAGGCGTGAAGCTGGTGTATATGGGAGATGCCCGTTATAACATGGGAAATTCTCTGATGATCGCTTCCGCGAAGATGGGAATGGATTTTGTTGCCTGCGCGCCGAAGAAGTATTTCCCCAATGACGAGCTGGTTGCGCAGTGCCGGGAATACGCAAAGGAAAGCGGTGCGACGATCACACTGACCGAGGATGTGAAAGAGGGTACAAAAGACGCCGATGTAATCTATACGGACGTCTGGGTATCCATGGGTGAGCCGGACGCTGTATGGGAAGAGCGTATCCGGGAACTGACGCCGTACCGTGTGACAAAAGAAGTGATGGCAAACGCAAAGGAAACAGCGATTTTCCTTCACTGCCTGCCTGCGTTCCATGATCTGGACACAAAGATCGGAAAAGAGATGGGCGAGCGTTTCGGCCTGACCGAGATGGAAGTGACCAACGAAGTATTTGAATCTGAGCAGTCGAAGGTCTTTGAGGAAGCAGAAAACCGTATGCATACGATCAAGGCGGTTATGGCTGCGACTCTTGGAGCCTTTGGAAAGGAATGACAGAAAAGGGATGCGGGAAAATAAGAAAGCAGAGGTTCTGCGCCTGCTGAGAGAATCCATGGAATTTATTTCCGGGCAGGAGTTATGTGAAAAATTTTCCGTTTCCAGAACAGCCGTGTGGAAGATCATCAAACAGCTCAAAGAGGAAGGATATGAGATAGAGGCGGTCCAGAACAAAGGATACCGCCTCTTAAAAATGCCGGATATCCTCAGCCAGAGCGAGATTGAGAGCAGGCTGGAAGGGGAATGGATCGGCAACCGGGTATATTTCGCGGAGGAAGTGGATTCCACCAATACCTGGGGCAAACGGCTGGCAGAGGAAGGCGCGCCTCACGGAACGCTGGTCGTTGCCGATGAACAGACCCAGGGCAGGGGACGGCGCGGCAGAAGCTGGGAATCGCCGAGAGGGACCACGGTGAGCATGACGCTGATCCTGCAGCCGGATCTGGAACCGGTGCGGGCTTCCATGCTGACGATCGTTATGGGGCTGAGCGTGGCGCAGGGACTGCAGGAACTGCTGGATGTGCCGGTTCAGATCAAGTGGCCCAACGATGCGGTGCTGAACGGCCATAAACTCTGCGGGATCCTGACGGAGATGAGCGCCCAGATCGATTATATCAATTATGTGGTGGTCGGAACCGGGATCAATGTGAACCAGACGGAAGTTCCGGAAGCATTGAAAGAGATCGCGACCTCTCTTCGGATCGAGACGGGACATCCTGTAAAACGGGCGGAGGTGATCTGTGCCGTGATGAAAGCATTTGCGCGGAATTATCAGGTGTTCATGGAGACGGGAGATCTTTCCGGGCTTCAGGACGCATATAATGAAATACTGGCGAACAGAGACCGCCAGGTGCGTGTGCTGGACCCGAAGGCGCCGTTTGAGGGCGTTGCGCTTGGCATCAACGAGAGGGGTGAGCTTCTGGTGAGGCAGGAGAACGGAACCGTCTCGGAGGTTTACGCGGGGGAAGTGTCTGTGCGCGGCCTTTATTCTTATGTATAAGTCAAACACCCCGCAGCAAGCTACGGGGTATCTGACCCTCGCGGCAGTCGCCAAATGGACATGCAAGCATGTCCGCTTGGCTCGTTGCCCGCGGGAATGGAAAAAAGAAAGGAGTTCCGGATGTATTCCGATGATGAAAAGGTAGTGCTCTGCGGTGCGAGCGCTTATGAACAGAAGTATTATTTTAATCAGGATTTTTCCAGCCTTCCGCAGAGTGTGCAGGATGAACTGCATGTGATGTGCGTGATGTTTACGGTGGAGATTGGAGGAATCTTCACCCTGTGGTTTGACGGGGAGGGAAACCTGCAGTTTGAGACGGAGGCGGTGGATGCCGACGCCATGTATGATGAGATCGGCGGCGCGCTGAAGATCAAGCAGCTGCAGCAGGACAAGCAGGAGCTGCTGCAGTCTCTGGAACTGTATTACCGGGTATTTTTCCTTGGGGAAGAGTGCTTATGAAGCCGCTGAAGATTGGAAATGTGACGATCGACTGCCCGGTTGTCCTGGCGCCGATGGCAGGGGTGACGGATCTGCCGTTCCGTCTGCTGTGCCGGGAGATGGGCGTCGGGCTGCTGAGTATGGAGATGGTCAGCGCCAAGGCGATCCTTTACAAAAACAGGAACACAGAGTCCCTGATGGAGATCGCGCCGGGGGAGAATCCCATTGCCCTGCAGCTGTTCGGCAGCGATCCGGAGATCCTGGGAGAAATTGCGGCGCAGATCCAGAACCGTCCCTTTGATATCCTGGATTTCAATATGGGATGTCCGGTGCCGAAGGTCGTCAACAATCAGGAGGGCTCTGCGCTGATGAAACAGCCGGAGCTGGTGCGGGAGATCGCTTCCAGTCTTGTGAAAGCCTCGGAGAAACCGGTCACCGTGAAGATACGCAAAGGATTCGACGATGCCCATGTCAACGCGGTGGAGATTGCCAAAATCCTGGAGGACTGCGGCGTTGCAGCGGTTGCGGTCCATGGACGCACCAGAGAGCAGTATTATTCGGGGAAAGCGGACTGGGAGATCATCCGGAAAGTGAAGGAGGCGGTATCCATTCCCGTGATCGGAAACGGCGATGTGGACAGCCCGAAGGCGGCGGTGGCGATGCTGGAACAGACAGGCTGTGACGGTGTGATGATCGGACGGGCGGCACAGGGAAATCCGTGGCTCTTCCGGGAGATCCGTCATTATCTGGAGACCGGGGAAGAACTTCCGAGGCCTTCCATGGACGAGGTCAAAGAAATGATCCTGCGCCATGCGCGCCTTCAGGTGGAATATAAAGGCCCGGATGTGGGAATGCGGGAAATGCGCAAGCATGTGGCGTGGTATACCGCGGGATTTCCCCATTCCGCAAAGCTGCGTTCGGAAGTGAACGCGGTAGGGACGATGGAAGAGCTTGGGGAGCTTTTACAGAACTGGACGTTGGACAGGCGTTGAAACATGCGGACATAAAAGAGGAAAAGAAAAAGAAAACGAAAGAAAAATGGAGTGTAGCGAACTATGAAAATCAAAGAGATCTTTGCCCCTTCGGATATGACGCAGGGGAAACCATGGGAAAAAATTCTGGTTTTTACGATCCCTATGCTGCTGGGGAATATTGCACAGCAGCTTTATAACACCGTGGACAGCATCGTGGTGGGAAGATATGTGGGAGATAATGCGCTGGCGGCGGTGGGAAGCGCCAGCCCGATCATGAATCTTCTGCTGGTGCTTTTCGTCGGAATCTCTGTGGGCGCCGGCGTTATGGTATCCCAGTACTTCGGCGCGAAGGAGAGGGAAGCGCTCTCCCGGACGATCGGAAACTGTATCACACTGACCGCTGCTGCGTCGCTGTTCATCATGGTCGTGGGGACACTGTGCGCGCGGCCTTTGCTGGAACTTCTGAATACACCGGAAAGCATCATTGACTGGTGTGCGTCTTATCTGATCATTATGATGCTTGGTTCGTCCGGAATTGCATATTATAACATTCTGTGCGGTATATTAAGAGGGCTGGGCGATTCCGTATCCGCTCTGATCTATCTGCTGATCGCGACGGTCATCAACATTGTCCTGGATGTTGCCTTTGTGGCGGTGTTCCATATGGGAGTGCCGGGAGTGGCGCTGGCAACGGTGATCGCGCAGATTGCCTCTGCGGTCATGTGTATGATCAAATTGAAAAGAATGTCAGATTTGTTTGATCTGAAACCGCAGTATCTGAAACCAAACGGACATCATGCATGGAACATCATCCGCCTTGGGCTTCCGTCCGGTATCACCCAGGCGATCTTTTCCATGGCGATGGTCGTAGTACAGTCGCTGACCAACAGCTTCGGAGAGATGGTCATTGCGGCAAACGTCATCATCATGCGTGTGGATGGCTTCGCGATGATGCCGAACTTTTCCTTCGGAACAGCACTGACCACCTTTGCTGGACAGAACGTGGGAGCCAGAAGATATGACCGCGTGGAGCAGGGAGCCAAACAGGGTACGTTGATGGCGGTGGGTACATCCACGGTGATTACTGTGATGATCCTTGTGTTTGGAAGGTATCTGATGGCGATTTTTACCAACACTTCCGAGCTTGTGACGCTGAGCGCCAATATGATGAGGATTCTGGCGGTGGGTTACATTGCGATGGCGGTGACCCAGAGTCTTTCCGGCGTTATGCGCGGAGCGGGAGATACAATGACGCCTATGTGGATCTCTCTGATCACAACCGTCGTGATCCGTGTGCCGGTAGCTTACGGAATTTCCTGGCTGACCAGAACCCCGGAGCTGCCCAACGGACGGTACGAATGTATCTGGATTTCCCTGCTGTCTTCCTGGCTGATGGGAGCCCTGATCACCTTCATCTTCTACCGCAGAGGAAAATGGAAAACCAAGGGTCTTGACGGGGAAAAAGGAAGCCAAACGGTGTGAGAATAGTTCCGCCAGCGTAACAGTTCAGCAAGGCTGAACTGCTGCCCGCCAGCTTTTTCTTGACAAGGCCAGATATTTCCTTTATACTACTGTAATTGTTAGGATAGGCGGAGTCTGTCCTTTGGATTTTACATGAAGAGAATCATCAGCAGACAAAGGTAAAAACCCTTTTGTCTGCTGAAAATACATTGACAGATATAGATAAGGAAAGGGTGTAGAAAATGGCAGAGAAGAAAAATATTCTTACTTATGCAGGTCTCCAGAAACTGGAGGAAGAACTTCATGACTTAAAGGTAAACCGGAGAAAAGAGGTTGCCGTAAAGATCCGGGAAGCGAGAGAGCAGGGCGACTTATCTGAGAATGCGGAGTACGATGCAGCGAAGGACGAACAGCGCGATATCGAGGCGCGTATCGAAGAGATTGAGAAAATCCTGAAAAACGCAGAGGTCGTAGTGGAAGATGAAGTGGATTCCGACAAGATCAATGTGGGATGTAAGGTAGACGTGTATGATGTGGAGTTTGAAGAAGAGATCGAATTCCAGATCGTAGGTTCCACCGAGGCAAACAGCCTGGAAGGCAAGATCTCCAATGAGTCTCCAGTTGGAAAAGCTCTGATCGGCGCCAGCATCGGCGACGTTGTGGAAGTGGAAACACCTACCGGCGTTATGCAGTACAAGGTACTGAAGATCCAGAGAAACGTCTGAACACTGGAAGAAAAATACAGAAAAAGGGAGTGAGAGAGATTGGCACAGCAGAAGCAGACACAGGAACAGGATATTAATCAGTTATTGAAGGTGCGCCGTGATAAACTGAAGGAACTGCAGGAGAACGGTAAGGATCCGTTTGTTATTACGAAATATGATGTGACACATCACAGTCAGGAAATCAAAGACAACTATGAGGAGCTGGAGGAAAAAGAGGTTTCCGTAGCGGGACGTATGATGTCCAAACGTGTGATGGGAAAGGCTTCTTTCTGTAATGTACAGGATCTGCAGGGCGGTATTCAGTGCTACGTGGCACGCGACAATATCGGTGAGGAAGCTTACAAGGAATTCAAGAAAATGGACATCGGCGATGTCGTAGGTGTGAAGGGAACTGTTTTCACAACGAAGACAGGTGAGATCTCCATTCATGTGACCAGTCTGACGCTGCTGAGCAAGAGTCTTCAGATCCTCCCGGAGAAGTTCCACGGACTGACCAATACGGATCTTCGTTACCGTCAGAGATACGTGGACCTGATCATGAATCCGGAGGTAAAGGATACCTTTATCAAACGTTCCAGGATCATCAGCGCGATCCGCAAATACCTGGATGGCGAAGGATTTATGGAAGTGGAAACCCCGATGCTGGTAGCAAATGCCGGCGGCGCGGCGGCACGTCCTTTCGAGACGCATTTCAATGCGCTGAATGAGGATCTGAAGCTTCGCATTTCCCTGGAACTTTATCTGAAACGTCTGATCGTCGGCGGTCTGGAGAGAGTGTATGAGATCGGCCGTGTATTCCGCAATGAAGGCCTGGACACCAGACACAATCCGGAATTTACGCTGATGGAGCTGTACCAGGCATATACCGATTACAACGGAATGATGGATCTGACTGAGAATCTTTACCGCCATGTAGCGCAGGAAGTTCTTGGCACCACAAAGATTGTTTACAACGGAATCGAGATGGATCTTGGCAAACCGTTTGAGCGTATTACGATGGTTGATGCGGTGAAGAAGTATTCCGGCGTGGACTGGAATCAGGTAGAGACTCTGGAGCAGGCGAGAGAGCTGGCAAAAGAGCATCATATTGAATTTGAAGAGAGACATAAAAAAGGCGATATCCTGAACATGTTCTTTGAGGAATTTGTTGAGGAGCATCTGGTTCAGCCGACCTTCGTTATGGATCATCCGGTGGAGATTTCTCCGCTGACCAAGAAAAAACCGGAGAATCCGGAATATGTGGAGCGTTTCGAGTTCTTTATGAACGGCTGGGAGATGGCAAACGCTTACTCCGAGCTGAACGACCCGATCGATCAGAGAGAGAGATTTCAAGCACAGGAGGAGCAGTTCGCTCAGGGCGACGAGGAGGCAAATCATACGGATGAGGACTTCCTGAACGCTCTGGAGATCGGTATGCCTCCGACCGGCGGTATCGGATTCGGTATCGACCGTATGTGTATGCTGCTGACAGACAGCGCTGCAATCCGTGATGTGCTGCTCTTCCCCACCATGAAGTCACAGGGCGCTTCCAAAAATGAGGCAAACAATGCGGCACAGGTAGGAAAAGCCGCTGCCGCTGAAGTGAAAGCAGAGGAAAAAGCAGCGGAAAAGATTGATTTTTCCAACGTGAAGATCGAGCCGCTGTTTGAGGAAATGGTGGACTTTGACACCTTCAGCAAGTCCGATTTCCGTGCTGTGAAGGTGAAAGACTGCGTGGCAGTGCCGAAGAGCAAAAAACTCCTTCAGTTTACGCTGGACGACGGCACAGGCACAGACCGTACGATCTTGAGCGGTATTCATGAGTATTATGAGCCGGAAGAGCTGATCGGAAAGACCTGTATCGCCATCGTAAATCTGCCGCCGAGAAAGATGATGGGAATCGATTCCTGTGGAATGCTGATCTCTGCGGTACATGAGGTGGACGGTCAGGAAGGACTGAATCTCCTGATGGTGGATGACAGGATTCCAGCAGGAGCGAAGCTGTATTAATTGATAAACTGAGTCAAATACCCCGCAGCTTGCTGCGGGGCATCAAGTTTGCAGCGCAGCAGAGCTGCTGGGTATCTGACCCTCGCGGCAGTCGCCAAATGGACATGCAAGCATGTCCGCTTGGCTCGTTGCCCGCGGGAATGAAAAAAGACTGCACTGGCTGAAATGGGCTGGTGCGGTTTTGGTATATCTGTATCAAAAATTTTGATACGGACGAAGTGCCAGTTAGGAGGTTTTTATGCTGAGTGTATTTCTGGGAGAAATGGATCAGGAACAATTTTTTTTATAGATGAAGAAAATGCGTTTATTCATACGGAAGAATTTGCAGCATCTGTCAAAAACTCCGATAATTATTATGTTTTGGTTACCAGGGAAAATTTGTATAATCTTCCATACAGTGTAGAAGAGATCTATGGAATACATTGCTCCGGGAAATACCATGACACAAGGAGAATGTACCAGCAGATGTATCAGATATATTCGAACTATCAAAATTTTCCGGTTGTCCCGGAAAATGCTGGAGCATATTGAAAATGAATGCGTATGTGTGATTGCGGATGGAGCAGCGATTGGTCCTGAGATGGATCGTTTGTACAAATGCGCTCTTAAAAAGAAAATTATATTGACAGCAGAGAGTATTTCAGCTGGGAGAGATTTTTTACAAGTGTGTTAATAGAGAGAACGAAAGATTCTTATCTTAGTTACAGAAAAACAAAATTGAATGAAGTATATTTGCATGAAAATAATAAGAAGTCAATTCTTAAGAGTATAGAGGGAGTAAAATTATAAGTATTGGGATTGATCAATAAGTAAGGCTAAATTTTTGAAAATGAGGATGAGTTGGATGGGTTTAGTGAGGACTCGATTGAAGCGGTAAAATTAATTTTGATCAGATAAGGCTGGCTTAGTGCAATCCACTTTAAATATTTCAGTGTTTCGTAAGGCACGCAAACGAAACACTGAAATATTTAAAGTGGATTGCACTCGCTCAGTCAGACCTCCATTTTTTTCATTCTGCCCATCTCTCTCCGGACCAGAAGGACGGATACGAGGAACGCCGCGGTGTCGGCCGCAGGTCCGGCAAAGGCGATTCCGTCGATCCCCAGGAACAGAGGAAGGATCAATACAAGCGGGATCAGGAAGAAGACCTGTCTTGTCATGGAGAGCAGAAGTCCTTTCAGTGGTTTTCCGATGGCGGAAAAGAAGTTGGAGGAGATCATCTGGACTCCATTTACGAGGATCATGAACAGGAAAATGCGCATAAAGCGGACCGCAAATTCATAATAAAGCGCGTCGCCGCTTCCGAACAGTGAGATCAGCTGTCTGGGGAAAAACTGGAACAGGACAAAGCCGATCGCGGTGATCACGAAGCTGCAGGAGATGGCAAGACGGTAAGTGCCGCGCACGCGGGAATACTGTTTTGCGCCGTAGTTAAATCCAATAATGGGCTGGGAGCCCTGAGACAGACCGATTACAAAAGCGAGCAGGATGGCGTTGGTCTTCATCACGATGCCGCAGGCGGCGAGCGGGATATCGCTTCCGTAAACGGTTGCCGCGCCATAATAAGTCAGCGAATTGTTCATTACGACCTGTACCAGAGTAAGCGCCACCTGGTTCAGGCTGTTGCTCAGTCCAAGAGAGGCCGCGGCAAGACTGTCCTGGACTGTCAGACGAAAATGTTTCCTGCATAGCTTCACGCTGTGGAATTTCCCGAGATAGAGGAGGGCGGCGAGGAAGGAAAAAAACTGCCCGATGACCGTTGCCCATGCGGCGCCCGCTACTCCAAGGTCAAAGACAAAGATGAACAGGGGATCCAGGATCGTATTTAAAACTGCTCCGATCAATGTGCAGGCCATAGAGTATTTAGGGCTTCCGTCCGCGCGGATGAGATTGCTCATGCCGGTTGTGACAATCTGGAAAGGCATGCCAAGTCCTATAATCCGGGAGTAGGAGGCGGCATAGGAAAAATTCTCCGGAGTCGCGCCGAAGGCATTCAGCATCGGATGGAGAAAAAGCTGGATGAGGACGGCATAGCCTATGCCGGCGAGAACCATCATGCAGACCGCGTTTCCTACGACATGGCAGGCCGTTTCATCTTCTCCGGCGCCAAGGCTTAAGGAGAACCGGGACGCGCTTCCGACTCCGATCAGCAGTGCGATCGCAAGGGAAACCGTCGTAAGCGGATAAGAGACATTGGTGGCTGCATTTCCAAGGTATCCCACGCCTTGGCCGATAAAAATCTGGTCCACAATATTGTAAAGTGAGCCAACGAGCATTGAGATGATGCTTGGCACTGCAAAGGTTCGCAGAAGCCGGGGGAGACTTTGATATCCCAGTGGATTCTGGTCGTTTTTTGTCTGATCCATTTTGAATCTCTCCTTCCATGGTATGAAGCATATAGGTTTACCTGGGGATTTTCGGAGGGTGTAAAATAAAGTGTGTAAGTTTAAGTGAAGTGGTAAACTAAAACTGGACACAGGGGTGCAAAAACTGGACACGATGAT
>ERZ1673750.167-NODE-167-length-64815-cov-17.432057_pt1 | contig 64815 bp, 62 predicted proteins | sample MGYA00580203_ERZ1673750 | MGnify/ENA primary metagenome ERZ1673750 (study PRJEB41218, sample SAMN15661763) | gut metagenome | host: Homo sapiens | place: Canada: London | collected 2015-08-20/2019-03-30 | study: EMG produced TPA metagenomics assembly of... | reverse complement strand
AAACCAATATCAGTAAACATACCAAACAGAGTCAACCATTTTCAGGAACAGACACAGAGATGTACATAATAATATAATTTGTATTATACGCATACAATGAATGGATAGTGTTAGTTGAATTAGTTTAAAGATATTCTTGCCTCAATTGGAGTATGATTAACATTATTTTCATACAGCATGAATCTCATTGCATCGATTTTGCTCACCAATTGGACAAATAGGTCATTGCTTCATGGAAAGCAATCAAGAAAGTTATATTCATTGCGTAGATTCCCCATAGTGTATTGACGGGTTAATCAAATAATGTGTGCGGGTATGTATTCTTTTCAAGATGCATTCAATGCGTGAGATCAAAAAAGTTTGCAATTTTAGCATGTGCTTTGGCGACATTAGGATGTTCTTTACAAATCAAAATAGAAGTCAGAAGATGACAAATTAGGCGCTTATGACTGCATGAGAATCAAATACATCATCTATTAATTAAGTGTCTCTATTTGCCTCCGGTATGAATATATTATTTAATTGCCGCGGTCATCCTCTCGTTGGCGTGATTGGTTTATATACACAAAAAGCGTAGGAATCTGTATCTGTTACCGTCCTACCATCTGAGGCTTCTCGCATTGCCCTATTCATGTCGGACGGCAACGTGCAGAAGCCCACGCCAGTATATGTAAACTAAGCGTCCGGCAGAATCTCTCACGAGATTTCATGCCGAAAGCAGGGTATTACATATCCACGGGCATCTACCGTTGCTCAATCCTTGACATGAATATGAAATTTTGCGAGAATTTCAGATGGTCAAGAATCAGCGCGGATAAACGCTTTCTATAATTTTCATGCATCCCGCTCCACATTACCCCAGACCCAAAAGGATTCATCTTCAATCCTTTTCCACTGGCGTAGACTATGCGTTGCGGTCTGCGCTCGCTAAGTTACAAAGATTTTTGAAAACAACACAACCCCGAGATAGATTTTTAATGGTTACAATATATCTGTTAGCCCATTGGCCCATATATGTTGGCCACAAAAAGCATGACAGACATTGCAGGACCAACAATTTTCGCCAACATTGTAGGGACGCACGGCTCGTGCGTCCGCGTAACAAACTGAGAATCAAATATCATACACGGACGCACAGACCGTGCGTCCCTACATTTCGGTGGTTTTGCAACACCCAACAGTAGGGATGCACCATGGTGCATCCGATAATCATCGTGTTAGGCGTATATAGCCGGCGGATGCATCAGGATGCATCCCTACAATCTGATAATCAAGTATATTAATAAATTTACGAAGCAATAAGGATTGTATTATCCTCACAATTGCGCCCCAGTTCAACTATTTATATGGTAAAACCTTACAGGCCGGAGAGGAAGATGAGGAGGATGGCGGAGGGGGCGACATAGCGGAGGCAGAAGATGAGGGCGGCTACAGCCACGCGGCCCCGGCGGCCGTCGAGGGCGAGTTCATTTCTGACAACCGCGCGCTTCATCACCCAGCCGACAAGGATGGATACCATCATGCCGCCCACGGGAAGCAGGATGTTGGACGACACATAGTCGAACATGCCGAAGATGGTGCGCCCGCAGAGGGTAGCGCCGGAGAGCGGGCCGAACGAGAGGGCGCAGGCCGTGCCGGCCGTCATGGCGATGGCTGTAGTGAGGATGGTGGCCGCAGAGCGGCGCATATGGCATTCCTCTGTGAAAAATGCGATTGAAATTTCGCTCATCGAGATGGTCGATGTGAGCGATGCCACAAGCAGCAGGAGGAAGAAAAGCGTGGCCCATACGTTGCCCCACGCAAGATGGGAGAAGATGGCCGGAAGCACTTCGAACACGAGGCGCGGGCCTGATTCGGGTGATGCTCCGAAGGTAAACACTGCCGGAAAGATAACTATTCCGGCCATCACGGCCACGAGCGTATCGAGTCCGGCGATGGTTGAGGCGCTGCGCAGCAGGCGCGTCTCGGGCCGAAAATAGCTGGCATAGGTGAGCAGGCACCCAAGTCCGAGCGACAGCGAGAAAAACGCCTGCCCCATCGCTCCGATAAGCACGGAGGGAGTGATAGCCGAAAAGTCGGGCCTGAAAAGGAACAGAAGTCCTTCCCGGGCCTCAGGCATCATCAGAGAGTTGACACAGAAGGCCATCAGAAGCACGAACAGCAGCGGTGTAAGCACGTTCGACACGCGCTCTATCCCCTTTTCGACGCCACGGCGCATTATCACGTAGTTCAGCGCAAGGAAGCCGAGCGTCCACCCTACGGGCTGCCACGAGGCGGTAAACGAAGCGAATTCCTCGTGGAGTTGCGTCTCGCTTCCGGCAAAACCGCCCACGGAGTGAACCACATAGCTGGCCGTCCATCCGGCCACCACGCTGTAGAAGCTCAGTATCATCAGCGAAGCCACGATGCCCATCAGGGCCACGAGCCGCCACAGCGGCGAGCCGTGGATCTTGCGGAACGCGCCGTAGATGTTCGACCCGGTGGAACGGCCGACTATGAACTCGGCCGTAATCACCGGAATGCCGATCAGAAGGATGCAACCCAGATAGACTATAAGAAACGCTCCCCCTCCGTGCATGCCTGCCTCGTAGGGGAAACGCCATATGTTGCCCAGCCCTACGGCCGAGCCTACGGTGGCGGCAATCACGCCCAGACGGGTTGCGAACTGGGCGCGGCTGCCGCCGCCTGTGTGTCGGTTATTTTCTTGCATTCAATAATTTAAGGGGGGAACACCCCGAAGGGTCAGAGCTGGGCGTCGATCAGCGCGATTTTCTGCTCGATGGCGGCCAGATCGTCCTTGATGCGCTGGATGCGGCGCTCCATTTCGCGCACCATCGAATCGCCGCTCTTGCTCTTGGAACTGAGGAAACCGAGGTTATTTTCGTAGGTTTTCAGCTCGTTGCGCTTGATTTCGTAGGCGCGCACAATGCGGTCGCGCTCGCGGCGCAGCTTGGCGGCGTCGCCGCTCATCTCCTTGACGACATCCTCAAAGCGGCTTGCGCCGGCTCCGTCGCGACGGGCACGCGAATAAAATGCATCGCAGAGAGCACGGTATTCATCGTAAATCTTATCCTTTTCGCGGAAAGGCACATGGCCGATCTCCTGCCAGCGGGCCTGCAGCTCCTTCACCTTCGCCATGGCCTCGGAGCGCGGTGTGTCGGTTCCGATAGCCTTGAGTGCCTCGATAATCTCGCGCTTAGCCTTGAGGTTGGCCTGCTCCTCGGTACGGCCCTCGCTCTGGTTGCGCTTGCGGGCTTCAAAGAAGGTATCGCATGCTTTCTGGAAACGCTGCCATACGGCGTCGCTCTGCTTTTTAGCCACGGTACCTATCGTCTTCCACTCCTTCTGGAGAGCCACGAGGCGGTCGGCCGTGCGGCGCCAGTCAGTGCTTTCGCTCAGCGCCTCGGCCTGCTCGCAGAGGGCAATTTTCTTGGCGAGGTTGGCGGCGAGCTCATCCTTCACGGCGCGGTAGTATTCGCCCTTGAGGGTGAAGAAGTTATCGCACGCCTTGCGGAAGCGGGCGAAGAGAGCGTTGTTTACCTTGCGCGATGCGAAACCGAGCGTCTTCCATTCCTGCTGGGCGGCGATTATGGTTTTGGTTGCCTCCTCCCATGCTCCGAAAGATTTGAACTGAGTGCAGTCGATGGCCTCTACACGTTCGCAGATGGCCGTCTTGGCTTGCTCGTTGGCAGCTTCGCGGGCCTTGCGCTCCTCGAAGAAAGCCTGATATTTCTTATTGACTACGGCCGAGGCATCCTTGAAGCGCTGCCAGATTTCCTCGCGCAGTTCCTTGGCCACGGGGCCGGTCTGACGCCATTCGTCGTGAAGGTTCTGCAGACGTTTGAACGCGAGCACCACATCATCGTCGGCGTCGAGCTTTTCAGCCTCCTCGCAGAGGAGAGTCTTGAGCTCCAGATTCTTGCGGAAATCGTAGTCGCGCAGGTCCTTATTGACCTTCAGCTGGTCGTAGAACTGCTCCACGGTAGCCTGATACGTCTTCCAGAGGTCGGTAGCTTCAGTGGGAGGCACATCGCCGATGGCCTTGAACTCGGCCTGAATCTCCTTCACGCGCGGGAATGTGCGGTTCACGTTGTCGGTGTCGGCAGAAAGCTGCTGAAGTTCCTCGATAAGAGCCTTCTTGCGGTCGAGGTTGGCGGCAAGTTCAGCCTCGTGGGCGGCGGTGAGAGCAGCCTTGCGGTCGCGAACTGCGTTCATAAGCTCCTTGAACTTCTCTTCGGCGGGGTCGAGAGCCGGTAAAAAATCGGCCTCGGCATTTCCGGCAGCCAGAAAATCGGCCATTTCGGCCTCGAGTTCAGCCTTCCGGAAGGAATAGAACAACTGTTTGAGGCGAGCCACCTCCTCGCGCGAGATTTCGACGGCATCGGCCGAAGCCAGACGGGTAAGAGCCTCAAGCACTTCGGCCTTGTCGGCCGGACCTTTGGGGGCTTCGGCAGCCTCGGCCTCAGGCATCTGCTCTTGAGCAGTTTCAGCCTCAGCGGCCTTCGTTTCATCAGCTTCGGCCTCGGGAGCCTGCGCTACAGGTTCGGTGGCTTCGGGAGTGGATTCAGACTCGGGAGAAGCGGAGGGGGTAACTTCGGCCGTAGCCTGAGGCTCGGCCTGGGGAGCAGTGGGTTGAACGTCAGCCATAGGATTTTCGGCAGCGTCCGACGTACGCATTTCCATAAAAACGTGAAAAAGATTTATTATATAACAAGGGGCACAGCCACCGCCCACCCTCGGCTCGGCGCTTTAAAAGCGCCCTACGGCGGTGAGCATTAGCTTTTTCCAAAACAATTGCCAAATATAACCATAATTTCCGATTCCCGCCAAATTATTCTCCGCAATTATACATCCATGCGTGGAATGGCGGAGGTTTAAATTGGGTTAAAATGGTTGTGGAGGGGAAAAGGATGGCGTAACTTTGTAAAAATATACGCCGGAGGCGGTCGCACCGCCTCTTTTTTGATGAAAACCTTTAAGTAACTGTTCAAATTTATTTCATACTTTCCAGATCTAATTATTTCAACATTTCCGCGGTAAAATTTTCGATTCTTTTCCTCTCTTCATCAGTCGTGTAGACATCTACACTCCTTCTTCATCGAGAAAAATCTCCTGAAAATTTTCCTCCCGGAAATATTAAAATAATTTCGACCAGTTACTTATCGGAATACCGATTTGCTACTGATGAAAGATTCTTATTCGCGATTGATGAAAATGGATATTTACAGATACTTACGATATGCGGCCGTGGCGATAGCAGCAATGTTTGCCTGCACGGATGCCATGGCCGAAGGCGACGCTACTTTCCGATGGTTTGAATACTGTCCGGGCGTCGAGCGCCAGGTGGTTGTGCGCTCCGGCGATTCGCAAAGCAGGCGCGCAGTGCGGAAAAAGAAGGGGCGCCGCAACCGCACGCGCGTTTCGGAGATGCGCCCCGACGTACGCGTAGAGCGTGTGGCGCCTACAAACTGCTTCACCGACTCGTTTGCTTCCCCTGAACTCAGCGAGCGCTGGAGCCACATCAACGAACCCGACGACGACAACTACCGCATAACGCCCGACGGACTGACGCTCACCCCTACCTACGTCAACCTTTCCAACACACATTATTCGCCCACGGCCATATTCCTCGATACGGCCGAGGGTCCGTTTGTGTCGGCCTGTCAGGTTGACTACACGCCTTCCACGCCCCACGATTTCGCGGGGATGGCGCTCTACGCCGACGCCGGCAGCACTATAACTTTCGGCCGGACGATAGTCAACGGGCGTCAGGCCGTGGTGGTGCGCTCGCTGCGCGACGGCTACGTCACCACAGCCTATCAGCCTCTTCAGGATTATGAGACCGGCTACACGCTCTGGCTGCGCATGAAGAGCTACGACGGCGAGGTATCTTTCTTCTATTCCACCAACCACGGAGCCACATGGACGCCCGTAGCCAACAATCTCCCGCTCCCCGGCGAGGCTGCCTCCGAGGCCGGAAAGGAGGAAGCATCGCCCGAACCGCGCTTCCTGTTAGGCCTCTATACCTCCACCTTCGGCAACTGAAAGGTTATGCCCGGCAAAAATTTAAAGGATTTTATGACTTTATAATAGCGAAAGTTGTTATATAATTGTGTAATTTCGCCTTCCCAAAGTGTTAAATAGGCGTCGGCGTTAACTTAATTTCCAATAGGTAGCCGCGCCTATGCCACCAGAAGGTGCTATTGCCCGCAACGCACTTCTACATTTCAACTTCACTACAACGTATTTATGAGAAAACTCCCCATACTTCTTGCCGCAGCGGCTCTCGCCACATTGATCGCCGTGGGCGCCACGCGCAGCTCGAAATCGGCCATCACGCGCAATCTCGACGTGTTCACATCGCTCTACAAGGCGCTCCAGACCAACTACGTCGACTCTATCGACGCCGACAAATCGATGAAAACCGCCATCGACGCCATGCTGGGCGAGATAGACCCATACACGGAATACATTCCCGAATCGGAGCAAGATGAGTTCCTCACCATCTCGACCGGCGAATACGGCGGCATCGGCAGCTACATCAACCAGCGCCCGGAGGGGGGCGTGCAGGTTACGGAGCCGCGCTTCGGCACACCATCGCAACGCGCAGGTCTGCGTCCCGGCGACGTATTCCTCGTAATCGACGGCGACAGCGTGGCAAAATCGCCCAGCTCGGAAGTGAGCAAGAAGCTGCGCGGACAGGCCGGAACCGACGTGAAGGTGACGGTACGCCGCCCGTATGTGGAGGATTCGATTCTCGACTTCACCATCACGCGCGAGAAAATCGACGTGGACCCCGTGCCATACTACGGAGTGGCACGCGACGGCATAGGATACATCCAGATCACCACATTCAACGACAAGACATTCTCCCAGACCCGCGATGCCCTGCTCGACCTCAAGAAGAACCCGGCTGTGAAATCCATCGTTCTCGATCTGCGCAACAACGGGGGCGGCCTCCTCGAAAGCGCCGTGCAGGTGGTAGGGCTTTTTGTGCCGAAGGGCACCGAGGTGCTCCGCACGCGCGGCAAGGGGTTGCTCAACGAAAAAATCTATAAGACAACCCATCAGCCGGTCGACACCGAAATCCCCCTGGCCGTTCTCGTCAACTCCGGCTCGGCCTCTGCGGCGGAAATCGTCACCGGTGCCCTTCAGGATCTCGACAGGGCCGTAATAGTGGGCGAACGCTCGTTTGGCAAGGGCCTCGTGCAGTCAACCAAGCAGCTGCCCTACAACGGGATGCTGAAAGTTACCATCGCTAAATACTACATCCCCTCCGGACGCCTCATTCAGGCCATCGACTACTCCCACCGCAATCCCGACGGCTCGGTAGGCCGTATCCCCGACAGCCTCACCACCGTATGGCATACCCGCGCCGGCCGCGAAGTGCGAGACGGCGGCGGTATCACCCCCGACATCAAGGTCGAGCTGCCCGAGGGCAACCGACTGGTCTACAACATAATCCGCGACAACTGGAGTTTCGACTTCGCCAACCGCTACGCCGCCCGCCACGACTCGGTGGCCGCTCCCGAAGCGTTTGAGATTACCGATACCATCTTCAACGAATTCAAGGCCTTCATCGACCCCGGCAAATTCAAATACGACCGCACCACCGACATGATAATGGAGCAGTTGCAGAAAGCCGCCGAAACCGAAGGCTATCTCAACGACGAGGTGCAGGCCGGACTCGACTCGCTCAAGACGCTGCTTCACCACGACCTCAACCGCGACCTTGATTTCAACCGCAAGCTCATCAGCGAATATCTCGCCTCGGAAATCCTTCAGCGCTACTACTACGAGCGCGGCGCTATAATTTCCTCTCTCAAAACCGACCAGGAGCTCGATTCGGCCGCAGCCGTGCTTTCAGACCCCACGCGCTACCGTGCCATCCTTTCTCCCGCAAAAAAGAGATAAGTTCCCGACAGACAGTACATATCCCCCGAAATGCAGCTTCAGGAAATTGAGTCAGCTTTCATAACGCCTGCCCGCTCGCGCGCCATCGTCAAGGCCGTAGAGCTGGCAGGCAGTCAGCGTGTGGAATTCAAGGGACTCTCCGGTTCGTCGGCTGCCATGGCGCTTGCAGCCATCGGCCCGCTTCCGCACCCCGTTGTCATCGTAGCCGATACGCTCGACGACGCCGGATATCTTTATCAGGACCTCTCTCGGCTGCTGGGCGAACAGGCTGTAGCTATGCTACCATCGGCCTACAAACGCGATATTAAATACGGTAGGGTCGACCCTCCATCGCAGATTATGCGCATCGAGACGCTCAACCGCCTGGGCGACCCCGCCGACAAGGCGCTGCGTGCCGTAGTCACCTACCCCGAGGCCATCGCCGAGAAGGTGGCCCGCAAGGCCGACCTTTCGGCTCATACGCTCAGGCTGGCTGCAGGCGAGGAAATCAATCTCGACGACACCCGCAAATGGCTTCTCGACAACGGATTCGGCCAGGTGGACTATGTATACGAACCTGGCCACTTCGCCATCCGCGGCTCTATAATCGACATATTCGGTTATTCTTCGGAACTCCCCTACCGCGTCGACCTCTTCGGCGATGAAATCGAGTCGATCCGCACATTCAACATCGAGACCCAGCTCTCCGAGCGCAAACTCGACAGCATCTCCGTGACGGCCAACGTGGCTACCGACAGCGACTCCGCCGGCGAAAGCCTGCTCGACTTCGTAGCATCGGACACGCTTCTGTGCGTTCGTTCCGAGCAGTTCGCCCTCGGGCGCATCGACGCCGTATGCAGCGAAACCTTCAGCACCTCCTCGATGCTCGCCGACGAAGGCGACGCCAACGCACTGAAAAATCTCGTCGACCCGGAGCGCTTCCACGCCCGATGGGAAACTTTCGCGAAAATACATTTCTCGGGCGAGAAAGCACCCGACGCCGAAATTTCCGACGAGCCCCAGCCACAAAACTCCACCGCTGCTCCGGCCGCAAAGCTCGTCACGGCGCGCGGCACAGCCACACTCGACTTCGGCTGCACTCCCCAGGGACTCTACCACAAGAATTTCGACCTTATCTCGGCCTCGTTCACCCATCTGCTCGAACAGGGTTATACTCTTTATATCCTAAGCGACAGCGAGAAGCAGATTGAACGCCTGCGCGCAATTTTCGACGAGCGCGGCGACAAAATCCCATTCACACCGGTGCTCTCCACACTCCACGAGGGGTTTGTGGACCATACCGTCCGCGCCTGCTTCTTCACCGACCACCAGATTTTCGACCGCTTCCACAAATATACCCTCAAGGGGGAGCGCGCCCGCTCGGGTAAGCTCGCCCTCTCGCTAAAGGAGCTGCAGTCAATCGAGCCGGGCGACTTCATCGTCCACGTGGACCACGGCGTAGGCCGCTTCGGCGGACTCCTGCGCACGCAGGTCAACGGCTCGACCCAGGAGATGATAAAGCTCGTCTACAAGAACAACGACTGCATTTTCGTGTCGATCCATTCGCTCCACAAGCTCGCAAAATACCGCGGCAAGGAAGGGGTTGAGCCAACGGTCAACAAACTCGGCTCCGGCGCGTGGAACCGCCTGAAAGAGAAGACCAAGAGCAAGCTCAAGGATATCGCCCGCGACCTTATCCGCCTCTACGCGGCGCGCAAGGAGGAGAAAGGGTTCAGTTTCTCGCCCGACTCATATCTGCAGCACGAGCTGGAGGCCTCATTCATCTACGAGGACACTCCCGACCAGACTACGGCCACAAACGCCGTGAAACAGGATATGGAAAGCCCGCGCCCTATGGACCGCCTTATTTGCGGCGATGTGGGTTTCGGAAAGACCGAGATAGCCGTGCGCGCAGCCTTCAAGGCCGCCACCGACGGCAAACAGGTGGCCGTGCTCGTGCCCACCACGGTGCTCGCCTACCAACATTTCAACACCTTCCGCAGCCGTCTGGCCGACTTCCCCGTGAGGGTGGAATATCTCTCGCGCGCACGCACCGGCAAGCAGGCGAAGCAGATTCTCGCCGACCTCGCAGAGGGAAAGATCGACATACTGATCGGTACCCACCGCATCGTCGGGAAGGACGTGAAGTTCCACGACCTCGGCCTGCTTGTAATCGACGAGGAGCAAAAATTCGGCGTGGCCGTAAAGGAGAAACTCAAACATCTGAAGGTCAACGTCGACACGCTCACCATGAGCGCGACTCCGATTCCGCGAACGCTCCAGTTCTCGCTTATGGGCGCGCGCGACCTCTCGGCCATAACCACTCCGCCGCCAAACCGCTACCCCATCCTCACCTCCGTCAACACCCTCACCGACGACATCCTGGCCGAAGCGCTCAATTTCGAGCTTAGCCGCAACGGTCAGACATTCATAATCAACAACCGCATCGAGGGTCTATACCAGCTCGAGCAGATGGTGAAGCGCGTAGTACCCGACGCGCGCACGCTCGTGGCCCACGGCCAACTGCCCCCGGAACAGCTCGAGAAGGCCGTTCTCGACTTCGCCAACCACGACTACGATATTCTGCTGGCCACTACCATTGTGGAGAGCGGCATCGACATGCCCAACGTGAACACCATCATCGTAAACAACGCCCAGAACTTCGGCCTGAGCGAGCTGCATCAGCTGCGCGGACGCGTCGGCCGCTCCTCGCGCAAGGCGTTCTGCTACCTGATGGTGCCTCCGGGCACTCCGCTCACGCCCGTAGCGCGCCGTCGCCTACAGGCCATCGAAAGTTTCAGCGACCTCGGAAGCGGCATCCACATAGCCATGCAGGACCTCGACATACGTGGCGCCGGCAACCTGCTCGGCGCCGAGCAGAGCGGCTTCATAGCCGATCTGGGCTACGAGACCTACCAGAAAATTCTTAAGGAAGCCGTAACGGAACTGCGCACCGAGGAATTCTCCGACACGCTGAAGGCCGAGCGCCCCGAAGAGGAGGAATTCGTGGCCGACTGCGCCATCGAGAGCGATATGGAACTGCTCCTCCCGGCCGACTACGTGCCGCAGGAGAGCGAGCGCATCGCCCTCTACCGCGAACTCGACAATATCGACCGCGAGATGGATCTGATGGAGTTCCAGTCGAACCTTATCGACCGTTTCGGGAAGATTCCGCCCGAAACGGCCGAACTTATCCGCGTGCCGCGGCTGCGGCGCCTCGGCCGTCAGCTCGGTATCGAGAAAATCTCGCTCAAGCAGGGGCTTATGTACCTCTATTTTGTCGACGAATCGAACAAGGCCTACTATCAGAGCCCGATGTTCGGACGCCTGATTACCTACCTGCAGCAGAATCCGCTGCGCGTGAAAATCCGCGAGAAGGGCGGCAAGCGCAGCTTCTCGATTGCAAACGTCCCCTCGGTGGATACGGCGGTCGACATCCTCCAGGAGATTCACGCCCTCCCGGTGAGCTGACCGCCGCCCCCGTCTTTCGGGAAATCAATAGAACGGATGGAAATGATGCACCGGCCCGTGACCGTGGCCTATGGCATACTGCGCTCCGGCGGCGATGGCTCCGGCGAGGTATTCCTTGCCCAGCCGTGCGGCCGTGTCGAGGTCGGCGCCCTTGGCCAGATAAGCGGCGATGGCCGACGAGAGCGTGCAGCCCGTACCGTGGGTGTTTTCGGTGCGCACGCGCGGCGACGTGAGGCGCATCGAGCGTCCCGTCTCTGCATTGTAGAATATGTCGGTCAACTCATTGTCCGTAAGGTGTCCGGCTTTGAGCATTACCGACACTTTTGAGTCGGTAAGCCGCGAAAGCTCGCGGGCCGCGTCCTCCAGCTGGTCCTGATGGTCGACCGTCTCGCCCAGCAGCAAAGATGCTTCGGGGAGGTTGGGCGTGATTACGCGCGAATAAGGTATCAGTTCGTCGCGCAGCGTGGACACGGCCTCGGGCTGTAAAAGCGCGTCGCCCGAAGTGGCCACCATTACCGGATCGAGCACGATATTGCGCACATCGGGATAGCTCTGAAGCGTATGGAGCACGGTGCGGATAAGTTCCGAGCTGTGGAGCATGCCGATTTTCACGGCGTCAACGCCGAGGTCGTCGATTACGGAGCGTATCTGCCCCTCCACGAAGTTCACCGGGATGGGATGTACGCCGTAGACTCCAACGGTATTCTCATCCACGACGGCCACGACGGCCGAGGTGGCGAACACCCCGAGCGCAGAGAAAGTCTTGATGTCGGCCTGCAGACCGGCGCCCCCCGAGGGGTCGCTGCCGGCGATTGTCAATCCTATCTTATGCTTTTTCATTATCGGTATAGTTTAGCGGTGCAGCGAACTGCATAGGTGCCTGCCAGAATGCCTCCTCCATACGCGAGGCCTGATAGAAAACTTCCGTCATGCGCCGGCGCGTCTCGGCTGGAGCATCGGCGGCAAGCCGGTCGCAGATATCGATGGCGAGGTTGGTCGAGGCGTCGAACCCCTCGTCGGCATAGGTCTGAATCCAGGCGGCGTAGGGATTTCCTTCCATTCGTGCGGTAGCGATGATGTGGCGTCCCACCTCGCGGTAAATCCAGAAACACGGCAGGATTGCGGCGCACTCCACGGCGACATCCTCAAGCGCCTGAGCCTTGAGCAGGGATGTATAGTGCAGGCAGGTGTCCGACATTTGGTCGGGTGTACCGTCGACAAAGAGGGCGTGGAGGCTCTTTTCGACCATCACACCGTCGCGGGCGAACCGTAGGAAGGTGTCCATCAGTTCGGGCGAGGGCACGCGCGAGGCGATGTGGGCGAGCACGCGCGAGTATTCGTTGAGGTAGAGGGCATCCTGGCCGATATAGTGATTGAAGCAAGCGCGCGGGAGCGTTCCTTCGGCAAGCCGCTGAAGGAACGGCAGTTGCAGTATCCGCTCGTAGACGGGGAGCGACTTGGCCCACGCCTCTTGGCTCCAGGATTTTTCAGTTTCGGTTGACATTGGGAATCGGTTGTTTTATTGAAGTTTGGAAGGGATTTTTAGAAATCGATAATCTCGGAGCGCAGCGACAGCAGGTCGAGGAAGAATAGGCGCCCCGCCAGCGGCTCGCCGCACCCGGTAATCACCTTGATGGCCTCGCACGCCTGGATGGCACCTATCGCACCGGGCACGGCGCCGATTACGCCTGACGTTTTCAGCGGTACGCCGGTCAGCACCTCGCGGTCGGGGAAAAGATTGGTGAGGCGGCGCTGCCTCGGAGGCAGATTCATCACTGCCACCTGGCCGCAGAATTCGCCTATGGCTCCGTAGACCCACGGTCGACCGGCGGCCGCACAGGTATCGTCGATCAGATAGCGCGTGGCGAAATTGTCGGTGCAGTCCACCACCAGCTCGCAGTCGTCGACGAGCCGCCGGGCGTTTTCCGGCGTAATCCCCTCTGGCACAGCCGTCAGCTCGATTTCGCTGTTCATCGCCCGGAGGCGACTGAGGGCGCATTCGGCCTTCGGCTTGCCGAGGTCTGCCTCGGCGTAGAGCGTCTGGCGCTGGAGGTTGCTCAGGCTCACGGTGTCGGGGTCGCAGAGCGCGATATGCCCCACCCCGGCTCCGGCCAGGTAGGTGGCCACGGGCGCACCGAGGCCTCCAAGTCCTACAATTAGTACCCGGGCGGCTCTCAGGCGCTCCTGTCCTTCGAGCCCAATCTGAGGGAGCATGGTCTGGCGCGAATAGCGCTCGGATGGCAATGTCTCGTGGCTTGCGGCCATAATAACAGATAGTTAAGTCGGTTAAGCAATCAGTCGAACACGCGGTCCCAGTCTTTCCACACCGGTTCGCGGCCGAGGGAGCGGAGGTCGGCAGCAACGGCGGTGGGACTGGTGGGATCGCTGATGGCGAACTGCTCAAGCGAGTCGGGATATGTGGCGTAGCCTCCGGGATCGGTCTTCGACCCGGCGCTCATTGTTGTTACGCCGAGCGTAGCCATGTTGTTGCGGAAGGCGTGGTCTTCGCGGGTGGAGTATGAGATGTCAACATCGGGGTCGAAGATGCGGAAGGCGAAGGTGAGCTGTGCCAGCTCGCGGTCGGACATCACTACGTTGGGCTGGAAGCCCGACTCCGACGGCCGCATGCGCGGAAAGTTTACGGAATACTTTGTCTTCCAGTAGTTTTTGCGCAGATAAAGCAGATGGCGTGCCATCATGGTTACGTCGGTGCGCCAATCCTCCAGACCGATGAGCACCCCCATTCCGATTTTGTGGACACCGGCCATCCCCATGCGGTCGAAGCCGTCGCAGCGCCATTCGAACTTCGACTTCATCCCGGCGGGATGATACACCTTGTAGCGGGCGCGGTTGTAGGTTTCCTGGAAGCAGATTACGCCGTTGAGACCCGAATGCGTAAGCCGCTCATAGTCTTCAGTCGAAAGCGGCATCACCTCGATAGTGAGGTTGCTGAAATAGGGACGGCACACCTGGAGCGCTTTCTCTATGTAGTCGGTTCCGGCGGCGAGCGGATTCTCGCCGGTCACGATAAGCAGATTCTCAAACGGCCCCATGGCCTTGATGGCCTTGCACTCGGCCTCGATCTGCTCGGGTGTGAGGATTACGCGCGGAATCATGTTGTGGCGGTTGAAGCCGCAGTATACACAGGAGTTTGTGCAGGAATTGGTTATGTACATTGGGATGAATATCGAAACCGTCTTGCCGAAGCGCTGTTCGGTTATGGCGCGGCTGCGGCGCGCCATCTGCTCGATATACGGGGCGGCCGCAGGCGAAATCAGCGCCATGAAATCGGTGTCGGTCAGGCGCTCCTTGGCCAGGGCACGCTCCACGTCGGCAGACGTCATGGCCTGGATGCGGGCGGTGGTTTCATCCCAGTCGTAATGTTCAGCTAAATAGTCGGAAAACATTTATGCTTTTTATATCAAATCTATCTGAGAATCAGTCGAGAAATGAAGTGAGAGGAGATGTGGCCTCGCCGTAGGAGCCTACGGCGCCGAGTCCGGCCTCGAAAGCCTCACGGCCGGCCACGGTGGCGTCGGCAAATGCGCGGGCCATGCGCACGGGGTCGCCGGCCACGGCGATAGCTGTATTCACCAGCACGGCATCGGCGCCGATTTCCATCGCCTCGGCGGCGTGGGAGGGTGCGCCGAGTCCGGCGTCGACCACCACGGGCACGCGGCTCTGCTCGATGATGATTTTCAGCAGGTCGCGGGTCACGAGCCCCTTGTTCGAGCCGATGGGGGCGGCCAGCGGCATCACGGCGGCTGAACCCACCTCCTCAAGGCGCTTGCAGAGCACCGGGTCGGCCTGGATGTAAGGGAGCACCACGAAGCCCATCTTCGCAAGCTTCTCGGTGGCGAGCAGGGTCTCCACGGGGTCGGGGAGCAGATATTTCGGGTCGGGGTGGATTTCAAGTTTTATGAAGTTGGTGCCGAAGGCCTCGCGGGCCAGCTGGGCGGCCAGCACGGCCTCGTCGGCGTTGCGTACGCCCGAGGTGTTGGGGAGCAGCTGCACCCCCTCGGCCACCACGTGGCGCAGCATATCGTCCTCACGGTTGTCCATGTCGATGCGCTTCATGGCCACTGTGACCATCTGCGAACCCGAGGCCTTGATGGCGCGGGCCATAAGCTCGTTGCTGCGGAATTTTCCGGTGCCTACAAACAGGCGCGAGGTGAATTCCTTACCTCCTATTATAAGTTTTTCCATTGTTCGGGGTTATGTAGGTTATTGTTTATCAGATTGATTATTTCGCGGGTTGTAGCCGCAGGGGCGGGACTGCCGAGAATCGTGGAACTGATGGCTACGCCGCTGACTCCGGTGCGGAGTATCGCGGGGATGTCGGCCGGGACGATTCCACCGATGGCCACCACGGGGATGCGGACGCCATTTCTGCGGCACTCTCCCATAATATCGTCGTAGCCCCCGAGGCCGAGCGTGGGCGCGAGGTTCTTCTTTGTCGAGGTGAAGCGGAAGGGGCCGACCCCGGCGTAGTCAGCTCCGGCGCGGGCGGCTTCAAGAAGGGTCTCGAAGGTGTTGGCCGTGGCGCCGATGATTTTCCGGGGACCGAGGATGCGCCGTGCGTCGGCCACGGGCATATCGTTCTGCCCCAGATGCACGCCGTCGGCGTCGAGCTTTTCTACAAGCTCCACGTGGTCATCTATAATGAAAGTCGCCCCGAATTCGCGGCAGAGCGCCGCGATGCGGCTCCCTTCGTCGAGAAGGGTTTCAGTGGCGGCATCCTTGTGGCGCAGCTGAATCCAGCGGCACCCACCTTCAAGGGCGAGCCGCGCCCCCTCGGCCACATCAAGCGCCTCCGTAGGATGCGTGATAAACTGTAGGGCAAAATGCTCCGGGTCGATTGGCCGTCGCCATGCGTCGGTCAGGAGCGCCGCGCCACCGAATCCGGCGGCTTCGATGCGCGGCAGAAGCTCGCGCGTCACGCCCCCGAGAGCAAATATTTTCTCCGAGGCCACGGCGGCTAGTTCATCGAAACTGTAGGCGGGTTGGTAGCCGGGCTTCGACATCGACGGCGCCACGGGGCTGAGCAGCACATAGTCGGCCGACTGGACGGCTTCCACCGCCTCGGCGGGCGAATGCGCCCCGCGGCTTATCATTCCGGTAAACCCTTCGGGCACATCCTTGCAGCGGCCGTTAAGCTGTACGCCGCCCACACCAAGCGCCGCGGCGAGCTCCTGATGGTCGTGGAGTGAAAGCCTTTGGCGAAACTCGGCAGGTATCTCCTCAACAAGCCGCATGATTTCTTCGACCGACGAGCCGGGTTTGCGGATGTGCACGCGCCAGAAACCTCCGGCCGTCAGCGCATCGGCAATCGCCTGCGCCTCGCTGGGGTAGAAATACGTCGGAGTGATGGCTATAAGTTTCATATTCCGGACGTTATCCGCCACACACAGCGCGTATTACGGTAATTTTCATTCCTTCGCGCAGCGGCATCTCCGCCCACTGCGAGCGCGGAGCCAGCGTATTGTCGACGGCCACAGCCTGACCCGATCCGTCGAGCCGTTCGGCCTTCAGCAGCGCCGCGAGCGTCGGCACCGCCTCGGCATCCACCGTAACCGTCCGTTTGTTTATTTCAACTTCCATTACTATATGCAGTTACATTTCAAATAATCTGTCGGTTATCCCATATGGTAGGGATGCACCCCGGTGCACCCGACTATCGTACCACTGCCCCTATAAACGCAAAAAACCGCTGCACTGGGGGCAACGGTCGGCATCTTTTTCCGTCGGGAATCTGGAAAACGAGATTCCGGTGGCGAAACTGTGGGGAGGAAGCGCTCAAACTCCTTCCGGCGGTGCTGGCCGCGTCAAGTTCAAAGGGTATAATCTCAGACAGCCGCCCGCCAACCGAGCCAACTGCCACCCCTCTTGAGCATCGGGTGTATTCTCTTCACCTGCAAAAGTACTAATTCCCCCGCTCATTTGCAATCATGATATGGCAAAATTACCGCATGCGACGCCAATCGAATCAACAAATCGGCGAACAGGCAATCTCACGGCGAACCTACGGAGAAGCCGGTATGTTTATATTCAGTAAACAGTCGGTAAGTAACTGGTCGAAATTATTTTAATATTTTCGGGAGGAAAATTTTCAGGAGATTTTTCTCGATGAAGAAGGAGTGTAGATGTCTACACGACTGATGAAGAGAGGAAAAGATGCGAAAATTTTACCGCGGAAATGTTGAAATAATTAGATCAGGAAAGTATAAAATATTTTTGAACAGTTACTTAATAAATGATTTCTACTGTCAGGCTCATGCTCTCCAAACTACGTATCGGCGCTCTGGCGCTATTGTCAATCTCCTTTATGACTATGAAAGCTAAACAATCCTACATTTTTCTCGCTCCCGGAGTGGAGGAGATAGAGGCCATGGCCACAATCGACGCCCTGCGGAGGGCCGACATCCCCGTGGTTGCTGTTGCTGTCGACACAACCCTGCAGATTAAGGGCGCAACCGGTCAGACTATAGTGGCCGACTCCCTGATTTCCGACATCGACATTACCAACGCCGACTGGCTAATAGTGCCCGGCGGAGTGCCCGGTGCCCCTAACCTCCACGCCTCGCAGGCCGTATCAACCTTGCTCAAGGAGCATTATGCCAAAGGTGGACGCATAGCCTCGATATGCGCAGGTCCGGCCGTGGTTCTCGCGCCTTTAGGTATCCTCAACGGCAAACGCGCCACCTGCTATCCGGGGTTAGGCGACCAAATCAACAGCAACGGCGGAGAATACGTTGCCGAGAAGGTCGTCTCTGCCGAAAACCTCATTACCTCCGAAGGGCCGGGCACCACCCTCCCCTTCGCCATTGAAATCATTCGTCAGACAAAGGGCGACAAAGCTGCCGACGACACTGCCGCCTCCATGCTCGTAGCCCCTTAGCGCCTCCACCCTACCCTTAAACTTTTATTACGGCGATGCATCATAACTTTGAATTTCGATACATCGCCTTTCTTTTGTCCGGATGGCGAGGACGCTGTCAGTTATTGACCTTTGGCCGTTTTGCTCTGAAAAGAATAGTCCGGATGGAAATATAAACGTAATGGCTAAGATAGCTGAGAGCTGAGACTAAACTGTTATTAGACCCCATCGATTGTTTTAATCCGCTCATATCTTATTTCTTGTAAATATCCGGGCATACCGCTAACTTTGCATATTAACATATGTGAACGGTGATATGCTATAGCATAACATACCGGATGTATCCGATTTATTGATAAATCCAGTGCAAGGTATGGATTTCAGAAATATTACCCAATGGATTGGGAGAAATGATACGAGCTTTTATAATCTGATGTTTTGCCTGACAGTAGTATGGATACTGCCCGGGATTTTCCCGCTTGTATCTTACGAAGGAGATGCCATGAGCATATGCTATGGATGTGAATTCACTGCTGACAACGGCTGGCAGACATTGGGATGGGAAGGGTATGGATTCTGGATGCAGCCGCTTACATACATATTTCTCACAGCCTGCAGATGCATTTTCGATTTTGACTGCGAGCCGGTCTACACTGCGGTGTCGGCCGGTTGTGCTCTCCTGCTGATATATATAAGCGTACTTTTCTGCCACAAACTAACCGGATTGAATAAATCGCTGCTACTGGTTGCCATCCTGCTGATTCCCGAGTCGTATGAACTGGCCATGTACCCAAACTCCATGGCTCCGGCGGCACTATTGGCTCTTACCGGTTTTTTACTGCTGGCCGAGGAGAGGAAATTCGCTTCCACGATTGCCCTCTGCATAGCTCCTCTTATCCGACTCGATGTTTGTGTAATATATCCGGTTGTACCGCTTCTGCTATATATGAACAACAGGTCGATTGGCAAATGCATGATGCATACATGCATTTTGGCCGTTACTGTAATTATTACGGTTCTTGCGGTTTATGGTGCGCTCGGAGCTTCCATCACCACAACCTTGAAGGAATTTGCCCTATGGACCGGACGGATCTCCGAAGGCGCGCATTTCTCTGCTCTTATTGGATTCTACGGGTTAATAACGCCATTTCTTATTCCCATTGGTCTTGCCGGCATGGTGAAACATCGTCAATTGACTATTGCATTAATTGTAGCCACCGCCTGCATAATAATTCATGCAATCAATTTTCGATTTGGCAACGCCTCCAAACATTATACACTCCTTGTGCCATACGTCGCAATAATCAACGCCTTCGCACTGCGTTTATTATACTGCAATTCCAACCATGTAATAAAATGGGGGTACACGGCGCTGATTACGGCATGTTGCCTCATTGGGATTTATATATTCAAAAATCCTTATTACGGTAAATTCGGAATGGAAATCGATCCGCTCATGCCCAAAAAGGAAATCCTGAAATTCAACATTACAACTCACGAGCATCCTCTGGAGTTCTCTCTCCGCTTCGGACCTGGCAGCCTGATAGCCACCGGCGACGAACTATATTCTATCGGAGGATATCTATATTATCCTTATGTCATACATAAGGTCAAGACTATGATTTCAGAAAAAGCCCGGACGTTAAAGTCTGAAATACTGCCTCTCGAAATCAACGTGATTATGGCCCCTCATTGGAACGATTATACACGAATACAACTTGAAAATCAGCGGAGTGGCGCCAACAAGGAAATCAGGATGTTCGATTTAAGCACCGACATCCGGCAGCCCGATGGATTTTGGAAGGCTGTTGAAAATCTTGAACGGGTGCTTGATTCATATTCTCAAAAGAATGAACCGCTTGCTTTCTATCTCACCACCCCCTTATCTTATGAATACCGGATGGTTCTCGACGAAGTACATCGCCGAGACCGCAGATTTCTCAAGACAGATTGCGGAGTATATATTCTGGCAAACTCAAATGTATAAGGGAACACATCCTACAAACTATATGATTGAGACTGAGAGACTGATACTAAGGCATTGGCGTGAGGAGGATGCGGATGCACTGTTTCGCCATGCCTCCGACCCGGAGGTGGGACCCGTGGCCGGATGGGCACCGCATGGTTCGGCGGACTATAGCCGGGAGGTGATTCGCACCGTATTTGCTTCTCCTGAAATATTTGCCATAGTGCTGAAGGCAACTGGCGAACCGATAGGCTGTTGCGGCCTGGTTATGGCTGATGGCGAGCCGGAAGCCGCCACACACATTGACGAAGCTGAAATCGGCTACTGGGTTGCAAAGACGTACTGGGGAAAGGGTATGATGCCAGAGGCGGTCAACGCCTTGTTGGATAGAGCCTTCAACCATCTGAATCTGAAAACCGTATATGGTGCTGTATACCATGGGAACACCCGATCGCAACGGGTATTGGAGAAATGCGGTTTCGCATACCACCATACGGCGCCACCAGCTGTATCCCCTCTCGGCGACATTCGAACGGAGCACCACTTCTGCATCACCCGCTCACAGTGGAAATCCATGAAAATCAATGCGGGCGCAGCTCGGAGAGGAGATGGCGGAGGGCGGTGAGCGGGGCGAGGTAGAGCATGCGCGGGCCAGCGTAGCGCATTACCTCGCGTATTTGCCGGCGATAACGCGGCTGATCTTCTTATTCTATTTATCATAACCATAATAGGCTAATCCCTGCCTGTCAGGGCATCTGAACACATTGCTTCAGGTGTCCTGATTCTTTTCTATGCTGAAAAACATTATCATGGATAGCCCCAACAATAACATTTTTTCGTAACTTTGCACTTGATTCACAGACCCAAAGAGTTGGCGATTGTGAATCAGCACATATTACAAAGGTGTTATTGAAATTTTATCTTCTAAAGTCAAACTTCGCAAATTTGAATTTCCACGGAGATAAGGTTGGCAATAGCACCTGCATCGGTTGCTTATTCCCTGCCGAGAATGGCAGATTATATAGCAAAATCGGTGTGGGGCTATTGTTTTATCCGTGGAATAGGTAATGCGAAGACCTGACTTTAGGATAAGACAAAATACAATTCTCACACCTTTTTCATGTTCAATCGTAACCGTTTCGCCGAGGATTGAGGAACACGTTACATAAAAATGAATGGATTACCGTTAATGAATTTGGGAACTTTACCTGTTGATGCAAGAGCGTTGATATATTTCCATATTCGCAGCACAGAACAAGAACTTACAGGCAAAAAATCCCGATTGAGGGTGTCAGCTCATATATAAAAGACTATTTGGGTGAATGGGAATCTGCTTATCCACCTATATCTATATCAGCTAATGGAAGATATAAAAGAGTAGTAACATCTGCCTCATCTTATGGAAACAATTATCCCGATTATCTCAGTGATCTTATTCCTTGGATTTCTTGCAAATCGTTTGAATAAGAAAGACAACTCTAAAGAAGAACTCAACCAACAGTATGATGATATTGTGAACTCAATGTATGAGTCCGCCAATGATTCAGATGAACAAACACAACAAGACACTATTGATTCGATGAAACAGGAACAAAATCAGCCCGATACGCTTGAACTTATGTTCAGAACGCTGTGTAATCTCGGTTGTCAGCCGACAAAGAATGAAGACGGCACTCTTTCCGTATATTATCAGGGCGAAATCTTCCACATGCAGTTCGGTGGTATGTATGCCCGTGTGTGGGATCCGATGTGGGCCAGTGTTAAAGCAGACGATCCGGATATACCTAAAATCCGAGAGGCCGTCAACGCGGCCAACTTCAATGCTGGTCCGACAGTTGTGTTGACTGCTCCAAACGATGAAGGCATCATAGGCTTTTATAGCCGATGTGACATCATGCTTCATCCCGCTTGTCCTGACAATGTCCCCTTTGTCAAAGCCATTCTAGATTCATTTTTCGATGCAAAAGAGCAAGTGTGCAGCAGTTTTCAACAAATCAACGCCAACCAAATGGAGTCTCAAAAGAATCGCCGTCCCGTAGGTTTCACAATAAACAATCAGGAATAACAATGAAAACGAGCTTCTACTTTGTCCTTTGGATTTTGATATACCCAATTCTAGGGCTATTTAATAATGGCTTTATCGACAATAACGCTTTCATTGTGGCACTTGCCATCGTTTGGGGTCTTTCATGGTTGCTCAATCGTATGATGCCTGACACTCAGACCTATGAACGTGCCTCGCAGGTTGCACCAATCCTTGAGGACGTGTATTCCGGCATTGTATCATCTTTTAAGAAGCGTCTTGTACGAGATTCCAACATTGAAACCGTAACCGCAATATATTTCACCGTCACGACAGAAGTTATCGCACTCGCCATATTCAAAGCCGGAGTGAATGATTGGATTGCTTTGGTAATCTTCGGATTTTTTACATACGGAGCAATATCTCGAAGCATCTCACTTATCAGGGCAAAGGCGATACTCAAATCCAATCCGGCATCTGAACAATGTATGGAGATTGCCGATGAGACTTACAAGCTTGATTATGCTTCGTATTACGATGCGCGTAATGGTGTTTCATACCAAGATATGTTCCCTCCGAAACCAAAATACTTCAAAGCATTCAAAGTTTTTTCGGTGGTTATCTCGGCCATTGCGTCGTTACTTGGATTGCTCTACATCATTCTCGGTGTCTTAATAATGCTTTCTCAAACGACACTCGAAGCTGGGGCCGTTGCCGGAATGTATTTTCTGTATGGCTCGCTGGCAGCATACTTTGGAGTGAAAGATTTCGTATCGTGTCTTCATTCTAAATCAAACACAATAGCTATTAGCAAAGAACAGACCGCATGAAAAAAATTATTATTGCAGTGATTGCCATCGCATCTATTGCTGGTATGGCGATTCAACTCCTACACCAAATTATGAAGGAACAAAAAACAATCATACCCCGCACTTATAAGGATTAAGCCATATAAGGAGAATCCCGAACTTTATATGGTTGTCTTTGAGAATATGGGAATAGCTTTTACATTCTAAATCGCTTGAATATGAAAAATATAATCATTTCATCAATTATGCTAATGCTTGGAACAGTAGCCTACTGTCAAAATTACAACGACTTATTTACCACATACCACAACGCCAATACACAACAAAATAACGGTGTTACACAATATCAGACAATAGACCCTGATCAGTTCTATCAGAGTATTGCACCTCAAAACGTGCAAATGGTACGTTTTTCTTTATCAAGGACAATTCTACTCTATCAAACTAAGGGTTGGTATATCGGGAACAGACCCTAATCAAATTGTGGTGTGCGGATTCTGGGACGGTCAGCTTTGGCATGACAGCACTTCTTACGCTTCAAAGATTGGCACTTACGGGGTACCCGAACAAATCAGAATGGCTTGCACACATCAAGTCTATATTTCATCTATCGGCACAGTTTTTTTCTAAAGATATGGAAACAATAACAAGGAAAGAAGCCTTTGAATGTGCATTAGCTCAACTTATATCTATTGCACAAGTCGTAAATAACGGGAAGCAGAATCTATATGATTACGCCTTGATATTAAAAGCGAAATCAGTTCAACCGATTATCCCGTTACAGCCATTGGAATATTTTCAGTGGAATGAAAATCAATCCTATGGAGAAAAAAGCTATGCCTTTGCGCCAATAACAGAGCCTTACAACTCGTTGATTATAGGAATGTGCGGAAGGCCATACTTTGGCGAAGTTGGCACTTTCGAGATTATTAATGCGCACGAACACCCTGCGAAATGGATTCGTGAAGTCCTTACTAAGCAGTACATAAGACTTTCTTATGACTGTATCGGAGTATTGAGCCTATATGAATTAGCATACGATACAAGTATCTTTTCAAAGGTACATTCAAAATGGATAAAATATACTAATAGGGCAGATGATGAAATCATATATTTCCCTTATTATAATCAATCGCAAAGAAAATGTATCATTGAGAGTTTTCCCAAACAAGCGATTAATGAAATAACAGATGATTATTGGAGTGAATAAGTCAATCCAAAATATTTTAGTCAAATCCACAATTACTGTTGGGCTAACATTTGGCTCAATGACAGCAACGGCTTTTGGCTATCTAATTTTAGGGGGCTTGGTTGGTTTAATACTGCACCCCTCAACACACAAACACAATTACTATTCTTGTGCTTGTGATGAGCCACCGACTATGACTGAATCGGAATCTACGATAGTAGGAATTATCTTTATGATTGGGTTAATGATAGGATTATTCTTTATATTACGCCAACTGAAATTTCCAAAATGGGAACGACTTATAGCATTGATAATTCTTCTATTTGCCAATCTCTCTGTGGCTTCAATAATTAGAGAAATCCTATATCTACAAGTTACCGGCTAATGATACTTTTTCTGAAAGATTTTTCTTTTATAGGGTTAATCTGAAAAATGTACTCTCAATCATAGACAGATAGAATAAACTTGGGAATTATTATCTCAGATAACAGAGAAGTACCGTTCATAAAAACTATGATATACCGAATATGAACACACTCGATAAAATTCTCTTTTATATAGATGGCGTATTAAATATCGACAGATGGGAAAAGCATATGCTTTCACAAAACTTACCATTAGAGGATGGATATGGTATCTGTTTTGATGAAGATGCCATAAGAAATTTATCTATAATTATTGAGATTACCAACGCGAAAATTGTCATTCATTCTACTTGGGAACTTGGAAGACAACTTACCTGGATGCAATCTTTATGGCAAAAAAGGGAGCTGCCAGGCCAGATTTATGATATCACACCAGACATTCCTCCTCACTATGATAAAGCCATAGAAATTGCTTCATGGTTAGAAAAACACCCATTAGTGAAAAAAATACGTAATTTTGGATGATGAAAATATTTGTTCACAATACGATATCGCCTCTTTAATACAAATAGACCCCACCATAGGCATCACTAAAAAGAATGCAGAAGAAATTATTGCTAAATTTCAAGAATCAAGTCCATGACACAAGAGCATCAATTTATGGACGACGCCATTGAGTATATAAAAAAGGTCCAAAAAGTAAGGGTAATCGCAAAGAAAATTCTTACGGCGGAATGGGACAAAATCGGTCACAATCCATTTGAACCAATGGATATCTCCCCATGGGATGACATCGCCTACAGCATGCTCCGAAACCCTGACTTGGTCACTTTTGAATTTGACTCTTGTCCAATTTGTAATATGAGAAGAATACAATTCTATTATCAGCCATTAGGGGGCCAACATGAGGGTAAATTTTGCTATATTTGTCCATCTTGTCAAAATCATTTCGGACTAAGTAAACCTAACACTGCTGACATTCAAGCACGATGAAAAAGTCCCTATATCTATTCTTTGTTGCCGCCTCATTAGTTTGCAGCTGCAACGGACGTCCTTCCAGACCCAATTCAACAGAAAGCGCGCATCCTGCATCATTTTCATTCAGTCAGCATTCTGATGAAACCAATCCCGGCGGTTCTTTCGGTAACAACACAACAATCCGTGTTCTCATTAGCGATACCATTGTCAATGGTTACAATCAACCCATATTGTCGTTGAAACGACAGAATACACAATCGGACATGGCATGGGTTAAATCACTCCAGACTCACCTGGAGAACGTGGATCCTGGCATCAATGTTTACTTCAGATATGCCGAGCCGATCGACGGGTATGAAGTATACTCTCTTTTCAACCCCTCGTCAGCCACGAGTGAATCGGGAAAGATAATAATGTGCTTTAAAAAGGAAGAATCGGAGTTTATATTCAACGACGATAGTTTCTCAGATTTCTATACCTCAAATATAACAGACTGCGGTGCGAACAGTCACGAATGGCACAATGGTGACGTCTATATACTTGACTATATTTCCCCTACCCTCAACGACATTTACAAGGACAAACATCCGGACCGTTCGCCATTGGGATATTATACTCCATTCCAGTTTTTCGACATTGATTTTGATGGGAAAAAGGAACTGCTGATAAACTGCTTTGATCAAGGGCAACAGGGAAATCGGTATAAAGTATATCGGCTTGCAGACAATCAACTGCACCCGCTACACTCAACGCTACCATTTTCCATTATTGACAATGCAACGAGAGTCGACACCCGAAAAAAATGTCTTGAAGCGAGCGTACGCGACGGAGTTTTCACCAATTCAAGAATTTTCTTCAAGTGCTATCCCACAGCCACCACCCACATTAGGAAATATCCGGAATTTCATTCCGATCTAACGAAAAAGATTTTGACCGAATATACCGGCAGTCAAAACCGGTTTGCCATTGATTCCATCTGTGAGACTGTGGGAGATACCATCTATCAGTATCGTAGACGCGCCACGCAAATTATTCCGACTAAATGCGAGGTAAAGGCAGATTACACCACTCATTGAAGGCATTACTACATCGCTATATTAAAACGAGAATCGCAGCTCGGAGAGGAGATGGCGGAGGGCGGTGAGCGGGGCGAGGTAGAGCATGCGCGGGCCAGCGTAGCGCATTACCTCGCGTATTTGCCGGCGATAACGCGGCTGATAGCAGTGGATCGCGCATTTGCGGCAACTTGATTTTTGCGGGCCCAGCGGACAGGCGTCGATGCGGCGGCAGACGTAACCAAGCAGTTCGGTACATTCCTGGCAAAGCTGGGCGTAGCCGTTCCGAGACACGGACGGGGTGGCAGCGTCTTGAGCATGCGAATCTCTATTGCAGCCGGAATATCGTATGTCTGGGCTATGGTGGCGGCGGCAGTAGATTGTTATCATCTTTGCCGCCACGGCTTTTTCTCTATTCTTACGGTTCATGTGTTTTTTTCGGCTTCGATTCCGTTGCAGTCGGAGGGCGTTAAAGTATGGTAAGGTAAAGAAATCAGGCGGGGCGGAAATTCATCACATTGGCGGGCGGACGCTGATGCTTCAACTCGTTGGCCATAAAATCCATATAGGGAGCGACGTGGTCGAAGTATTTACGGTAGCCCTCGCAGAGATAGTTTAGCCCCGGCTCGCCGTCGGCGGTGGTGGCAAAGCGGTTTTTCGGACACTCGCCGTTGCAGGCAAACAGATAGCGGCACTGGCGGCACTGGCCGGGGAGGCGGTCGCGCTTATCGGCTCCGAAACGCTGCTGACGCTCGGAAAACATCATCTCCACCAGCGTGTGGGTGCGAATGTTGCCGAGTTTATACTCCGGAAACACGAAATGGTCGCAGGAGTATACATCGCCGTTGTACTCCATTACGCCGGCATGGCCGCATGTGCGGGCCATCGAACATACGCCCGGCTGCTCGCCGATCCAGTTGGCGAGCGTGGCGTCGAAAATCTGCACGAAATATTCGCCCACGTCGTTGCGCACCCATTCGTCGAAAACCGCGCAGAGGAAGTCGCCCCACTGCGCGGGCAATACCGAGAAATCGGCCAGCGGAATATCCTGCGCATCCATCGGCGAGGCGAGATAGCGGCCGTCCTTGCGCGGAAGTATGCGCTCCACAATGGGTGTAAACTGGATATAACGGCATTCAATCTCCTTGAAGAAACGGTAAAAATCAAGCGGATAGTCGGCGTTGAAATCGTTGACCACGGCCAGAGCGTTCCATTCCACTCCATGCTTTTTTAGAAGATTGATGCCCTGCATTACCTTGCGAAACGACGGCGCGCCCATTTTGTTGCGCCGGTACTCGTCGTGAAACTCCTGAGGGCCGTCGACCGATACGCCCACCAGCCAGTTGTTATCACGGAAAAAGCGGCACCACTCGTCGTCGAGCAGTGTGCCGTTGGTCTGGATGGTGTTGTCGATGATGCGTCCGGCGGCATATTTTTTCTGAAGCTCGACTACCCGCTTGTAGAACGACAGCGGACGCATCAGCGACTCGCCCCCGTGCCAGCAGAAAAGCACCTGAGGAGTGGTCTGCGACTGGATGTACATGCTGATGAACCGCTCAAGCGTATCGTCGGTCATGATAAACCGGCGGTCGGACTGCTGCTCCCTGTAAAGATTGTTTTTCTCGAGGTAGTAACAGTACTTGCATGCAAGGTTGCACATCGAGCCGGCCGCTTTGGTCATAATATACATCGGCCGGGCAAATGGGGTATGGACGGTTTCCATGCTTAGGTTGATTTGCGAACCAAATTTACGATAAATGCGCGAAACTACTACGCTCCAGGTACGAATAACCCATCAAGAACGGACTCTCCTGAAAATTTTCCTCCCGGAAATATCAAAATAATTTCGACCGGTTACTTAAAAGTCGTACCTTTGCAGCGTTCATCGGAGGGCCGGTAGTAGCTCAACTATTCAGGCTGGATAAGATGTCGGAGATTCGAAAGCTCCGGAGCGTCTTGTTCAGGCTGCTTTTTTTATCTCCGGCCAGAATAAACGGATTATCTCCATAACAAGAAATAAAAAGATATGACACAGGAAGTTAAAGCAGGTCTCGACTATGGTGGCGGCCGCATCGGCCGCCTGTTCTCAAAAATGTTTTTCCCGACTCTTCTCGGGTTGATTTTCAACGCTCTGATTACGATTGTCGACGGCATTTTCGTCGGACAAGGGGTAGGTCCCGACGGCATCGCTGCCGTCAACATTATCGCGCCGCTCTATATGGTGGTAACCGGCACGGGGCTGATGTTCGGCATCGGCACGTCGGTGGTAGCGGGAATCGCCATAGCCCAGGGCGAGAGGCGCAAGGCGAGCGTCAACATGACGCAGGCGTCGGCACTCTCCACGGCCCTGATTGTGGCGCTCGTGGCCGCTCTGCTGATATGGAGCGAGGAGACGGCACGCGCACTGGGCAGCTCCGACGCGCTTCTGCCCGGCGCGATGGATTATCTGCTGTGGCTTTTGCCGGGCTTCGTGTTTCTGATGTTCGAATGCATCGGCATGATGGTGATTCGACTCGACGGTTCGCCCAAATATGCCATGATGTGCAATATAATCCCCGCCGTAATCAACATAGGACTTGATTATTACCTCGTGTTTCCCTGCGGCATGGGCGTGAAAGGAGCCGCTATGGCCACCTCGGCCAGTGTGGCCATCGGCGGACTGATGGTGCTTGCATATTTCCTTCGGTTCTCCTATGTGATAAAGTTCTGCTGGAGCACACGCAATTTCGCAAAAAACATATGGCGGCAGGTGAAAATCGGTTCGTCGGCATTCGTAACCGAAATTGCCATGTCGGTGATGATGCTCACAGGCAACTATGTTTTCATGAGCCATTACGGCGATGCCGGCGTGGCAGCCTTCAGCATCGCCTGCTATCTGTTTCCGCTGATGTTCATGATGAGCAACGCCGTGGCTCAGTCGGCCCAGCCTATAATCAGCTACAACTACGGCGCCGGAGATGCAGCGCGTGTGCGCAGTGCTTTCTCCCTGAGCGTAAAGGTTGCATTGGGCTGCGGCATCCTGGCATTCGGAGGCATCGCCCTCGGAGCCAAAGGCATCGTGGCGATGTTCATCGACCCGACATGCGAGGCCGGTCGCCTTGCATCCCACGGACTGCCGGTCTACGCCGCCTGCGCCGTATTCTTCGCCCTCAACATCTCGTTTATCGGTTATTACCAGAGCATCGAGCGGACTGCAAAAGCCATGCTGTTCACGCTGATGCGCGGCATAATCCTGCTTGTGCCCCTGTTTCTGATAATGCCGTCGATATGGCCTGTCTATGGCATATGGGCAGCAATCCCTCTGAGCGAGGCGCTTACGCTAATCGCCATCGGCGCCACCTACCTGCTCGGCAGGCGCCACAACCGGTAAGCGCTACCTCAGAATCGGCCCTACCATCCCTTGTTCTGCGTAAGGTTCCGGTTCCGCTCCATCTCAACCAGCGGAATCGGCCACAGCTCATGGCGCGGCTGATAACTGCGCGTATACATCATGTCGCCGAAAATATCGCGTGCATCGACCACCGACTCCCTAAGCAGCCCCCAGCGGCGGAGGTCCCAGTAGCGATGACCCTCGCCTGCCAGTTCGAAGGCGCGCTCGCGGCGTATGCGTTCCGCCATATCGTCGCGGCCGGCCACGGCCAGCCATGCGGGTCCGCTGTCGAGACCCGGCATCCCGACTCGGGCACGGATTTTATTTACCTCGGTCACGGCCCTATCGGTCGCACCCGCCTCGTTGTAGGCCTCGGCAAGCATCAGAATAACGTCGCCCAGACGTATCAGCGGAAATTCATAGGGAGTGCGGCTGTACTCACCCCAGTAGCCGTCGAGATTGCCTGTGGGAATCCATTTGCGCCAGAAATATGAATTCCAGCCTTCGGAATTGCGGATAAACGCCATGGCCTCCATCGGAGCCCCGCCTTTCGAGGGGTCGGCAAGTACAAACTGCTTGTCCATGGGATTCGAGCCCGCATCAGTGCCGAGATAATGCGAATAGGGGGTTATCACGTTGAGACACAGGCGCGGGTCGCGGAGACGGTAAGCATCCATGATTTTTGTCGTATCGCATTCCAGAGTACTCGTAACCTCCGTACTGCCCTGATTTATCGCCACACACATATATTTGCGGCGCACCTGCGGACCGCCGTCCTTAAAACCGGGCAACAGGGCGTCCCAGTCGAAAGGCGAGCCGTCGAGGTTCTCGTACATATCCACAAGGCGTGTGGACGGCACGATGCAGTTGCTGGCAATAAGCCGCATGGTCGATTTGTTGCCGAAGTATCCCACTATATTGAGCGCATACCCCGGTGTGTTGCCGTCGACCGACTGAATCGAGAATATCATCTCCGGACTATGGGCGCCGTTGTAGAGCCGGAAGAGCTCGTTGTAGTCGGGATGGAGCGAATATCCGTAGTTGTTGCTGCGGTTGTAGACGATCTCCTCGAAATCCGCCACAGCCTTATCCCACTGCCTGTTGTAAAGATACACCTTGCCACGCAGTGCGTAGGCCGCGCCCTTGGTGGCACGCCCCAGATTGGCGTCGTCCCACCGCACGGGCAGTTTGGCAATCGCATCCGTCAGGTCGTCGAGGATATGCCCGCGGATTTCGTCGGCAGAACTTCTTGGAGAATCCAGATTGGCGAACTGCTCGTTGATGTCGCAGGTCTCGTCGTAGTAAGGCACGCCTCCCCAGCAGTTGAGCATGCGGAAATATGCCATGGCGCGCAGAAATTTCGCCTCGCCGGTCACACGGTCGATGGACTCCCCGCTTATCGGCATACCGGCCACATTGCGGATTACGGTATTGGCCCTATGCACGAGCTCATAGAGATATTGCCAGTGGTTCTGCACCCCTGAGCTATTGGAAGCGAATGAATTGCCGCGCGAAATATCGGCCCAGGGAGTGGTGCCGTCGGCCAGATCGCTGCACATGTCGAACGTAAAATCAAGACCGAAACACCAGTCGGCCCTCATCGCCGCGTACATCCCTACAGCGGCCTGACGGGCATGCTCTTCGGTCTGCCAGAAAGTCCGGTCTGACATCTGGTCGCCGGGCGCGTAGTCGAGACTCTCGCATCCGGCAAGCGCCGAAACTCCCAGAAGCAGAAGAGATAACGTATATGTTATTTTGGTAATTTTCATAATGTCAGAAAGAAATGTTCAGTCCCACGGAATACTGCCGCACGGCCGGATAGCCAACATTGGCCCCCACCTCCGGATCGAGACCCGGAAAATCCGTCAGAGTGAACAGATTGTCGATGCTCGCGTAGACCTTCAGATTCTCCACAAAAAATTTCCTTGTGATATGTTGCGGAATGGTATAGCCAAGCTGTATGTTCTTGCAACGGAAGTAGGCGGCATTGTGGACGAAGGCGTCGCTGGCGATATTGTTCTTCCCGTTGGCGTTGTTGCGCAGAATCGGATACGTGGAATCATATGGATTATCCGGAGTCCACGCATTGTCGGTGATATCCTTTATGAGCGACTGCCCCATGACGGTGACGAACCTGAAAGCCTGATTGTTGTAATAAACCTGATGGTTGCCCACACCCTGAAACAGCGCGCTGAAATCGAAGTTGTTCCAGCTCAGACCGAGACTGATACCATACGTGAGCCGCGGTAAAGTGCCGTGCCCGATCTCCACGCGGTCGTCCGTATCGAGTTTGCCGTCGCCGTTGGCGTCGCGATACAGGAAATCGCCGAGCTCAGGCCGCTGGTAGGTCGCGAAATAATCAGGATTCCTGTCGACCAGCGACTGGACATAGTCCAGATCCGTCTGATCCCGCACGATTCTGTCGACCGTAATGACATACAGTTGATTTATAGGCCTCCCTTCCTGCGTCTTATAGACGCCGTTTATAGACGACACGTCGCCCTGGAATTTAGTCACCTTATTGTTCACGAATCCCAGATTGCAACCGATATCATACGACACCTTCCCGATACGGTCGGCCCAGTGCAGGTCGAGTTCAAATCCCTTGTTGTTGACTTCTCCTGCATTCTGGTCGGGCACCGTGCTTGTGCCGTGCTCCAGAGGTGCGGGCAGCGAAATCAGAATCCCTCTTGTGTCTTTGTTGTATATATCCACCGAGCCGCTCAGCCTGTTGTTGAGAAAAGCAAAGTCAAGTCCGATATTGGTCATGTATGTCTTCTCCCACGTCAGGTTGGGATTGGCGAGAACCGTCTGCGCCAGACCGCCCGCCACATTTCCGCCCAACACGTAATTGGCCGTTGCGAAAAGCGACTGATACATATAGTAGCTTGTAGTGGCGTTGTTGCCTAGCGAACCGTAGGATACCCTCAGTTTAAGCTGATTGAGCCACGACGCGGTCCCCTCCATGAATTTTTCCTGCGATATACGCCATCCGGCGGAAACGGAAGGAAAATATCCCCACCGGTGGCCCGGGGCGAATTTGGATGAGCCGTCGGCGCGAAGGTTCGCCTCAAGCAGGTATCGGTCGTCCCAATTGAGGTTGATGCGGCCGAAATACGAGCGCATGGCCCATTCGCTGTAGTTGCCGGTGATTTCGCCGTTGGTCAGGCCGGCGTCGATAGCTCCGAGCGAAGGATCGACCAGGTCGTATTTTCGATAATAATCATGGTCGTATTTATTGTATTCCTGGCTCATACCGGCAAATATGGTGGCATCGAGGCGGCCGATGCGGAATCTGTAGTCGGCAGTCAGCTCCGACGAGCGGTAGAGGTTCTTGTAATTGTAGCGGCGGATGTAGGTGCGCACCACACCTTCGCGGATAAGCACAGGGCCGTCGAACGTGAACCGGTACAGGTCGCGGTCGGTGAGATGCTGCTCCACATTGCGTTCCCAATAATTATAAGAGAATGAGCCCTTCAGTGTCAGCCCCTTCAACGGCGTTACGGAGGCATGGAGATTCACCACTCCGCGCTTTGTCTTTGTCGGGTATTCGGTCTTGTAGAACCACTGGCGACGGTAGGGATTGAAATTGCTGACGTTCTCCTCCTCGGGATTCTGAATGCCGCCGTAAAGGCCGGTGGCGGGGTCGTAAAGTGTCATGCCGGGAACGGTATTGAACGCGCCAGACCCGAAAATCACGTCGCCACCGGCGGCAGCGTTTTCCGACGACGGATTGTTGCGGTCGAGATAGCCGAAGATATTCATGCCGACACTAAGCCATGGCTTTACGTTAACATCCATATTGGAGCGGAGCTGATAACGTTTGTAGTCGGTATAGTATATCATGCCGGGGTTGTTGACGTAGCCCAGCGAAATATTATATAGCACCGTGCGCGAGCCGCCCGCCACCGATATGTTGTGGTTCTGCACTACCGATGGGTTGCGGTAGATATGATCCTGCCAGTCGGTGTTGGGATATATCGTCGGATTCTGTCCGGCATCGTTGCGCCATTCGTCGATTTTCCCCTGCGAGAAACGCGGAGCCTGACCGTTGGCAATCAGGCCGGCGTTCTGGATTTCCATGAAATCGGCGTAGTCGGTGACGAGGTTGAGCCGTTTGGCCACGGTCTCGAACGATACGTTGCCGCTGTAGGTTATTCTCGGAGCCCGCTCATATCCCCGACGCGTGGTCACGAGAATTACACCGTTGGCTGCGCGCGAGCCGTAGATGGCCGCCGAGGCCGCATCCTTGAGCACCGAAATGCTCTCGATGTCCCGGGGATTTATGTCGCTCAGGGCTATGCCGGTCATACCGTCGACCACCACCAGCGGAGCAGCGTCGTTGAGAGTGCCGAGGCCGCGCACAGTGATGCTCTGCGATTCGTAGCCGGGAGTGTTGCCGCCGGAATTCACCACCGTCAGTCCGGCCGCCAGGCCCGCGAGAGCGTCTGTGGCATTCGTGATCGGACGGTCGGCGAGCGCCCGTGCGCTGACCGACGAAACGGCGCCCGTGAGATTCACCTTTTTCTGAGTGGCGTAGCCGACCACCACCACCTCGTCGAGCATTGAATCGTCGGGCTGCATCACCAGCCGGTAGTCTTTGCGTCTGGCATCCACACGGACGGAGAGAGGCCGGTAGCCTACACATGCCACGCGGATAGTAGTTTCCGCGCCGGTCGGAGCGCCGGCAATGGAGAAATGTCCGTCGGCATCGGTCATCACGGATTTGCTGACATCCCCCTCGATGCAGACCGACGCGCCGGCGAGCGGATCGCCCGACCCGTCGACCACAACGCCGGCCACCTCCGCCTGCGCATAGGCGCAATTCCAGCCTGCCGCAAGCAGACACAGAATAATAATCAATCTTCGCATTGGAATCTATTAAGTAGCGCTCTTACGTTTCAGTCCTTCTGGATAACCAGATAGTTGGTAAGGCTCCAGAATCTGTCGGGGTCCTTGATACGGATTACCGCCGAGCCCTTCTCCTGAAGGAGTTCATACGATGCTTCAGGATGAGTGGTGAGAATCCGTGCTTTAGGCGTGCCGATAGCGAGCGTGTCGAGCACACGCTTGTCGCTGATTACGAAATACCCCTTGTCGAAATCGCCCTTCATCAGCTTTGTCTTGCGCAGGAAACCGGATTCGATGATATTATGCTTCTTCAGGTCGGACTTTGTGGCTATTACGTAGTAGCATGTGTTGAGTTCGTTGGCAAGGCGCAGCGAAGCATCCTGAGCGACGTCGAGCTCGCCGGAAACGGCAGTGATGGTGGTGTTGAGCGAGTCGACCTCGCCGTTGAGCAGGTCGATTTTCTCGTTGGCCGCGATGAGCTGCTGCCTCAGGCTGTCGATTTCCTCAATCTGCGAATCAATCTGAATGCGCAGGGCTTCGATGGTCTCGGTGAGCTCCTTGTTGTTGATGGTGGAATCGCGGAGCCGCGCCTCGAGCTGCTGAAGCTGCTCCTTACGCTGCTGTACCTTCTTCTTTAGGCTGGCAATGTCGGAAAGGATCTGTGCCTTCTGCCCGGCGTTCTCCACCGGGTGGGCCGCCGCAACGGTCATTATATTCTCAAGCTGCTTGATCTGCTGCAGACTGGTCGAAACCTCCTTTACCAGGGCAAGCAGCTCGTCGCGCTCCTGGAGCGCCGTGGCAAGTTCCTGCTTGGAGATTTCCTCGAGCGACTGCTGCTCGGGCTGCCTTTCGCCGCCGCAGGATGCAAGCATCGCGGCCACGGCCATTGAAATGATGATAGGTCTGGTTGTCATGATGAATGTGAATCGAATCGTTCGTATCGTTTGATTTCGATACAAATTTCATAATATCTCCCAAGGTTTGAAACCGGATGTAAACAGACGGCATAAAAGTGTAAACAAACGCAGTTGGCCGTAAGGCTCAGATGTTGTAATTTTGCAATATGAAATCTCTCGAATACAAGACGGACCTTATTTTCGACCTCTTTTTCGGAGTGATAATAATGCCGTCGCTGATTTTTTTAGGACCGGCACACTACTGGTGGAAGGTCTCGCCGGCCTTCACCTGTCTGGTGACGGCATATCTCTACGGCTGTTACTTCGCCACACGCCTGTTGCGCCTGCCCCAGCTGATTCTGTCGCGGTCGTACCTACGGCTGGCCATCATATTCGCCGCACTCCTGCTGCTCACATATCTTCTGACGCTGTACCCTCTCCCGGAAATGAATTTCGTGATTCCCTCCATGAGCGAATATCAGACAAGGGTCAGAAACTACAATATGGCCATAGCCGTATGGTTCATGTTCTTCATCATTCTGGCCTACTCGCTTATCATAGCCTTCATCAAGGAACTCTACCACCGCATGCTGCTGCAAAGCATCGTGGAAAACCAGCGCGACAAGGCCGAGCTGGCGCTCTACAAGGCTCAGATCAATCCCCATTTCCTCTTCAATACCCTCAACTCCCTCTACAGCCTCGTAGTCGGTACGTCCCAAAAGGCCGAAGACGCCTTCATCAAGTTCACCGAACTGATGAAATACACCTACGTGACGGCCGACAACGACTGGGTGACAATCCGGGATGAAATCGACTACATCAACAACTACATCGACCTGCAGCTGATCAGGCTCAACGACCATACTGCCGTATGCCGCGAATACGACGTCGACGACGATTCCGCCCCGATTCCACCGATGATATTTCTTACATTTGTGGAGAATGCGTTCAAATATGGAGCCTCTGCCAACCACGACTGCACCATTCTGCTCCGGCTGCGACTGGCCGACGGACATCTTGCCTTCGAGACCGAAAACCGCATAATGAAGCATCCCGACGAATTCCGGGAAAACATGCCCGTGGGGCTCAACAACTGCCGCAACAGGCTCGAAGGACTCTTCCCCGGGCGGTATACTCTCGGCATTACGGAAACCGACGGAACATTCCGGGTAAATCTGCAAATCAACCTCAACTCCAATGAACGACGTGATTAAATGCGTGGCCATCGACGACGAGCCCCTCGCACTCGACATAATAGAGACATTCTGCCGGCGCATCGGCAACATCGAGCTGAAGAAATTCTCCGACCCGGCCAAAGGGCTGGACGACATCAGGCGCGAGCGCCCCGACATAGTGTTTCTCGACATAGAGATGGACGGGATAAACGGCATATCCATTGCTGCCCAGCTGCCTCCCGATACCTGCTTCATCTTTACTACTGCATACCTTAAATACGCTCTGGACGGCTACGACCTCGACGCCGTCGACTATCTACACAAGCCCTTCTCATTCGCCAGATTCCAGACGGCCGTATCAAAGGCGATGCGACGGATAGGGCGCCAGCAGCTCCCCACAGCATCTCAATGCATCACACTCAAGCAGGACTATAACAACGTAAACATTCCAATCGACGACATCCTCTATATAGAGGCTGTGGAGGGATATTCCAGGATTTTCCGCACATCGGGGGAATGCGTGGTATCGCGGATTCTTCTGAAAAACGTGCTGTCGCTCCTTCCGGCCGACACTTTCATCAGGCTCCACCGCTCATTTGTCGTATCGAAATCGAAAATCAAGAGTTTCAGCCGTCAGGAGGTAATCCTCAACAACGGCCGGACACTCCCCGTCGGACGTCAGTACAGCGCCGCACTCCTTGCCGCCATGAATAGCTGAGGGGTAATCCGGACAGAACTTTTTTACGTAGCTTTTTGGGGATCAGGAACTCAGTTCTCGCGATTGATGATGAAGTCGAAGAGGGCCACAAGAGCATCGCGCTCGGCCGAAGCAGGAAATTCATTCTCCAGAATTTCTACGGCGCGGGCACGCAGGCCGTTCATCGTAGCGTAGGCATAGTCGATGCCTCCCTCCGCGATAGCGAAAGCAATCAGGCTACCCACCTGGTCGGCCGTATGGACGTCGGCACGGGCCAGCTCCAGCATCTCGGCGTGGCGCGGATGGTCGGCTTTCGAGAGAGCGTAAATCAGAGGGAGCGTAATTTTTCCCTCGCGTATATCGTTGCCGGTGGGTTTGCCTATTTTCTCGTCGGAAAAATAATCGAAAATATCGTCCTTTATCTGGAAGCATAGACCGAGCAGGCGCGCGAACTCACGCAAGGCCTCGAGCTGGGTCGCTGTGCTGCCGGCGCCATAGGCACCTACTTCCACACAGGATACGAAAAGTGACGCCGTCTTGCGGAAAATTATCTCGAAGTAGGTCTTCTCGTCGAGAGCATTGTAGCGCGCATTGTAAATCTCGTCGAGCTCGCCGATGGAGAGCAGACGGCCAAGCGCCGCAATCGACTCGACCATACGGATATCGCCTGTGGCAACCCCCTCAAGCAAAGCGTTGGAAAGGAAGAAATCGCCCACAAGCACAGCCAGATGATTATCCCACATGCCGTTGATTGTAGCGGCTCCCCGTCGGATTTTCGTATCGTCGACCACATCGTCGTGGATGAGCGAGGCGTTATGAAGCAATTCCACAGCCACGGCCCCATCAAGCACCTTGTCGTTCACTTCGCCGAGCAGACGCGCGCTGAGAAGCACCATGATGGGCCGGATCTGCTTACCCTTCTTTTCAAGATAGTTGGTGATCACCTGATTCATCAGCACATTCGGCGAACGCAAAGCCTCCGCGATGCGCGTGTTGAGGCGCTCGAGGTCGGGGGCAAGCATATGCTGAATCTGCTGGAATGTGGTCATTGGCAATATAGTTACAGCCTGACAATCAAACAATTGGCATATACGCCTAATTTTCAGGCCCGAAACGTCGGCACAAATTTAGCACTTTTTCCGCAATAATCCGTAATAACACCCGCCCCACCCCCATTTTTTTACCTTATTCATTCATCCCGTAGGCGGAGCGGAATCACGTTGCTATATCCATATCTCGGTGGAAATATCCTATAATTCCTCAATTTCTTTTTGCAGCAGGTTAAGGAACCGGGCAGCGTGGTCACCGTCCATCTGGGTGTGATGGAACTGAAATGACACCGTCAGCCATGTCCTGAACCAGTTTCGGCGATAGCGTCCCCATATCATAAAGGGATTATTGAATATACCGCTATACATTCCGATGGCTCCATCTATTTCATATTTTGCCAAAGCCGATGTGCCGATTACCATGCTGTCGGCGATATCGTGATTTTTGCATGATTCGGCAACTTGCCGTGTCAATCGCAGATAATCGGCATTGAATTTATAGAGATCATCGTGAAAAGGTACGTCACAAGAGCTGACTTCACCCGCAGAGTTGGCTACAATTGTATTGACTGCCAAAGAATCATACCTGATTAGTTTATCTCCGACCGGGAGCATATAGAACTCCTTGATTTGTGAGGCGGCTTTACCGATACACCAACACATCAGCATATTGAATTTAAGCCTCCGTTTACGGCTTATGAATCTGAGCCTCGACACATCGAGAGTCTTCATCAGCGTAACCATAGGCATCGGTGCCTTCATCCACATCTCGAAAGCGTATGCCCGCGATGTTTCCTTCGGATTTACTTCCTGCATCATCTTTTTTGATGCAAAATTACCTCATCGTTTCGATGATGGATAGAATAAACGAGACATTAGACCGGATTTGTGTATAAATCCGAGTATGGCGTCTGGTATTCGATAAGTTGCTTGGGCGTCAGGCTGCTGAACACTCGGAATTCACGGATGAAATGCGACTGGTCAGCATAGCCGTTGGCATAGGCGATGGCTGCATAATCGCGGGATCCGAGCTGGATCATCCGCAAAGCACGCTGAAACCTTACTATGCGTTCATATTCTTTCGGGTTCATACCGACATATTTACGAAACAAACGCTCGAACTGCTTTTTTCCGAGGCATGAAATCCCGGCAAGGTTATCGATTGAAGTCGATGGGAAACGAACCATCTCTGAAAGAGCCGCACTGATTCTTCCGGTATTCAGCGATGACTTGATTCGTGTGCTCAGCCATTGTTCTATCAACCGTATTGATGTTTCCGAATCCTCACAATCAAAAATTCTGTCGGCAAGCAGATTGAGTTGCTTGTTTTCCAGATCATAACCGGATATTTCCTGATTATAGAAGGCTGATGGAGGAGTATCGATAAACAACCCAATCGTATGCGGATAGAACACTACTACAACCATATCCGCATCACCGCCAGACGAAATATGGGCAGGGAAATTGACCTGACCGCTGATGGTGAAGCGGTGCTGTGATGTTGAAAGCTCAGGTATAAACAGCGGCGTACCACGATGAAATATCATCTGGGGACAACCGATAGGAAACGTCAGGACTTTGAAAGGCTCATCGCATTTCAAAGTCCAGAAATAGCGCACATAAGAGCGCAATTCTTCCCTCGGTTGTATTATCTTCATACCATACTTTCCAACGCTTCGACATCACCTGATTGTATTGCGTTCAATGATTTTTGAATCTTATCTTGAGCCCAGTTCCACCATTGTAATTCCGTAAGCTTTTTTATAATATCAGGTGCAAACCGCTTGCGAATCTCTTTTGCCGGAACGCCGCCAACAATTGAATATGGCTCGACATCTTTAGTGACGACAGCTCGTGTGCCGATAATCGCTCCGTCACCAATGGTAACGCCAGCCATGATGACTGCGTCATAACCAATCCATACATCATTGCCAATCACAATATCGCCCTTGTTGTCCCAAGCTGAGGAGACCTCCGATTTCGGCAAATCCCACTCCTCAAAGAACAACGGGAATGTATAGGTAGAAAGTGATTTAAGCGTATGGTTGGCGCAGTTGAATATAAACTTTGCACCGCAGGCTATTGAACAGAACTTGCCGATAATAAGCCTGTCATTATTTATCGGATAATGGTAGAGGACATTGTTCTTCTCGAAGTCTCGCGGATCATTCACAAAATCATTGTAGATTGTGAAGTCTCCAACCTCGATTGTCGGTCGCGTGACAACTGATTTCAGATATACTGTCTGATTATCATTGGAACGCGGATAAATTTTATTCTTGTCCATAGCTTAATCCTTTAACTGTTTTATGAGCCAGGCCATATTTTCGCCAAGATTACGCATATTTGCCATACCTTCGTCATCGCTGAGCACATCTCCGATGTGCTTGCCATAAGCCATATTCCAGTATGTTGAGCCAACTACAATCATCTCCTTATTGAGCATAAAATGATTCATGGTATCGACAGTTGTCATTCCGCCGCCGCGACGCACAGCTGCAACCGCGGCCCCAACCTTATGACGGAGAAGTCCGGGATTGGTGGCGACAACGACACCGGCACGCTCCAGAAACGCTTTCATTTTGGCCGAAACATCTGCGGAATAGACCGGGGAACCGAGTAAGATGCCGTCGGCTTCGACCATTCGGCCGAATATCTCCGCAAAACCGTCTTTGGCAAACACACAGTCACCACGACCTTTGCAGGCGAAACATCCACGGCATGGCTGAATCTCATAATCAGCTAACTGTATCAGCTCTGTTTCAATGCCTTCTTTGTTCAGTTCATCAAAAACTTCGCCGACAATGATGGCCGTGTTGCCGTCTTTTCTGGCACTTCCGTTGATTCCTATTACTTTCATAGCTTCTTGTGCTGTTCCATCTCAATGCAATTCCATGTTTCTCCAAGACACTGATAACTTTCAGACTCTGGTCTTGAAACTCGATGAAAACCGGCGGCTTCATAGCAATGGATGGCGGACGGATTATTTTCAAAGACACCGAGCGAGACTTTTGTAGCTCCAAGCTCTTCATAGGCATATTTGACTGCCATTGAAACAAGAGCCTTCCCAAAACCGCACCCACGTTTTGAAGCATCAACAATAACGAATCCCAATCGTTGCTCCGTTGAATCGTTTGCCGGCGTGCGCAAGGTGATGTACCCGACAATATCATCGCCATCTGTCATTGTTAGAGCGTGTGATTGTTGTCCGTCAATATACCTCTCGTAATATGTATTCATATCTTCGGTCGTGACAGGATAACGCTCATATCTGTTGGCGCACCATTGACGCATAAGATACTCGCTTTTAAGCCATGATGTTATCACAGTGGCATCCGAAGGTTGATATGGGCGTAATGTCAAACTCATGGTTTGTAGTTGCGTTTAATCTCGTCGATTGACTTGCCGCCGATACCGAAGTTCTCATCCGGCAATTCCTTGATGGTGACTGTGAAGAACTGCTCCGGGATATTGGTTATCTCGGAGGCCGTTGCTGTCAGCCGTTCAATCAACTGTTTTTTCTGTTCTGCGGTGAGATTCCCGCTCTCGATTGATATGTATGGCATAATTAGAAGATATTTTTGAGAGTATCATCGCAGAACATTGTCGGAGTAAACTCCACAATCTGATAATCGGCGATGCCGTTGATGTTAAACGGGTCTTGTGCGATGATGGCGTCCACCTCTGTGCGGTCTTCGGCCTTAATCATAATAACTCCCCCCACACGCGGTGTCTGTGGCCCTGAAGCGATGAAATCTCCAACGACATAATGCTTAGCGAGGTATTCACGGTGCGCCTGAAGAAAGCGGTCAACCTCACACAATGGTTTCTTGTATGTTAAAATTGCGATAAACATAGTTTTATTCCTGTTTAATTGTCTGACATTTACGTTTAGTCATTTCCTCGGCGAAAGCTCGTTCGCCATGCTCGCGGATATAGCGGATGCAAGCCGGACGGTCTGATCTGAAAAGAAAAGCGAATACCTTTCCGATAAAATTGGAATATATTTTGCACGCCCCTACATTCTTGGAGCATTCGGCACAAGAGTGATAACCATTATCTTTAACACAAGACCTTATCTTGCACCACGAAGCCTTTTTGTTATTATGGCAACCAGGGCATTTGTCCGACAGATACTTACGGCACGCGCCGCAGTAGAGGCCGCACGCTGCTATGAGTTCTTTGTTTGCTTCGATCTTCTTCATGGCAAGAATTTATATTTGAATATGGGCGAATTCATGGTCAATCCATATAGTGGCTTCCGTCCCGACGAAACGAAGCAGCACATAGTTCGGGTCAGCAGCTCCTCCCGGGAAATGATTTATATACCAATCCTGCCATTTCTCCCTGCGGATATCGTCATCGTCGATAATTTCCACTGTGCCGCGCAGGCAGACACTTGAACCGCCTTTATCGTAGCATAACCCGGCTTTAGGATTACGCTTGATGTCGGCGACTTTTACAGAATCAGCCCCCGTTGCCATCCATATTATACCACAGCCTTGGGTATCGCCTTTTGCCATAGGCACAGGGCGCGGAAAGCCATCGCTATTGACAGATGCAATGGTTACAGTAGCACATTCCGCAAGAAGAGCCTCCGCTTTGTGTATCAGATCATAATCGCTATACTGTTTCCAGCGTTTGAGGTGAGGGAAGAACCGTCGCATCTGTTCCTTCATCTGCTCAACTGTGAGATTCTGACCGGAGTTTTTGTTTATCTCGTCAGTGAACCGGGCGCAGTGGTCAATCATCTGCTCCATAGTCATATCCTGCGTGAACCTGCCGTCCTTATAACAGTAGATGCAGTAATCCTCGTTTGTAGAGCCATCGGCATTCGTGCCGAGTATATCACTTGTGAGCGGCATTCCGCAGCTCTGACAGAATTTCATTTCCATGGTTATTTTTCCTTTTGCCCGGCAGTCCTTGTGGGCAGATTATTAAATACAGAAGCGCGGACTGCAACGCCACGTCTTATTTGGAGGTCGTAGGAAACCTTGTGTACAGATGTAGTGATAGCAGCCCACGCCATATGCGTGAGAACCGCTATGCAATCTCAGTACACTGGTGAATTTCCTACGTTCCCAAATACAAGAGAGCATATCGTTTCTTATTTTCAAAATGTCGTGGATTAGATTACGCCAATCCGACTACAAAGTAACGAAATTATTATGAGATTTTAACGGTTAAGCGTGGTGACCCAGCTAAAATTTGGCTGAGGTCACCACATTTTTACCGCCCGATTATAGTTGAAGTCTGTTAAAGTTTGGGGTTGTATGGTGGTGATATGTGGTTGAATGATGCTGAATAAATTTGAATGGTAAGGACCTATGCTCTGATTACCAGTATATTAAACAATCTAAAGAAAAGATATGCACCGCCGTTGACACACATAACACGTAATATCTCAATGCGTTAGCGTGAGTGTGTTGACTTTTGTGGTGACCCAGTGGAGTATGGATGAATAAAAGACCGCTAACTCGGTGAGAATTAGCGGCCTTGAGGTGGTGCCACCAGCATTGCCTATATTTATACATTGATGTGATAATCAACGATATACATGATGTAATGTGGTGGATAATATCATTTGCTCCGCTGATATCTTATGGCATTATGGGCATTTTGCACAGGACGTTTTTTGCGATCATCCCACTTGCCGATTCTCAAAGTCCTCTCTATGATGCAAAGTTAACAATATTCTGAGAGAATTACAATAGTCTCATTGTTAATTCTTCTTTGTCAATTCTACAAAGTCAAACTTGTTAATAACGCAAAATATAAAATTTCGAATTTTGCAGACAGAAGTGAAGCTTTATAATTTTAGTGTCAGTTCATTCCTCAATAAAAAGGAGACACTTAAAATATTATTCTATCCTTTAATTAGCAGAGGAAAGACTTGAGCACAAGATACCTCTAATTGCAATATAAATGCATCCTACTCATAGTATGTCACTCAAACCTTTCGATGCAGACATTGCTAATAATTACTAATATATGCCTATACTAGGAATTCTCCATCGTACAAATGATGTGTGTTAGTGGTCACAAGATGTAAATGATTAATGATTATTGTGGACGACATCAAGTTCTCGTCAGATAAAATAGTCGACGGGTACGTAACAACTAATCGTTGAAATCAAATGTATTCTGAACTAGTTTACTGGGCAGCTTGAATAATTGCATCTTTCAAAGGTTGTAATCTGTCGAGTGAGCAGTGTTGACAGAAATTATATTTCCAGGCTATCTTTGAGTAACCCGCCTTGATACCCAGAGTATTTCGTGCATGCAAATCAATCATAGGAATTAAAAAATCTTTGCCTGATATTATCTTGTGAAAGGTTTCGTAAGTATATGGAAAGCGACTTCGCAATAATACCAATTCGGCATCGAATTCTTCTTGAGTTAACAAACCAGTTGCAACTAATCTATTTTTAATCTCATCTTTTTCCTGTGCAATTTTTGTATGATCAAGATGATTATTCTTGTCATAATATTTGCCAATGGAATAAAGCGCAAAACGATTACTAAATTTTTTATCCAATGCTTTATAAAAAAAAAGCTCTATTATATCGATCTTGTGGTTTTCAATCATTTGATTGTAGTTGTAATTATGCCTTATATCTTCATACTCCATCTCCCCACTTCTGTTGCATAAAGTTTTGCATACAGCTTCTTCATCAATTACAAGGTTTTCCATACAGTATGAATCTAAAACGAAGAGATTTGGTATTGGAGCTTTTGGGGTAAGTAAAATAAAAATATCTCCATCTACGATGTAAATCTTTTTTCTTGACGTATCTGTGTCTTTTCTGCACATACTAATAACTTCGTTTGAAGAGCCAAGTGGATAAACATCTGAAATATTAATACCGCATCCTTCTAGAAGTCTAGTAAAAAGCTTTTTATAAAAAGCTTTATCTTTAGCTTCATCCTCCGTATATATATCGATATCATTACGATAGGATGTGAATAGTGAGGCAACTTGTTCCTGTTCAGCGCTGAATTCTAGTCCCATTTTTCAAAATTTAGATTGGGTCAAATCTACGCAGTTTTTCCGACGCTCTATTTTTGAGATTATGGCTGGAGCGTGAGTTGCTAAAATATACTGTGTATTTGGGCTAGCTTTTAGTAAGGCGTCAACAAACAGCTCTTGCCAACTTATATGAAGAGATAATTCTGGTTCATCTACAATAAAAATCGATGCATTTTTATTGTTACGATGAAATGCTATATGCGCCAGCAGAATAATCAGTTGTTTTTCTCCAGAGGATAATTCAAATATACTATTACGTTTTTTAATATCCTTGATTCGCACATAGATTTCCCCCTTATTATCAACTTCTATTATTTTATGACTTTCTTTAAAAAAGATGTTAGCGCTCTCTACAAATCGAATTAAAGGTTCCTTAGATTTCTGAATATTCTTACTATAATCATTCGCGTAACCGATTATATTATCTATGCGCTCTAACTGAGAACTATTTACCATCCATTGAGTTAGAGCTGTTATGTATTCTTGTGTTAGTTGTTTTTTTCTATCTAATGCAGGAGTTTTGGCAAGAACTTCCAATGTACTCTTTATAGAATCAAAAAATTGAGAAAATTGTTTTGATAAATCAGCCACTTCCAATTGTTCAATAGCTAAATTCAACTGAATCCGACGAGAGTCGAGACGGCTCAACTCTTCGTTATAATCAATGGGGGAAATATGATTAAGTTGTTCATATTTAATCGATTCCGAAAATACTTTTTTCCTGAATCTGTCAGCTAAAGCATATTGGCTTTGCGCATTATTCCTTACAAATGTATGGAACATATCTTGAATATCCTTTAAAGCTGAGTCTACAGAATCAAACAATGCATCTACATTTTGATTTCTTCTTCTCGAAAAGAATAATTCCCTCTCAAATGAACTTCCGGACATTGCACTATCGCCAGTCCTTCGATTTAATCCAAGGAACAATGGGGTCCGTAATTCTCTAATTTTATTTACTACCCTCAGATTATCAAATTCGAAAAGAATACGGGCAAGTTTTTCTGCTTCAAATGATTCGTGTGCGAAATTATTTCGCAACAATCCCAAATCTACAAGTTTAAATGTGTCAGATATCTTCTCCTTGCTCCTTTCATTTGTATAGGTTAATGTCAATGCATCTTTTCTTTTTTCGCAAGATATGCTAATGTAATTACCCGTTTCAATTTGCTCACATAGCAACTTGATATATGAGAATTCTATCTGTGCAAGCTCAATATAAGCAGGATATAACAAGCCTGAAAGTAACTTTAGGACTGTTGTTTTACCAGAACCATTAATTCCAATTAAAAAGGTTAAGTCAGAGGCAAAGAATATGTTAAAATTCATATACCCTCTAACATCTCTTCCTATAAGTTGCTTAAGTTTCATTTTGATATTATATATATCTTTTTGTATTTCTGAAAACGGCTTGTGGGTTTAGCCGGGATTGTCATTTGGATGCGGGTGCCGAGGAGGGGGTTGAGATAACGCTCACGGAATTTGCGTTTGTCTTTGAAACCACAAAATTCGGTTATCTCGGCTAATGAGCGAGGCTCTTTGCAGAACTCGATGATTTTCTCTTCGATGGTTTTATCTGTTTGACTTGTGCCCTGACTTGTGCCCTGACTTGTGCCTTTCGATAAGTCGGATTCGTTTGTGGCGTGGACATTGACGCGGAAAGCAGTGATTGTATTCACGTCAAACTCTGCCGGTGAATTGCCGTTGTCTTTAAGCATCTCCTGCACACGGGTAACACCACGGTTGAATTTGTTGACATACTTCATCACTTTCATGGCTTCTGCCACGAGCGGGTTGCGATAGTCATTGACCGACGGGAAGTTTTCAGGACGAGCTTCGCCATACAGTCCACCGGCATTCATCACTTCAATATAGTCATCAAACTGATAAAGACGGATAGGCATATTGGCTTGATAATCCCTATGCATACAGGCATTCATCAGCAATTCACGGATAGCTCCCTCCGGATAATTCCAGACAGTGCGTTCACGGAATAACGATTCGGGAACCGGACGCTGTGTGATTATGGCATCCTTTACAAATGATTCCAAAATCGGCAACATCTTATATAGAGGCCCTGCAAACTGACGTTCATTAAGGATGTCGCCTCCTTTGTCTTTCCCGGCGAACCGCACAAACTGTACATAATCGCCGAGAAGAAAGTATTTGGGATTGACGCCGAAAAGGATTATGCCCGCGTAAGTCGGGCAGTCATTGTCGCGGTCGTAGAGATGTATTGATGCAAGTTGCTCTTTGATGTCGCGTTTGTCCGTTGCAAGCGTTTCTTCATCAAACACCATCGGGAGATATTTGGTCTTGATGTAATCAATATCCAAATCTTCCAATTTGGCGTTTAGGCAAGGTGTGGCGTCAAAGGTTGCCATGAATGAACACCGACGTTCTGCAAGGATTCTCTCCTCCGCTTCAGTAGCGATGTCTCTGCGAGGTCCGACACGGATAAATACCCTGCCGCGATATCGAACCGGAGGCAAATCGGACGGTCTGACCTCAGCAACCAACAAATCACCTTCCGGGAACGAAAAACGTTCAACCGACATGGTTGGCAACGGGAGTATATTGCCATCTGAACGAATGCCTGCAATCTTCTTAAGCAGGGCATCGTCAACTTTCATACCGGCAATACTGCCATCATCTTTTGCTCCGATAATCAGATAGCCGTTCTTACGGGAGCCGGGCATATCGTTTGCAAACGCGCAGATAGCCTCACAGAACTTGTCCATGTTGCCGGTGCTGACGGTGCGTTCCACGCGATACGATTCGGTGGACCTCAGCAATTCCAATATGTCCTCTTTAGCTATCATTCGGATTTATGGGTTGTCTATATGCAAATTTACAAAATAAATTTCATCCAACCGCTCATGAGCCAACATTTTATCTGTGATATATCCATTCTATCCGCCAATAAAGGAATCGCTCCGACAGACCAATGAAAGTCCGACGGAGCGATTTATGTGGAGTTAACAGTTGTCAGTCATATCTATCATCGTTAACAGTTATTGGGTGAGTAATCTGGCTTTATCCGTATTCCCTGCGCCGCTCCCTTTATAACGGGTGCGGGCGGCATTGACGTTATATCTTATGGTGACCGACAAATCGCGTGTATCATATATCTTTTGGGAAGAAATACTGCTCAACGCGTCGTAGGAAATGACATCCTGTCGCCATGTATCGAAAACATCATTGAGCTGCAACCTCACACTCCACCGGTCGCCGTCGAAGGATTTGTAAAGACCCAGATTGCATTGCCAGTATGGTTTCATATAACAATTATCACCGTTGCCGGAAGTTCTTGCCGAAAAATCCATGTTCAGCCAGAAATCCCAAGGCAGATGCATGGCGTTGTCGAGTCTGAAAGTCCCCAACGGCCGATTTAGTTGCATACTTCTGTCAGCATGGATGATCTTGAAATCCTGACACTGCACTCCTGCCATTACAGACGGATGCCAACAGCCAAAGAATGTGGGAGACCAGTTGAGATATGTGCCGAAAGAATTGAAGCGAGGCATATTTACCATTGTCAGCAAGGTAACATCGTCACTTCCCGGATATGCCGTGGTCTGCCACATGAAATAATTTTTAGTGGATTGATATTCCAGCTCTACGACGAGGTCTTTCCATGAGGCGGATACCGAGACATAATCGCGATATATCGGTTTCAGAGCTGGATTGCCGGATTCATAAGTGTATCTGTCAATATACTTTATCGCGGAACCAAGCTGTTCAAAAGCAGGGCGGGATGTTTTTCTCATATAGGTGAGGCGCGTATTTACCTTGCCAATCGGGAATGATAAGGAAGCCGCCGGAGATATGTTATGGAATCCGCGGCTCTGGTCCTCACTGAGCTGGCCGAATTGCCAGTATCTGGAATCTGTGTATTCCCAACGCAGGCCCGCGCTTGCTGAGACAGTTCCGAAAGTCTGTTCGGTCTCGGCAAACAGAGACGTAGTTGTTTCGCTGATTTTGATGTTTTTGTCACTTATGAAATCCGCATTGCCGCTATATCTGTCTGTGCGGTGAATGTTGCTTATTTCCGTACCGAATCTGATGTCGCCTTTCCATGCCGGGAAAGACGCTGTGATGTTGCCGGCAAGAAGTCGGTTTTCAACGTCATTTACCGTTATGAGATGCCGCTCCGGATTTGCCGTTGAAATTTCTGTCTCAGAGTTGTGTCGATCATTTATCTGCCACATTGCGTCGAAGTTGGCCGACAAATGCCAAGTCCCTATTTCTCCGGTATAATATGCGCTTAAGAAATGCTGCCTGTTGTGGCGGAATATATCGGAAAGATTCTCAAGCGTCTCGGAAAATTTATCATTGATATAGCGGTCAGTCAGCGAATTGCCTTTAGATATGGAAGGTTTGAAAGAGAAGTCATAGTAGAATCCGAAACTATGTGACGAGACGTTGCAGTTCTGGCCTATTTTTCCTTGATAGACCGGATATTTTGCCAGATCTCTTCCGGAACTGTTCTGCTGGACTATACCGGATGTTAAATATTGCAGCGCCTTATTGGAAAAGCCGGGGCGTTCACGGTAATTCTCGTAATTAATCATTCCGAAAATGTCAAAACCTTTCTTGCGCCAGTTGAAATTGACTTGCTCGAAAAGATAGGCGTAATGCTTGTATCCGAGTGTTGTGCGGTCGTTGCAAGAAAAACCTTCTCCGACGGGCGAGACGGTGATTATTCTGATTACCGAGTTGACCGTGGAAGCGTAACGGGCTCCCGGATTGGTTATCACATCAACGCTTTTAATCTGTGTGGAGGCAAGCCGGTCAAGCTCCGACATATCCCGTACCTGTCTGCCGTTGATATAAACAAGAGGAGCTCCTTTTCCAAGCACCTCTATTCCGGAGCCTGACTTTATAACGAAAGGCATCTTCCCGAGTACTTCGATGGCGGTCCCGGTGTTGGCGAGATAGGTTCGGGCTACACAGACATGCACACCATCTCCTTTTAGTCTGACTATAGGACGCGAACCTTTGACCACCACCTCGTCAAGCATGTACGAGGCCGGAGCAAGGATAATCTCACCTAAATAGCGGGCCTGGAAGTCTATAATCCTGTCCTCAAACCCTATTGCCGATATTTTCAGGAAAGCAGGATTGCCTGTCCATTTAACGGCAAACTTGCCTTCAGCATCAGTGACGGCACCCTTAATCAGCGTTGAATCGTTTAGGTCGTATAATGTTACATTGACAAACTCCAGAGGATTTCCGGAATCATCCTTTACGTTGCCTTCGCAAGTATTATCCTCGGCAAAAAGGGTGTTGAGGGTCAGGCAGAGCGTCAGCCCCGCCATTAATATTCTTAATGACATCGAATTATGTTTTGATTATTGATTCGTCAAAGACCTCCGGCTACAACCCATCCGCCGGAATCGGTTTTCTGCATGGCTATATTGTGTCTTTGCATAGTGCCGTCGCGGAGTTCCAGCGTGTATGGGACGAAAATCGAGTTTCCTGTACCGGAAGTGAAGGAATGTCCTATCGAAATCAGCCTTGCGCCACAGAATTTTTTCCTGTAGGCCACATCTGCCACTTCCTGCATCATTACTTTGTCTAAAATTGCTTCATCCCAGTTTGTAAAAGCATTAAGTATCGTGGTGGCCGCTTCCTCTGCACTGAGGCCTCCCAATCCGACCGGCTGGTTTTCCGTCTCCACATACCGGATGCCATCGTCAAGACGGCATATTTCGTTCCTATGCCGCCCATAATTTATGGATATAATTTTCAGCACCGAAATTTCCCGACTTCCTGAGATAACGCTCACGGAGGCACTTTTAAGCCTGTTGGAGTCTGCGTCAATCACATATCTCCGGATATTTTCGGATTCGGCGACAGATGTGTTCAGCAGGTAAGGATTGTCGAAATTTCCCTGCGGCATGTCGTGAACAGTAAGAATTATATCATCACCACTTCTATTTACGGTATATTCGGCGCCTTTGCTGCCGATGCAATTATACAGCTCTGTCTCCAGTATCTTCCGTGGTGTCAGCAAAGTTGCCATATATCCCAGTGTCTTCTCACGGTCTCTTTCAGAGAGATGCCATCCGAGCTTTAAAGCCCGCATCCACGTGTAGATGTCTGTGCCGTTGCCTGTTGCTATACGCTCCCCCTTGTCAATCCTCCATCGAAGGAGCGAATCGGAGCCGGAGATAAAGATATGGTGCGTCACAAAATCCTCCTTTACGTCTATGTATCCGAAATTCTCCACAGGGCGAGTTCTGACTTCAACAACCATCTCTATATCTTCGGCCCCCAATGCATTTATCGCTTCTGCCAGAATCTCCTTAGCCGACAGGCCGAAAGGTATCAGCAGAAGAATCAATACTGCCGCTACCGCGCTCAGACTGATTCCACCGAAAATCCATTTACGGACTTCCTTCTATCGCTTCGGTCCACAGCACGGATTACTTTAAGGCGCAATTCGTCAGAAGCCTTTATATCGCGGCGCGGCTTCAACAACTCCTCAATTTCTTTATAATTATCCATTCTATGACAATTTCCCATTCGTGAATAGATGTCTTAATTTATCCATACCGGATTTAAACCGGGATTTAGCGGTGGATTGGGGGATGGAAAGAATACCGCTGATTTCTACAAACGACAGATCGTCAACTACATTCATTCTGATAATGTCAGCCTCTCGCGAAGGCAGACTATCAAGAATAGCGTTAATCCTGTCTGCGTCCTCAAGATCCAGAACCTCATCAGCCGTGTCGGCAACCTCAAGATCTCCAATCGGCACAATCTCCTGTTTACGCATCCGGAAATAATCCTGACATAAATTATATACTATTCTGAATAGATAGAGCCTGATACTCTCCGGCTTGATCTTCTCATTATTGCACTCCAGAAATTTCAGAACAGCATCATATACAAGATCCTCGGCCTCCTCATGGTTGCCCACTCGATAACAGGCAAAGCTGACAAGATAGTCGAGATTTTCCTCGATAATCCTGCTGACCGTTTTGTGCCGAGTCTTTTTGAACATTGTGTCTTATACTGCTGCTTCCACTTTATAAGACGTAAATTAAACAAAATCGACGAACTTGAAATGCAAAAAATACAATCCTAAGATATATCCTACGACATATTGATGTTTATTTCCTGGGCGAACTTGGTACTCCGGCGAAAATCCTGCGGCAGCCACGAAGGGACTAAGCAGATAAAAAAAGACCGCTAACTCGGTGAGAATTAGCGGCCTTGAGGTGGTGCCAACGGGAATCGAACCAGTGACACAAGGATTTTCAGTCCTTTGCTCTTCTTCGGCTTCCGAAAGCTCGCTGTCGCTCACTTTTGGAAGCAACCAACTGAGCTATGGCACTTTATAAATCAGAAGAGTCGCTAACTCTAATGTATTTTCTATGTTCTGTTTGCTTGGTTTACACCTCAGTTTACACAAACTGTATTTGTTAATAAATGTTTAACTATCTCAATGCGTTGTCGCAGATTATATAGGATAGGTTACTGTCTATCGGAATGTATGTCGTTTTCGCGGTTGTATTGTTCTTCGTATTCGTTAATGATTCGCTCAATGTCTTTTTTAAGTTCAGGAATATGGTGTACGACAAAACGATATAGGATAGATTATTCTACGATGTCAATGGTAGGTATTTGGGCATCCATTAAAGAGGTCGTTCCGTATCTTAATGTGCGAACCGTTTTCATATCTGTAACTCTCAACGTCTTTCCTCGTAAGGCATTCATTCCCTCTTGAAAATTTTTACAACTCTGAAATAGTTTTGCGGCAGTGCCAGTTGTAAAAACACGCTTACCGGTTGAAGTGCCGTCTTCATTGTAAATGGTTCGTGTCTTACAAAACACAGCAGGGTAAAGATGTTTTTCAACGCCAGAAGTTAAAGTGATGTTTATGTATTGTAGAGTTGTACCATTAAGTACTTCTTCCCATATTTCATAATCAGTGGGAATGGTAAATTGGTCTCCTTTCTCTAAACCATAAAAGGTGAGAGTGCGAAATTTCTGCGAAAATTCAGAAACCTTTTTAGGTTCACTCCTTCCAACGCGCTTTATTTCTTGTTCAAGGGTTGCCATATTGATATTCGATTTGATTAACTATATGCAAAGTTAGCTAATATCCCTGACATTTAGAGACTGACGGGGCACAAATCTTGCGACAGTCAACGTACTTTTTCCGTTTCTGCCTTATAAATTTGATTATTCCTGAAAAATGTACGTTGTTACTCTTGACTTGTGATAGAGTGTGGGGCAATGGGTATTAGTGTGTCAACTATGCAGAAATCATTATTGCGAATGTCGCTGAATCGTACTGTTACATAGCCTGACTGATTGGCTCTTTCAACAACATCTGCACCTTTGTTCAGGTCAGTATAGAAATGGTCGCTGTAAGTCCATATCGGATTTATGAGATATTTCCACTCGCTTTTGTCATAAGTATAAATGCAGTAGTTATCCCACGTTCCGGCATCTGTTTCTCTCCTTACTCCAAATTCATCTGTTCCGTTTCCGTCTAAATCTCCCTCTTGAATCAATCTGACAGTAAAGCGTTGCGACAGAATCAGCGTGTCAACAGTATTGTTTTTGCCGTATATCCTCCAAGTCCATAAATTGCGGTCAATGGTCGTATCAATAGGTTGGGCTACAAGAGTGTCAATGTTGTTGCCGTCGAATTTACCGATTATAGTATCTCTATATGGAGCGAATGGGTCTGAATGATATTTGCTTCTACACGCACAAGCGCAGAATGTTATCAATCCGCTTATAAAGAAAGGCAAGTGTTTCATTTTACTTTCTATAAAGACATTCTCTTCCGTTATGATATGTAGTGATAGTATCTACACGCAAAATTTGTTGTCTTGCAAGAAGCCAGCCTAAGCTGTCGTAATCCTCAATTCTATGCAAACTAATCTTCCCATTGATAGGTTTGTATATTCGTTTCTTACTATCTGAATATCCTCCATAAGAGAATGTCGATATTTCCTGAGTTGTATAATCAATTTCTGAAAGGTCATCTAAATCGGAAAACGGGGCTACTCCTCTTGTTGAATCATAAAGATAATCGTAACCAATTTTCCCATTCCAATATTGCAATCCATAAGCGACATAGGCATCACAGTATCGCTGCCCTTGTCTTGCATAATTCATAATCAACTCATTTTCTCCATCAAAATTGACATCAAGAAAGAAAAAAGGCAATGCGTTGAATTGGTTAAATTCAATAGGTTTAGACTTATTAATTTGTGGATAATTATAGTCCAATTCCACTACATCAAAATTCTCTATCTGTTTCCTATTCAGACTGTCAATTCTAAAAAACGGATTTGGCAAAGAAATGAAGCACGTATCATTCCGTAAAAATGCGATTTCAGCACTTCCAAACAATGTAGAATCAATATATTCGAAAGGGTGTACAGCAATTCTAACATCAAAGCCATTTATCTTATTGCGGTATTTGACAAAACAGATATTGTCTCCATTGTCAAACATCTCAAAACCATCAGGGAAATGATTATGTGAAGTTCTTAATGTGTCATTTCTCAAAATAATTGAATCCGTCTGTCCTGATTTTGAACAGCTAATCAAGTAAGCCATAACGACCGTTATAAAGAGTGGTAAGTATTTCATCTGTCAGAATGATTTTGGAAGGTCAGAGAGTGGTTTGATAGCGTTTCTTGGATTCGTGTACTTTTTTATGATTCACTCATATAAAATAGATTTTTCAGAAAAAAGTACGCTGTTTGTCAGAATCAGTTAATGCGTTTTTTTGCGAGTGAATATTTCTATTTCGTTTCCGGCGGTATTGAGGGCATCGCCATTCAGCACTACTGTTGATTTGTGAACATAGACAGTCAGTGAATCAGTTGTGAGTTTACGGATAGTCCATCGCTCATCTTTAGATTCAGGCGTATAGGCTTGTGGATAGAAGCCATAAAGCACTATCGAATCCTTGTCAGCGAAATATCTGCCGGATTGCTTGTTGCTGTAACCATCTTCTTTATAAAGATAATTGTAATGTCCGTTAGCTTTGAAGTCTAATGTAACATTAGGCTGTTCCCAAGTCCCAATCAATAAGGAATTATTGACGGTCATATTGCGATGCGTGGAGCAAGCTGATAATAGCATTGCGAATCCTGACAATATGGATATTGCTTTTCTCATCTGTCTTTATCTGTTATTTTGTCAAAGATATATTCTTTTGAGCCTTGCGCTCCATGAGCCATTAGCCGATATAGGGAATCAATCAGGAACATCATCTTATAAAGTTCCGCAGTCGGACTTGATGATTCTCCATTATGAGTATAGCACCCTACGTTCAGTAAATGATATAATGCTCCTTTTAGCGATTCTATCTCTATCAGATTCAGATTGCTCTCACCGTCTTGAATAAGATTGTATCGGCAGGCATCAAGGTCTGCATTGAGATTATGCAGATAGTAAGTAAGGTTATCCATTGTCTGTTTAACCTGACTATGAATGTTCATCGGCTGATTTGTGTTATTGGCTTGTTGGCATAGGTCATTGCCCAGTTTGCCAAGAATAGAGCCGATTTCATATATGTATTGTCGTAATGGATTTTCCATAATTAAAACATCGCGTTTAAAAGAGCGCAGATTGCAAAGAAGATTATAAGAAGGACTATATAAGTTCCGCAACCGTCATTTTTACTGTTCCCCATTTTATTTACGTTTAAGGATAAGAGTCCATAGATAGTCCTGATTCTCCCAAACTTCGATTTTAAGAGAGCGGTAATATCCCACCATCTTATCTACTGTCATTTTGTATGTGTAGATGTATGGATGAGAGGGATTAATGGTAGCATCTTTCTTGTATATATATGTGCCATCGGATTGCCTTTGCATAGTATAAGGCTTACCATCTGACTTACCGCTTTTGTCTAATGTTTGTATCTGAATATCCTTGTCAAACACAGTTATATGCAACTGTTGACCTAACATCTGATTCTTTTTCAGTTGAATCCGTGCCTCTGGTGTACGCTCGTTAAAAGAAATGTCTGTAACTTGGAATGTCTGTGCATTTGAGGTTAAGACTAATCCAAATAGAATTATCAACAAATTTAGTTGTCTCATGACCGTTGTCTTTCTAATGTATTTTCAATTGTTACGAATAGCAGAACTAATCTGTTCTATCAACTTTACAAGTTGCTCTGAGACGCCACATTTAGGGATGAAGAAGCCACTTACTTTTGAGACGCACAGCACATAACCATATTTTGATGATTTAATAGTGTAGAACAGTTCATATGGCAATTTGTTAGAGCCGTATTTATCAGCTATAACAACGTATGAATCATAGAAGTCGTATTGCACGTTAAGTCCTTGGTACATCTTGTATGATTTGAATATCGAAGAGGTCGAAAAACCTTTGTATTCATTCCATCCATAGTATAAGGATATTCCACATAGGAAAATTCCAAATATCACGAAGAATGTTGTACCTATAAGAAACATGAGAATGGCAAGGATTAGATTCCATGCAATAGGAAACCATCTTGCCAATTTTTCAGCCATAGACCCTCTAAGAATAGAGGAGAATTGAGAGAAGTATTCTTCCGTCCATTCGTAAGAGACTGTTGCAATTGGTTGCTTATTGGATGCGTCCATACTATACTGTTGTGTCTCTCATCCTCCATTGAAACGGCTTGGTTATTAGACATAAAAAAGGTGTGAGGATTGTATCTTGTCTTATCCTAAAGTCAGGTCTTCGCATTACCTTTCAGCATGGATAAAACAATAGCCCCACACCGATATTGCTATATAATCTGCCATTCACGGCAGGGTATAAGCAATCAGTGCAGGTGCTATTGCCAATCTCATCTTCATGCTGAATATCAAAGTTGCGAAGTTTGACTTTAGAAGATAAAATTTCAATAACACCTTTCTATAAAGTTGTTGATTCCGTCTGCCAACTCTATGGCTCTGAAATCAGGTGCAAATTTACAAAAAAATGTCATTGGTGGGGCTATGCAAGAGCATATATTTTTAGGTTATATGCTCTACAACATAAGATTATAGCCGTCCCTCGTCGCAGTAAGAATAGAAACTGTCGTATGGTGTAACTATGATATGGTCGAGCAAGCGTATATCCATCAGCTCACAAGCAGCCTTTATCTTCTTTGTAAGGCTGTCGTCTTGTCCGCTTGGATGCGGATGGCCTGAAGGGTGATTGTGAGTGAGGATAATTGAAGTGGCGTTGCAGACTAACGCTGTCTGTATAATCACTCGCACATCAACAATGGTAGAGGTCAGTCCTCCGTCTGATATGGTGGTGTAGCCGATTATCTTGTTGGCGTTGTTCAGGAGCAGAACTTTGAATGTCTCTTTGTAGCCTATGGTATCAGCGTCAAAGACACGGCTTATAAGGAGTTGATGAATGTCTTTCGCTCCGTTTATGGTCTCTGTGAGCGGTTGGGGTTGATATTTGAGCTGAATTTCTGAAACGATGCAATCTGTTGTCATGTCCGAAAATTTGAATGGTTTTACTCTTTATTAAAGGTGCCAGGAGAGAAAATCGGACACTCCCCACAGATAGAGGAATGTCCGATTATTCAGGGAATCAATAAGCACTCAGCCCAAGAACCAAGCGTATTTTGAATCTCCGTGCAGAGCGTTGTTGATGCCTACTGCCACTTCGGTAGCATTGACGGCTCTTTGCAGATAGCTGTCGATGTAACTGCTCTTGTTGGCTTCCGTCAGGAGATTGTGGAAGTCGAACATCGAAATCGTGTTGTCCTTGACACCGAAATTCGGATCTGCGTAGAAGTCCCGGCAGACGTTATTAATCTGACTGTCGGTGATGAGCAGTTTGGGTACGCTCCGCTGATAGCGGTTTGGCAGAGCCTGATAGAGTCTCATGCGCCCTACGATTTGGGCGAACTGTGTTTCTGTCAGGCGAGTTTGCGAAAGTGTCTGCAATAGATGAATGTCTTGCGCTGGACGGAACGTATAGAACAAGTCAAGCACCTGCTTGTAGAGGTCGTGTAGCGACATCACTTCAAGCTGAATCTTTGCGCCTTGTCCTGTCAGCACCTGATTGGAGCAGACATTCATTCTCCAGCCTATAAAGACTGAGAACTTCTCTGCGCCACGGTTGGCACGGTAGAGATTCAGGTCGTTGTAGTTGCGCACACCGCCTATGCAGAGTTCAAGGCGTTGCCCGTCTATCGTTTCGTGGATAGAGGGGATGGTGAACGCAAAAGCAAGTCGCTGATAGAACTGCGTCTTTTCCGATTCAAGGAGTTCTGACGCACGTTTGCCAAGCGCTGAGGGGATTCGACCTCTTACGATGTGCGACACTCGGATTTCAGGCTTGTTGATGAGTTCTCCGCTGAACACGTTGCAGGCGGCATCATGCACGGTGTTGATGAAATCCTGATGAGAGATTGTAAGCTCCTGATTCGCCCATGTCGGCACGACACAGTTAACGGTCAGTTCCTCGATAGAGATAGCCGATGTATTGGCTTCAAGGAAAGTGACGGAAGGAACGGGGGTTACGTTGATGTCCTCAAACTGCACATCTTCTGCTACGGTGTTAAGTTCTGAGGTGGTGATGGCTGTTGTAGCCAATGCGGTTGCGGTGGTTGTTTCCATAATGGAGTAAGTGTTATTGATTGCAAGGACGATAACTATTACCGTCAGATAGGAATAGGCGGTTTTATTTTGGATAGGTTAATTCTCCACTATGGTTTTTACGTTTATATTCGCTTTTCTTTTTAAGGTTGAGAGGGGGGAGTTAAAAGAGGGTCAACTCTGATATAGACAACTCTCCAAATTTTTTCAGGAGTGCATTATCTATGGTAGGGGGGATAGTTTTAAGGTGGTCGTACCTTTTTGCTTTGAAAGTTCTATTTATAGAATATCTCAAAAAGGTACGTTTTGACTTGACAGATTTTATAATGTCGGGAATGTCACTCGGAGAATGAAATTGCAGGGCGCTATTAGGGCACTTATTGAGACTGGAATATTGAAAATTTCAGCATATGGTAAAAGTTCTTCTTTGTTCCTGAACCGAAAAACGAGTGAAAAAACTGCTTGTCAATTCAGAAAATTATGAATCGTGTACCTTTTCTGAAATCACCCTATAAAAAAGCGATTTTCAGAAAAAAGTACGCCATTCTAAATTTTTGGAGATATGATATAGATTGCCTTATTGTTTCCTATTCGGGCGGTATCGATTACGTTAAAGTAATCTTTAATTGTTTCTGCCGTTATAGCCTTGGGGTGTTTGACACCAAATTTGGTATGTAGGCGTATCAATTCGGATTTTACAAATGAACGTAGGTATTTCTTACCCACTTCAAACGAATTTTTGAGTGCCTTTATAAATGCGTCACTGTTTCGGCTCTTGTTGTATTCATTGACAATCATCAGCTCACGGATAGCCTTGACACCGTATCGGTTCTGTTCGATTATCTCTCTGCCGAGGGAGAAATATGCGTCAACTATGAATGAATCTTTCTCTCGCAGTTCTTCAACGTATGAATCGAAAAGGGTTGTTCCCATGTCCTCCTTTATATTGTCAAGAATCTCAATAATTTTCTTTCGTAGGTCTTTAGTGCATCTTACTGTGCCGAACAGCGACAGTCTTTCATGCTCCCCGAATCGGAACATGGCTTTATTTACCGTGAGAATCCTGAAATATCCACTTTGTTCATATAGAGCCAACAAAGATGTAAGATTATTGTAAGCGGATTTAACCAACTCATCATCAATGTAATTATCAATGGCGAAGTAGTCTTTCTCCCCATATCGGAGCATATTGTTGTAAGGCATTGCTTCCAATGCTATTCTGAAAGCGTTGCGCTCCTCTTTAGATTGTGAGCTGTTATATAGAGTGTTGATTATTGTGTAGGCGTGTTCACTCGCTTTTATAAATTCGGTGATTCCCTCTCTTGTGCGTTGCGGTATGGTGTCTTTAGTAGAAACTATATGGGTTGCAGAGGATATGCCGTTGCGGAATCGCCCTAATGCCTGAACAACATCGGTACAAGGGTCAACAATGGTGTATTCTGCAAAATATGGTTCGCTTACAAAAACGACATCAGGCTTTTCCTCCATTTCTATATCAAGAGCATTATAGAATCGGCAAGTGAAGAACATTAATTGTGCCTTGTGTTTGTCAGACCAATCAGTATAAGCCTTTTTGAAGCCAAGTCCTTTCAACTTAACCACACTTTTATCCGAACAGAAAACCGAACATCTTTCTGCGATTCCAAGTTTGGTGATTAGCTGAAATATCATATCTGTGCTGTTTATAAAGAAACAGATGCTCCGTTTCGGATTCTGTTGTTCCTCCATAAGTGGCAGAATCTTTCTGAACGCTTCAAGCATATTGTTCGTGTGAATAAACTGAATATTCTGCACATAATCGAAATCAGGAACAATCTCCACTAACGAAAATCCGGATTCTTCAAATCTTGGGTCGCTCGGAATAATGGGTGTAGCCGACACAAGAGCCTTATTGTCGAACTTGAAGAAGTCCTCAACCGGCAAAACTATATCGGAACGGTAATCCCTATCTTTTATCAATTTGTGGCACTCATCAAGAAGCATGAAGCAGTTGACATATATATCCATATCTACCTCTGCAAAGGCACTTTTTACCTTATAGAAACTTTCAGGGGTAACAATCAGTTTGATAAACTTCTTCTTTGTCAATGTATCTTCAAGATATTTGACCACATCATCAGTCGTTACCTTTTGCATTACGCCAAAAAGATTATCAGATTTGTGTACTGCGCATTTGCCCGTAATAGCCGGAAGATTAGGAACTACTATTATGGAATTGCGTTTTGCTGTTATCTCTGAATATGTAGCACCCAATCCCGTAAGCTTCTTACAGAGAATTGTATTCCGTTCTATTGTCGGGTACACATCGCTAAGATGTTGCCCCTTACTAATGGTTATTGCTTTCCGTTCCATATATAAAGTTGGATAGGAGATGGTAATTGGGGAGAATGGAGAAGGAGTGTCAATCCCTCCCCATTCTCCATTGACAGATGTTTTAGCCGATGAGTTTATGCTCTTGGAGGAAGTTCTCTATCTCCTCATCCCGCTCCGTGAAGAATTGAATAGAGCCGTGCTTGAATGTTGCGGTGGTTGTCAGTCTGCCCGGTCGGTCAAGGAACGCAGGGCGTGTTTGGAAGTTGCCCACTTTGGCATTGACAAACGCCATGAGCATAGCCTTGCGGAAGCTGTCATCGCTTGTTTCCGAAGTCTTGACGGGAGCCGAGGGGTCAATATCGCAGTCCTCGGTCGTGCCATTAGTGAGATAGCCGAGGAGCCAGTTGAGACTGTTTTGGTTGAGTTGGTAGGTGAACCGCTGTGTGGTGCGGCTTTCGATTCTGACGGTTTCACAACCGTACTTGTCGAGGGCGAAGAACATCGCCATGCGTTCTCCACGAGCCATCATAGCCCGTACCTCCTTGTGGGCTTCTACGTTGTTATAAACTTCGGTTGTTGCGGGTTTCACATTGATTGTGTAGTTCATTTTGCTTTGTGAATCAGGGGATAGGTCAGCCACAACGTGTGGTCTGCTTTCCTGATTTCGGTGGCAAAATTACAGCAACCCGCAGAGCTGTGTAAGCGTAGAATTTTCGCGTTTTTCTTACTCTAAAATAGTGGCGAGATTATGGGGAGGGGCATATCCTTGTAATCTCTCATAAGTTTGTCAAAGGTGGCGTTGTTGTCTTTTGTGCAGTAGTCCGTGGGGTCGTCGCCTTTCTTATGGTTGAGTTCACCCGTAAGCCACAAAACACATAGACCTAAATTCCTTTCGGCTTGTGTGAACGTACCTTTTTTCTGTTTTTTATGTTTTATAGGGAGGAACTGCAAAATGGTACGCACAAGAATATAATCTATCTCTCGCTTTGCCGGATATATGGTTTCAACCTGATTGTCTGATTCAAGGCGAGAATTTATAAAAGATGCTATGATAGATTTGATAAATTGTTGGTTAGCAAACTTGAAATGCTTGCTACCAACCTTTATATCAAGTTCCATGCTGTCATTGGGGCGTTCATCAATCCTTGCCACAAGTCTATTGATTCTATCCTCCATTCTCTCAATAGTACCACGATAGAGCCACTTGGATAGCTCATGCCATATAAAGACAATGAAATCGAAAGTGGCTTTAGATGATAGTCCTAAGTCTGAGATAGATTCTTGCAGTATTTCAAATTCGTTAAATTCATCTTCCGACAGACCGCTTTTCTCTATCCGTTGTTTTCGGTTGTCATAATAATTTGTAGCGTCTTGTGACGGTTGCCATTGTTCTCCGTCAAATTCAGGAAACTGCAATGTGTATGAACGGATATATTTTAACTGTTCTGCAATATCTTCATGCTCACTTTCAGGATATTTCTTTATCCACGCATTAAAATAATTGTTCTCCTCCCATTCTGCTGATTCTCTATAATCATCAGGAAGTGGGGGAAACGGTTTGCGTGTCTTTAGAAATTCTGAAAGTTCCATATCCAAAATGTTTTAGACTGCAAAATTACAAAGAATATCCCGCCAATCTTACTGACTGACGGGATATTTCTGCATTTAGAGGGATTTCAGGGCGTTATCAACTTGCTCGTTGTCGAAGCTGTCAAGGTAAATCTGCGTTACACGTTCAGAACTGTGTCCCATAATCTCACGGATTACTGCTGTGGAAACTCCGGCACGTTTCATCACCGTTGCCTGACTGTGGCGTGCCACATAGGTAGTCAAGGCGATAGGCAGATTCAAGGCTTTACCAATCTGTTTCAGTCGCTCGTTTACTTTTGAGATTACTTTGTGGATGCGGTTGGCTTGCTGAATATCCGTTTTGTGGAAGTCAGACAGAATCGGAAAGAGATATTGCGATTCATCGTTGCTGTACTTTTCGATGAGTGCTACCGCTTGCGGTTGAAGCGGAATCTTTATCAGCTTTTTGGTCTTTTGTCGCTTGTATATCAATCGACCGTCTGTAATGTTGGCTTTTGTCAGGTGTGCGATATCCACAAAGTTGATTCCTCCGCAGTAGTATGTGAAAGCGAAGATGTCAATAGGGAATCGCATATAGCGATTAGTGGATTTGTAAGACAGCACACGCTCAATGTCCTCTTTGGATAATGCTCGCTTGGCTGTTTCCTGATGAAGTTTCGACACTTTCAGTTTTTTGAATGGATAAAGTTCAGCAGAAACGGCATCTTCCTCTATTGCCACATTATATATTGAACGGAGTGTACGGAATCTTATGCCGATTGTGTTTTCTGCCAATCCCTTTCTTCTTAAAAAGGCTTCATAGCGTCTAAGCCAAACTATATCCATTTCTGAAAAAGGGATGTCAAGATGTCCGTTAAATTCTATCAATGAGTTGTATAACTGTTTGATGGATAGGGCATAGCTCTTGCGACCTGATGCGGTCAGACTGCTGATGTGTTCTCTGAATAAGTCGCCTACTGTCTTTCGGTTTACACGGTTTACACAAACTTTCTCAACAAGAGTAGTTGATGTAAACTCCTGATTGGTAGCTTTCAGTTCAACAATCTTAGCCGAATATTCCTTGAGCTTGTCGGCTATGAGCAGTTCGATGTACTCTCGATTGGGACATTCCGCTTTCGGCTGATTCTTTGAGAAGTCCCAATGCTCAGGATTCACGGATATGCCAAGACTGACATATTTACGCTTCCTGTCTTTTGTCACTCTCAGCATTAGAGGTGATTCGTTGTTACTCAGTACTTTCGACTTGTAACAAACTACGGTTACTGTGGTTGACACGGTTTACACGCTGGTTTACACAGTCTGCGTATCTCAGGGCGTTTTCAAGGTGAAAGAACATAAAAAAAGAGAGCTACATTTCTGTAACTCTCTGATTTTCAGTGGTGCCAACGGGAATCGAACCAGTGACACAAGGATTTTCAGTCCTTTGCTCTACCAACTGAGCTATGGCACCATCGTTTTTATGTTTGCTGATTGGGGCGTTCCCGTGTTCAGCGATGCAAAGGTAGGAATTATTTTTGAATTGGCAAGGGGTTTCAGCGAAAATTTTTCAAAAATGCCTTCAAAAATGCCGAAAACCTACTCTCAACTGGCAAGTGCAAAATTAGCGATTTGTCGGAAGAAGGCATTCTT
>ERZ1673750.161-NODE-161-length-65826-cov-8.700263_pt1 | contig 65826 bp, 44 predicted proteins | sample MGYA00580203_ERZ1673750 | MGnify/ENA primary metagenome ERZ1673750 (study PRJEB41218, sample SAMN15661763) | gut metagenome | host: Homo sapiens | place: Canada: London | collected 2015-08-20/2019-03-30 | study: EMG produced TPA metagenomics assembly of... | reverse complement strand
GTCACGTTATAAGCCCTAGTAATTACTACAATATGCGGCATTTAATCGTTACATATAGCCACATAATCAAGTAGAACCCATGCGCAACCGTCGATTAACGCACAAGACGCTACAGAATACCTATCTATAAAGAACCTACGCAATAGACACTATTTCGTTACGTTACAATCGTTACAATTTCCCCAACCCGTCACGTTATAAGCCCTAGTAATTACTACAATATGCGGCATTTAATCGTTACATAGGAATAAAGAAAAAATAAAATCACAGAATTTTGCACATTATTTGCACATTTAGCCTATTTCTACGGTGTAAAAATAGGCTAAAAATGTTGATATATCAGCTCTCGCCGTATAGTGTCCGGAGCGGGACTTGAACCCGCACGCCTGTACAAATAGGCACTAGCACCTCAAGCTAGCGCGTCTACCATTCCGCCACCCGGACGGGTGTTTTAGACAACAGATAGAACTATAACATCTTTTTTAACTCTTTGCTTCGGCGTGTTGAAAATTAATCTATTTTTGTCATAATTTTGTTAATTTCATCCTTATTTTGATGATTAATAGGCTTGTTTGGGTCAAAATCGACAATTATTACTGGAATATTTTGCACTTCGCCGCTTGAATCCACTATAGAATGTTGTGGATTTTGATTGTTATTACGTTTTGGATAGTCCAATCTTGTGAATGCTCCACGAGATTCATGTCTTGCAAGTGATGCTTGCAGAACCGATTTTGCAAGCGTAATCATGTTTTGTAATTCCCAAATAGTGATTAGCTCTTGATTAAAAACAAGATTTTGTGAATGTAAAACAAGAATTTTAGCTTGCGGAATAATAATCGTATCGATTTTTTGCAAAGCATCTTTAAGGGTATTTTCGCTACACCTAACCGCTGCAGCATTTTCCATAATATTTTCTAGTTTTTCTAGTAGATTATATGGGTTTGTTGTGTTGCTAGATGTGCTTGTATTTTGAATAAGACCGATTATCTCTTGTACACGATTTTCTGATAATTTGTCTAGATTTTCAAAAGTATTAGGAGTGCTATCGTACACATTTTTTGATGTATCTACTATATGCTCTTCGTGTTTTTCCTGACTTTTTTCCTGACTTTGTTCTTTTAATTCTTTTGCAATAGACTTACCAGATAGTTTTCCGAACAGGCATGCATCAAGAAGAGAGTTTCCGCCAAGGCGATTGGCTCCATGTACTCCCGAGCATGCGCATTCTCCTGCGGCATATAATCCTATTATTCTCTGTTTTTTATTATTAACCAGTTTATAAACTTGCCCGTTAAGCGATATGGGTATTCCCCCCATCGTGTAATGCGCTGTAGGTCTAATAGGTATAAGATCTTTTGAAGGATCTAAATGCGCATATTTTTCAATAGTTTCTACAACCTGTGGAAGAGCACTCAGCATATGTTGCTTTTCTATATGAGTCATATCTAGCCATACGCAATCTTTTCTATCAATGCTGCTAGTAGTATCTTCAACGCCTCTTAAAGCATCTATTTCTGATACAATCGACCTGCTTACTACATCTCTTGGAGCTAAATCCGCATGCGTGTCGTCGTAGTTTTTCATAAATGCTTCATTCTTGCAATTCCTAAGAACTCCGCCTTCTCCTCGAGCTGCTTCCGAAAGCAATATTCCAGTATGAGCTAGACCAGTCGGATGGAATTGTATGAACTCTATGTCTTCTAGTTGCAATCCTGCGTTTAGTGCTAAAGACATTCCGTCCCCAGTTAAATCCCAGGAATTAGATGTTGTTGAAAATAGTCTTCCAGCTCCACCAGTTGCTATAAGAACATTTCTTGCACATATTTTTTCTACTTTTCCACTTTTTTCGTTTAGCGCGATTATGCCCTCTACGCTATTAGATTTGTGGTTTATAGCAAGGTCTGTTACATAAATATCTTCTTCAATTTTAATATTTTCCTCTATGCATTTTTGCCATAGGCTGTATAGAATTTGGTGTCCAATTCTGTCTGCAGCGTACGCAGCTCGTCTAATTGGCTGCTGACCGAAGTCGGCAGTATGCCCACCAAAAAATCTTTGATTAATATGACCATCTTCTGTTCTAGAAAAGGCAACTCCAAAGTGTTCTAGTTCAATAACTGTATCTCTAGCTTCTTTTGCTAGCATTTTTGCTGCGTCTTGATCGCTTAACCAGTCTCCACCGTGTACGGTGTCGTAATAGTGCCATTGCCAGAAATCTTTTTCTATGTTTCCTAATGATGCTGCGATTCCACCTTCGGCAGAACCTGTATGAGACCTTAACGCTTGAAGCTTGCAAATCACTAATATTTTAGGCTGTTTTCCTTGAGCTCTTAGATCTTTATATTCTTCAGATTTCACTAATCCCAGTGCTGCAGAAAGTCCTGCTGCTCCTGCTCCGATAATCACAACATCGTATGATGATTGCTCTACTTGTATTTGCACAGTTTTTTCTTTAACTGTAGTAGTATTTTCTTTTTGCTGACTCAAGTTTGACTGCATAACATTTATTTTCTCATATTTTCTGCTTTTTATTTAAGATTTTTCCTATTTAAACTAAAAACACCATTTTGGTTTTTGACTATTCCATTTAATTCAAGAATTGCTATTTCTCCAGAAATCTTAGATATTGAAAAATCATTATTTGAGTTTGTATGAAGCATGATTGCGTGTATATTGTCAATGTTTGCGCATATTTTTTTGCTCTTACACTCTTGAATTGCTTTCAATACAATTTTTTGAAAATCATTACATGTATCTGGAATAATATTGTTATTGCTTAAAGAGTGTGGCAAATAATGGTGGGAATTAGGATAGATACTATCTATATCATTTTGTGAACATATCATCATAGCTTTTCCATCGTGAATAAGCATATTGCATCCAGCATTACTCGGTGATGTTACATCTCCTGGAACAGAATAAATCTCGCGATTTAAGCTATTCGCCCAGTTTGCTGTGTTTAAAGCTCCAGATCGTAATCGTGCTTGAGATACTATTACCTTGCTAGCAATAGCCGCAATAAGGCGATTTCTTAGTAAGAATCTACGTGCAACAGGAGTAGTGTCTGGACATAGTTCACTAATACATGCTCCGCCGCTAGAAAGAATCGCATCAAAAAGTTGAGCATTGCTTGAAGGTCCCATTTTGTTCAAACCTCCAGCAAAAACAACAATTGTTTTGCCAACAGGATTAACATTTGCTACATGAGAGTCTAAAGCATCCAAGGTTCCCCAATGAGCTGCAGCGTCAATACCATAAGCTCCGCCAGAAATAACTGTGTGCCCCTTTTTAGCGCACGATTTAGCGAATGTAAAGCTAAGCTCGTATCCGTAGTCATTGCAACCTCTAGAGCCAACAATCGCAAGTGGCTGATTACATTGAATAAGCGCGTTGGGATCTCCAATTCCCCACAAACACAATGGGGGAGCTACTTGGCATTGGGTTGCTAAATCTTGTAGCTGTTTTGGCCAATATTTACTGTTTGGTGAAATAATCCATTGCGTTCCGTTAGAACTAAACCATCTTTTAAGTTGATTTGAATCCCAAGAAGGCAATTGTTTTAGTCTTAAACACCATTTTTTAATGGATCTGTGTAATATATCAAAATTGTTAATAGCAATTTTATTGTCAGCATTATTGCTTCCCCATATTTTAAGACCTTTCAGAAAATATTCTTCTAAAACAGAAACTTTTGAGTGATTTTTTATAATGTTAAGAATTTTTCCATTATTTTCTAAATCATCTAAATTCGATTTAGTCTGGTTTTCTAAAGATCCGTCTATGTAAAAATCATCTTGACAGCAGCCATTTTGCAGATTTAATTCTAGCTGCTTGTTTTTTGTTTTACCAATAGATTCACTTATAGATTCGCAAATAAGGTGAAGTGCTTCCACAATACTGCCAGTGTTTACTGACCCTATTACAAGTGTGTACATTATTGCATCTGCGCCATCAATACAAAATGTGAGTATTGCGCGCGATAAAGTATCGTTATCTATTCTGTAAGTATTGTTGTTGCCATTTATGCTATTAATATTGTTCATATTCTGGTCCTTAAACTAATTGCCTGAGCCATGTCAGTTAAATCTGGAGAAGTGTGCCCATAAAGATCAGCTAAAGTCCATGCAAGCCTTAAAGCTCGATCTGCTCCGCGTAAACTCAACTTGTGGTTTTCAAGTGATTTATTAATCAACTCAATAGCGTATTTAGATGTGTATTTTCTAAGCCATGTTCCAGACGCTTGAGCGTTACAACTCCATCCGAGTTTTCTAAAACGATTTTGAGCAACCAGCCTTGCGTTTTTTACGTTTTCTCGCATCATTGCACTAGTTAGAATTTTTTCTGACATTTGACTAGATCCATGTTCTGATTGCGCTTTTGAAGTAATAATTTTTTCTACAGGTGGAACATCCATTTGAATATCAATCCTGTCTAGAATTGGTCCAGAAAGTCTAGAAAAATAACGTATTCGTTCCTTCTCTTTGCATGTGCATCGTTCGCCATTGCCATAGGCGTATCCGCATGGGCATGGATTTGCTGCGATAACAAGTTGGAATTTAGCAGGATATAATGTTGTTCCTTTAGATCTTGAAACAGCTATATGACCAGATTCCAATGGTTCTCTAAGAGTTTGCAAAACTCTTGGTGAGAATTCTGGAGCTTCATCCATAAACAAAACTCCACAATGTGCACGAGTTATTATTCCAGGCTTGGCTAGACCTGCGCCTCCTCCTATAAGAGATGCTGCAGAAGATGTATGATGAGGTGCCTCAAAAGGCGGAACATCTGTTATTCCATAGTATGGTAGTGTTCCGCAAAGTGACCTAATAGATGCCACTTCAAGCTGTTCTTGCTCGTTTAGTGGACACATGATGCTTGGCATTCTAGATGCCAGCATAGTTTTACCAGATCCTGGAGGTCCAATCATCATAACGTGGTGTCCGCCAGCTGCAGCTACTTGCAATGCCCACTTTGTGTGTTCTTGCCCTAATACTTCCGACATATCACCGATTTCTCCTAGCGGATTGGCGCTTTTTATTGGATCAACATTATCCGTATTATTCATGTTTGAAGTCGTATTATCGTTAAGTGCTGATTTGGAATAGAGTCTTGTATTATCGATTTCTTTAATATGAAGATGATCATAAGGGTTAATTGCTTTTAATGCTCGTTCTCTGTTCTTTTCGGCAATCGGTCTAGCCTTGTTTTCTAATTTCCCGTTTAGTTCGTCTACCAAATCTAAAATGTGTTTAATCCCAATTACTTCAATTCCATTTATCAGCTTGGCTTCTGAAAGATTTTCGTAGGGAATAATCATTTTTGTAATATTTTTTTGCTTGGCATATAAACAAATTGGTAGCATGCCTTGAATTGGTAGAACTGACCCATCTAAGTTAAGTTCTCCTAAAATAATCGTATTTTCTAGCTCGTTAAGTGGAATAATTCCTCTAGCACTAAGTATGCTTGCTGCAATTGCAAGATCGTAAGATGCTCCACTTTTTGGCATAGACGCAGGTGAAAGATTCACTGTTAACCTTGTTTCTGGCCATTCGCAGCGTAAAGACGTATATGCTGATTTAACTCGTTCTCTCGCCTCGCTTAAAGAGGTGTCAGGAAGACCAATAATAGAGAATCCTGGCAATCCACTAGATATGAATGCCTGTAATTGTATTGTAAAGGCTTTCAAACCCAGTAATCCTACAGATAATGCGTTTCCAATAACCATTAGAATGCTCCTAAAATGTGACGTAGTTGAATATTTTTATCTTTTGAAATTAGTATTGACACAACGTCGAATCGTATTTTTCTATGTTTAAAAAAGTTATGCTCGTCTAACCACTTAAATCCAGCTTTATGTGTTTTTAAGCATTTTTCGTTTGTTACCGCTTCTAGTGGAGTTCCAAATCTTACGCTTCGTCTCGTTTTTACTTCTATGAATACAATTCTTCCAAACGGATCCATCATCACAACATCAAGCTCTCCAAAACGACTATGCCAATTTCGGTCTAATAGAATCCAATTTTTAAGAATTAGTTTTAGAGATGCGTATTCTTCTCCAAGATTTCCTATTGTTTTATTAGGGATTGAAAAATCGCATAGTTCTACTTCAATTTCTGCTATGCGATTTAAAATTTCTTCTTTTAATCCCACGCCATCCGTGCAATATTCGTTTTGCTTATATGTCATATTGCTATTTCATCAACACTAAAAACGAATTACCAGATTTTTCAATCAATGTGGTTAAAGGATGTTTTTGGCGTGTTGCGTTGGTTTTAAAGGGGAATTAGCACATAAATACAATTCATATTTTTTTTTTATTATGCGTTAATTATGATTATTTTCAAATCTTTTTCATCTTTTATAAAGAATCGCCTACAGTATTAATGAAAACTATATAAATATATGCAATACTTGAATTATGCAAATTAGACCAGGTTCTATGTATCCGCTTGGTGCTACCTACGACGGTGCAGGCGTGAACTTCGCATTGTTCTCTGAGGTGGCAAAGCATGTTGAGCTATGCTTGTTCGATGAGCAAGATAATGAGACTCGCATCGATATGACTGAGCAGAATTCTTACGTTTGGCATACTTACATATCTGGAATACAGCCAGGGCAGAGATACGGTTATCGTGTGCATGGACCGTATGATCCAAATCATGGATTATGGTGTAATCCAAACAAACTTCTTTTGGACCCTTATGCAAAGGCAATAGAAGGCAATATTGACGGTGACGAAAGCCTATTTTCGTATTGGTTTGCTAATCCAGATGATTTAGCCGCAATGAACACTTTGGATTCTGCAGATCACACTATGAAAGCAGCTGTTATTAACCCATATTTTGATTGGGGTAACGACCAGCATCCAATGATTCCGTACCACGATAGCGTGATTTACGAGGCTCATGTTAGAGGAATGACGAATTTAAATCGTAATGTTCCTCCAGAAATTCGTGGAACATACGCAGGTTTAGCTCATCCAAGTGTAATATCTTACTTAAAAAAGCTTGGTATTACTGCTATTGAGCTTATGCCTATCCACCAGTTTGTAAATGATTCTTTCTTGCAAAATAAGGGATTAAGCAATTATTGGGGGTATAACACCATTGGATTCTTTGCTCCTCAGAATTCGTACTCGAGTTCTGGACAACGCGGCGAGCAAGTTAACGAATTCAAGGCAATGGTTAAGGCGTACCATGCTGCAGGAATGGAAGTTATTCTAGACGTTGTTTACAACCATACCGCTGAAGGAAACGATAGAGGTCCAACCTTAAGCTTCCGCGGAATCGACAATCGCGCATACTATCGTCTTGTAGATAACGATCAGAGACATTACTTCGATACTACTGGTACTGGAAATTCGCTTCTTATGCGTTCTCCTAAAGCATTGCGACTAATCACAGACAGCTTGCGCTATTGGGTAACTGAAATGCACGTAGACGGATTCCGATTTGACTTGGCAGCAACGCTTGCTCGTCAATTCCAAGAAGTAGATAAGCTTTCTGCATTCTTTGACATTATTGAGCAGGATCCTATTATTTCTAGCGTAAAACTTATTGCAGAGCCTTGGGATATTGGCGTAGGAGGATATCAAGTTGGAGGATTCCCTCCAAGCTGGTCCGAGTGGAATGGTCGCTACCGCGATTGCGTACGCGATTTTTGGCGCTCGCAGCCTTCAACTTTGCCTGAATTTGCAAGCCGACTTATGGGAAGCTCGGATTTGTATGAGCAAAATGGACGTAAGCCTGTAGCTTCTGTGAACTTTATTACCGCTCACGATGGTTTTACTATGAACGATTTGGTGAGCTATAACGAAAAGCATAATGAAGCGAATAAAGAAGGCAATAACGACGGTGCTAACGATAATCGTTCGTGGAATTGTGGAGTAGAAGGTCCTACTAATATTCACGATGTTAACGAACTTCGTCAACGTCAAATGCGAAACCTGTTCTCAACTTTGTTGATGAGCCAGGGCATTCCTATGATTTGCGCTGGTGACGAGATTATGCGTACTCAAAATGGAAACAACAACGCATATTGCCAAGATAATGCTATTTCTTGGATTAATTGGGATTTTAATTCCACACAAAAAGATATGTTTGATTTTGTTTCTAAGCTTATTCATTTAAGACTAGATCATCCTGTTCTTCACAGGCGTAGATTCTTTACTGGTCGAGAACCAGGGGATGATGTTTCAGAGATTCCACAAGTAGAATGGTTTGATCATACTGGTTCTGTTATGGATATGGAGGCATGGAGTAATACTCATGCTCTTTCGGTAATGATTTATTTGAATGGTTCAGATATTCCAGAAACCGATTGGTATGGAAGCAGAATGGTAGATAATGACTTCCTTCTTATTTTCAATGCGCATTATGAGCCTATAACATTTACTTTGCCAGATAAGAATTATGGTGAAAAGTGGACTCTTGTTGTGGACACTCATAATCCAAAAGGACCGCAATTGCATTATGAATCAGGATTCAATATTGTTGCTCAATCACGAAGTTTCCTTCTGCTTATGAGTGAAAATCAAGAAGAAAATAATCTAGCATAAAAATATTCATATATAAAACTAATTGAGGCTTAGATTCTAAAAACTAGATTCTAAGCCTCAACTTTTTTATTGATTAATCTATATCATATTGAATATTGTTTTTAGAATGTTCATTTATTTTAATTTGCAAACGGTCGCTTTGCATTGCAGCGACCTGTCTTGAAAATACTATTATCCATCCTAAAAAGAGTAAACAAGATAATGCTTCTACATTAGTTAATGTGTTATGACCCTGCACCCATTGATTTCCAACCCATGCGGTAAGGACTACTGCTAAATCTGAAGCTACGTAGAATGTTTTAGAAAGTCTAGGAGCAAGCCAAGGAAGGCAAATAAGCATAGTGCAAATAAGACCAGTAACACCTCTTGCACATAAATCATGTATAACTGGGTGAGGAGTGTATCTAAATGTTCCTATGCCAATAAACGCAATTCCCCCCAAAATTAATAATGTAGCCATAATGGTGGTTCTAGTTTTAAAGTGTTTTGTAATATTAGTGTCTTTATGTTGCAAAATTTCTTTCTGAGTGGCAACGAACTCTGTTATAGCAAAGTAGCTTGTAATAATAATGCATATTCCAGATAAAATCAGCGTAGCATTAAACATGCTTGCAGCAAATGTTGTTTTATCTCCTAGTTGAGAGAAGTTATTGTTGTACCAATACGGGTCGTCGGATGTCAATCCAGCTGTTGCTGCACCAGAAATCACAAATAGTGGTAGCAGTGATGCAACGGTTTTCGCCTCTAAGAGTTCCGCTTGAACCAGAGTTGCGTATCCAACAATTCCACTTAAAGCACAACAAAGTACAGGAAGATAACTGTTTACTGCGCTTCTTCCAATAATGCTATTGATTATAGAAAGCAGAGCGAAAGACATAAGCAGCATTGTTGCGCCATAAATCGTAGATAATGCGATTATTTCAAAAGCATGTTTTGCAATTTGTAGCCAATTCTTTTTAAGTATTTCTTTGTGTGTTCTTAAATATCCGACTACAAAAGTACACATGCTGCAAATAGCCACTATTCCAGATGCTACCGTAAATAATCGTTGCGTAACTTGCCAAATCGCTGGCATAGTTTTCATGTATACAGACATTACGACTATGCTGAATATTGCACAAGCTAAAAAAGCTATTAATCCAGCCGCTTCTGCACGCTGAAAACGCCCCATGCTAACCTCTAAAATCTATCGCCTATTTTCAATGCTATTTATATTCTATCGCGCGTGTTGCAAATTTGCGTTTGTCTGCGATGTGCGCTATTGTAGTTGATTGTGCTTGGAGCTGGTAGTCAGCTTGGAAGCCTCGGGGTGTAGCGCAGTTTGGTAGCGCGCCTGCTTTGGGAGCAGGATGTCGCAGGTTCGAATCCTGTCACCCCGACTTTTTTGTATTTGCTTGTATTTGCTTGTTTTTGTGTAATTTTTAATTAAACTGTGTACGTAGTTGTGTACTTATATAAATGTGTTTATACAAAATTGCGTATTTGCATTTTCAACACTTACTATACAAAAAAGTACTCTATGTGTATTCTTGAAAAGGTGAGTTTTTGATGCATTATTTGCGTTAGATTCTTACATTGTGATTATAAATATTTGACTCGGGAGCCGTTTTTGGCTGAGAGGAAGCGAAAGCTTCGACCGATTGAACGTGTGCTAAGTAATGTTAGCAACGGATGTCGCTCTTTCCCCGTGCCCAAATCTTTCAATATTGAAGAAAGGCACTTATTATGACTAATGTTTCAATTGAACATTCTAATCGCTGGCGTATTCTTGATATCGTCATAGCTGCTATTATCGCTGTTGCATCTGGCGTATTATTCTGGGCTTGGGATATTGTGTGCGCAGCTCCTACTAATCTTTTTGCAAGCCTATTGCCTGGTGCTGAAGGTTTATCTAATGGTTTTTGGCTTTTTGCTGGACCTTTAGCTGCAATAATCGTGCGTAAGCCTGGTGCTGCATTGTTTGCTGAAACTCTTGCTGCTTTTGTGGAACTTATGTTAGGAAATCAATGGGGTGTTGGCGGATCGTTAATCGTCGGCATTATTCAAGGTGTTGGCGCTGAACTTGCATTCATTTTCTTTATGTATAAAACATGGAATTTGCTTTCCACTGCAATATCTGGATCGTTAGCAGGCGTAGCTTGCTTTATTTATAATTGGGTTAGCGGCGGTCAAGGCTGGAGTACTCAGTATATTGTTGCAAATCTAATTACTTCTATTATTTCTGGTTTTATTGTTGCAGGCGTTGTAGTGTGGTTTGTTCAAAAGGCATTAGCTGCAACGGGCGTGCTTGATCGTTTTGAATCAGGACGTCCTCAAGCATTAGTGTGAGTTATATCTAAATACTCATTGCAGCTTGTAAACTATCGTGTTTTGTGTAAAAAGTACAAAACACGGTAGTTTACTCGTATGATGCTTATATTTTATATTTGTTTTACTTTATATTTTTTGAGATTGTGTTATGCAATTTTTATATTTTAGATTTTGCTATGCAATGAAAATTTTGCTATGCAATGAAAGTTTGTTTGTATGCAATTTGTGAATAAAACTGAATGGACTCCAGCTAGCGTAGTTGCTAAAAACTGGGGTTGGAGACACGCTACTCGCAAAGATTTTGTGTTGAGGAATGTAAATATTGATATTAATCCTGGTGAGCATGTGTTGCTTTTAGGTGCTTCTGGCGCTGGAAAAAGCACATTTATGGCTGGTTTAGCAGGTGTTTTAGGCGATGAAACAGAAGGCATGGAAGAAGGTAGCCTTCTAGTCGGTGGTGTTCATGCTAGGGATGCTCGCGGAAAAGTTGGACTTGTTATGCAAGATCCAGATTCTCAAATCATTCTTGAAAGAGTAGGTGACGATGTAGCTTTTGGAAGTGAGAATCTTGGAGTTAACAGCGAAGAGACTTGGAATCGCGTAAAGCTTTCGCTAAAAGCTGTTGGTTTAGACAATATTACTCAAGGAAGTCAGGGTCTTAGACGCTCAACACAATCTTTATCTGGAGGCCAAAGGCAACGTCTTGCTTTAGCAGGAGTGCTTGCAATGCATCCTGGATTGCTGCTTTTAGATGAGCCTACAGCTAATCTTGATCCTGAAGGTGTTCAGCAAGTGCATGATGCTGTAGCGAATATTCTTAAAAAAACAGGTTCTACAATGATTGTAGTTGAACATCATATTGATGTGTGGCTGGATTTGATTGATAGAGTTATTGTTATTGGAAAAGATGAAAATAATAATGATGCAAATGTAGGATGCGTTATTGCAGACGGTAAGCCTGAGGATGTTTTTGAAAAATATGGCGATATGCTTGCAAAAGGTGGTGCTTGGGTTCCAGGAAGAACAGTTAAATCTTTTGCTCCTAAACATTGCGATGATGAGATCAAAGACGAGATCAAAGATACGGAAGAATCTGTAGCGCTCTATACTAATGATTGCTCTTTTGGAAGAACTTTGCCACTAGCGGAACATGTTAATGTAGCTTTTCGTTTTGGTGAAGTAACGGCTTTAATGGGGCCTAATGGTGCTGGTAAAACTACGCTAGCGTTAACGCTTGCAGGCTTGTTAAAACCAATTGCTGGCAGTGTGTGCATGATGGAAAAGTATGTGCCAAAACGACGTAAAAATAATCTTTTTACTTGGAAAAGTCAAGAATTATTAGGGCGAGTTGGCATGGTGTTTCAGGAGCCAGAACATCAATTCATAACATCTTCTGTAAGAGATGAAGTTGCTGTAGGACCTAAAAAGCAAGGAAAAAGCGAAAAGGAATCTTACGATATTGCCGATAGCATGCTTGAACGTATGGATTTGAAGCGTTTTGCTCTTGCTAATCCTTACACATTATCTGGAGGAGAAAAACGTAGACTTTCTGTAGCTACGCTTTTAGCTGCTGCTCCGCGTGTTGTTATTATGGATGAGCCTACTTTTGGACAAGATTTTAAAACTTGGACAGCAATGGTAAAACTTATTGCGCAAATCCGCGATAGTGGCTCAGCGGTGATTATGGTTACTCACGATGATGAGCTTGTAAAGTCTTTAGATGCCAGAGTAATAAGAGTTGAGTACGAAAAAATCGTAGAGTCCGCTCATAACTATAGCGAAGGGAATGAGTAGAAGTGAATAAAACTAGTAGTGCAGAAGAATCGTCTAGTATTAAAGTTAAAGACTTTGAAAGTTTATTAAAAGTTTCGCATATTGATGTAACAGCGTCTTCTAAACGTTTAGAAAGTGAACGACTAGTTTCGCCTTCTTGGTTTATTCGTAAGCTTAATCCAATAAGTCGTTTTATTGGAGCGTTATTACTTTGCTTGCCTATGTTCGTTACATTAGATATTGTTTCTGCTTCTATTGCATTTGGTTTAGATATACTGTTATTTGCAATTGCTGGAGTAACTCCTTGGTATGTTTTACGCCATACTTGGCCAGTTTGGATTGCTGCTTCTGGTAGCTTTATATCTGTGCTTTTATATGGCCAAAGTTCTGGAGATGATATATTTAAGTTTGGCTGGATGCATATAAGCCAAGGATCATTGTATTTGGCAATTTGTACGTTTGTTCGTGTTGCATCTGTAGCAGTTCCAGGCGTTATATTAGCCATTGGATTAGATCCAACTGATTTAGCAGACGGCTTAGTGCAGATTTTGCATTTTTCTCCACGATTTGTGTACGGAGCATTAGCTGGATTGAGAATGTTTAGTCTATTGCAAAATGATTGGCGTGCTTTTGGTTTAGCTCGCAGGTCTCGTGGTATATCGGATGGTAAAGCGTTACAGCGCATGCTTTCGCAATCTTTTGGTTTGCTCGTGTTATCTATTCGCAGAGGTACGAAACTTGCTACAGCTATGGAAGCTAGGGCTTTTGGAAGTAGTATTAAACGTGTTCCAGCACGAAAATCGAAGTTAACAGCATACGATTGGATATTTTATGTAATTTGCATTGCTGTTCCTGCTATTGCTTTATATGCTTCAATACAAACAGGATATTGGCATAATGCGTTTATTCATATGTAAAGCATTGTGAAAATTACAATGCGTACATATTTATAGATAGTATTCATAATATGAGCGAAATAATGAATCCTTATAATCATGATGATGTTTGGCAAGCTCCATCGTGCAATATGCCTTTGAATGCAACAGTGAATATTCCTGGAAGCAAATCATTGTCTAATCGTTATTTGATTTTGGCAGCTCTCGGTAAAAAGCCAGTTGTTCTAAAAGGATTGTTGCGATCAAGAGATACAGAACTTATGATTAACGCGCTAAGCGTATTTGGAGTTAAATGCGATTCGCTAAGCTGCGATGGTACAACAATTTGCGTTATTCCGCCCAAAAATGGCGTTTTTAGTGTAGATGATTGTGCGGTTGTTAATTGCGGCTTAGCTGGAACGGTTATGCGTTTTGTAACGGCTTTAGCGCTGTTTGCAAATAATTGTGTGAAATTTGATGGAGATGAGCAAGCATATGCTCGTCCAATGAAGCCTGTTCTAGATGGATTGGAACAATTGGGCGCAAAAATCGTATATCACGGAAAAGTCGGATTCTTACCATTTAGCGTTATTCCGCCTAAAAATCTTGAATCATATGGTATAAATGACGCGCAAAATTCTTGCAATAATCGCGTTATTCGTATCGACTCTTCATCATCGTCTCAATTTATATCTGCACTTCTGCTAATTGCATCTCGTGTTCCAGGAGGGCTACAAATCGAGCATATTGGAAGCAAATTGCCTAGTATGCCGCATATTCAAATGACAATGGAAGATGTGCGCAAAGCTGGCGGAGTGGTAGATATGCCAGAAAGTGGAGTATGGCGTGTTAAAGAGCATGATTTGACTTTGCCGCATGAAGTTGTTGTAGAGCCAGATCTTTCTAACGCGGCGCCTTTTATTGGAGCAGCGTTGATTGCTGGCGGATGCGTTAAAATCCCTAATTGGCCTCTTAAAACGACTCAGCCTGGGGGGTTGTTGCCTGGGATTCTTGAGCAAATGGGCGCAAAAATTGTTTTTGAGCATTCTAGCGCAGATTCTTCAACATTGTGCGTAACTGGTAGCGGAAAAATTCACGCAATTAAGTCGCTTGATTTGGCTGCTGCTGGCGAGGTGGCGCCAAGTATTGCTGCGATTCTTGCGTTTGCAGACGATGTAAGCGAGTTGCACGGTATTGCTCATCTAAGAGGACACGAAACGAATCGCTTGAGTGCAATAGTTACGGAATTAAAACGCGTTGGAATAGGCGCTGATGAGCTAGAAGATGGAATTCGTATTATTCCTAGTAAAAATATGCATGGGGAAGTGATGGAGACTTATGCGGATCATCGCATGGCAACTTTTGCATCAATGTTAGGGCTTCGTATATCTAATATAAGCGTAAAAAATATTGCCACTACGCGCAAAACGCTTCCTGATTTTCCGAGTATGTGGAATAAGATGCTTAAAGAGTGTGCTTAAATAGCGAGCTTGAATAATATGCTTAAATAATATGCTTAAATAACAAATAATCCCGAGTTTTTTTAACCCGGGATTATTTATGTGTTACGTTTTTACGTTACGTTGTTTTACACTACGATTTAGCGTTCAAACTTGTTGCCGTAAGAATCGACTCCATCTTCTGCGATTTGTGCAGACTTTCGAGCGATTGCCAACTCTTCGTTAGTTGGGATTACAGCAATAATCACAGAGCTATCTGGAGTGGAAATAATGCGTGGCTCTTTAGAACGAACCAAGTTCTTCTCTTCATCGAGCTTAACGCCGAATGGAGCAAGCTTTTCGCACACAAGAGCGCGAACAATCTCGTCGTTTTCGCCAACGCCAGCGGTGAATGTGATTACGTCCACGCCGCCCATTTGAGCAGTGTAGTTGCCAATATAGCCAACAATGCGGTGAACGTACACGCCGAGAGCAAGCTTAGCGTCTTCGTCGCCTTCTGCGATTAGCTTGTGAATATCTCGCAAATCGCCGTGTCCAGTCATGCCCATCATGCCAGAACGCTTGTTGAAGAGCGTATCAAGCTCGTCTACGTTCATGTGAGCGTTGCGAATAAGGTGGAACACTACAGCTGGGTCAATATCTCCAGTGCGGCCGCCCATCATTAAACCTTCGAGAGGCGTTAAGCCCATAGAAGTTTCAACTGGCTTGCCAGAAATCTGAGCGGAAGCAGAAGCGCCATTGCCAATGTGCAAAACAATCTGCTTTAAGCCTTCTGCAGGCTTTCCAACAACGCTTGGAACTACAGAGCCAATGTATTCGTGGGAAGTGCCGTGAGCGCCATAGCGACGAATGTGGTACTGGTTTGCAATATCTTTGTTTAATGCGTAAGTTGCAGCAACTTGTGGCAAATCGTGGAAGAACGAAGAATCGAACACCATAATTTGTGGAACATCTGGCAAAAGTTCAGTCATGACTTCAGCGCCAACAGCCTCAGGACCGTTGTGAAGTGGAGCCAAAACAGCCAAATCCTTCACCTTATTAATGGTCTTTTTGTTTACTAATGCAGGCTTAGGGAATGTTAAGCCACCCTGAACAACGCGGTGTCCAACAGCTACGATTCCAGACTTGGAAAGATTTGGACCATATTCCTCGAAGAAGCCGAGTACGCGCTTTAAGCCTTGCTCGTGATCATGCACTGGCTCGTCAAACTCATGCTTTTCGCCATTGAATACGTGCTTGTAGTGTCCGTCAACTGGCTCGCCAATTTTTTCTACAATACCAGATGCAATACCTTCGCCGCTTTCCAAATCGACGAGCTGGTATTTAATCGAACTAGAACCAGAATTGATAACAAGAACGGTTTTTGCCATGAGGGAATCCTCCATAAAGTGTTGATAAGGCTAGTAAATTGCCACGTTTAAGTGTACAGGTAAGTTCCTACAATGAGTAGGTTTTATTAGTCAGAATCTCTGCAGGAACTTACCTATTTATTAAATTTGTTATTTATTGTTAGAATTGTGCTTCCAATGCTGTAAGAGCAACAGTGTTAATAATATCTTGAACCAACGCTCCTCTAGACAAGTCGTTAACAGGCTTGTTTAATCCTTGTAGGATTGGTCCAACAGCTAAAGCGCCGCTAGAACGCTGAACAGCTTTATATCCAATGTTTCCAGCGCATAAATCTGGGAACACAAACACATTTACGTGACCTGCTACATCATTTCCTTTAGCTTTGGACGCAGCAACAGTTTCAGACCATGCAGCGTCAAATTGAATAGATCCAACAACTTTCAAATCTGGGTCTTTTTCTTTTACAAGCCTTGTAGCTTCCTCAACTAAATCAACGTCTGGGCCTTTTCCAGATCCAAGAGTGGAGTAAGATAGCATTCCAACTTTAGGATCTAATCCGAAAGCTTTAGCGGTTTGTGCAGATTGAAGAGCAATGTTAGCCAATTGTTCAGCGTCTGGGTTCAGATTAATAGCACAATCAGCAAATACTGCTACATGATCCTTAAAGCACATAATGAATGCGCCAGAAACAAGCTTAGATCCAGGCTTAGTTTTAATAACTTGAAGAGCAGGGCGCACAGTATTTGCTGTTGAGTTAACAGAGCCAGAAACAAGTCCGTCTGCTAATCCAAGTACTACTAGCATTGTGCCAAAGTAGCTTGCGTCTTTAAGCTGTTCTCTAGCTTGCTCTTCGGTCATGCCTTTCTTTGCGCGCAATTCGCAAAGCTTGCTAATCATTTTGCTAAGAACCTCTTCGTCGCTCATAGATTGGAAGCTTGCTTTGCTAAGAGACTTTAATCCAAGCTCTTGTCCTCTTGCAAGAATAGATTCGCGTTCTCCAACAATAATAATGTTTACAATGTCTCGTTCTAGCAAATAGTCAGCTGCTTTTAGAATGCGGTCTTCTTCTCCTTCTGGAAGCACAATTGTTTTCTTATTTGCTTTAGCTTTTCCAAGCAAGCTGTATTGGAAGGCGTACGGGGTAGTAGGTGCATTAAATGGCTGTTTCAAAGCGCTAATAATCTCTTCATCTGCTACATAATCGTTGAATTTATCTGATTCTGATTCTGATTCGCTTATAGAAGGCAAAGTCCAAAGTGGAGTGCCATTATTGTTTTGAGCGTAGTTTTCTTTTACTTCTTTTGCTAAGTCTTCTTTGCAATCAGTTACAAATACGCCTAATACTTTTGTGTATTCTTTGCTAACGCTTGCACATTGTGCTTCGATTGTTTGCAAGATTTGCTTGCTATCTCTGCCTTCTGCGCAAATGCTTAGGAACACTGGAGAAGCTAAGTCGGCTGCCACACTTGCATCAAATCGGAATAAATCTGGATCAAATACAGAAGTAGAATCGCTTGCTACAATAACGCATCCTTGAGCGTTCGTCACGCTAATCAGCTCGTTGAAGTGAGCTACAATGTCTCCTCTTAGTGTATCTTTGTTTTTACGAACTGCGCATGGGCATGCTGCGATCACTTGTTCTAGAGTCGGTTTTGTATTGCTTGATGCTATTAATTCGCTTGTAAACGCGTCATCATGCTTTGCGGATGGTCTAAAAACAGTTGTTGGATAATGACTTGAAAGAGCTTTTGTAACTCCTAGTGCTACGACATTGCGACTTTGTGCGCAATCTGCGCTGATAATAGTTACGTTAACTAACGACACGACTTTTCTCCTTTGATGCGTCTGTGTTTATTCTATTTTGCATTGCATTTTCGTTTTACTATTCTTCGTATTTCAACGTTGAAAAATTTACATATCAAACGAAGAATCCTCTAGTTATTCTAGAGCTATTTGCGGAACAACAAGCTGATTTTTTAATTTTTTGCATATTTTTTATTAATTTTTTAGGGAGCCAACCTTTCGATTGACTCCCTAAAAATCAACTAAGCAATTTTAGCATTGATAGCTTAAAACTACTCGTTATCGCCAGCGGTTGCAGCGGTAGCGGTGACAGCGCCTGGCTTGTCGGTCTTAACGCCTGGCCATACCCAATCGGTGTAGTCTGGGTGATCAAGACCCTTGTCGACTGCATACTGGAAGGCTTCGAGGCGGAAGTCCTCGAGCTTCTTGATTTCGTCGGCATACTTAGCAGCGTCAACCATGCGCAATGCTTCAGCAGTAAGCTCGTAACGATCCATGTCGTTCACGCGAACCATATCGTATGGCGTGGTGGTGGAGCCCTGCTCCTTGTAGCCATGAACGTTGAAGTTGTCGTGGTTTGGACGATCGTAAATCAAGCCGCGAACGTCATGTGCGTAGGAGTGATAAGCGAAGAGGACTGGCTTGTCAGCAGTGAAGAGATCAGTGAACTCTTCGTCAGTCAAAGCTTCGTTGTTTTCCTTAGCGGACTGCAACTTGAGCAAGTCAACAACGTTAACAACCTTGAACTTAACGCCAAGCTTGTTCAACTTGTCGGCAGCTGCCATCAATTCCTGCTGTGGAACATCACCAACACCAGCGAGAACAACCTGAACTTCGTCATTGTTCTTAGCGTTGGAAGCCCACTTCCACTCAGCAGCACCCTTCTCGAGCTCTTCGCGAGCTTCGTCGAGAGTCAACCAAGTAGCAGCTGGCTGCTTACCAGCGAAGATGGCGTTAATCATGTTGGTGGACTTGTAAGCCTTTTCAGCAACAGCAAGCAACATGTTGGAATCTACTGGGAAGTAGATTCCAATCACGTGATCGTTGTTGAAGGTCTTGTTCAAGAGCACGGAAGTTACGCCTGGATCCTGATGCGAGAAGCCGTTGTGATCCTGACGCCACACGTGAGAGGATACCAACAAGTTCACAGAGGAGATTGGCTTACGCCATGGAATCTCACGAACGGTAGCTTCAAGCCACTTTGCGTGCTGGTTCAACATGGAATCGATGACGTGTACGAAGGACTCATAAGAGCTCCAGATGCCGTGACGACCAGTGAGCAAGTAGCCCTCGAGGAAGCCTTCCATCTGATGCTCGGAAAGCTGTTCGGTGACCTGGCCGGTAACAGCCATGTGCTCATCGACTAAGCCAGAAAGGTAGCCAGCATCCCACTGCTTGTTGGTTACCTCGTAAGCAGCCTGCAAACGGTTGGAAGCGGTCTCATCTGGGCCAAAGATACGGAAGGAATCTGGGTTGTTCTTGATGATGTCGCGAGTGTAAACGCCAAGACGACGGGTAGCTTCGAGCTGACCCCAGCCGTGACCGAATTCCTTAACTTCCTTGACTTCGTAATCCTCAAGCTTTGGAAGCTTCAAATCTTCACGAATACGACCACCGTTGGCGTTTGGATTTTCACCAATACGGAGTTCGCCCTTTGGCATGAAGGAAAGAACGTCTTCCTTAACAGCACCCTTTTCGTCGAAGAGCTCTTCAGGCTTGTAGGACTTCATCCAGTTCTTCAAAACCTCGAAGTGAGCTTCGGTATCGCGAGCAGATGCCAGTGGCACCTGGTGTGCACGCCAAGAGCCTTCGGTCTTCTTGCCGTCGATGAACTTCGGGCAGGTCCAACCCTTTGGAGTGCGGAAGATGATCATTGGGTAGTAAGGACGAGTTACATCGTTAGTCTGAGCTTCAGCCTTAATATCGCAAATCTCATCGAAGATGGTTTCGAACATGTCAGCGAAGCGACGGTGGATGGAAAGATGATCCTCATCGTCGAAGCCAGCAACGAACTCGTATGGTTCGTAACCCATGCCGTGGAAGAACTCATGAAGCTCTTCGTCAGAAATACGGGAAAGAATAGTTGGGTTAGCAATCTTATAACCGTTCAAGTGCAAGATTGGAAGCACGATACCGTCGGTACGTGGGTTCACAAGCTTGTTGGACTGCCAACCAGTGGCCAAAGGACCAGTTTCAGCTTCGCCATCGCCGACGATTGCTGGAACGAACAAGCTTGGGTTGTTCATAACAGCGCCGTAAGCGTGAGAAAGTGCATAACCAAGCTCACCACCTTCGTGGATGGAACCTGGTGTTTCAGGAGCGAAGTGAGAAGGAATACCGCCTGGGTAAGAGAACTGACGGAAGAACTTCTGTAAGCCAGCTTCGTCCTTAGTGATCTTTGGATAATATTCAGTGTATGTGCCGTCGAGGTAGGACTGAGCAGTACCAGCTGGGCCGCCGTGGCCTGGACCCATGATGATTACAGTATTCTGCTGGTGATCAGCGATAAAGCGGTTGATGTGTCCAATAAGGAAGTTAAGGCCTGGAGTAGTGCCCCAGTGACCTACCAGACGATGCTTAACATCTTCGCGAGTAAATGGCTCCTTCATTAGAGGGTTGCTGCGAAGATAAATCTGACCGATTGCGAGATAGTTTGCTACGCGCCAATACTTGTCTACGCCTTCGATGGCCGCCTCAGAAACTGGAGCATTTAGCTTCTTCCAAGGGGTGCCAATAACAGGACTCGTCATGTGTACTCCTGTACTCAAGCACTTTTCAGTGCAATTTTAATCATTACCATTTGGTTATAGAGGCTGAAAAACGAATGTATTAGCCTCTTTTTCCATCATTCTCAGTATAGTAACAGCTTTTGACTTTTGTGCGTTTGATTACTCACTACGTGCGATTTTGTTGAAAAAATGTGTTAAAGTGTTCGCAAAAATTTTCTTAAAATTATCATTTATGTTATGTTTTATGTTCACTTTATTGCTATATAAAGCTTGATTGGTTTTAAAACTAGATAAGTCACGGCGTTTCGAAGCGCTGCAACGTCGCAAAGCGCCATTAGTATAAAATGAATCAGCCTTAAATATCACCTTTAAAACATTTGCAAAAAATAAAGTGATAAATAAGGAATATATAAGAAGCGTGTAAATAAGGAGAATCATGGCAAAAGGTCCGGTACTTGTAGTTGACTTCGGTGCCCAATATGCCCAGCTAATCGCTAGAAGAGTGAGGGAAGCAAACGTTTATTCGGAGCTTGTTCCGCACTCTATGCCAGTAGAAGAAATGCTGGCAAAAGATCCAAAAGCCATAATTCTCTCTGGCGGGCCTGCTTCCGTTTATGAGCCAGGAGCGCCAAAAATTGACACAAAGATTTTTGAAGCAGGAGTTCCAGTGCTCGGAATTTGCTACGGATTCCAAGTTATGGCTCACGAGCTTGGTGGCGTTGTAGACAAAGCTGCATTGGGTGAGTACGGAAAAACGCATGCAACTATTGATGAAGCAGAAGGATTGCTTGCTAATTCTCCATTAGATCAAAATACTTGGATGAGTCACGGAGTGGCAGTTAAGAGCGCGCCAGAAGGATTCGAGGTGCTTGCTCACACTCAAGGCGCTCCAGTTGCAGCTATGCAAGACAAAAGTCGCAAGCTTTACGGAGTGCAATGGCATCCAGAAGTCAAGCATACGCCTTTAGGTCAAAAGCTGATTTCCACATTTTTGCACGAGTGTGCAGGATTGGAAAATGATTGGAATCCTTCGAATATTATAGAAGATCAGGTTGCAAAGATTCGCGCTGAAGTTGGAGATGCACAAGTTATTTGCGGACTTTCTGGAGGAGTCGATTCCGCAGTTGCAGCAGCACTGGTACATAAAGCAATCGGAGATCAGCTCACTTGCGTTTTTGTAGACCATGGCCTTCTCCGTAAAGGCGAAGTTGAGCAAGTGAAGCACGATTTTGTTGAGGCCACTGGAATCAAGCTTATTGCAGTGGATGCAGAAGATGACTTTTTAGATGCGCTTAAAGGCGTGAGCGAGCCAGAGCGCAAGCGCAAGATTATTGGCGAAAAGTTTATTCGCACATTTGAAAAAGCACAACGTCAAGTTATTGAAGAAGCTGGAAAATCTGGAGCAGAAGTTAAGTTCCTTGTACAAGGCACACTTTACCCAGATGTTGTGGAATCTGGTGGCGGAGACGGTGCTGCAAACATTAAGTCGCATCACAATGTTGGCGGCTTGCCAAAGGACTTAAAGTTTAAGCTTATTGAGCCTTTACGCACTTTGTTTAAGGATGAAGTTCGCGCAATTGGTACGGAGCTTGGGCTTCCAGACGCTATTGTGTGGCGCCAGCCGTTCCCAGGCCCAGGATTGGGAATTCGCATTGTTGGCGAGATTACTCGCGAGCGTTTAGCTGTTCTTAGAGAAGCAGATGCGATTGCGCGCGAAGAGCTTTCGGCAGCTGGATTAGATCGCGATATTTGGCAATGCCCAGTTGTTCTTTTGGCAGATGTTCACTCTGTTGGAGTTCAAGGAGACGAGCGCACATATGGATCTCCAATTGTGCTTCGACCAGTAAGTTCTGAGGATGCTATGACTGCTGATTGGTCGCGAGTTCCTTACGATGTATTAGCAAAGATTTCTACTCGAATCACAAACGAATGTCGCCAGATTAATCGCGTTGTGCTTGATGTTACATCTAAGCCGCCTGCCACAATCGAGTGGGAATAGATGGTTCTAATATAGTGAGGTAGAATCTAGCTCTAAAAAGAATAAAGTAAGAACAAAGCAAAGCCGCAATTCTTGCAGGAAGGAACAATGATGATCCACGGCATAGAAGTATTTACGAGCTTCAATAAAAAGGCGCTTGTAAAGTTAAAGTTTGTGTTGGCAAGAGTTGCGGCTATAACATCTTGCGTCGCTATGATTTTGGCGGGAGCAGTAGTCGCAAGCAGCCCAGCGATTGCAGATGAGGGCGTAAAATCATCTCAAAAAACTACACAAAAAGGTGTAATCGTAACAGCGTTCCAACAAAATTGGAGAAGTATAGCTAAGGAATGCAAAAAAACGTACGGCCCAGAAGGCGTAAAATATGTACAAGTATCACCTCCGCAAGATCATATTAAAGGTGACCAATGGTGGACAAGCTATCAACCTGTAAGCTATAAGCTAAATTCAAAACTTGGCACAGAAGACGAGTTTAAAAAGATGATTACAACGTGCAAAGCTTCGGGTGTTGGAATTATTGCAGATGCGGTAATAAACCACACAACTGGTTTTGCAAACAAAGACACTGTTGGCGTTGGTGGAAGCAAGTATGATGCTGCAAATCAATCGTTCCCAGATGCTGGATATACAAAAGACGATTTTCATAAGTCAACAGAAAATATCAACACGTATCGAAAAGCAGAAATCGTTTGGACGCATCGACTTGTTGGACTATTGGATTTGGACACTTCTAATCCTCATGTGCAAAAAACTTTGGGAGAGTACTTTGCGCATATGCTAAAGCTTGGAGTTGATGGGTTTAGAGTTGATGCTGCAAAACACATGTCTCCGCAAGATGTAAAGGGCATAAAAGATGCAGCTGCAGAGGCTGCTGGAACAACGCCAGATAAGATTTGGTGGATGCAAGAAACAATAGGGTTTTCTGAGCAAGACCCTAGAATTCAGCCAGACCAATATTTGCAAACTGGTGAAGTGAATGAATTTGAGTACTCTTATAGGCTTAGAAACTATTTTTATGGGTCTATTGAGAATCTTAAACATATCACAGATAAGTTAATTCCAAGCAAAAAAGCTGCGATTTTCGTTACAAATTGGGATACTGAGCGAGATAATGCAAGCAGAGTTTTGACGTATAAAGATGGTAAAAAATACGAGCTTGCAAACGCGTTTATGTTGGCGTATCCATATGGAACTCCAAATGTGTTTTCTGGTTATGAGTTTACAAAACGAGATGAGGGAGCACCTGGAGCTACGCAAACTTCAATTCCTGATGTGAGTTGTGCAAAGGATTCTAAGTGGCAATGCACGCAAAGGCTAACTTCGATTCGCGGAATGATTGGGTTCTACAACGCCGTTAGGGGCACTAAGGTTACTAATTGGCAAGATGATGACGATAATAACGTTGCATTTAGCCGAGGAAACAAGGGTTTTCTTGCGATTAATAATACGGAAGAGCCGCAAAAAGTGAGTTATAAGACTGACTTGCCAGATGGTGAATATTGCAATGTTTATGAGTCTAAAGATTGTACTAAAACTGTGAGCGTTAGTGGCGGAAAAGTAAAGACCACTGTTGATGCGGAATCTGCTGTTGCTCTTCATGTTAATGCTGTAAAAAGTCTTGGAAATGCTAGAGCTAGAAACGTTACAATATTTATTTGCGTGTTTGTTGCGTCAATTTGTACGTTTGTTGTTAATAGAAGATTTGTTGAAAAATCGAAGAAGCTTGCCAAAGGCAATAGTGATGGTGTTAAAACAGGTGAGACTAAAGGTAAGTGATTCTGGAATAAATCTTTAGGTGAGCTTTAGTTGAGCTTTAAGTGATTCTGAAATAAATCAATAGCCTAAAACAGGTTGACTCTGTTAAAACGTTTATTTATAATGATTATTCTGGCTTTATGCCAGTATCTAATTGATAGTTTGATAAATCAAAAGGGGTCGATCGGTTTCGACGGTGATCTGTTCGCCGCGGGGAAGCGTGCCGAGAATGCGAAAGTCCACTCGTAAACGTCCTTTCGCAAAAGAATAAGTGCTAAATCTAATCGCACTGAGTTCGCTCTTGCTGCCTGAGCTTCGCGCCAGGATTAACCAGTGAGCAGCTGCTCCGTTTACCCACTCACGTCTTCGGAGTGGTGCTAAACGTCATTAGAAGACTTGCTTGAATTGCCGAGCTGCAGGGTAGTTCAGGGACTTTTACTGTAGATATGCTCGCCATGAATTGTCTGCGATAACATGGGGGCAGAAAAACTGCCGAATGGCCAGCAGGCTACGCACGTAGAAGACCGAGGGTACGGTTTCCGGACCGGGGTTCAATTCCCCGCGACTCCACAAACGCAATAACGCCACTGCTCACACAGTGGCGTTTTTTGTAGCAAATCCCAATGTTTACAACGCCTTTAGCATAGAACAGTGGGCGTTGTTTACCGCTTGCACACAAGTATGTACGATATGTGATATAGCACATACAACAGACGGAAATAATCAGAGCAAAAGCTCTAGGTATAAGATCTAGAGCTTTTTGATTTTCCTATGCATACTTATTTGCGCCGTATGTTTTGACCTATACCACTTATTTATTTTTATTTTTATCATTAATATCATTGTTTATGTAGTCAACAAAATGTCGTGCTGTAATACGAACAATGTTTTCATCAAAATAAATTTTATTATTTTTAAGCCCATTCAATATGCTTAATTTTTCTCTTAAAATTTTTTCAGCCCGTCTTATTCTTCTAACTTTTTCATCTTGATTATATTGATTAAATTTTTCAATTTGTTCAGAAATTATATCTTGTATGTCTTTTTGTAGTTCTTCATCATCTTTTCTAAATTCTTTGCTTCGTGTTGTTCGTGAATTCGTATTAATTACTGGATGTTTTACGTAATAATCATGAATAATTTTCTTAGATATTTCTACTTCATTAGCCTTATTTGGTAATATCCCTCTGCGTGCATCAATCCATGGCATCTCACTGCGGGCGCGATTTTCTAGTTCTTCAATACTAAAATCAATTAAAGCGTCGCAAACGTTATAGATAGTGAGTAAATTAGAATAAGTAAGATGATTTTTAAGTTCATAAGGTCCTAGAACAATATCTTTACATTCTATAAAAACATCATTAATTCTGTGCATCTTAAATAAATCTAGGCATACTGGACCGTTGCGCCAAGCCTGAAAATTGTTATAGAACAAAGGAGAATTAGTGGATGCTAGGTTATAAGCTTGGCAATAGTAAGAAAGTAATTGTAAGCGATTAATATTCATTTTCCCATAACGTTTTAAAATCGCATATGCTACATGAGAAATAGTAATCATATCTATTCTCCATCGGTGCAGAAAAGACAACAAAATGATTAACGTAAAACCAAATAGAATCCTTTTATAAATCACGTTGAACGAATAATTTTAGTTGTAAAATGCACGAACACGTGTAAACAATAAAAATCATTCGGTTTTAAGTTAGCGAAAACGGTACCATATAAAATAAAACACATCAACAATAGCGCGTGTCGTCCTCAATGGGGATTGTAATACAGTGTGGTAATCAACTACTGCTTTGGTGTCGAAGCAAAATCTCCTACTACTTTTATTGACTTTTATGTATGTTTGATTGTGTAAATTTGTAGAAAAGATTCTTCTTTAAGGTTGATTTTAGTTCGTTTAATATGATTATTAGGAGCGCATTGTGTGCAAACCGCCGAAAGTGATTTCGATTGTAGGTCCAACAGCATCTGGCAAAACGAGTCTTGGTATTGCAATTGCAAAGAAATTTGCTGAACGTGGTGTAAAAGCGGAGATTATAAACGCAGACGCATATCAAATGTACCGTTATATGGATATTGGTACAGCAAAAGCCACTAAAGAAGAGCAAAGCGAGATTAAGCATCATTTAATAGATATTATTGATCCAGAAGAATCCATGAGCGTTGCAAAATTTCAAACGCTTGCTAGGCAATGCATACGCGATTTGCAAGAAAAAGGTATTCGCCCAATTCTTGTTGGAGGCTCTGGTCTATATGCTCGTGCGGCTGTAGATGATATAACTTTTCCAGGTACAGATCCTAATATTCGCAAAGCTTTGGAAGATCGTGAAAAGTCGCAAGGAGCAATGGCTCTTTTTGAAGAGTTACAAAAACTGGACCCAGTGGCGGCTAAAAATATGGATCCAAGAAATTCGCGCAGAACAATTCGCGCTCTAGAAGTTATTGAATTAACAGGAAAGCCGTATTCTGCTACTCTGCCAAAATACAAGTATTTGATTGATTGTGTGCAAATAGGATTGGACTTAAACAGAGAAGATTTGGATGCGCGAGTGGAGCTTCGCACAAAAATGATGCGCGAGCAGGGTTTTGTAAACGAAGTTAAAGAGATTCGCTCAAAGCTTGGTGTTACTGCGAGTAGAGCTTTGGGATACAAGCAAATAATGGACTATTTAGACGGCTTATGCAGCGAAGATGATGCTTTTTCTGATATTGTTCAGAAAACTAAACGTCTTGCTAGAAAACAAATGGGTTGGTTTGGAAGAGATTCGCGTATTCATTGGGTTAATGCTTTGCAGCCAGATGTGGTTGATGTCTCAATGAAGATAATTAATGCTGCTGATAATGGCGATTTTAAAGATGATTTGATTGCCGAATCAACTTCCCATCATCTCGGCGCGTTAATTGACGAATAGTAATAATAGAATAAGTTTTTAGATAATTAATCTTTAGATGTTTATGCGTGAACCCTAGCTTAGGCTGGGGTTCATTGCGTATAAGGCATATTGGGAATGATATTGAGAAACGATATCGAGATACTTATTTGTATGAACATAGGAGATTTGTGTGAATAATCATCATTTGTCAAACTCTTCCAGTGAAATCTTAGAGAAGAATGATTTAAGTACTTCTGGAACTAATGCCGCTTCTTTGCAAGATGCTATTAAAGCAAGTCATGCGCATCAGCATAAGCTAACTATCACTTTGGCTTTAACGTCTATTGTATTCTTGGCAGAAGTGATTGGATCTGTTTTAACAAATTCACTTTCTTTGTTAATTGACGCAGGACATATGTTAACAGATATTTCTGTTTTAGCTGCATCTACGGTTACTGCGATTTTGATGCGCAAAAGACCTAATGCAAAGCGCACTTGGGGTTGGGCTAGGCTAGAGGTAATTACTGCTGCTGCTGGTGCTATTGTTCTACTTTTTGTTGGCATTTATGCGATTGTGGAATCTTGTATGCGTCTTTTTGGTGTAAATCATAATGGAATACATGATGTAAATCAGCTTCTTTTCTTTGGTATTCTTGGTTTGCTTGCAAATCTCGCTTCTCTTGTAATTTTGGTTTCACAATCTAAAGACAATATGAATATGCGAGCAGCCTTTTTAGAAGTAATGAACGATGCTTTGGGATCTGTTGCTGTTGTAGTGTCTGCTGTAGTAATGATGAGTACTAGTTGGAATGGATTTGATGCTTTAGCTGGCGGGATTATTGCAATTTTGATGATTCCTAGAGCGTTACATTTGCTTAAAAATGCTGTAAAAGTTTTGCTTGAGCAAACGCCGGAAGGATTGGATATAGAAAAAGTTCGCGATCATCTTGAACACGTTCCTCATGTTCTTGCTGTTCACGATTTGCATGCAAGTACTGTTTCTACAGGAATGCCTATTTTTATGGCACATGTTGTTGTAGAGCGCGATTTAACAATGGATCAGTGTGCTGATATTTTAAGCCAGCTTCAAGATTGTTTGCGTGAGCATTTTCCAGTTTCTGTTTCGCACACCACATTCCAACTAGAACCTGAAGGATATACCACTCAAAGTTCGTCGGAACATCATGAGTAGTTTCGTTGAGTAGTTTCGTTGAGTAGTTTTGTATTGCAACATTTACGCGTGTTGTAACTATATGTAAAGTAGAGTGATATTATGCCGTTAAAAGAGTTAATAGACAACGCGCATAGCGATCGCGTTAAGCGTATTTGCGCAATAAGTCGTGCAAAATCGCGAGTGGATGGGCGCTTTTTAGTAGAAGGTCCGCAAAGCGTTAGGGAAGCAGTAAGGTACGCGCATAAGTCGATTCTAGACATTTACGTTTTGCAAGATGCTGTTAATAGTGACTACATTGATGTCAATTCTTTTAAAAATCTTAAAAATGGCATTTTGCAAAATGGATCTTTAGAAACGATAAGCAAAATTGTTGACGAATCCTTAAAAAATCAGTGCTATGTGCACCCTGCAACAGCAGAAGTTATGCATAAGATCAGTACGGATTGTCAAGGGATTGTTGCCGTTTGTGATTCTACTATTTTAGATAAAGAATTTATAAAAGAATTTAATAGTATTGGGGTAGAAAGCAAATATAAGTCTGGTTTTGCTTATGATCCTATATTGATTGCAGCCTGCTGGCAGGTAAGAGACCCTGGCAACGCTGGTGCGATTATTCGCGTTGCAGATGTAGCTGGTTGTAGTGCCGTTGTTTTTGTTGACGATTGCGTGAATCGTTTTAATTCAAAGCTTGTTCGTTCTACTGCAGGCTCATTATTCCATTTGCCAGTAGTGACAATGAGTGAGGATGATTGGTTTGATTGGACAAAGTCATTAAAAATAAGGGTTATTGCAGCTGATATTTATGGAACGGAAAATAAAAAACCAAAGTCTTTTGCAAATCTTCTAAAACCACTAAGTGATGATTTAAATAAAGGATATAACGAAGGATCTAATGCAATATTATTTGGAAACGAAGCCAGAGGATTGCCAGAAGAAATATTAAATAGAGTAGACGAAATATCGGTAATACCTATTTACGGAAAAGCAGAATCAATGAACTTGGCAACCAGCGCTGCAGTAATGCTAATGGGCTTGGCTATGTCTAGTCATGAGCGAAAAATGTAGATTTGAGACGTTTTTTGAATGCTTCACAAAAGTACACATAACACGGATAGGAAGGGTGCTGTGGCAAGTAGTAAGCCGTTCGACGCGAAGGCAATTACAAAGGTAGTAAAAGAGGGTATAGCTTGTGTTCAAGCCGCTAAAACAATGGAAGAGTTGAAAGCGGCAAAAACTAAGTATGCAGGAGCTCAGTCTGCAATGACCCTTGCCAGCAAGTCTATTGGAAGTCTTCAAGCAGAAGAAAAGAAAGAAGCTGGCAAGATAATGTCGGCTTTACGCGCTGATTTTGGTCGTGAATTTGCAGCAGCCCAAGAGCGTATTAAGGCTATTGAAGAAGCTAATATGCTTCAAAAAGAAACAGTCGATATGACCTTGCCAATAAATCGTAAGCCGCTTGGCGCTCGCCATCCGATTGCGCGTATTATTGAAGACTTTGAAGACTTCTTTGTGTCTATGGGTTGGCAGATTTCTGCAGGACCAGAGGTAGAAACAGAGTGGTTCGATTTTGACGCGTTGAATTTTGGTCCAGATCATCCTGCTCGTCAAATGCAAGATACTTTTTATGTGCAAGGTAATCAGGCAAAGGATGCTGCAGGATTTGTTGGATCTAACATGGTTTTGCGTACGCAAACTTCTTCCGATCAGGTTCGTGCGTTAATTGAGCGAGGAGTACCTCTGTATATTGCGTCCCCAGGCCGAGTATTCCGCACGGATGAGCTTGATGCAACGCATACTCCAGTCTTCCACCAGTGCGAAGCTTTGGCAGTAGATAAACATTTGAGCATGGCTGATTTAAAGGGTGTTCTTGATCGCCTTGCTGTTGCAATGTTTGGTCCAGATGCAAAAAGCCGTTTGCGCCCAAGCTACTTCCCGTTCACGGAGCCTAGTGCGGAGTTGGATCTTTGGTTCCCAGATAAGAAGGGTGGCCCAGGTTGGATTGAATGGGGCGGATGCGGAATGGTGAATCCGAATGTTCTTAAGTCTGCAGGCTTAGACCCAGATGTTTATACGGGATTTGCTTTCGGTGTTGGCTTGGAGCGCACTTTGCTGCTTCGTCACGATATTAACGATATGCACGATTTGGTTGAAGGCGATAAGCGCTTCAGTGAACAGTTTGTGATGGGAGAGTAGTACTCATGCCAATGGTAGATATTGACTGGCTTAAAGATCATGTTGAAGTGCCAGAAGGTTTGACTTACGAGCAGCTTGCTAAAGATTTGGTGCGAGTTGGCTTAGAAGAAGAAGAGATTCACGACTCTCAAGTTACAGGTCCTATTGTTGTAGGATACGTCGTTGATGCTACTCCTGAGCCGCAAAAAAATGGCAAAATTATTAATTGGTGCCATGTTGATGTTGGAGATAAATACAACGAGGTAGACGAAAATGGTAATAAGGTTCCTCGTGGAATTATTTGCGGTGCTCCAAACATGGCTGCTGGAGAAAAAGTTGTTGTAACTCTTCCTGGGGCAGTTTTGCCTGGCGATTTTAAGATTGAGCCTCGCAAAACTTACGGCCACATTTCTAATGGAATGTGCGCATCCGAGCGCGAGCTTGGTTTGGGAGATAGCCACGATGGCATTATTTTGCTTCGCGAATACGGTTTCTCTAAAGCTGAATATGATGCTTTGAAACCTGGAGACGACGCAATGTCGCTTCTTCACTTAAACAAGCCTTTGCTGGAAATTAACATCACTCCTGATCGTGGATACGCGTTTTCTTATAGGGGTGTTGCGCGCGAATATCACCATTCAACTGGTGCAACTTACACTGATCCAGTAATTGAACTTAATAATAAAGCTGATCAAGTAGTTTCTATGTCTGATGGAGCTTCTAAAGATATAGAAGTTAGTATTGAAGATAATAATCCTATTCATGGTGTTGTTGGATGCGACCGTTACTACGCTCGCGTTGTTAGAAACTTTAATCCAGATTCTTCTAGCCCTAATTGGATGCGTAGGCGTTTAACTCGTGCTGGAATGCGTGGTATATCTCTTGCAGTAGACGTTACAAATTACGTAATGCTCGACTTAGGTCAGCCTCTTCACGCTTATGATTTAGATAAGATTGAAGGTCCTATTGTTGTTCGCCGCGCTAAAGCTGGAGAGCGTTTAACAACTTTAGATGGCAAAGACAGAGAGCTTAACGTTGAGGACTTGCTTATTTGCGATTCTCCAAAGGGAAATCACGGTTCGCGTGTTCTTGGACTTGCTGGCGTAATGGGCGGAATGTATGGAGAAGTAACGAGCGAAACGAAGAATATTCTTGTTGAAGCTGCACACTTTGACCCCGTTTCTATTGCACGTACAGCTCGTAGACATAAGCTTCCAACTGAGGCATCTCGCAGGTTTGAGCGTGGCGTTGATACTGCTTTGCAGCCAGCAGCTGCGCAAATGGCTGTTACAATGCTCAGCGATTTTGGTTCTGGAGAGCCTTCTAATACGCCTACAGACGTAAACAATACTGTTGATAGAAGTGTTATTGTTTTCAAAGCTAGCGAAGTAGAGCGTGTTTCTGGCTTAAGCATTGATTTGAATCGTATTAGCGATATTCTTACGGATATTGGTTGCTCTGTTGCTGGCGGCGGAAACGGATCCTTCTCTGTTTTGCCTCCAACTTGGCGCCCAGACTTAAATGAGCCATGCGATTTGGTCGAAGAAATCGCGCGCTTGGTTGGCTACGATGAGATTCCTGTTAAGGTTCCAGCTGTTCCTGTTACTGGCAAAACTGGTTTAACGCAAGATCAAGCAACTCGTAGAGCTATTGCATATGAACTTGCTGAAATGGGCTTGATTGAATCTTTGAGCTACCCGTTTGTTGGTCAGGAAGATTTTAAAGCTTTCCGTGAAGACGTTGATTCTGTTGCTAAAGTCAGCGTAAAAATCGCAAATCCTTTGGCTGGCGATCGTCCTTGGCTTCGAAGGAATGTTCTTACCACTTTAGCTGGAACGGTTCGCAGAAATATTCGTCGTGGCTTAAGTGATGTTTCTCTTTATGAGCTTGGTCACGTGTATTTTGCGGATCCTAATGCTCCAGCTATTCCTGCTTTGCCTGGTTCGGTTCGTCCTACGGATGCTCAGCTTGCTGCGTTGGATGCAGGTTTGCCTGAGCAGCCTTTGCATGTTGCAGCTCTTTTAACTGGTAATGCTGAAGAAACAGGTTGGCTTGGAACTCATAGAGAAGTTGATTGGAGTGATGCTGTAGAAGCTGTTAATCGTTTAGGAAAGCGAATCGGCGTTGCTTTTGACGTTCGTCAGATTAATTCTGATGATGTTCCTGCTTCTTGGCATCCAGGTCGTACCGCGAAGGTGTATATTCCTGTTGATGGTGCCGACGATGTTGAAATTGGTATTGTTGGAGAGCTTCATCCTCAGGTTGATGAGAATTTGGGTTTGCCAAAGCACTCTGCAGCATTCGAGCTTGATTTGAGCGCATTGTTTGATGCTATGCAAGTTAAGCCTGTTCAGGCAAAACCTGTTTCTACATTCCCTCCTGTTAAGCAGGACTTCGCGTTTGTTGCTCCTTCTTCTTTGACTGCTCACGATTTAAAGGAAGCTATTGTTAAAGCTTCTGGTGATTTGCTTGAGTCTGTAGAGTTGTTCGATGTTTATGAAGGCGAACAACTTGGAGAAGGGCTAAGATCTCTTGCTTATTCTGTAACATTTAGGGCTGCTGATAGAACGCTTTCTAGCGATGATATGGAAGCGGTTCGAGAGGCTATTACAAAGTCTGCTCAAAAATTGCATGCAACATTGCGAGTATAAGTTCGAGTATAAGTTACAGAGTCGCGTTTTTTAAATTAATACGGCTGAATGATTAGTATTATCTGGTTGTTCAGCCGTATTTTTTAGTAAATAAAATAGTATTTATGGCTTTGTTAAAATGTATATATTCATGAATATATTTATGTATTCATGTATATTAGACTGGAGTGCTCTTTAGAAAGGTATTGCCAATTATGGTTGAGTCTAATAGGAAGTCAAATAATTTTAGTAGCGATGATGCGCTTAATCATAGTTATGTGAATGAAGATAATAATTTTGACGATGCTTTTGATGATAATGACGATTTTGGTTCTATTGAATCCGCTGGAAAGCAGCGTCCTACGACTAAAGCTGCACGTTTAAATGCGATTGAACAGGCGCTTTTAAGTGAGGTTATTACTTCACAGTCTCAGCTTGCTAAAGTTTTGGCTCGTCATGGTTTTGAGGTTACTCAAGCAACTTTGAGTAGAGATTTGGATGAAATAAATGCGGTTAAAATTCGTCTTACAGACGGCAGAATTGCTTATGTTCTAGGAGATGGAACTGGTAATCGTCACGCAATGGATACCGTTAGGATTGATCAACAGGTTGCTAGGACTCTTTCTGGTCTTATTACAGAAGTTGGATTTGCTAATAATATTGTTGTGATTCACACTCCTTCGGGCGCTGCTCAATATGTTGCAAGTGTTATTGATAGGCAGCCTTTAAAAGGTATTTTAGGTTCGGTTGCTGGCGATGATACAGTGCTTATGGTTTGTGTTTCTAACGAAGAAGCAGAAGATAGAGCTAATTGGATGCTTTCAGTTGCATCTAGGTGATTTTGTATTAGTTTATTCATTTTATAGTTATATTTGTGTCTAATATGCATCGATGGATGTTGAATTTATAATACTTGCTGCAAAGACCACAGTGTTGTGGTTTTGCACTTTGTTATAGTGTAATCAATTGCATAAGTATTATTTTTATTGTCTTATTTTTTTAAATATTATTTTTCGGAATGTAATAAAAACGTTGTATTTCTAAGCGTGTTGAGATTTTATCTATGGTTGTATAATATACTATATATCGTTTATTTATTCAATATATGACCTTGGGAGGTCACTATGACTAGTAAGAAACGTATTGTATTGGCGTATTCGGGTGGCCTCGATACATCTGTAGCTATTCCGTACCTTAAAGAGCAAACAGGTCAAGACGTTGTAGCTGTGTCACTAAACGTTGGTCAAGGTGGAGAAGCGCTCGAAGTCATTGAAAATCGCGCTTTGGCTTGTGGTGCTGTTGAATCGTATGTAGTTGATGCTCGTGAAGAATTTGCGGATAACTATTGCATGCTCGCATTAAAAGCAAATGCAATGTACGAAGACGTGTATCCTTTAGTTTCCGCGCTTTCTAGGCCGCTTATCACTCGTCACTTAGTTCACGCAGCGCACGAATTTGATGCTGATACAATCGCACACGGTTGCACTGGCAAAGGAAACGATCAGGTTCGTTTTGAAGTTGCAATCCAGTCTTTGGATCCAGATTTAAAGGCAATTAGCCCAATTCGCGATTTGTCGCTTACTCGCGATGTGGAAATCGCTTTTGCAAACGAGCACAAGCTTCCGATTACTCAAAGCAAGAAAAGCCCATATTCTATAGACCAAAATGTTTGGGGAAGGGCTATTGAAACAGGCTTCTTGGAAGATCCGTGGAATGCTCCAACCGAAGAATGCTACTCTTACACAAAGAATCCTTTGGAAGCTACAACTCCAGACGAAGTTACAATCACGTTTGAAAAAGGTATTCCAGTTGCAATTGACGGTCATAGCGTAACTCCATTGCAAGCAATCGAAGAAATGAACAAAAGAGCTGGGGCACAAGGAATCGGCAGAATCGACATTATTGAAGATCGTCTAGTTGGCATTAAGTCTCGCGAATTGTACGAAGTTCCAGGCGCGCAAGCTTTGATTACGGCTCATCAAGAGCTTGAGAATTGCTGCTTGGAGCGCGAACAGCATAGGCTTAAGCGTGCTCTTGATAAAAAGTGGGCGGAATTTGTGTATGACGGCCAGTGGTTCTCGCCAGTTGTGCGTTCTTTGAACGCGTTCATAAACGAAACGCAAGAGCATGTTTCTGGCGATATTCGCATGACTTTATACGCTGGAAAGGCTGTTGTAACAGGCAGAAAGTCGGATGAGTCTTTGTATGACTTTAACTTGGCTACTTACGATTCTTCCGATACTTTCGACCAGCGCGCTTCCAACGGATTTATTGAAATCTACGGATTGTCTAGCAAGGTTGCAGCGGCTCGAGATATGCGCGTTGCAAAGAACAACTAACAAGAGGAAAGCAGAAAGAAGAATATAACTATGCACGATGCAAATGCCAATGCAAATGCCAACGCAAATGCCAACGCAAACCATCCAATAGCCTTGTGGGGCGGACGTTTTAGCTCAGGACCTTCCGCAGAGCTTGCAAAGCTTAGCAAATCAACTCAATTTGACTGGCGATTAGCGGATGACGATATTGCAGGATCTCGCGCTCATGCGCATGCGTTGCATCGTGCAGGTTTATTAACAAATCAAGAATACGAGGATCTTCAAAAAGCTCTAGACGAGTTGCAAAATCGCGTGGATAATGGCACTTTTACGCCAATTGAAGAAGACGAGGATGAGGCAACTGCATTAGAGCGCGGTTTGCTTGAGATTGCAGGAAACGAACTTGGAGGAAAGCTTAGAGCCGGACGCTCTAGAAACGACCAAATCGCAGCTTTAATACGCATGTTTTTGCGCAGACACTCGCGCGTTTTGGCTGCTCTCGTGTTAGATGTTTGTAATGCTTTAGTTGCTCAATCTTTAGAAGCAAAAGACGCTGTAATGCCTGGTCGTACTCACATGCAGCATGCTCAACCTATTTTGCTTGCACACCAGCTAATGGCTCATGTTTGGCCGCTTTTGCGAGACGTAAATCGCCTTGCGGACTGGGATTTGCGCGCAAACGAAAGCCCATACGGAGCAGGGGCATTGGCTGGCAACACTCTTGGGCTAGATCCCGAAGAAGTTTCTAAAGAACTTGGTTTTTCTGCTGTCTGCGCGAATTCTATTGATGCTACAGCAAGTAGAGATATTGTTGCGGAGTTTTCATTTATTGCAGCCATGATTGGCGTTGATATTTCTCGTTTAAGCGAAGAGATTATTATATGGAATACTCAAGAATTTGCGTTCGTAACTTTAGACGATGCTTATTCTACTGGATCTTCTATTATGCCTCAAAAGAAGAATCCAGATATTGCGGAGCTTGCTAGAGGTAAAGCAGGACGATTAATCGGAGATTTAACTGGATTAATGGCCACTCTTAAAGGTCTTCCTACTGCTTATGCAAGAGATTTGCAAGAAGATAAAGAGGCAGTTTTTGACCAAATTGACACTCTAGAAGTTCTGCTTCCAGCATTCGCAGGGATGGTTAGAACAATGCAATTTAATATTGCTAGGTTGCGTGAACAGTCTGCTACTGGTTTTGCCTTAGCTACAGATATTGCAGAATGGCTTGTAAAACAAGGTGTTCCATTTAGAAATGCGCATAAGTTATCAGGATTATGCGTAAAACGTGCTGAAGAACTTGGTGGGGATTTAGACGTTTTAAGTGATGATGATTTTGATAATATTCTGAATGATTTTGTAGATCGAGCCGATATTGAGAATCTTAAACTTGTTCTTTCTAGTGATGGATCAGTAGCTTCTAGATGTGGAAAAGGTGGAACGGCTTTTGTTCGCGTAAAAGAACAAATTACTCAAGCTCAGCTTGCGATTGATGAGTATAAGAAATTTTCTGAATCTGTAAGTGATGGAACTGCTTATAAGAGTGTCGCCCTGTGCTGCCAAAATTGAAAGGCTTGGATTGCGCTTTTAGCGCCCGATGCCTAGGTAAGTTTTGGCAATAATAAGGAGATACGAATGGCTCAGGTCAGGAATTACAAGGAAGCTGGATTTGCTTCCTTGTTTGAAGAGCTAAAGTGGCGTGGATTAATTTCACAATCTACTGATGAGCAGCAGCTTGCTCAAGCGCTTGACGGAGAACCATTAACGTATTATTGCGGTTACGATCCTACTGCTGCTTCATTGCATATTGGTAATCTTGTTCAGCTTATTAATATGCGTCATTTGCAAGCTGCAGGTCATCATCCTATTGCGTTAGTTGGTGGTGCTACTGGTTTGATTGGTGATCCTCGTCAAAGTGGAGAACGCACGCTTAATTCTAAAGATATTGTGGCTGGTTGGGCAGAGCGCTTACGCAAGCAGATTGGCAGAATTTTGCCTCTTGATGGTGAAAATCCTGTTCGTTTTGTTAGCAATTACGACTGGGTTTCTAAGATGTCTGCTATTGACTTTTTGCGTGATGTTGGTAAGAATTTCCGTGTTGGCACAATGCTTTCTAAGGATATTGTGGCTCGCCGCTTAAACTCCGACGAAGGAATTTCTTTTGCTGAGTTCAGCTATCAGGTTTTGCAAGGAAACGACTTCTTGTACTTGTTTGATAATTACAATGTTACTTTGCAACTTGGCGGATCTGATCAGTGGGGTAATTTGACTTCTGGCATGGACTTGATTCGTAAGGTTCGCGGAGCTTCTGTGCACGTGTTTACAAGCCCGATTATTACGGATAATCAAGGTCGTAAGTTTGGCAAGTCGGAGGGTAACGCAATGTGGCTTGATCCTACAATGCTTAGCCCTTATCGCTTCTATCAGTTCTGGTTTAATCAGCCAGACGATGAAGTTGTTAAGCTTCTTAAAGCTTTTACGTTCTTGCCTAAGAGCGAGATTGAGCGTTTGAACAAGCAAATTCAAGAAGACCCAGGAAGTCGTGAAGCTCAGCGTGTTCTCGCTTGGGAAGTTACAAGCTTTGTTCATGGTGAAGATGTTACGAATCAGGCTATTGCTGCTTCTTCGGCATTGTTTGGTAAGGGTGATTTAGACGCTATTGATGCGCAAACTCTTGAAGCTGCCTTGGATGGTGTTAAGGTTAAGGCGCAGGATGGTAGTTTAGAATTTGCTAAAGCAAATAGTGGTGATCGCGTTGTTGAAGCTGCTGTTGCTGCTGGATTGTTCCGCACAATTTCTGAAGCTCGTCGTGCTATTGAAGCCGGTGGTTTGTACGTTAACAATAATCGAGTAGACAGTGTCGATGACATTTTGAATGATAATTCATTCTTGCATGGTCGTTTTGCTTTGATTCGTAGGGGCAAGAAGGCTATTGGCGCTGTTGAGCGTGCTTAGTTTTTTAAGCGTGTTTGATTTGTTTTTAATATTAGATTTTTAGTATAATTTTATATTTTTAGAATTTGAAAGGTATGCCAATAATGGGCGAAGAACGCGGATCGCGTAGTGGTAAGTCGTTTGGTAATCGTGGCCATTTTAGCCGTCAAAATGGCGGTAAAAATGGTGGAAACGGCGAGCATCGTGGCGGATTCCATAAGGGTGGATTCCACAAAGATGGTGGCAGAAAGTTTAATCACCGTGATGGCGAACGTAGATTTGAGCACAATGATCGCAGATATGATGATCATAAGAACGGTCGTCGTGACGATTTTGAGCGTGATTCTGGTAGTTCAGAAGGTTTAAGACGCAATGGATTCCACAAAGGTGGATTCAATAAGAGCGGTTTTAAGAAGGATAACGATCGTAGGTTTAACCATCGTGATAATGATCATAGGTTCAACCGTGATGATCGTGATAACCGCAGTGATCGCAGATTCGATAGAAAAGATAATCACGAAACTCGCAGAAATCGTGGTTTTGATGTCAAGTCGGAAGAAAATGGCAATCCAAGGTACAAGAAGTTTGATCGTGATAATCGTGGCGAGCGCAATGATCGCCGCTTTGAAGATAATCGCGGTGGCTTCCACAAGGGTGATTTTAAGAAGAATGATTCTAGAAAGCGCGATTCAAAGTCGTCTTTCCGCTTTGAAAATGGTCCTCGTAGAAACTCGGATGGAACTGTTTCTTACCCATCTCAAAACCCTTATACTGATAGGCGTCCAGGCGAACCTAAGATGCCTAAGGGCTTAGAATATTCCATGCTTTCTAAAGAATCTCGTGAGCGTTTGCGCGGTCTTTCTAAGGAACATTCTGAAAATATTGGTTTGCATATTCTCGCAGCTTATGCTTTGCAAGAAGAAGATCCAGAGCTTGCATTGGAACATGCAAAGTGGGCTGCAAAGCAGGCATCGCGTATTGATTTTTCGCGCGAAACATTAGGATTTATTGCATACCGTCAGGGTGATTACAAGCTTGCTGCGCGCGAGTTTAGAACAGCTATGCGAATGAATGGATACATGGATTATCTTCCATTTATTGCCGATTGTGAGCGCGGTATGGGCAACCTTGATAAGGCTTTGGAAATCTGCATGTCGGATGAAGCTAGAAGGGTTACTGGCGAAGTCAAGGCAGAAATGTTCCTTGTGTACGCAGGTGTTTTGGCAGATACAAACCATTCAGATAAGGCTATTGAGCTTGTTCACGCAATGGGTAGGTCTAAGGGTTTGCCTGGCGAGTATAGAATGCGTGCAGTTCAAGCGGAACAGTACTTCCTAGAGGAGGCTGGGCGAAGTGATGAGGCTATTGAGCTTGACTCTTTGCTTGATCGCTTAGAAGAGCAATACGCAGATATTGAAGACGAAGAAAATCCAGAAGATGTTGTGATTGACTACGATTTGGAACATCTTAATGACGCGATTATGGACGAAGTTGGCATTAGTGAAGATGATGCGCAATTTGCTCCAGATGATGACTCGGATGATTCAGACGATTCGGATGATTCAGATGACGATTCGGGCGAAGATTCGGATGATCCAGACGATGATTCACAAATCGCAGACAATACTGAAACTATAGAGATGAGTGCAGTTAAGTCTGAAGAGGAATAGTACAACCATATTTTCTAAGCCCGGCTTCTGTATTATGAGAGTATAGTAAGCCGGGCATTTGCTACTTTGATATTTTTAAAATCATGCGGGGATATTCTATGCAATTTGATGAACGAACGAATTTTTCAAATAGTAAATCTGCGTTAAGCAAGAATTTTCGCTTAGCTTTGCTTGACTTAGACGGCGTAGTGTATAGAGGCGGAAAATCCGTTGAATATGCTGCTGAATCAATTGAAAATGCTCAAAAAAATGGCATGTTTATTGAATATACGACTAATAATTCTTCTCGTTTTCAAGAAGTTGTAGCAAGTCAACTAGAAAGTTTCGGCTTAAAAGTAGAGCCGTGGCAGATTATAACTTCTTCTGTTGTTGCAGCAAGAATGGTTGCTCGCTACGTTCCGAGAAATTCTAATGTTTTAGTGCTTGGAGCCGATCATCTCATACAAGAGGTTCGTAGTGCTGGTCTTAATCCAGTAAAGTCTTGTAAAGACAATCCAAAAGCTGTTATCCAAGGCTGGTATCCGCAAATGACTTGGCAAGAAATGGCACAAGTCGCTTTCGCAGTAGAGCATGGAGCTAAGTATTTTGTTACTAATCGCGATTTAACAATTCCACGTGAATTTGGTATAGCTCCTGGATGCGGTTCTATGATTCAAGCTGTAGTAAATGCAACTGGAGTTGAGCCTATTGCTTCTGCTGGAAAACCCGAGTGCGCAATGTATGACGAAGCGAGATTGTTGGTTGCTGCAAATGCAAATCACAATGATGAAGATGTTAAAGAATATGCAGAAAAAGATGAGTTTGGGAATCCTGTAATAAGTATTTCGCGTTCGCTAGCCGTAGGAGACCGATTGGATACAGACATCGAAGCTGGTACCAGAGGGGGATATGAGTCTCTTCTAGTGCTTACTGGTGTCACCAATCCGCGTATGTTGCTTGAGGCTCCAAAACACTTGCGACCAAGCTTTGTTTCTAAGGATTTAAGAGGACTAAACGAGGCTCATGAGTCTCCAAAGCGTGTTGACGACGTTACATTTGTATGCGGAACTTCTAGAGCACAAATTGTTTGTAATTCTATTGAAGTAAACAATCCTAATGATTGCAACGCTTTGCGTGCTGCTTGTGTGCTCGCTTGGTGTTTAAAGGATAGTGGAAAATCGCTTGAAGACTACATTCTTCCAGAGTTTTCTTTATGAATATATGAGTTTGCATATGTGTGTATGAGGATTTTTCAATGTCTGACGGAGATGATTTAGTTCAGCGATTAGATTGTGAACTTGTAAATCGCGGATTAGTGAAAAGTAGAACGACAGCTCAGCGTTTAATTAAGTCTGGGTTAGTAAAAGTAGATAATCGAATTGTTTATAAATCATCATTTTTAGTGGAAAAAGCGCAAGAAATAAGTTTTGATGAATCAAAAAAAGAAAATTCTTGTCTTAAATATGTTTCTAGAGGAGCACTCAAATTAGAAGGTGCGTTCTCTTTATTTGAAGATTTAGGATTAAAAGTTTATTCAAATACTAAAGCGCTAGATATTGGTGCTTCAACTGGCGGTTTTTGCGATTATTTGTTGCAAAATGGCGTTAATCGCGTTATTGCTTTAGACGTTGGACACGGTCAATTGCACCCAAAGATCGTAAGCGATCCGCGCGTTATCGAAATGAGTGGCGTAAATATTAGAAATGTTTACGCGCAAGATCTGCCTTACAAGCCTAATCTTATAGTCTCAGATGTTTCTTTTATATCTCTTACTTTTGTTATTCCAGTAATCGCGCGTATTGCGCAAAACAACGCGAATATTGTTCTTCTTGTAAAGCCACAATTTGAAGTTGGTAAAGGAAATCTTGGAAAAGGCGGAATTGTAACAGATAAAGACCTAAGACTTAAAGCATTAGAAAATATTAAAGAATGCGCTAAAAATAGTGGTTTAAAAGTTGTTTCAACTCATGAATCTCCTATAGAAGGAACTCATGGAAATATTGAATATCTTCTTTATGCGCAATTTAATAGTTAAAAATAATTATTTGATAAATATTTTTTACATAAGCAGTACAATGCGCAATATGTAGTGCAACAATTACAATATTTATTGTTATTTGCAAAACCACAAAGGGGCTGTGTTATGCCAGAACTTTTAGTAGATGATGATGCTTCTTATGCTCGTCGCGCTCTGGTAGTTACGCATGCGCGTCTTGATAGTCACAGTGCCGTTGTAAATCAAGTTACCACGCAGCTTAGTAGTGCTGGTTTTCATGTAGATGTGTTTCATAGTGCTGCCGTATCTGATTTTGCGCAAAAAACAGCACATGTTATTGATGAAAACACAGAGATTGTTGTTGTGCTTGGTGGAGATGGCACAATGCTTCAAGCTGCAGAATTGGTGCATTGCACTCCTGTTCCAATCATAGGTATAAATCTTGGTCATGTTGGATTTTTGGCGGAATTTGAAAGCTTCCAAATAGATGAGGCTATTAGAAGAATTGCTCAAAAAGATTACTTTTTAGAGCATAGGATGGAAGCTCATGTAGATGTTTGGCTTCCTGGAGCGAGTGAGCCTTTAAGTGATTGGGCGCTTAACGATATTACTTTAGATAGGGCAGATCGCGGTAGAATGGTGGAGCTTTCGATTCGCGTTGATAATGTTGAAATGTCGTCTTTTGGCTGCGATGGTGTTATTGTTTCTACTCCTACTGGTTCTACTGCGTACGCATTTTCGGCAGGAGGTCCAATCATGTGGCCAAACGTTGAGGCTTTGCAACTGGTTCCTTTGGCTGCACACGCGCTTTTTTCTAGACCATTGATTATCGGAGCAGGTTCAACTTTTACTATTGATATTTTGGAAGATTCAGCTTCTGGTGGTTGGATTTGTTGTGATGGTAGGCGTCAAAGGGCTTTACCGCAAGGCTCTAGGATTCAAATTCGTCAGTCCAAAGATGAGCTGTTTTTAGCGCGTCTTTCTGGTGTTCCATTTACGCAAAGATTAGTTACTAAGTTTGATTTGCCTGTAGTTGGTTGGCGCGAAAATCGTCGTAAAAAGTCTTCCAAACCTAAGGAATATGAGGCTAATCTGCATAATGAAACCGATAGGAATTATGAAGATGTTCCAAATGTCTCAAATAACTACCATAACCCTAATAGCTTAAACTCGTAGGGGGCATCCTTGCTTGAAGAATTAGAAATTCGTAATTTAGGACCAATCTCTCACGCGGTTATTACTCCCTCATATGGAATGACTGCTATTACTGGAGAAACAGGGGCTGGAAAATCTATGCTTCTAAGCGCTATAAGACTTATATCTGGAGGAAAAGCTGATTCTTCTAGAATTGCATCTTTTGCGTCAGAATCATGGGCGCAAGGCGTTTTTTCTGTTTCAAAGTCAGGAATTGTTTCTAATCTTTTGCAAGAATCTGGGATAGATGTTGAAGAATCTGAAGGCGATGATTCTAAAATAGATGTTTATGTATCTCGTACTGTTCCAAAATCTGGTAGGTCTAGGGCGGTAGTATCTGGTTGTTCTGTTCCTAAGACTTTGCTGGATAAAATTTGTTCGCAAACAATAACAATTCATGGGCAAAGTGATCAGTTGCGTATAGCAACAAGTGCAAAACAGCGTGAGTTCTTGGACTCAATTTCTTGTGATTCAAAAGAATTACAAGAATATTCTGTGGCATTTAAAGAATGGCAGGATTCTGTTGAATCTTATAACAGGCTTATAAATCAAGAATCTTCTTCTAGGCAGCGTGCAGATTATTTGCGAGAATCGCTAGAAAAAATTCGCCAAATCGATCCAAAACGGAATGAAGATGAAGAGCTTAAAGCTAAAAGAGATCGCATAGAAAACGCTGCTCAAATCGTTGGAGCTATTAGCGAAGCAATTTCTTCGTTAGACGCAAGTCAAATTGACTACGGCGCAATAGATTCCGTTGACGCATTACATTTGGTTGACAATGCATCTAAGGCAATTCGCTCGATTCGAGTTGATGGAGATTATAGCGCGATTGCAAATCAACTTGACGATATTTCTTCCCAAATTTCCGACATTGTTATGCAGCTCGCTCAGCAATTAGATGTTGATGAGAGTCAGGAAGATTTAGACGCTATTAACAATCGTATTCACGATTTAAGCGATTTAACACGCAGATGGGGTCCACAGATCGACGATGTTTTAGAGTGGGCTAAAAAGGCACAATTTGAGCTTGAAGATTTAGATGATTCACCTGAGGCTATTGATCGCGCTAAAAAAGCCTGTGATAAGTATTATTCTAATGCCAAAAATTTAGCGGATAAACTTTATGATTTGCGCAAAAGTGCAGCAGAAAAGTTTAGTTTTGAAGTTAGTAAAGAGCTTGAATCTTTGGCTATGCAAGATGCTCAGCTTTTAATCAAAGTTAATAGGCGTAAAGTAGATGAAACTGGAGTAGTTGACTTAGATTCTCATGGTTTAGACAACGTTGAGTTTCTTTTTAAGCCTTTCCCGTCGTCTGATTATTTGCCAATGGGTAGCAGTGCTTCAGGTGGAGAGTTAAGTAGACTTATGTTAGCTATGGAGTTGGTTGCGGCAAAATTCAATAACAGCGACTCTCATTCTATGACTTTTATTTTCGACGAGGTTGATGCGGGAGTTGGAGGAGTTGCAGCAGTGGAATTAGGCAAACGCTTAGCTCAACTTGCTAAAAGTTCTCAGGTGATTGTTGTAACGCATTTGGCTCAAGTTGCTTCTTTTGCTGATGTTCAATTTGTGGTTAGAAAAAGTTTTAGTGATTCATCGGTTTCTGGTGATTCTTCTAATGATTTTAACTCTTCATTAGTCGTAGATACTACTGTTACTAAGTTGGATGATTCACAGCGTGAGCAGGAAATAGCCAGAATGCTTTCTGGAAGTCAGTCGCAAGCTTCTTTAGAGCATGCTAGAGAATTGTTAAAAACAAGCAAAATTTAATCTAAAATCTGAATCTAATTCAAAGTAATTTTTATAAAACAGGATTAATATCAGGATTAATAATATGAGCGAAAATGTGTTAGTTGATAATTCAAATTGTGCAGCAATTTTTGATTTTGATGGTACTTTGCTTGACTCTTTACATGTTTGGGATGATATAGACGAAAAGAGTTTTGCTAAACGCGGTATTAAAGTGCCTGATGATTTTGCTGATTCCACTGCAACAATGACTCCTCGAGAAGTGGCTGATTATGTTATTGCACGTTTTGGTTTTACGGATTCTCCCGAAGATTTAATGCAGGAATGGAATGATATGGCTAATGAAGCTTATTCTAATCAACTGCTTCTTAGAAAAGGTGCAAAAATTTACGTGGATTATTTGCATAAAACAGGTGCAAAATTAGTTCTTATGACTACTCTTTCTAAATCTTTATGCGAATCATCTTTAAAGCGAACAGAATTATGGCAATATTTTGATTTGATGATTTTTGGTGAAGATTTACAATCAGATGGGAAAAATGGTCCTCAAACTTATTTAGATTTGTCCAATAGAATAGGTGTAAAACCAGAGTATTGCACTGTTTTTGAGGATTCAGCTATAGCTTTAAAGTCGGCTCGTTTGGCTGGAATGAAAACTTGTGGTGTAGCGGATTTAGATAATAGTGATTTAAATCCAGAATTTAATAATTGTTGCACAGTTTTTTGTGATTTTGATTTCGCTCCAAAAGTGTTATGCAAAAAACTAAGTGAAAATCAAAATTAAGTTGAGGTTTCACATACCCCGGGTTTTGTCGCGTGCAAAATGCACACGGATGACCATCCATCTCGATTTGACGTTACCGCCAAACTCTAGCAGTCTACCCGAAGACTTAGGCGAGCAGCCCTTAAACACCTTCTACTTGACCTTGCTCCCAATGAGGCTTGCCATGCGGCTAACTGTTACCAGAAGCCCGGTGGTCTCTTACACCGCCGTTTCACCCTTACCTAAACAAAAGTTTAGGCGGTCTATTCTCTGTTGCGCTATCTCTCAGGTTGCCCTGGGCGGACGTTATCCGCCATTGTGCTCTACGGAGCCCGGAAGTTCCTCAGCTGCTCCGAATGAACATTGCAGCCGCGGTCATCGTGAAACCTCAACCTTCCCAATTATAACAGACGTTTTAATTTTGCGCATATTTTGCGACTCGCTAGAAAATGGCGGCTTTTAGCGGATATAATGGATGTATCAGCGGCGCTGGTGCCGTTGACGTGTACACAAACCGATTTATATCGGATTACTTAAGGAGGTTCGCATGGAAATCGTCATCACCGGACGTCATACGCAGATTAAGCAAAGATTCCGTGACGTTGTGGAAAGCAAGATGAATCGTGTGACCGCCATTGCTCCAGATGCGCAGCGCATTCAGATTGTGCTTAACACTGAGGGCAATCCAAGGCAGGCAGATACTGCAAAGAGAGTTGAAATTACTGTAGTTGCAGGAAGTACGGTTATTCGCGCAGAGGCATCTAGCACAGACCAATACAGTGCATTGGATATGGCTCTTGATAAGTTGACGCTTCGTTTGCGTCGTACTCGCGATCGTCGTAAGGACCATCGTCGTGGATATGAGCAGATGGTTCCAGTTGACTTGGGTGTTGTAGAGCCAGAAGTTGAAACAACTGTTGAAGAAGTTGCACAAGAAGATGGAACGAATAGTGCAGATGCTGCGGTTGCTTCCGACTTGGGTCCTGGTGAATCAGTAGAGGTGAGTGTTGGAGATACTCCTATTGTGATTCGTCGCAAGCTTCATATTGCTGAGCCAATGAGCATTGACGAAGCGTTGTATGAAATGGAACTTATTGGTCATGATTTCTTCCTGTTCGTAAATAAGGAAACAATGAGACCTTCGGTTGTGTATCGTAGGCATGGATGGAGTTATGGTGTGTTTGAAATTGATACTCCAGAAAACGTTTCTAAAAAGAAGTAATAAAGAAGTAATAAAGCAAATAAGGGTAAAACATTATTAAATAGAAATTAACTCATATGAGTCAATGCCCGTCTAGTAAAAGTCTAGGCGGGCATTTTATGCGTAGTGTCAGACTCGCTATCTTATAAAAATCGCAGCCGTCGCGTAATATAGGCACAGTTTACGTCTATATTGGCTAGCCGAATAATAGACACGACCTAAGGGAGCTAAACGTGGTAGATATCGTCGATAAAGCCTTGCGCATGGGTGAAGGCCGTCAATTGAAGCGCCTTGAGAATGTTGCAAAGGCTGTGAATGCGCTAGAAGATGAGATTTCTGCGCTTTCCGATGAAGAGCTTAAAGGGCAAACGGCAAAATTCAAGCAGAAGTTAGACAATGGTGCAAAACTTGATGATTTAATGCCAGAAGCATTTGCTACAGTAAGAGAGGTTTCAAGGCGTACTCTTGGTCAGCGTCATTTTGACGTTCAGCTCATGGGTGGTGCAGCATTGCATTGGGGCAATATTGCAGAAATGAAGACTGGTGAAGGTAAAACACTTGTTGCAACACTGCCTAGCTATTTGAACGCTTTGGAAGGTAAGGGCGTTCATGTTGTTACTGTTAACGACTATCTTGCTAGCTATCAAAGTGAGCTTATGGGTCGTATTTACAGGTTCCTTGGCATGAGCGTTGGATGCATTATTACAGATCAGCAGCCTCCAGAGCGCAGGAAGCAATACAACGCAGATATTACTTACGGCACAAACAACGAGTTTGGTTTCGACTATTTGCGTGACAACATGGCTTGGGAAAAGGGCGATCTTGTTCAGCGTGGTCATCACTATGCAATCGTCGATGAGGTTGATTCCATTCTTATTGATGAGGCTCGTACGCCACTTATTATCTCGGGACCTGCCGAAGGTGATGTTACGCGTTGGTATCGCGAGTTTGCAAAGCTTGTTCTAAAGCTTGATCGCGATGTTGATTACAAAATTGATGAGAAGCGCAAGACTGCTGGTATTTTGGATCCAGGCATTGCAAAGATTGAAGATTATTTAGGTATTGATAATCTTTACGAGCCAAGCAACACTGCTTTGATTGGCTACTTGAACAATGCTTTGAAAGCTAAGGAATTGTTCCTTCTTGATCGCGATTATGTTGTTACTAATGGCGAAGTTTTGATTGTTGACGAGCACACTGGCCGTGTTCTTCCAGGTCGTCGTTATAGCGAAGGCTTGCATCAGGCGATTGAAGCTAAAGAGAATGTTGAAGTAAAAGCAGAAAATCAGACTTTTGCAACTATTACTTTGCAAAATTACTTCCGCATGTACGACAAGCTTGCTGGCATGACTGGTACTGCAGAAACGGAAGCTGCCGAGTTTATGGGAACATACAAGCTTGGCGTTCTTCCAATTCCTTCTAACCGTCCAGTTATTCGTATGGATAAGGATGATTTGATCTTCCGCACTAAGAAGGAAAAGCTTGCTGCGATTGTTCGAGACGTAGCTCAGCGTCATGCAAAGGGTCAGCCTGTTTTGCTTGGTACTGCATCGGTTGAATCTTCCGAAATCGTTTCTTCGCTTTTGGATGTTGCTCGTATTCCTCATCAAGTGTTGAATGCTAAGCAAAACGCTAAGGAAGCAGCTGTTGTTGCTGTTGCAGGTCGTAAGGGTGCTGTGACTGTTGCTACAAACATGGCAGGTCGTGGTACAGATATTATGCTTGGCGGAAACGTTGAGTTTTTGGCAGATGCAAAGCTTAAAGCAGAAGGCTATTCTCCAGACGATACTCCAGAGGAGTACGAGAAGCGTTGGCCAGGTGTTTTGGCAGAAGTTAAGGAACAAGTTAAAGACGAGCACGAAGAAGTTAAGAAGCTTGGTGGCTTATATGTTTTAGGCACTGAGCGCCACGAATCTCGTCGTATTGATAATCAGCTTAGAGGTCGTTCTGGCCGTCAGGGTGATCCTGGCGAATCGCGCTTCTACTTAAGCTTGGAAGATGACTTAATGCGTTTGTTCAACACTCAGCTTGTTGCGCGTGTTATGGCTAAGGGCTTGCCAGAAGGTGAACCAATCGAATCTAAGTATGTTTCTAATGGCGTGCGCACGGCTCAAAAGACTGTTGAGGCGCGTAACTTTGAAATGCGTAAGAACGTTTTGAAGTACGATGATGTTATGAATAAGCAGCGTACTGTTATTTATTCAGAACGTCAGATTGTTCTTAAAGGTGAAGATATTCATGAAGATATCTTGAAGTTTATTAAAGATACTGCCGATAGCTATGTTCGCGGAGCTATGAACGGTTCTGATAAGCCAAAGAACTGGGATTGGGAAGGTCTTAAAGACGCTGTTAATGCTGTTATGCCAATTATTTTGGATTGGGATCAGCTTCGCCTGCAGATTGAGTCTCTTAAGGGAGAAAAAGCTGTTGAAGCTTTGCGAGACACTATAGTGGATGGCGTTACTACTATTTACGCTGTGTTTGAAGAAAGAATGGGTTCTGATAACTTGCGCCAGTTTGAGCGTAGAGTTGTTCTTGCTGTTCTTGATCGAAAGTGGCGTGAACATCTTTATGAGATGGATTATTTGAAGGATGGTATTGGTTTGCGCGGTATGGGTCAGCGTGACCCTCTGGTTGAATATCAGCGTGAAGGTTTCCAGATGTATAACTCAATGATTGAGGCAATTAAGGAAGAGTCTATTCAGCTTCTATTCCGTATGAATCTCGAGCAGATTGTTGCGGAAACTGAAAACCAAGATGATTCTTATGTTGATGCCGATATTCAGCAAGCAGAACAAGAAGAAGATGAGCATTCTGGAATCGTTGGTCCTGCTCCTATGAGCCATGCTGATGGTGAAGTGCCATTGAGTAAGCGTCCAAAGGTTGAAGAATGGAAGACTCCTTGGGCTGATGGTCGTACCTTCCCAGGAACGAACAAGAATGATGAGTGCCCATGTGGCTCTGGCAGAAAGTACAAGTTATGCCATGGTCAGAATGAGGATTAAAATAATTTTAGTTTAAACGAAGATTAAATTTTAAGTTGTAATCTTTAAAAAATGAGGCTGGTGCTTTAACATCAGCCTCATTCTTTTGTATAAATGCACTTAAACTCGTGCGCCTTTTCCGTAGTCGTTGTAATCTTCACTAGAAGTATAATTTTTCTTTCTACTCATAAGTAAGCCTGCAGATCCAACAAGAAACAGAAAAGCGCTTATAGTGCCTGAGTATGCTGCGAAATATGGCACTAAGACGCTAAGAATTACGCCCAAAATACCCAGAATAAGAATAGTCCATAAAACTATGAGGGTAATAGAAATATTCTTAAAATGTGGGTTTGGTGGAACAAAATCGTCTCCGTAAGAATCCATTGTTTCATCAACATCTAACCAACTGGTCTTAACGTTATCTCTTGGACCAGCATTATTGTATGACGCTATTTTAGTAAGTGGTTTTGTCGCCTGACTAATACGTTTTTTAAAGATTTTCGCACTTTTAGATTTCTCTATTTCTTTAAAATCTTCTGCATGATCTCTAATAAAATCAGACCAATTCTCATTAAAAGAATTATCGCCAAAAGAATCGTCATTATTGTTGTTTGAGTTTTTGTCCTCAGGGTGAGGGGAGTTGGTATTCTTAGAAGAAGTCATAAATTATACTGTAGCAAGTCTGCTTGATTGCGTAATGATTCGCTTTTAGTAACTCTTGCTAGAAGGGGTTTTTAGAATGTTGTATTGGTTCTTTGTAAAGGGGTTTGGATTTATTGCGCGTTTACGGATTAATCCTATTGCTCAAGGCGTTAACAACATTCCTAAAAAAGGTGGGGCTATTATTGCCGCAAATCATCTTGCCGTGATTGACGATGCACTTTTGCCTCTCACATGCCCTAGGATGATTCATTTTATGGGTAAAGCCGAGTATTTTGAAGGCAAAGGATTAAAGGGTCGCTTTAAAAAATGGTGGTTTACGTCCGTTGGCGTATTCCCAGTGGATCGTTCTGGAGGTTCTAAATCTCTTGGGGCATTGAATCATGCTCGTGAGATATTAGAAAATGGACAGCTTTTTGGAATTCATATTGAAGGAACTAGAAGTCCTGATGGAAGATTGTATAAGGGACATACTGGTGCAGCTCGCTTAGCTTTGGAAACAGGATGCCCGATTATTCCAGTTGCGATTATTGGTACTAGGGAATTGCAAAGGCATGGTCAGGTTATGCCTGCAAAGGGCTATACAAAGGCTATTTATGGCGAGCCTATTGAAGTTGAAAAAATGAATCCAGAAGATATTACGCACGATATTCTTCGTGAGCTTACCGATAGAGTAACCAAGACAATTCAAAAAATGAGCGGTCAAGAATATGTTGACGAATATGCTCAAACCGTTAAAAAGCGTATTATGACAGAATCAGCGAAATAAGCTGGTAAATTGTTTGTTGTAGATTATTTGAGTAAAAATATTTTGATTCAAACAACCTACAACATAACTCACAACATTTCATACAACATTTCATACAATGTGTGTGTAGCATTACCTACGTTATTTGTATAAATCAAATAACGGTTAATGTAACAACTGTTGGGTTTCCTCTTTCATCAAGAACACGAACTTGCGTACCAGGAGCTACAGACTGGAATCTTACCGTGTGCATAAAGTCTCCAAGCGGAGCGGAAACATTTACTTTTAGTCCTAGGGCTTCAAGAGCTTTTCGAGCGTCGTTAGCATTTTTATTGCGAACATCTGGCATAGTAACAGTTCTTGGACCTTTGGAAACAACGACATTTAGTTTATCTCCCCAATGAAGTTGCGCTCCTTTTTCTACAGATGTGCTAATAATTTTGCCTTTTTCAACGGTATCATTGAACTCTTCACTGTATGTTGGAACAAGTTTTGCGTCGTTAAATGCTTTATCCGCATCTTCTTTTGTTCGGTTAACAACATCTGGCATAGAAACAGGCATAGGACCTTTAGATAATACAACAGTAATATTCTTATTGTGATTCATTTGCATTCCTGGTGTTGGAGAAATTTCTACAACACAGCCTTTAGGAACATCTAATGAATAAACGTCGTTGCTTTCTTTGTGATTAATAGAAGTAAAACCAGCTTTGCGTAAAGCTTTTATAGGATTCTTACCAGTTGTTGATGTTGGATCGATAATATCTTCAGGAATTGTAGATTGTCGTATTCCTTTTGACACAATAACATGAACTTTATTATTTCCGTGCTTAGATACATGACCGCCACTGAAATCAGGATTAGTGGAAATAATGTTTCCAGAAGGTATATTATCGCTAAATTCTTTTTGAACAGAATAAGGAATATTGGATATTTTAAGATTTTGCTCGTAATCAAACCATGGAATATTTGTGATTTTGCAAGCTTCTTGTGTTTTGCATGACTGCGTATTTGGCTTCGGCAAAGACCAGTAGCTTCCAGGTCCTAGATAATACCAGTAAGAACCAAATGCGATTGCTGCTGCAACAACTGCCGCGCTGCTAACAGCTATAATAACAACTTTATTGTGTAATTTTTTATGATTAGAGTTTTGACTTTTACCGTCAGTACTTAAATCATTCTTATTAAATTGAGGCGCACGCATAGCAATAGTTAGCATATTGCTATCATTAAAATCTTCAAGTTGATTCACACTGTTTGAAGAATTTTGACTATTGGAATAGTTAAAATCACTGTTACTGTTTTTTTGAACTATTGTCATAGTTGCATCAATATCAGTTGTTTTATCAATATCAGTTGTTTTATCAAGGTCTTTAGTTTTAGACAAGACCTCATTTCCAATATTGTTAGGATTAGAACTACTCTGATTTACATTCTCTTTATTAACTTTATCAGCATTATTCGCATTGTTCGCATTAGGAGGAAGAGGTATGTTAGAGTAATTACTTTTATCGAATTTATCTGAATCAGACATTCTATTTTCAGTTTTGATTGCGTCTAAAGTCGTATTTAAAAGTTGATCTTCACTATCGTAATTTGGATCAAACTTATATTGCCAATCTTCTTTAGGCATGTTAGCGCAAATTTGTCTAAGCATACTAAGTGCTTTAGAAGCGTCACTCGGTCTTTTTTCCATTTCTCGAGCAGTAATAGAGGCAAGAAAATCAGCTATAGAAGAGTTGATGTCGCTACAAATTGTTTTTATAGATGGAGTGTCTTCATGAACGTGCTTAAAAACAAGCGTAACAGGATTATCTGCGCTAAATGGAACACGTCCAGCAAGCATTTCCCAAGCCATCATTCCAGCAGAGTATAAGTCTCCTTGAGGAGTGGCAAGATTTTTTTCAATCATTTCTGGAGCTAGGTATGCGGCGGTTCCAAGAAGAAGACCAGTAGAAGAAAGTGTAGCTTGCGATATAGCGCGAGCAAGACCAAAATCAGTTATTTGCACGTGACCGCGGTCGTTAATAAGAATATTTTCTGGTTTAATATCTCTGTGTACAACACCAGCAAGGTGTGCGGATGCAAGACCATCTAAAGTTTCCGCGAGAACTCGAAGAGTGTCTTTTAGGCTAAATGTGCCATATTTGTTCATTTCGTATCTAAGATTTACTCCATGAACATATTCCATCACCAAGTAGTCAAGCCCTTCAAATTCGCCAGTATCGTAAACCTGAACAATATGAGGATTCGCTATTGCAGCGGCAGATGTAGCTTCACGCCTAAATCTTGCAATAAATTGCTCTCTATGCACTCCTTGAGCTAGTTGAGTATGCATGATTTTAAGCGCAACTGGGCGATTAAGACGCTCATCTTGCGCTTGATAAACGGTAGCCATGCCGCCTTCTGCTATCTTCCGCATTATGCGATAGCGATTCTCAATACACATTCCTGGTTGCGCTTGAACTTCACTCATGTAGTAAATCCCTTATACGCGTATTAAACCAACTACCTAAAAGTGTACAGGCAATACAGTATCCACTAAATATTTAGTATATCAGTGATTTTACTGCCATTCTCTAGGAATGAATTTGCTAGAAACCTCGTTCAATATGGATTTTCCAAATTCAGATAATGTACTGTTATCTATTTTTTCTTGCGATTCAACCCAAAGATTGTGAATGCGCTTTTTAGACTTACTTATAGCACCACTCTGATTGAAAATGTTAATAATCCTATTAACATCATCTTCATTGCGATTATTAGAATTATAAGCATCTATCAAAAATAGACGGTCTTCGCTTGAAGAAAGATCTAGAGCATCAGCCAAAAGGACAGTGCGTTTACCTTCTCGAATATCGCCTCCAATAGGCTTTCCAGTGTGAGCAGAATCTGAAACAATATCAATAAGATCATCTGCAATCTGAAAAGCAATTCCCAATGGTTCACCAATATCATTCGCCAACTTAATAGCGTAATTTTTATTAAGTCCAGCAGATAAAAATCCGAGCGCAAGTGGAGCTATAGTTGTGTAACTTGCAGTTTTCCAACGAAAAACATTTATTGAGGATTCTGCTAGTTTCTTTGGATTTTTAAGGCTCATCATTTCTATGGAAAGATCTAAAACTTGACCAATACCAACATTTCTTTGCATATTTGCAAACTCGCCTAAAACTTCTTGAGGATTGCGCAAATTAGTACATGCTTTTCTAGTTATGTCAAAGCTTTGAGTTGCTAAAATATCTCCAAGCATTAATCCAAGTCCAATGCCGATATGCTTGCTATTGCATGCTTTGCTCAATGCGCAATATGCGCTTGGTCTTCCTCGTCTTAAAGCAGATTCGTCGATTATATCGTCATGTACAAGTGCTGCAGTTTGAAAGACTTCTAAAGCACATGCAACATCTAGCATTGCGCAATATGCAGTGTCTTTAGAGCAGTTACAGCGTACTGCATCGAAAGCTTCTAAAGCTAAGTAAGCTCTGAGTCTTTTGCCGCCTTCACTAGAAGAAATTGCTTGTTTCACTACATCTTTAAGTGTTTTATCACAACTAGAAATAAGGTTTTTACAAGCTAAAGAATTAAATTGGTCATAAATTAATTCGCTTATACGCGTCTCTATACATGACTTTTGCGAATCTAAACTCATATTAAGAGTTATCCACATGCCTTAGACATTACAAAATGAGTATTTTTCTAGTATTTTCTAGGATTTTATAGCCTTTAACCACATTGCGTTATTTTTATTGCACTAATTTGTTTCTGCTGCAAAACTCTTATTACCAAGTTAAAAACAGTATAAAAACACAACAAAATAAGGAGGAATTATGCAAATAAAAAGTGAATTGAAAAACAAGCAAGTTTTTGAAGATAATGATCATGAATATTCAACTTTGAAAGAATTAACAAATTTATATGCTGCAGGTACGTTTTGCGGAATATCTGAAGAGTACTTTGCTATGACTTGTGTTGCTGGAAATAGTATAGAAAAAGTGAATATCAGTAATGTTCCAAAAGAATGTATGACAGTTTTAGATATTCCTAAAGATTATATTAACAAACATCATAATTATGAAGATTATTGGATTAAATGTCTTAGAGATTTAACGCCAGATCTTTTTGAAAAATACATAGGCATAGATTATATGAGCAAAAATTTGAATGTTAAAAAAGAGGAAGCTGTATTTTCAAGTTATGATATTTTTGTTACACAATCTATACGAAACTGGCATAACATGGTTTCTAAAAAAGACGGCAATATTGTGGGTTATGACTTAATAATGTTGCCGATTGCAATGCTAAATAACATTAATGTTCGAGATACTCTGCTTGTGTCTTTACTAGACAGTAAAGGCGAGTATTACAACATAAATGATCTACTCGTGCTAGCTTTAGCTCCACGAGAAAAAGAAAGATCTAAGGAATTAAGAGATTTTCTAGAAGAAAAATTTAACGAAGAATATGAGTTGCCTGATATTTGTAAAGCGCTAGACGTTGTTAACTTGCTAAAAGCTATGACTTATGTTGTAGATAATAATCCTAAATTAAAAGTACAAGTTTACGCATTAATGTCTTATATAAGCTGGTGGTTTAAGCTAGGAGATGTTGAAAGATACGTTTCAATGGCGCTAGAAATCGATCCTGATTGTTCTATGGCTATGATTGTGGATAATGCATACAAAAGTCATGTTGAGCCAGCATGGTGTAGAAAATTCGCCACGCCGCAAGTAGGGAAGCAGAAAAAATCGTCCTTAGAAGATGATTTACTTCTTAAGTAAAAGTTGCCCTTGCCATAACTATGCCTTTGTGGTATAGTGAGATGCCTTTAAAGGGCATAGCAAGGTATGATGAATGCCTTAATATGGCGGATTACTTTGCACATAGCAGGGAATCTACAGGAGGAAAAGTTTGGCGAGCGAAGATACATCTATTGTCGATTCCAAGATGGGCAAGGAAGAAAATCAGGAATTTAAAATGTCAGAAGATGTTGATGATCAAGATGTAGATGTTGACGTTGATGCAGACATGGATACAGATGAAGAACATATGGATTTAGAAGATTTTGATGAAATCCATGATGATCTTGATGTAGACGATGTTGACAATTTAGATGACGTTGACGATATGAATAATCTGGATGACATTCCAGATGATGAAGATTCCGAAGATTCTGACGATAATAAAGAAGAAGCGCCACAAGTTCCACAAGCAAAAGGTGCTTTTATTGTTCGAGATGATGATGACGACGATAATCTTACGCCTTCTGGAAATCCTAAGCGTCGAGTAATCGCCACTGGCGCTACAGCGGATCCTGTTAAGGATTATTTAAAGCAGATTGGTCGCGTGAGCCTGCTTAACGCAGAGCAGGAAGTTGATTTGTCAGAGCGTATTGAGGCTGGTTTGTATGCTCAGCATTTGCTTGATACGCAAATTGACCAAATGGAGTTTAAGCGTAAGCGTGAGCTTAAGTGGGCTGCAGCAGACGGTAAGAAAGCTAAAGATCATCTTCTTGAAGCAAACTTGCGTCTTGTGGTTTCTCTTGCAAAGCGTTATACAGGTAGAGGCATGCTTTTCCTTGATTTGATTCAGGAAGGTAATCTTGGTTTAATTCGCGCAGTAGAAAAGTTCGATTGGAAGAAGGGCTTTAAGTTCTCAACCTATGCTACTTGGTGGATTCGCCAGGCTATTACTCGTGCTATGGCAGATCAGGCTCGTACTATTCGAGTTCCAGTGCATATGGTTGAAGTTATTAATAAGCTTTCTAGAGTTCAGCGCCAGATGCTTCAAGATTTGGGTCGCGAACCTACGCCAGATGAGCTTGCGCGCGAGCTTGATATGCCTGTTGAAAAGGTGCAAGAAGTACAGAAGTATGGTCGTGAGCCAATTTCTTTGCACACTCCTTTGGGTGAAGATGGTGATTCTGAGTTTGGCGATTTGATTGAAGATACTGATGCAATCGCTCCATCGGACGCTGTAGCATTCTCGCTTCTTCAGGAACAATTTAGACAAGTTCTTGAAACTTTGTCTCCTAGGGAAGCTGGCGTTATTAAAATGCGCTACGGTTTGGAAGATGGTCAGCCAAAGACTTTGGATGATATTGGTCGAGTATATGGTGTTACTCGTGAGCGTATTCGTCAGATTGAGTCTAAGACAATGTCTAAGTTGCGCCATCCTTCTAGATCGCAAACTTTGCGTGACTTCTTAGATCAGTGATTTTAGAATAATTAACAAGTAAAGTGTCGTATTGTTGCTTTGTTTAGCAGGGATGCGACACTTATTGCTTAGTGGTTGCTTAATATTCGTGTTGTACAAGGGGTAGAAGTGGTCTCTAATAAAGATCGAGAACAGTATGATGCCGACAGTTTGACTGTGCTTGAAGGCTTGGATGCTGTACGAAAGCGCCCAGGCATGTATATTGGCACCACTGATAGTCAAGGTTTAATGCATTGCCTTTGGGAAATCATTGATAATGCTGTTGATGAGGCTTTAGCTGGGGCTTGTGACCATATTATCGTCACTCTTCACGACGATGGTTCTATTGAAGTTGCAGATAATGGACGTGGTATTCCAGTAGATGTAGAGCCTAAAACAAAACTTACAGGTGTTGAAGTCGTTTTAACTAAGCTTCATGCTGGAGCTAAGTTTGGTAATGCTTCGTACAATGCTGCAGGTGGCTTGCATGGCGTTGGATCTTCTGTTGTAAATGCGTTGAGCTTGCGATTGGATGTTGAAGTTGATCGTGATGGTAAAACGCATCACATGGCTTTCCATCAGGGGCATACTGGAGTTTATAGTGACGCAGATCCAATGCATCCGTCTCCAGCTTCTCCGTTTAAGCGCACTCGCAAAAACAAGCCTACTGAGCTTGAGATTATTGGTACTGTTTCGCCAAAAACTACAGGTACTCGAGTTCGCTATTGGGCTGATCCTGAGATTTTTAACTCAACAGCTCGCTTTAGTTATGAACAGTTAATTGATCGAGTTCGTCAAACTAGTTTTTTGGTTCCAGGCTTGCGCATTACTGTTATTGACGAACACGTGCCAGAAGGCGAATTTAGCGATATTCAAGAGATTGATGTTAGCGCTAGTGATGATGCGAATGCTAATACTAGTGATTTAACAGATGATTTGGCTTTTAAGGATGAATCGCAAGCAACCGTAGATAATGAATCTAATGAGCTAAATCAATCTGAATATGAATCAGAAGAATCTGAATCTGATGGCGAATCAGAAGAAACCACTGCGCAATCTGTTGCAAATAGTGAGTCTTCTAGAGAATTGCAAAATAAGCATCATCCTCGAGTGGTTGAATTTTTGCATAACGGCGGAGTAAAAGATTTCGTTGATTTTCTTTCAAAGGGTCAAGCAGTCTCAGATATTTGGCGTATTTCTGGCGAAGATACGTATGTAGAGGAGACACAAGCTGTTGATTCTGCTGGAGATTTACATGCTCAGCAAGTGACGCGTAAATGTGGCGTTGACATTGCAATGCGCTGGGTAAATGGCTACGATTCAACGATTATTAGTTTCGTAAACGTTGTTGAAACTCCTGGCGGAGGCATGCACGTAGACGGATTCTTGCAAGGATTGACTAAGCAAATTCGTAAAGCTGTTGAAGATAATGCTCGCAAGCTAAAAGTAAATCTTAAAGATTCAAACACTAAGATTGAGAGAGACGATATTTTAGCTGGAATGGTTGCTGTTGTAACAGTTCGCATTGCTGAACCTCAATTCCAAGGTCAAACTAAAGATGTTCTTGGAACTGCTCAAGTTAAGCCAATCGTTACTAAAATGACGGATGCTCAATTTGGGGAGATGATTAGCGGGTCCAAGAGAGGATTCAAAGAACAGTCTGCCAGAGTTTTAGAAAAAATTGTTTCCGAAATGCATGCGCGTATTCAAGCGCGTAAAACTAAAGAAGTTACTCGTAGAAAGAATGCACTTGAGTCTGCTTCAATGCCACCAAAGCTTTCTGATTGCCAGCCTGGAAATGACGATGTTGCAGAACTTTTCATCGTCGAGGGCGATTCTGCACTTGGAACTGCAAAAGCTGCTAGAAACTCTGCTTTCCAAGCGCTTTTGCCAATACGCGGTAAGATTTTGAACGTTCAAAAAGCAAGTCTTGCGCAAATGCTTTCCAACAAGGAGTGCGCTGCAATCATTCAAGTTGTTGGAGCAGGGTCGGGCGCAAGTTTTGATATTTCGCAAGCGCGTTATAACAAGATTGTTATGATGACCGATGCAGATGTTGATGGCGCGCATATTCGTATTTTGTTGCTAACGCTGTTCTACCGCTATATGCGTCCGCTTATTGAGAACGGGCATGTTTATGCTGCTGTGCCGCCTCTTCACAGAATTGCGCTCGCTGGAAAGCACAAAGGCGAGTATATTTACACGTATTCCGATGACGAATTGGCTGGAAAGCTTGATGATTTGCAAGCTAAGGGCATTGATTTTAACAGCGATATTCAGCGCTACAAGGGCTTGGGTGAGATGGATGCGGATCAGCTTGCAGACACCACTATGGACCCTAGAACGCGAATGCTAAGAAGAATTCGTATGGAAGATGCTCAGCAGGCGAGCGAAGTATTCGATTTGCTTATGGGTGATGATGTTCCTCCGCGCAAGCAGTTTATTGTTGATAATGCGGACGACTTCGATCGTTCCAAAATCGATACCTGATTTTGTTTTACTTGTGCGTTAAGTTACTTAATTTGTAATTTTCTTCGCATTGCATGATGTGTATGACAAATTTTGAATTGTAATTACATTATGACATTTAGTTAAGTTATAATGATTTTATGATATAATTGCGAATGCAGGTTTGCTTCAATAGTGGAAGTGAGTCTGGGATTTTGCATTTACTGATTTTATTAGAATTTGTTTTATAAGAGGGAAAAATGAACAAGAAAACTGTGATTTTATTATCGACTACGATGATGAGTATTGCTACTGCTGCTTGCGCTTTTTGCATGGCTCAAACTGCAAATGCTGCTGATACTTACGTGGATTCTGGCACTTCCACTGCAAAAGTTACTACCCCCCCCCCAATTGAAAATAGCTCTTCTCAAAAAACCAATTCTTCTGAGACAAATGGCATAAAGTCTTCTGATCCTTCTGATTCTTCTGATAAAGATAATATAAAACCTGAAACGAATTCGAAACCAAATTCTAATACAAAGACTGAATCCAAGCTTGAGACTAAGAGTAATGTAAAGTCTAGTATCAAGCTTTCTGCAAATACTAATGTAAATTCTGTAGTTGAGACTACTACTAAATCTAATGCAGATTCTGTTGTAAATACTGATACAAAGACTGAATTAAATATTTATTCAAAGTCTAAGGGTGAGGAAGCTCCAGTTTCACCAACAATTTTTAATCAAGCGCTTTTTGCTAGTGGTAAGCCAGCTCCTAATCAAACTCCTAAACCTCAAACACAAACGACTGAGCTTAAGGTAAGTCTTTGCTGGGAAACCATGAACAAAGATAATAAAAATGCATTTATTAAGAGCGATAGCGATTTTGGTCAATTGAATTTTGAGAATTGGGACTTTGGTTCCACGCTAGATTCTTCTAGGAAAGACGTAAAGGACGCGTTTAAGAATATCCAGTTTCAGATAAAAGATACAACTGATAACAAGGTAGTAGCAACAACTACTGGAACTTATGATCCTGATACTGCTACTAGTGCAACCAAAAGCTTGGGTAGTTATGATTCAAGCCATACTTATGAAGTGTCAGTGGTAAACAGCACAGTTCCAAGCCCGTATTATGTGACGTATAACAATGTTGCCACAGATGAATCACAATCGTTTGAACCTGATGTCACGCACTTTACGTGGAATCCATCTAAAGGGTCTAATAAAAACTATCAAAATAAATATTTTCGTCTAAATGCCTTGGAGATTGTTTATGCCAAGGATGAGTCTGTGGCAGCTAAGTGTTTCTCGTACTCGCAGCCTCAAAACTCTAATAAGGAGTATCAATCTGACGGAAACTGGAAGTTCACGTATAACAAGGATAATATTTTTGAGCGTATTCGTGTAAAAGATAATGCTATTCAGTTCCCAACGGATGAAAAAGGTAAACCTAAGGTTCCTGTTAAAGTAGGTTACAAGTTTGTTGGCTGGCAGTTCTATGTTGCAAAAAAGACAAATAATCGTCCATATACATCATATGACCGTATGGATGACGATGATAAGAAAATCATAAATAGCGCAACCGTTGCGTACGTACCATTTAACGATCAAACTACTACCTACCCATATTTATTTGCTGTACTTAGAGACAACAAGGGCGTTAATACGTTTGGCAGTAAACTCGGTACGCAATATTGCTCTACAAATCACACATTTGTTGTATTCCCTAAGTGGGAGGTTGCTGGTCATACAGTTACTTTTATGGATGGAGATACTCAATATGCACAAGTAAAAGTGCAAGACAATAAGTCTATTAGTGGTGATGAATGGACTGACCAGTCTATGCCTGCTAATCCTACTAAAGCTGGTTTTACTTTTAATGGTTGGTATCAGGATAAAAATGGAACTGGTGATGCGTTTACTGGTGATACTGTTGTAGCTAATAGTGATATGACTGTATATGCGTCGTATGTAAAAGAAACATCTCCTACACCATCTCCAACTCCTGAACCAACACCAACGCCGACTCCTATGCCTGAGCCAGATGTGACTCCTGAACCTGAGCCAATACCAGTTCCTGACGTTCCTGATGTTCCTTATGTGCCTGATGATTCGTGGATTCCTGTTCCTGAGATTGTTCCTGAGAATCCAGAGTATTCTGTTGTTGAGCAGCCTGTGTTGAATCCTGTTCGTACTGCAGATAAGCCAGTGGAGCATCCTGTTGAGCAGCGTTTTAAGTCTGTTGATGCTGGTGAGGCTTATAATGCTAAGGCTCCTGCTAAGCATTTGCCTGATACTGGTGTTTCACTGGTTATGTCTATAAGTGCTTTGTTTGTGTCTTTGTTTGCTGGTTTTGGTTTGTCTATGTTCAAGTCTCGCCGCAAGCATTAAACGCAAATATCGCATATAATCGCGTATAAACGCGTATAAGAATTAAAAAATATTGGAATAAGGCTTCTGAGTAAATGTTTTATAACATAAAGTCAGAAGCCTTATTTTATATGCGATTTTTGATGTAAACTGTATTAAAGGTTTGTTTTAAGAATTATTACTTTGTAAGTCAGTGTTCTATTGTGCTTTATCTTAAAAAGGAGGGTTTATGATTGGTAATAAGCAAGAAGTCTTTGACAAAGATAAGCTTGATTTTGCAATATTTTGTATTGAAAATGTTGCAAATAAGCTTAATCAAAACCCTCGAGATACGTATGATGCTTTGACTAAGAAAAGTAATATTCTTATGTCTTATATTGTTCCATCTTATGATGTTTTGCATACTCAAGGCAAAGAGTATATTACAAATGACATTATTTCCTTTATGCGTGAAAAAGGTGTGGCAAGTTTTAGGGGAGTGATGGATTTTGAAGGTGAATCCTATTTTGTTGCAAAAGAAGTATGCTAGGGTTGTAAGTTTGTTAGCTGAGCGTGCTGGGTTGAGTTATGAGCAGGCGCTTGACGTATTTTACCATTCCGTCACTTATGATTTGATGCGTAATGGTATTTCGGATATGCATTGTATGAGCGACGGATATTTGGTTCAAGATCTGCTTGATGAGATGCATAATTCTAAAATATGTGTTAATGCATGACTTTTGTAATAAATTAAACGATCGCGTGATATATCATGCTTGCATTAGTATTTCGACTATAAAGCGTACAATGTGTGTATGTTTTTACATTATTGCGTTATATATCTTTAAGAGGAAAAATGGGTAAGAGAACTAATATAATTTTGACTAGCGCTATGATGGGTATTGCTACTGCTGCTTGTGCTTTTTGTGTAGCGCAAAGTGCGAATGCTGCTGAAACTTCAGCTGCTTCTTCTGGTGTTAATACGTCTGTAAATTCTTCTGCCGCAACTTCTAATACACCCGGGGGGGGGGCTTTAGATAGCACTTCCTCAGAACATGCTAAATCTGTTGATGAAGATAGAAGTGCTCCTGAGGAAACGCCTGTATTTGATACTGCTGCTAACTATAAGAAAGTTGGCGAAGATGATGACCAAATTAAGTACACTTATGTGAATAATACTACTAAAAAAATCACAAATCCATTTCCAGATGTAATTTCAGATGACGAGATTGAAAAAGCGTTTAAGAATAAAGAAACTTCTGTAGAAAAAATTTATTTTAAGCCTGCTGCCACTTCAGATAATCCTAATCCCAAAAGTGAGATTGTTAAAAATAGATTCTTAAAGAATGTTGATGGAGAATATATTGTTTACAAAGTATATAAAAATGATTATGTTTCTGGCAAAAATGAGTCACAGATTACTTCATCTCAGGGTGTGTCTGTAAATGGTTCTATATCAAAAGATGGTAGTATTTATGCAGGCTCTGAACAAACAATTACAGCTTCTGCTGAACCAGTTGATTTTGAATTAAATGGTTATACTGTTGCAAAGAATTGTAAAAAGTCTATTGATATTCGCTCTGAGTATGCTTTCAAAAATTACTTATACCTAAAACTCACGTATAAGTATAAGTTTAATTTTGAAAGATTTAAATTTGTGTATGTTTATTGTCATCATGCTGGGTGCAATACAAGTTATAATCGTTATTTTTCTGCAGCAGATGCGCAGTTCCATTTTGTGGATGATTTGCAATATAGATCTAAGAATCCAAATGGGGTAGATAAAGATGGTAAGTTAAAGCAGCGAGGAAATTCTGACACTCATCCATCTTTAACTGATGCAGACAAGAAGAAGGGTACTCTAATATCGTCGGTTCCATTTTACGAAATTGCGGGATTGGCGGATATTTCTGGTACTTCTGCTGTAATAACTGATAAAGCAGCCTTCTATCGAACAGATAGTGGTGACGGTAAGACATCTATTTTGTCTTTTGATAAAGATCCAGATATAAAATATGCGAAGCGTCCTATACTTACTGATCTTACTGGTAAGAATATTCCAGGATACGTGTATTGGGATAATGACATTGATAAGCCTCAGAACAAGAATCATGAGTTTGCGAACGATAAGGATACTAAGGAAGATCCTGGTAATCACTATCTTTCCTTTGCTTATGAAATGAAGGATGGCAAGCCTGTTAAGCGTCTTACACGTAAACATTATTATGTTACTTTTAGAGCAATTCCTACGCAGTTGGTCGTTAAGTATAAGAAGTCTGATGGAACATTTGAATCAAATGCAAAGTACGAGCTTTTAGATTCTGGTAATGCGAAAATTGGCAATGAATTTGCTGCTACGAGTGGTGATGTTACTACAAGCAACAAAGAAGCTTTAGTTACTATGATGAAATCGTCTAGTACTACTTTCCTTAAAAGTTTTACTGGCTACTTATCTAACGGTGCTGTGTATTTGTTACCTGGAAAATATACAGTAAAGCCAAATGTTAAAGCGCCTGAAGGGTACGAGTGGGTTGTAGATTCAAATAAACAGGATTCCAAAACTAGTGCAGATATTAATATTGGACTTCAAACTGGAAATACTACTGCTATACAATTTATTACTTTTGTATTGAAGAAGAAGCCAACTCCTCCTATTCCTACGCCATCTCCAACTCCTGAACCAACACCAACACCGACTCCTGAGCCAGATGTGACTCCTGAACCTGAGCCAATACCAGTTCCTGACGTTCCTTATGTGCCTGATGATTCGTGGATTCCTGTTCCTGAGATTGTTCCTGAGAATCCAGAGTATTCTGTTGTTGAGCAGCCTGTGTTGAATCCTGTTCGTACTGCAGATAAGCCAGTGGAGCATCCTGTTGAGCAGCGTTTTAAGTCTGTTGATGCTGGTGAGGCTTATAATGCTAAGGCTCCTGCTAAGCATTTGCCTGATACTGGTGTTTCACTGGTTATGTCTATAAGTGCTTTGTTTGTGTCTTTGTTTGCTGGTTTTGGTTTGTCTATGTTCAAGTCTCGCCGCAAGCATTAAATATGCATGTAGTAGGTTGATTTTATGTAAGAATCTAAGTTATGTTGTGTTGATATTGTGATTCAAGAATTCCCCCTGTTGTGTAACTTGTATGGTTGTTTGCAGGGGGAATTTGATTTTATTGTGTTTT
>ERZ1673750.160-NODE-160-length-66423-cov-6.132398_pt1 | contig 66423 bp, 54 predicted proteins | sample MGYA00580203_ERZ1673750 | MGnify/ENA primary metagenome ERZ1673750 (study PRJEB41218, sample SAMN15661763) | gut metagenome | host: Homo sapiens | place: Canada: London | collected 2015-08-20/2019-03-30 | study: EMG produced TPA metagenomics assembly of... | reverse complement strand
GTCCATAAAGTGGCTCTGAATTACCGGAATGCATGGCTCTCATTCTCCGGAATGGCGGCTCTCAAAATCCGGACAGGTGGCTCAAAGAACCCCGGAATAATCACCCAAGTCTTTCTGATAACTCAGTTATTTCGCGACCGGTGCATTGCCGGAATGTTTTTTGCGGCGGCGTCTTCCGGAATCGAATTCATTGGAATTTCTGCGAGAAGTTCGATCCTCTGAGCGGCGCTGACTGCCGCGGCGGTTGGAGTCCTGATTCCGGCTGCTGTGTCCATCTTTTCGACGACGGCTGCCGCGCTGAGTTTCTTCCTTAGATTGACCGTCTCGGAAGTTTCTTCCGGAGCGGTTCCGGCTGCTGTTGCGGGAGAAAGAACCGGCGGAAGCACGTTTTGGAGCGGGACGTGAGACAACATCCTGCAAAGAAGCGGTGCGGCGGTTCTTTTTCTGTGTTCTTTCGCATAACAATGCGGCGATTTCCCTGGCGGCGATTCCTTCCTGATCCAGAGAGTCAATAAAAGCAAGCCATTTTTCGTCGATTCCTTCGCTGAGCTGCTCTTTCAGCGAATTTTTGAATTCTGTTTCGCGCTGTTCCAGAATGGAAGCGGTGGTTGGAAGCGGCCGCTCTTCAATCTGTGCGTGAATGTACCGTTCGATTTCCCGCAGATGGGAGAGTTGTACCCGGCCTGCAACCAGCGTGTAGCTGGCACCTTCTCTTCCTGCTCTTCCGGTACGACCAATCCGGTGTACGTAATATTCCAGCTCCTGAGGAACGTCGTAGTTGAAGACCGCATCCACATCTTCCACGTCGATACCCCGTGCCGCCACGTCGGTGGCGATCAGCAGGCGGATCCTGCCGGATTTGAAATCTCTCATGACGGCATTCCGCTGATTCTGCTTCATATCTCCGTGAAGTCCGGCGCAGCGGTAGCCGAAGTCGCTGAGGATGGAGGAAAGTTCGTCCACCATACTCTTGGTGTTGCAGAAGATCAGTGCCCGGCGCGGGGCAGAGGCTTCCAGCAGCAGGCGGAGCGCATCGTTTTTCTGATCCTTTGGAACATAATAGAAGCTCTGATCGATCTTTGCTGCCGTGCGTTTTCCCTTATCTGCTTTGACAAAGACTGTCTCGGTCTGAAATTCTTCAGTGATCTTGATGATTTCCGGGGACAGGGTGGCGCTGAACAGGATGGTCTGGCGTTCTGCGGGAGCGTTTCCGAGGATGGTCCGGATATCGTCGATAAATCCCATATTCAGCATCTCGTCCGCTTCGTCCAGAACCACCGTTTTCAAGTGGTCGAGTTTCAGTGTCCTGCGGCGCATGTGGTCCATCACACGGCCGGGGGTTCCCACGACGATACGGGCTTTTTTCAGCGCGCGGATCTGATTGTCCATGGGCTGGCCGCCGTAAATGCAGGCGACGCTGATGCATGGAAGATATTTTGCGTATTTCCGGATTTCTCCGGTGATCTGCAGAGCCAGCTCGCGGGTCGGTGCAAGGATCAGCACACTGGAACGGTCTTCGTTCTCCGCGGTTCTCTGGACGATCGGAATACCGAAAGCGGCTGTTTTCCCGGTTCCGGTGCTGGAACGTCCGGTGACGTCCTGGCCTTCCAGGATGGAGGGAATGGAACCTGCCTGAATATCAGTGGCCTGTTCGTATCCCATTTCAGATATGGCGCGGAGAATTTCGCTTCTTAAATTCAGTTCATTAAAATTCATGTAATTACCTGTTCTTTCTATTAATAATATAAATTCAGACGTGTTGACAAAAAAAATAGAGAGGAACCTGTTCGGAACCTCTCCGTACATGCGGGAGATGGGACTTGAACCCACACGATTGCAATAACCACCAGATCCTTAGTCTGGCCTGTCTGCCAATTCCAGCACTCCCGCATCTTTTATGTTTTTCTTCGTCTCTTGCCTGACGACAAAAATCATTATAGCACCCACTTTTCGATTCGTCAACAACTTTTTTGAAAAAATTTGAAAAATTTGAAAAAAATAAAAGGAAATGTAAATGGGGTGTAGAATAATAAAAATAGGGGAGATTCCGAACAGCGCGGAAACTGGAGGATGGGAGGAGGCAGTTTATGAATATTCGGGAGACATTTGAGGAGAGAGAATTTCAGACACTGAGCCCGCATGCGGCCCACAGCAGAAATTCCAGAGGAAGGGAGCGGTATGAGCCGGAGTGTGATATCCGTACCGTTTATCAGCGGGACAGAGACAGGATCCTCCACTCAAAGGCATTCCGGCGCCTGAAAGATAAGACGCAGGTGTTTCTGTCTCCCCAGGGAGATCATTACCGGACCAGACTGACCCATACGCTGGAAGTCTCCCAGACGGCGCGCACAGTCGCCAGAGCGCTCAAACTGAATGAGGATCTGGTGGAGGCGATCGCCCTTGGCCATGATCTTGGACATACTCCTTTTGGCCATGCCGGGGAAGCGGCGCTGAATGCCATCCATCCCGGCGGTTTCCGGCACGCGGAACAGAGTGTGCGTGTGGTGGAAGTGCTGGAAAAGGAAGGGAAAGGATTGAACCTGACCTGGGAGGTCCGTGACGGGATCCTCAATCACCGGACGGCGGGAAGCCCTTCGACGCTGGAGGGGCAGGTGGTCCGGCTGTGTGATAAGATTTCCTATATCCACCACGATATGGATGATTCGATCCGTGCCGGCCTTTTGTCGGAGGATGATATCCCGATCACTCTGCGGGTGGTGCTGGGAGATACCTGCCGGGAGCGGCTGAACACCCTGATTCATGATATGGTGGAAAACAGCCTTGGCAAGGACAGTATCCGCCAGTCGCCGGAGATGGCGGAGGCGATGAAGCTTCTGCGGGAGCTGATGTTTGCCAATGTCTACCGCAGCTCCGTTGCAAAAAAAGAGGAGGTAAAGGCAAAGAGAATGCTGACAGAATTGTATGAATATTATACGGAACATCCGGATCAGCTGTCCGGTGAGTATCAAAGGCTCATCGAACGGGGAGAGAAGAAAGAACAGGTGGTCTGCGATTATATTTCCGGAATGACAGATCAGTATTCGATACATAAATTTCAGGAAATTTACGTGCCCAAATCCTGGGCCGTATACTGAAACGGGGGAGGAAAAAACATGCGTTATTCTGACGACCTGATTGAGGAAGTGAGGATGAAAAACGACATCGTAGATGTCATATCCGGCTACGTGAAGCTGACGCGGAAAGGAAGTTCCTATTTTGGACTTTGTCCTTTTCACAATGAGAAGTCCCCATCTTTTTCCGTCAGTCCCGGCAAACAGATGTATTACTGTTTCGGGTGCGGAGCCGGTGGAAATGTGTTTACGTTTCTGATGGAATATGAAAATTATACCTTTGTGGAGGCGTTGAAATTCCTGGCGGAGCGCGCCGGGATCGAACTTCCGCAGATTGAGTATTCCAAGGAAGCGAAGGAGCAGGCGGATCTGAAGACACGTCTGCTGGAGATCAACAAACAGGCGGCAAAGTTCTATTATTACCAGCTCCATACATCCAGAGGAGCGCAGGGACTTGCCTATTTGAAGGGCAGAGGCCTTTCTGATGAGACGATCCGGAAATTCGGCCTTGGGTATTCGGATCGGTATGGAGATCTGCTCTATAAATATCTGAAGGAGAAAGGGTATTCCGATGAGCTGCTTCGCCAGTCGGGGCTGTTCCTTGCGGATGAGGTACACGGGATGCAGGACAAGTTCTGGAACCGCGTGATCTATCCGATCATGGATGTGAACAGCCGTGTGATCGGTTTTGGAGGCCGTGTGATGGGGGACGCGAAGCCCAAGTACCTGAATTCTCCGGAGACAAAGATTTTTGACAAAAGCCGGAACCTGTACGGGCTCAATGCTGCCCGCTCATCCCGCAGAAAGAATCTGATCATCTGCGAGGGATACATGGACGTGATCTCCATGCATCAGGCGGGATTTAACAACGCGGTGGCTTCTCTGGGAACGGCGCTGACGTCTCTGCAGGCAAGCCTGCTGAAGCGGTACACGGACGAAGTGCTGATCATCTATGACAGCGATGAGGCGGGTGTCCGGGCGGCGCTGCGGGCGATCCCTCTGCTGAAGGGGGTCGGGCTGAATACCAGGGTGGTCAATTTAAGGCCATATAAGGATCCGGACGAATTTATCAAGGCGGAAGGCGCGGAAGCCTTCGAACAGCGGCTGGCGGAGGCGGAGAACAGTCTGCTCTATGAGATCAGGATGAAAGAGAGTCAGTTTGATCTGAAAGATCCGCAGGGGAAGAGTGATTTTCTCCATGAGGCGGCGATGCGTCTGGTGACCATCGAGGACGAGATCGAGCGCAACAGTTACATCGAAGCAGTGGCGCGGAATTACGGCGTTTCTGTGGAGAGTATGCGCAAGGAAGTGGCGAAACTGGCGCTGCAGGGAGCAGGGATCCGTGAACCTGCTGCTCCGAAGTCGGGGATTCACTCGAAAAAGGAGCGGGAGACGGGAACAGACAAGGCGCAGAAGCTGATGCTGACCTGGCTGACTTCCTATCCCCAGCTGATCGGCGAGGTCCGGAAGTATATCACGCCGGAGGATTTCACCACAGCCCTGTATCACCAGATTGCGGAAATGATCTATCTCCAGTACCAGGAAGGGCAGGTCAATCCGGCAAGACTTCTGAATCAGTTTGTGGATTCGGAGGAACAGAAAGAGGTGGCAGGCCTGTTCAATGCCAGAATCCCCCTGGAGACAGAGGAGGAACGGCAGCATGCCCTTGTGGATGTGATCTGCAATATGAAAGAAAACAGCATCGCTTACCGTTCCGCTCATATGGATGTAACGGATATGACGGCGCTGCAGAAGCTGATGGCTGACAAGAAAATGCTGGAAAAATGGAAAGCCGGCGGCCTGACGCTGAATCTGGACGGACAGTAACAATTACTGAAAAGCCACGATTATTTTGTAATGCTCAGGATAAAATATAAACAAGCTATGGAAGGATGGAAACTCTATGGAATTTGATAAAGAAAAATTCATGGAAAAAGTAAAAGGACTTGTGGCGCTTGCCAAGAAAAAGAAAAATATGCTGGAATACCAGGAAATCAGCGATTTCTTTAACGATATGCCGCTGGATGCGGATCAGATGGAAAAGGTATTTGACTATCTGGAAAAGAGTGGCATCGACGTGCTGCGTCTCTCGGATATGTCGGAGGATATCGATATTTCCGCTGACGACAAACTGCTGCTTCTGGACGACGATGATATCGATCTGTCCGAAGAGGAAGAGATCGATATGGAAAATATTGATCTGTCCGTTCCGGAAGGCGTCAGCATCGAGGATCCGGTGCGTATGTATCTGAAAGAGATCGGGAAGGTTCCGCTTCTGTCGGCGGAAGAGGAGATCAGCCTGGCTCAGCGCATGGAGGAAGGCGATGAGGAGGCGAAGAAACGCTTGGCGGAGGCAAACCTTCGTCTCGTCGTATCCATCGCGAAACGTTATGTGGGACGCGGCATGCTGTTCCTGGATCTGATCCAGGAAGGAAATCTTGGTCTGATCAAAGCGGTAGAAAAGTTTGATTACCGGAAGGGATACAAATTTTCCACCTATGCGACCTGGTGGATCCGTCAGGCGATCACCCGTGCCATTGCAGACCAGGCACGTACCATTCGTATTCCGGTGCATATGGTAGAGACGATCAACAAGCTGATCCGCGTTTCCCGTCAGCTGCTGCAGGAGCTTGGACGTGAACCTACTCCGGAAGAGATCGCCGAGGAAATGCATATGTCTGTGGAGCGTGTCCGCGAGATCCTGAAGATCTCTCAGGAGCCGGTTTCCCTGGAAACGCCGATCGGCGAGGAGGAAGACAGCCATCTGGGCGATTTTATCCAGGACGACAATGTTCCGGTTCCGGCAGATGCCGCGGCGTTTACGATGCTGAAAGAACAGCTGGAGGAGGTGCTTGGCACGCTGACCGAGAGAGAGCAGAAGGTGCTGCGCCTGCGTTTCGGACTGGACGATGGCCGTGCCCGTACGCTGGAAGAGGTAGGAAAAGAGTTCAATGTGACCCGTGAGCGTATCCGTCAGATTGAGGCGAAGGCTCTGAGAAAACTCCGTCATCCCAGCCGTTCCCGCAAGCTGAAGGATTATCTGGATTAAGGTGCCGGGTATGCAGTTGTCAAAGAGATTGCGGGCGGTGGCGGATTTTGTGACACCGCAGGGCCGTCTGGCAGATGTGGGGACAGACCATGCGTATGTCCCCATCTGTCTGATGGAGGAAAAGAAGATTTCCGGGGCGATTGCCATGGATATTGTGGACGGGCCGCTGCAAAGAGCCAGGGAGAATATTGCCGCTCATCATCTGGAAACGCAGATTGAGACGAGAAAATCCGACGGACTGGAGGCGCTGCGCCCCGGAGAAGTGGACACGATCGTGATCGCCGGTATGGGCGGCCTGCTGATCTGCCGGATTCTGGAACAGGGCCGGGAAGTGGCGGCGACGGTGCCGGAATGGGTGTTGGAGCCGCAGTCCGATACGGACAAAGTGCGGGCATATCTTCTGGAGCAGGGGTATCATATCTGCGATGAGGACATGGTCCTGGAGGACGGGAAATATTATCCGGTGCTTCAGGTCAGAGCAGGAAGGGAGCAGACGCCGTATGAGCCTGTGGAACTGATTTACGGGCGTCCCCTGCTTCGGAAAAGACATCCGGTACTGCGCAGCTATCTGGAAAAGGAGATCTGTTCATACCGGAAATTGCTGGAAAATCTTGCGCAGTCATCCGGAGAGCGTGTCCGGGTGAGAGAAAAGGAAATCAGAGAGACTTTAAAGCTGGCGGAGCAGGCGCTTCAGACTGTGAACCGTCCGTCTGTGAATGATTAAATATGTTATAGCACTACAGCCGCCGTGCCGGAAGCCGGCGGCTGTATAAAAGTCAAAAAGCATCTGGAGGAGGCTATATGGAGAGAGAGATTTGTCAGGTGACGATCGGAGCAAAGACTTATGAGTATCCAGGGGGGACCTCATATCTTGTCATTGCCAGGGAAATGCAGGAACATTACCGGTATCCCATTGTGCTGGTCACAGTGGACGGCAGACTTTGTGAACTGCACAAACGTCTGAAGAAATCCTGCAGGCTGGAGTTCATTACTCTGGAAGACAATATTGGACATAAAACGTATCAAAGGAGTCTGACGCTGCTGCTTCTGAAAGCGATGTATCATGTGGCTGGTCATGAACAGATTGACAAGATCGTGGTGCAGTATTCCATGGGCAGCGGCTATTACTGTACGGTCCAGGGAAAGGTTACGCTGGATCAGGAGTTTCTTGACCAGGTGAAAGCGTATATGAGAGAACTGGTGGACCGGAAGCTTCCGATTATGAAAAAAAGTGTCGGAACGCAGGAAGCCAGAGAAAAATTCCGCAGTTATGGTATGGAGGACAAGGAAAAGCTGTTCCGTTACCGCAGAGTATCCAGTGTAAATCTCTATGAGCTGGATGGCTTTGAGGATTATTTTTACGGTTTCATGACGGCGGATACAGGCTACCTGCAGTATTTCGACCTTCAACTGTACGATGAAGGATTTGTACTGGTGTTCCCTACAAGAAGGGAGCCGGAAAAACTGCCGGAACTGGTATTTTCCAGGAAAGTGTTCCAGGTCCAGAAGGAATCGGAAGACTGGGGCAGCAGACTGGGCGTCGATACCGTCGGGGCTTTGAACGACAAGATCTGCGAGGGCGGTTCTCATCGGATGATGCTGATTGCCGAAGCGCTGCAGGAGCAGAAAATCGCGGAACTGGCGGGAGAGATTGCAAAGCGAAGAGGCGTAAAATTTGTCATGATCGCCGGTCCTTCTTCTTCGGGAAAGACCACGTTCTGCAACCGTTTGTCGATACAGCTTGCCGCTCATGGGCTGGTGCCACATCCGGTAAGTCTGGACAATTATTATCTGAACCGGGTGGATACGCCGAGGGATGAAAACGGGGAATACGATTTTGAATGTCTGGAAGCGCTGGATCTGGAACTTTTGGATCGGGATCTGAACACCCTGCTTTCCGGAGGACAGATTGAGCTTCCTTATTATAATTTCAAGACGGGAAAGAGGGAGTACAAAGGACAGTATATGGAACTGGGACCGGAGGACATTCTGGTGATGGAGGGAATCCACGGACTGAATGACCGTCTCAGCAGTTCAATCCCAAAGGACAGCTGCTACAAAGTATACATCAGTGCACTGACGCAGCTGAATGTGGATGAACACAACCGGATTCCCACAACGGATGGCCGCTTGCTCCGCCGGATGGTACGGGACAACCGGACACGCGCCACATCCGCCAGGGAGACCATCGCCATGTGGCATAAAGTGCGAAAAGGCGAAGAAAAGTACATTTTCCCGTATCAGGATTCGGCGGATTTCGTGTTTAATTCCGCGCTGATCTACGAACTATCCGTATTGAAGCAGTACGCGGAACCGATCCTTTTCCAGATTCCGGAGGACGCGCCGGAATTTCAGGAAGCAAAGCGCCTGCTGAAATTCCTGGACTACTTTGTGGGAATCCCAAGCGAACCGGTGCCCCAGAATTCCATTCTGCGGGAATTCATCGGCGGCAGCTGCTTTGATGTTTAAGTAAAAAGCGGGTAAAAAGCGGACGCAAAAACGGGTAGACATCCCCGCACCTTTGTGATACAATAACACAGCGAAGTAGAACATGTAATCGCGGCTGGCAGGACTGAAAAGGGCCAGGTGAGGAAAGTCCGGGCTTCACAGGGCAGGATGCCGGATAACGTCCGGCGGAGGTGACTCCAGGGATAGTGCAACAGAGAGATACCGCCAGGTTTTTCCTGGTAAGGGTGGAAAGGCAGTGTAAGAGACTACCGTTTCTCTGGTAACAGAGAAAGCCATGTAAACCCCATCCGAAGCAAGACCGAATAGAAAACCATGTGGCGGCCCGTCACGTTTTCAGGTTGGTCGCTGGAGGCCACTGGCGACAGTGTCACTGGATAGATGATTACACGAGACATAACCCGGCTTATCGTTCTGCTTCGCGTTTTTTTATTTCCAGAAAAACTGATGTGTTTCCGGGGAAATAAAATGTCTTTTGAGGTGATGAAATGAGAGAGATTGTACTTGCATCGGCTTCTCCGAGAAGGAGACAGCTGTTGGAACAGGTGGGCATTCCCCACCGTGTATACCCGTCACAGGTGGAAGAGGTGGTCACTTCCACGATTCCTTCCAGGGTCGTGGAGGAGCTTTCCGAGCAGAAGTGTGCGGATGTTCTGGAACGTGTGCCGGAAGGGACATTAGTTCTCGGCGCGGACACAGTGGTTGCATTTGAAGGAAGGATCCTTGGCAAGCCGTCCGATGAGGAGGAAGCGTTCCGGATGCTTGACATGCTTCAGGGAAATACCCATCAGGTATACACCGGCGTGACGATGATGGAAAAAAGGAATGGACGTACATACCGGGAAACTTTTCATGCGTGTACGGATGTGACGTTTTATCCGGTGAGTCACGAAGAACTGAGGGCGTATATCGCGACGGGAGAGCCGATGGACAAAGCGGGAGCCTATGGCATTCAGGGAAGTTTCGCGGCGTTCGTCCAGGGAATCCGTGGGGATTACAACAATGTGGTCGGGCTTCCGGCTGCGGCGGTGTATCAGAGGCTGAAAAAATTTCCGGGAAGAACGGTGAACTATAAGATCCGTCCTGTCCGGGAAGAGGATCTTCAGGAGATTGCCGCCATTGAGGCGCGCTGTTTCCCGGCTGCAGAAGCGGCGGGATATGAAGATTTCCTGAAACGGTATCAGACCTGTAAGGATAGTTTCTTTGTTGCGGAGACAGAAGACGGCAGACTGGCAGGTTTCTGCAACGGATGCTGTGCGGACACGGATCATCTGGCGGATGAACTGTATCATGACGCGTCCCTCCATCATCCGGAAGGTCCGTACCAGATGATCTTCGGTCTGGATGTGGATCCGGAGTATCAGAAGCAGGGAATCGGAGAAGCGTTGATGTGCCATATGGTGGAAAGCGCCGGACAGAGAGGCAAGAAGGCAGTTGTGCTGACCTGCAAAGACCATATGATCCCGTTCTATCAGAAGATTGGCTACCGGTATATCGAGGTGTCAGATTCGGTCCACGGCGGTGCAGTCTGGCATAAAATGATGTATTTTTTTGAATCATATACATAGAAATAAATATATATAGAAGTGAACAGAGAAACAGCCGGAGAAATGAAGCGGTGCCTGTTTGGTTAAACAGGCACCGCTTCATTTCTCCGGCTGTTTTTGCCGAATATTGTCTGCCGAAAATTGTTTAAGATGCGATCAGAAGTTTTCCTCTGATTCAGATATCTCTGACTCAGACATTTCGCTGTTCTCTTTGAGCAGCGGTGATTTTACGGCAATTCCATTGATCTCCACCTGATCGGTGGCCTGGATCATCAGATACGGGATTCCGTCGATCACTTTGCTTTCGATCAGCTGTGCTTTGTCCGGGCTGACCTTGATGATCACATCCGGAGTCCGGATCTCGTAACTCCGTGTGCTTGCCACATTGGAAGCTACGAAACCTGCCTGCTCATCGGATACAACCGACGCATACAGGTCGTCGAATTCTTCCAGTTTTTCGTTTTCCACTCCGCTGTCAGCCAGTAGACGTTTGACTTCATATTTGTCCAGAGTGAGTGGTTCCGGATCTTCTTTTCGTTCTTCGATCATCTCGTTGAGGTTTTCCTGAATTGCCATAACGGTTTCAAAATCGCAGGTGTTGTCCAGGGTTTCTTCGATGATCGTCTGGAAGGTTTCTTTCTGCGTCTTTGCCGAGAGCGGAATGCGGCAGCCCAGCAGATTGTTGATGATGTCCGTTTGGATCACGTCCGGTTTTTTGGAATAATACATCAGGTTGTGGATATCCGTGTTCCGGTCCGTGAACGCCGGGAACAGGAAACCGATGTCCGGCGCTTCCACGATCCAGTCCTGGATCAGGTTTTCGATGGTGTTGGCATCGGCGTTGTAATGAAGCCCCGGTTTGGAAAGTTTTACCGGGCAGATGCTGCAGAGAAGGAATTCATAAACGTAGTCGGAAGCATCGTCCATTTCCAGATTGTCGGAGGCTCTCGCCGGAATATCGTATGCCCCATGGATCAGTATGATATAATAATTTTCCGGATCTATGTAGTTCTCGATCACCTTCTGATAAAATTCTTCAATCAGCGCGTCGTCCCGGAGCTGGGAATTGCGGAGCTGCAGCAGGAATTCCTGGGTTCCGCCGGAAGCCTCCTGTTCCAGTGGGAATTCCATCTGTACAAGATTTTTTCCAAGTGTTCCGGAAAGGGATTTTCGGAAAATGTTGAAATACTTGAACATTTCTTCCTCCGGAAGAGAGAGAAACGCTTCTTTCAGTTTGGTTTTCTGGTTCTTTTCCGCATCCACATAACATCCGCAGATCCTTGTCACTGCGCAGTGTGTGGTGGTAAAAAGTTTTTTGATCTCGCTGATTTCTTTTTTGTTCATGCTTGTATACTCCAGTCGTTTTGTTTTCGGTGTAACCGTCTCTCCGTTTGGTTTTGACTTCCGGCGAAACGGTTGCTTTCTTTGCAGTCGTTATGCTGTTTGAGATTAATTTTCGGCGAAATAGTTCTCTTTGCTGCCGTACGCGAAAGCAGAGATGTTTATGGGAGCGGTCAGTCTGTTCCGTCGGTAAATTTCCGGTTCTGATATTCTCTCGGAGAAACGCCTTCGGCTTTTTTGAATACTTTGCTGAAATAGAAAGCATTTTCAAATCCAAGAGATTCCGCAATCTCATAGATCCGCAGGTTTCCTGTCGTCAGAAGCTTTTTCGCTTCTTCAATTTTAATATGATTCATATACTCTGTAAAGCTGTAACCGCAGTTTTTTGTAAACAAAGTGCTCAGATAATTGGGGCTGAGTCCAAATGCGGAAGCCACATCGTTGAGAGAAAGCTTATCTGTGCAGCGCTCCTGCATATACTCCTGGATTTGCGAGATCACATTCTGCCGCTGAGGTTTTCCGCCAAAAACACTGGAAGCTTCCATATTTTCCAGCAGAAGCTTCAGGCTGGAGAGAAGCTCTTCCGGTTTTTGGGCGGAGAACGCGGACAGATATCCGTGTTTATGCATGGCATAGGTTTCTGAGAGAAACTGTTCGGCAGCCGGGTGCGCGGCGATCAGCAGGTGAAAGACAAACATGGTGAGATCCAGCGTCGTGTACAAAGCTTCCTTTGGAGACAGCGCTTCCATCTTCTTCTGACAAGTATGCATCATCTGACGTACGGTCGCCTGGAACAGGGGAAACTGGAACTCGTCCAGGATCTGCCGCAGAGATGACTGGAAGGGACGAAAGTCAAAGGTCATGGTAGATACCGTCGTATTCTCCAGGTCGGAAAATACCAGCGGCTGTTCCGGATGCAGCTGAAAAAGGTCTGCTCTGGCTCTGGAAAAGGAAGCGGCAGTCTCCAGTTCATCGGCTGCCGGCGTGCCGAAGGACATCAGAAGGGAAACGCTGAAATAATTATACAGTGCCTCCCGAATGTGCAGAAGCATCTTTGTGATCAGGGTTTTGTAATTTTTGACCTGTTCTTCCGTCAGCCCGATCAGCAGTACAAAATTATTCCGGTTCAGAAAGCAGGTGTGGCAGGGGAAATACCGCCCGCACAATTCCTGGCACATGGCAAGAACGCTGCGGTATAGATTTTTTGGAGGCTCTCCGGCGTCATGGATGGCAGTGCCCGGAAGGATGCATCCGTAGCCGCAGACGCAAAATTCGTAATGAATGTCGGGAGCCAGCTGGTCTTTCTGTATCCGGAACTGCTGGGAGTTTTCAAAAAGCCCGTAGAGAAGACGGATAAAGAAACGGTTGGGCCGTTCCTGTTCCTGTACGGAACTATTCATGGACTGTTTGAGATTTTTGACCTTTAACAAGGTGCTGTTGATCACTTTATCCAGATTCTGAGGGCTCAGTTCCAGCTTCAGCATATATTCGTCGACGCCATAGTGGATTGCTTCCCTGGCATAACCGAAATCCTCATAGCTGGTCAGCATGATAAAGACGGGAAGGTCTCCGTAGCGGTCACGACAGGTTTTTAAAAGCTGCAGCCCGTCCATCACAGGCATCCGGATATCGGAGATAACGATTTCCGGGCGGTATTTCTCGATGGCAAGCAACGCCTCACTGCCGTTGGAGACAGCAGCGCAGATTTCGATTCCATAGGAGCTCCAGTCCAGGATGGATTTCATGCCGACCTGGACCAGGGGCTCATCGTCAACAATCAGCAGTCGGATCATTTTCTTCCTCCTTTTTGTCTGTATGGTAAGGCAGCGTCAGATACATGGCGGTATAGAAACCGGGGCAGGATTCCAGGGAAAGACCGTAGGAATCGCCAAATTCATAACGGATCCTCTGGTTGACGCTGTAGATTCCCACGCTGCGGAACAAACCGTCGGCGGAACCGTTGTCCTGAGTCAGCGCTGCCTGGATCTGTTCCGGTGTCATTCCGATGCCGTCGTCCAAAAGCTTGATCTGCCAACGGTTTTCATCCAGAAAGCGGGCGCTGATCCGGATCGATCCTTTGGAATGACGTGGTTCGATTCCATGAAAAATTGCGTTCTCCACAAGAGGCTGCAGGGTGAAGCGCGGAATCAGCCCGTCTTCCAGGCGCTCGTCTTCTATTTCATATTCCAGCGTGATCCCGCCGCCGTAACGATATTGCATGATGTTAAAATAATCGTCCAGGAGCCGGCATTCTTCCTGAAAGGAAATCAGCGTTTCTGTTCGCTTTGATACGTTTTTCAGAAGACGTGCCAGGGATGTGGTCATATCTGCAATCCCGGATGCGCCCTGGATTGTCGCCATCCATTTGATGGAGTTGAGGGTATTATAGATAAAATGCGGATTGACCTGGTTGAGGAGCATCTTGTACTGCAGGTCTGCCTTAGCTTTCTCATCTGCGACTGCCTGATCCATCAGCTTCTGCATATCGGCGCTCATCTGATTGATTCCGCGTCCGATGTCTCCAAGTTCTGTGTCCCATTCAATGAAAGGATCTGTTTGGAAATTGCCAGCAGAGATGGCAAGGATTCTCTGACGCAGACGCAGGATCGGCCGGGAAATTTTTCTGTTCAGATATAAGGAAAAGCAGATGCCGAACAGGAACAAGGCGAAAACGGCACATGCGGCAAGTATCCAGTAGGCTGCAGCGGTATAAAAAGGAAACTTTTGTACCAGATTTTGTTGAAGTTTCCAGCTGCGAAACCCGATGTCGCAGGATATGACCTTCTGATTTTCCGGGAAAGTTGCAGTTTCTGCCGTTATGGAATCGCCCGTCAGGCGATAGGACTGGTCTTCCATGGTGAGATAAAGCCGTGTATCTTCGGAAAATGTATAATTTTCGAAATAGTCTGTGATAATGTCCGGGTATAATTCCATGTAGACGTATCCGATTTTCTGCAGGCTGTTCTCCGAATAGATGGGGCGCAGTGACAACAGAACCGCCTCCCCTTCCCGACAGAACGGAGTTTTGGTATAGGTCAGCATATAGTTATCTTCAGAAGCAGAAAATTTCTGAAAAACCTCGTATTCTGCGATCTTTTTTTCCGGAGAAGAAACAGAATCCCGTTGGCTGTGAAGCAGCTGAACAGAATAGGTATCGGAACCCGGCAGTCCCATCAGGACCAGGCGGCGGATGTAAGCGCTGGAACTGTTGGTGTTGTACTCTGCCATCAGTCGCCGGCGGATTTCCAGGATTACTTCCTGATCGGGTTCGTTTTTCTCAAAATATTCCGCAATCAGACCTGACCCTGCGCACCATCGGGAAAGAAAATCCGTGTTTTCCATCTGGTGGGCGATGTTGTCAGAAATCAGCTGCAGATTAAAGGCTGCCGACTGCTCCATATTGTCTTCATAGACCGTACGGAACAGAAAAATGCAGATACTGGAAAAGAAAACCGCCAGCAACAGGGAAAAGGTCAGTGTGATAAACGTGAGGTGCCTCCGTATGGAAGTTGACCGTTTCAGTTTCATATTGATTCTCCATCGTGTTCTGATAACCGTCCGTTCGGCGGAACAGTTATGTGTTATAGGAAAAAATGAATATCAATAGAAATATTACATGAGACCGGCGGAAAATGCAATAAGATGAAACATTTTTATAGGTTTTGGATAAAAAAAGACATTTTCATTTGCAGAAAAAATGAGTATACTGTCTAAAGATATGTCAACGAGAGAAAAAGGAAGTATGGAGATGCTGAGAAAATTTCTGGCGGCGGCAGTTTTTCTGTGTGCCGCGGGCTGCTTGGCAGGCTGTCAGGGGATGGAAAACGGAACTGCCGGTTCCGGACAGGACCAGACAGAAAAAACCACACTGGTCTGGGCGGTATGGGATACCGGTCAGCTTCCGTTTGTTCAGGATGTGATTGACGCCTATGAGGCGGAACACCCGGATATTGAGATCCGTGTGGAGGAGTATCCGACGGACGGCTACGATTTCTCTCTGGAATCCGATTTGATGTCCGAGGATCACCAGATTGACTGTATGTTGATCAAGGATATTCCCGGTTATCTGTCTCTTGCGAAAAAGCAGCTGATCCTTCCGGTGGAGGAGACGGATTTTTCGGACAGTGGGATTCAAAAAGACCTGATGGTAGATGGAAACGTGTATACGAGACTTTGCAGAAGTGATTTTAACGTACTGTATTATAATAAGGAACTGTTTGATACGGCGGGGATGGAATATCCCGCCAATGACATGACGTTCGAAGAGTACGATGCGATGGTCCGGGAGGTTTCTGAAAAGGCTTCGGAGGCACTTGGGAATCATATCTATGGTGTTTATTATCACACCTGGAGAAGTACGGTTCAGGATTTTGCGCTTCTGGATGGGAAACATACCCTTCTGGATGGCGACTATGAATTTCTGCGTCCGGTCTATGAGATGGTGCTGGAGCAGCAGGCAGACGGGATCTGTCCGCCATATCTGAACGCAAAGCTGGACAGTATGCATTATTCTACCGCATTTTACAGCAATCGGGTGGCGGTTATGCCTATGGGAACCTGGTTTCTGCCTAATCTGATCCAGGCAGCCGGAAACGGAGAAAGTCAGGTGGATCGTTGGGGCATAGCGTCCATGCCGCATGCCGATGGTGCAGCTCAGGATACATCTGTTGCCGCAATCACCGGAGTCAGTATCAGTTCATCATCGGCATATAAAAAAGAAGCGAAAGACTTTGTCGATTTTCTGTGTGGACAGGAAGGGGCAGAGATACTCGCAGAGACAGGCACCATGCCCGCTCTCCGCAACGAAAAGGTTACAGACATCATTTCGTCTCAGGGAGGTTTTCCCCAGGACGAAAGCAGCAGGGCAGCATTGGAGACGGGCATGATTTATTATAATCAGCCGCTGGATACACGTTCCGTCATGGCAGAGTCCATTCTGGGGGAAATTCACGAGAAGATCATGCTTGGAGAACTTTCTTTGGATGAAGGGCTTGCCAGAATGAGGGAAGAGATGGAAACGGTTTTAAAGGAATCATAAATCCAGTGCAAAGAACAGGGGCAGTGATTGTCCCGAAGACAGGAGGACATGGAAATGAACACAATGAATGTGCTGCTTTCCACTCAGGAGGATGCAGTAAAATTCGTGAGCACTGTTTCAAAATACCCGTTTGATGTGGATCTCGGTGAAGGAAACTGCGTCATCGACGCGAAATCAATTCTGGGTGTGCTGAGCATTGCCGTAGGACGTATGATGCAGGTAAAGATGCATACCGAACATCCGGAAGAACTTTTCCAGGAATTACAGTCTTATATGGCTTAAAAATGCAGATAGAAAAGCGGCTGCGAAAAGGTAAAAAAATACCTTCGGCCGCTGTTTTTTTATTTTCGCGGGAAACGGGCCGAGCGGACATGCCCTTTGAGATTCATCCAAAGAATTCAAAGATTTCCGGTTCGTGGCAACAGTTGTTTTCCTGCTCTTTACAGATTTCTCAGAATATCTTACAATAGAAAAGAAAGAAACAGCAACGCAAAATCGGACACAGGGGGATCGAAAATGAAAGGCACACAGGAAAAAGAGCGGCTTCGTTTGAGAGACGATGGAAACTATGAATTCAGTACCGCTGAAAAAAATTGGATTCCAGCAATCCGGAACGTACCGGAGATTGACGGAATGGTTCCGGCAGGCGGGAAAGAACAGAGAAAGGGCAGGAAACTTTCAGAAACGGATCCTACGGCGGTGGAAACGCTGAATTATGGTCCGGAGGGCTGTGTGCAGGTGACGCGGACGGTGGAGTTCCGGCCGAAGACACGCAGTTTTACCGTGCAGGATGAATTTGGTGCTTTGGGAGAGGGAAGGATCGTCACGGAAAGCCTGTGTTCCCCATATCCGATCCGACTGACAGAAGGCACGGCTGTGATCGATGCGGATGGAGAAAAGGCAACGGTGGTTGTGAGAAATCAGGAAAATATAAGAGTGGAAAAAATGGAGCAGCCAGACGGCAGCGGCGGGACGGTGTCTTTTTACTGCCTGAGATGGGAAGCTGCCAGGGACAGGGAATATACCTGCTGCCAGGTAGAACTGGAAGAGGGTTCCAACAGTCTGTAAGCACTGCTTCTCCGTTGTTCCAATGGGATGATATTCAAAAAGAGGAGGTTCCAAAAGCTTCTGAAAAAGAGCTTTTGAACCTCCTCGTTCTGTTACCGGCAGAGTCTGTGCAGAATCTCTTCAAAGCAGACGCCGTCGGTGGGCGGGGTATCAAAGGATTCGGTAATCAGGATACATTCCTTGATAAAAGCGGCCGCCTTCCGGACGGAAGTCTCAAGGGGGACACCGTTGACCGCATCTGCGGCAAGGATCGACGAGAAAATGTCACCAGTTCCGCAGCGTTCCCTTCCTACTCTGAGAAAACGCAGGATCTTCGGCTGACCGCCTTTTTCCAGGAGTACATTTCCAAGATATTGACCCATCGGTACTCCGGAGATCACCACTTTCTGTGCGCCCAGCGCCATAAGCTTTTCCACAAGGCGAAAAAGCTCTTTCTTGGTCCAGCCCAGAGAACGGTAAGGCGTGGAAGTAAGTATACAGGCTTCCGTCAGGTTTGGTGTCAGGATATCCGCTTCCATGGCGAGCTGCCTCATAGCAAGCTGCATATTTTCATCATACAGCGCATAAGGCTTTCCGTTATCTCCCATCACCGGGTCAACCAGAACGAGAGTACCGTCCGAACGAAAAGAACGGATGAAATCCAGAACCACAGAGATCTGCTGATGAGAACCGAGAAAGCCGGTCTGGATCCCGTCAAAGCGCAGATCCATTTTTTTCCATTCCGCGATATAGGCGGGCATCTTTTCCGTGTAATCCTCAAAGTAAAAGGAAGGAAAAGCGGTGTGGTTGGAAAAAATCGAGGTCGGGACAGGACAGCACTGAACGCCAAGCTGGGAGATTACCGGAATGGATACCGTCAGAGAGCAGCGGCCGAATCCAGTGAAATCATTGATCACGGCAAGTCGTTTCTGATGCTGTTTCCTGTCTGACATAAATACGCTCCTTCTTATTTGTTCCGGTGTCCGGAATATTTCTCCTCGCAATATTTACAGCGATAAACCTCATGCTCCGGATCGGCAAGGATGAATACATGATCCAGTTCCTGCTCGATGGAGGTGATACAACGTGGGTTCTTGCATTTGATCACATTTACGATCTGCTTTGGAAGAGAAAGTTCCTTTTTCTGAGTAATATTTCCGTCTTTGATGATATTGACGGTGATGTTGTGATCGATAAATCCGACGATGTCCAGATCCAGATCTTCAATCGGGCACTCTACTTTAATGATGTCCTTTTTTCCCATTTTATTGCTGCGTGCGTTCTTGATGATCGCAACAGTACAGTCCAGCTTGTCCAGCCCGAGATCACGGTAGATGGTCATGGCTTTTCCGGCTTTGATATGATCGAGGACGAAGCCCTCTTCGATACGTCCGACATTTAACATTTTTTTCATCCTCCTTACTGTACTTCGATGCCGAGAAGCGTCAGGATCAGTGCCATACGGGCGTATACGCCGTACTGTGCCTGCTTGAAATAAGCGGCGCGGGGATCGTTGTCCACTTCAACGGAGATTTCATTGACACGCGGCAGCGGATGGAGCACCAGCATATCCGGCTTTGCAAGATCCATTTTTGACTTGTCCAGAATATAGAAATCTTTCATGCGAACGTAATCTTCCTCGTTGAAGAAACGTTCTTTCTGAACACGGGTCATGTACAGAAGATCGAGATTCGGAAGCGCGTCTTCCAGTTTGGTGACTTCCTCAAACTCCACATGGTTCGCTTTCAGCACGTCGTTGCGGATGTAATCCGGCACACGAAGTTCATCTGGAGAGATCAGGACGAAGCGGATTCCCTCGTAGCGGACCAGAGCGCTGATCAGGGAGTGCACGGTACGGCCGAATTTCAGATCGCCGCAAAGGCCGATGGTCAGATTGTTCAGGCGGCCTTTCATCGAATGGATAGTCAGAAGATCGGTGAGAGTCTGGGTCGGATGCTGATGGCCGCCGTCACCGGCATTGATCACCGGAATTCCGGAAACCAGGGAAGCAACCAGAGGAGCGCCCTCTTTCGGATGACGCATCGCACAGATGTCAGCGTAGCAGGACACGATACGGATCGTGTCGGAAACGCTCTCTCCTTTGGCTGCGGAACTGTTGTCGGCAGAAGCAAAGCCGAGGCACTTTCCTCCGAGACGGATCATCGCGGATTCAAAGCTTAAACGGGTACGGGTACTTGGCTCATAAAACAGAGTAGCAAGGATTTTGCCGTCGCAGGCATGGGCATATTTCTTTGGATTGCGCTCGATATCGTTGGCAAGATTCATCAGCTGCTCCAGCTCTTCGACGGAAAAATCCAAAGGACTCATCAAATGTCGCATAAGTGACCTCCTTCATAGGTTTGGTATTCTTTTTTTCTGTGTTCCACCTTATCACAAAAAGAGTCGAAATGCAAGAAAAAGTGAACGCCGGACAGAGGGAGAAAGACCGCATATTTTTGTTGCATCGTCTTTTTTGCTGTGTTATGATAGGGAAAGCATTGAAATCCCACACGATTTCAAGCAGGCTCTTTCGGTATTGCCGGAAGAGTGACATAAGAGTGACATATAATAAGTAAAGGCTGGAAAGGAAGTAAAAAAAATTGCATGGAAAAAAGATGGCAAGGGCACGCTTCCGCACTGCGGGAAAACTGGCGGCGGCATGTCTTGCAGTATGCGTTGTGGGGGCGGTGCAGGGCAATGGAAATGCAGTATACGCACAGGGGTCAGGAACTGCAAAGATCCATTTCCTGACATTTGAGGGCAATACGGAAGGCGTTCTGCTGGAAAGCAGGGATGCCAACGGCAACCCGGTGTTCGGTATGGTGGATTCCGGCGAGGACTGGGATTATCCGGACGGAAGTGACCAGAGGTATCCTCTGCGTTCGGGAATCGTTACCAATGAAGGGTACGACCAGGAGGTTCGTGATTATCTGACGAAGATGGGGGTAAATAAGGATAATTTCCAGTTTTATATTGCCACCCATCCGCACAGTGATCACATCGGGACGGCAGATCTTGTGATCAGGGAATTTCAGCCGCAGAATCTGTATATCATGCCTTACGATGACAGCATGATCAATACTTCCCCGACAGATGTGCATCTCTGGGATAATCAGTATGTGTACGATCAGACGCTGGCGGCAGCGGCGGAAGTGGGAACCAATGTGATCCAGGACATCAACGATCAGAACAGTGCCTTTTCTTTCGGCAATTTTCAGATTCAGATCGTGAATTATGATCCTTCTTATCAGGGGCAGATAACCTATGACGCAAACTGGTTTTGTCTGGGAGTGATCGCGCAGGCAAATGGGAATACCGCGTTTTTAACCAGTGATATGTGTGACGATGACGGGGATCTTACCCGGGTCATGCAGAGTTACCCCCAGATAAGCGATCTGGAGGTACTGGAGGCCAATCATCACGGATTCTTTGACAGTATGACGGATGCTTTTGTGGAGACGGCAAGCCCGGAGGTTATGATCCTGCCCGGCGCTTTCTCTAATCTGAAGACTTCCCGTGTGAATCTGATCGGCAGCCTGGACACCAGACTGTTTGCGCTTCCGGCTTACACGGAACAGGATGCGATCGTGGTGGAACTTGGTGCGGATCCGGTGACCACCAGCGCGGACGGAAGTTTCCGGATCTATACCGACGCGGACAAACACCTGAGAGCCTATCAGGATGGTCGGTGGTGCCAGGGTTTGTTTGAACAGAACGGCGTCCAGTATTACGCAAAAGAAAACGGAATACTGGCGGTGAATGAAGAAATCTACGATGAAGAGACGAACCGTGTGTATCATGCAGATCAGAACGGTCATGTGACTATGATCGGCGGATGGGTGACGGAAAACGGTCAGAAGTATTACGTGGATCAGAATAACAATTATCGAAAAGGCTGGCTGGACATATCAGGAAACCGTTATTACCTCGATCCGAATACAGGCGCTCTGCAGACTGGCTGGGTGGTTGAAAATGGACAGTGGTATCTGATGAGCGAAGAGGATGGCCGGATGCTGAAAGGCTGGCAGAAGAATGGGATCGACTGGTATTACCTGGATGAGAATACGGGTGTTATGCAGGCGAACCGCTGGCTTCGCGATCCGAACAGCGGAGTGGTTTACTGGCTGCGCGGCTGGGGCGGCAGAGCCTACAGTCTGACCACGCAGATCGATGGGTATTCGGTTCAGTTTGACGGAGAAGGAAGGGTCGTTGGGCCAACCTGGATCCGATACAACGGAACGTGGGGATATCTTTCCGGCGGACAGCTTGCAACGGGCTGGATCAAAGATGGAATCGACTGGTATTATTTTAATGAAGACGGTTCCATGAAGACTAACGAGCTGTGTATGATCGATGGAAACCTGTATTATTTCCGCGGTTGGGGCGGTATGCTGTACAACGCTTGGTATCAGAATCCGGCGGATGGAAACTGGTATTATCTGAGAGGCTGGGGAGCTGCCCTCAATACCGGCTGGAGCCATATCGGAAACGACTGGTATTATTTTAATCCGGATTGTACGATGAAGAAAGATGAACTTTGCAGGATCGGAAACGACCTGTACTATTTCCACGGCTGGGGCGGTATGCTGTACAATGCATGGCACCAGGATCCGTCCAATGGGAACTGGTATTATTTCCGCGGCTGGGGCGGAGCGCTGAATACCGGTTGGAGTCATATCGGAAACGACTGGTATTATTTTAATCCAGACTGTACGATGAAATCCGATGAGTTCTGCTGGTTGGACGGCAATTTGTATTATTTCCGCGGCTGGGGTGGAAGAATGCACAGCGGCTGGTATCACGATAAGAACACCGGAAAGTGGTATCTGTTTGACAAGGAAGGAAGGGCTTACCGCAATCAGAAAGTAAGAAACGGTATTGACACCTACTATTTCAATGACGACGGTACCATGTACAGCGGTTGGAAAGAAGAAGGCGGAAAAACCTATTATTACCGTGGCTGGGGCGGCATGGCTTATTCGCTGACTATGACGATTGATGGGGTTCCGTGTACCTTTAACTTCAAAGGCGAATTGGTCAGAAGAGGCTGAAACAGAAGAAAATTCATAACAGAATAAAAATAAGAAGAAAAACGGCAGGAACGGATCCTGCTGTTTTTCTTTTGTAAGAATTATGTAAAATTTTCTGTTTTTCCTGCAGTTTAAGAGAAGCTTTCTTGTAAAAGCGCGGAAAGTATAGTAGAATATTTTTGAGTTACAGTCGTTTGTGTCCATCGCAGAGTGAGCCGATGGGAGCGCGGCGGACCGTAACGATTTTACGGAAAGGTTACAGAGTTATGCTGGATTTGAACGAGATAAGAAAACAGATCGATGCAACGGATCAGGAAATTGTCCGCCTGTTTGAACAGAGAATGCGTCTGACACAGCAGGTGGCGGAATATAAGATAGAGACAGGGAAACCTGTGTTTGATCCGGAAAGAGAGCGTTCCAAGCTGGAGACGCTGGGAGCGCTGGCTTCCGGTGCGTTTAATAAAAGGGGCGTGCAGGAGCTGTTTCAGCAGATCATGTCGATCAGCAGGAAACGGCAGTACCAGCTTCTCGCGGGAACGAAAAGGAAAAGGGACGTCAGCCCGGAATACAGCCAGGTGGAAGAAATCCCCGCGGACGCTGCGACGGTGGTCTTCCAGGGAGTGGAGGGCGCCTACAGTTTTGCCGCAATGAAAGAATTTTTCGGCGACGGGGTGCAGAGCTTCCATGTGGAGACCTGGAAAGACGCGATGGAAGCGATCAGCCAGGGCAAAGCTGATTATGCAGTGCTTCCCATTGAAAACTCTACGGCAGGCAGCGTGCTGGATATCTATGATCTGCTGGTGGAATACCCCCATTATATTGTGGGAGAGCAGATCATTCCGGTGGATCATGTGCTGATGGGAATTCCGGGCGCAAAGATGGAGGAATTGACGGAGGTATATTCTCATCCACAGGCGCTGGCACAGTCGAAGCGGTATCTGGAGCAGCATCCGGACTGGAAACAGACAGCAGTCCTGAATACAGCGGTGGCTGCAAAAATGGTGGCGGAAAGCGGAGACAGGACAAAGGCGGCAATCGCAAGCAGGTATGCGGCGGAACATTTCGGCCTGCAGATCCTGGATCAGGAGTTTGTGAGCAGCAACAACGAGACACGTTTTGTGATTCTCTCAGGGAAACCGTGCTTTAAAAAAGACGCCCGCAAGATTAGTGTATATATTGAACTGCCTCATGAGACAGGTTCACTCTATAACATCTTGTCCCATATCATCTATAATGGGCTGAACATGACGAAGATCGAATCCCGCCCTATCCCGAAGCGAAACTGGGAGTACCGTTTCTTTGTGGATTTCGAAGGAAATCTGGGTGACGCGGCCGTTCAGAACGCGCTGCTTGGCATCGGCGCCGAGGCGAAGAAGATCCGGGTGTACGGGAATTATTAAAGCACATCCTGCTTTTTTGAAAGAGAAAAAGGAAAGGGAACAGAAAGAGAAGAAAAATGACAAGAATCGAAGAATGTATTTTGTATCGGTCCTTTGATGAGGACGAGGTTTTGAAAGATTTCACGGAAATGATCGAGGCGGTGCAGAACGATACGATTGCCCGGGACCAGGTATTTTACCGGAATTTGTTTTATGATGCGCTGAACCGGCTGGTGGAGATGGCGAACCGCTATGGATTTTCCGGAAATCTCTGGTGCAATTATCTGACCTATCTGTTGGTCAATAAGGAGAACGCGTTTTCTACCTCCTGCGAGATTGTGGGACATGTGGACGGCAGCATTAATCAGATGGCGAAACATGATTTTGTTCGCTTTAAGGAGCTGTTTGATTTTGATATCCGCGTTTTTGATCAGATTTTCTGTTCCGGGGACGGAGCAATCATCTGTGACTACAAAAATACGGACAGCCCGAATAAGTTGTTCAATCAGAGAATCCGCGACAGGATCGGTGAACTGTCGGTGCGGCTGCAGCATGCGGAGACGGTCGACGAATTTATGGAAGATATGATCCAGTTCTACAAAGATTTCGGTGTCGGAAAACTCGGCCTGCACAAGGCGTTCCGGATCGGCCGTGTGGACGGCAAGGTGGAGATCATTCCAATCACCAACATCGCCCATGTTCATCTTGAGGATCTGGTTGGCTATGAAATTGCGAAGAAAAAACTGATTGATAATACCGAAGCCTTTGTACAGGGAAGGAAAGCAAATAACTGTCTGCTCTTTGGAGACGCGGGTACCGGTAAATCTTCCAGTATTAAGGGAATCCTGAATCAATATTACGATCAGGGTCTTCGGATCATTGAGGTATATAAACATCAGTTCCAGGACCTCAACGAACTGATCGCTCAGATAAAAAACCGGAATTACAAATTTATCATTTATATGGACGATCTTTCTTTTGAAGAGTTTGAGACTGAGTATAAGTATCTGAAAGCGGTGATTGAGGGAGGGCTGGAGAGAAAGCCGGACAATATTCTGATTTATGCGACCTCAAACCGCCGTCACCTGATCAAGGAGACTTACAGGGACAAGGAGGATATCCGGGAGGATATGCATACCTCGGATACGGTACAGGAAAAATTGTCGCTGGTATACCGTTTCGGTGTGACCATCTATTTTGGCGCGCCGGATAAGAAACAATTCCAGAAGATTGTGACAACCCTTGCGGAACGTTACGGCGTGCGGATGCCGGAGGAGCAGCTTCTGCTGGAGGCGAACAAATGGGAGCTGCAGCACGGCGGACTTTCCGGACGGACCGCGCAGCAGTTTATTGATTATCTGCTGGGTCAGCCTGACCGTTCAGCCAACGGAATGGTTACGGGATAGTCGCGAAACATAAAGGAGGAAAAAATATGCAGATGGCAACGTTTGCGGCCATAGACATTGGCACTTATGATGTTTTTCTGGAGATTTTTGAGATTTCCAGAAAACAGAGGATACGGAGCATTGACAAGATCCGTCATCGGATCGAGCTGGGAAAGGACACTTACACCAACGGGAAGATCAGCCCCGAGATGGAGGAGGAGCTTTGCAGTGTGCTTGGGGATTTTGTCAGGATCATGGACGGCTACAAGGTTAACGCATACCGGGCGGTGGCGACCAGTTCTCTGCGTGAGGCTGAGAACAGCCTGTTTATCCTCGGAAAAATCCGTCAGCTGACAGGGCTGAAAGTCACGATCCTGAGCAATTCGGAGCAGAGATTTCTCGGATATAAGGCGTTGGCGACCATGGAGACAGATTTCAACAAGATCATCGAAAAGGGAACGGCGATTGTTGATCTGGACGGCGGAAGCGTGCAGCTGTCCCTGTTCGATAAGGATGCGCTGGTGACCACCCAAAATCTCCGGATGGGAAGTGTCCGGATCCGTGAGAAGCTTTCGGGCCTTGCCAGTGAGACCAGTCATTATGAGGTTCTGGTGCAGGAGTATATCTGGAATGAATTGCTCAGCTTCAAGAAGATGTTTCTGAAAGACCGGAAGATTGAAAATATCATGCTTCTGGGAGGCTTTTTTACGGAATCCATTTTCCAGAATGAGCAGGAAAAAAACACCAGGATTATTTCCAGAAAAACATATCGGAACTGGTTTGACAAGATTAACGGCCATTCACCTATGGAGCTTGCGGTTAAAATGGGTATTCCTTTGGAAAACGCGTCTTTGATGAGCCCGGCGGCGGTGATCTGCAACAGCTTGATCGAGATGATGGATGCGGAGCAGGTCTGGATACCAGGCACCCATTTGGCACGCGGCCTGGCTTATGAATATGCGGAAGAAAAGAAACTGATCAAGGTCAGCCACAACTTTGAAAATGATATTCTGATGGCTGCAAAGAACATTGGCAAGAGATATGCGGTCAACCGTCCTCATATCCAGAATATTGATATGATTGCCACAGAACTGTTTGATTCCATGAAAAAGATTCATGGAATGGGTGTACGGGAGCGGCTTTTGCTGAAAATCGCGGTCATGCTCCACGATGTGGGAAAATATATCAGCCTGAACAATGCGGCACTCTGTACTTACCATATTATCATGTCCAATGAAATCATCGGACTGTCCCATACGGAACGGGAGATGATCGCTCTGATTGCCCGGTACAATACGGCACCGCTGCCGCAATATGATCAGTTCGCCCAGATATCGGCGATCAGCGAACAGCAGTATCTGAAGGTTGCCGAGCTGACGGCGATCTTAAGGCTTGCCAATACCCTGGATCGCAGCCATATGCAGAAGGTGCAGCAGATCCGGGCGTCTCTTCGCGAACGTGAACTGACGCTGAATCTTACTGTCAACGGAGATTTCACGCTGGAACAGGGGCTGTGCCGGGAAAAAATGGACTTTTTCTATGAGGTCTTCAGTGTGCGCCCGAAATTGAAAGTCAAACGGGAAATGTAAGGAGGAGCAGAGATGGATAATGATTATACGCTATATACCAAACCGGAATATTACCGGAACCGTGAGTTGAGCTGGCTGAGTTTTAACGAGAGGGTACTCAGCGAAGCGAGAGACAAGAGCATTCCGCTGTTTGAGCGGCTGAAATTTCTGAGCATCACGTCGTCCAATCTGGATGAATTTCATATGATCCGTGTGGCATCCCTGAAAGATATGGTACATGCGGAATATACGAAACCGGATATCGCCGGGATGACGCCGAAGGAACAGCTGAAAGCGATCAGTGAGAAAACCCATGAAATGGTTCAGGTACAGTACAGTACTTATAACCGTTCTCTGCTTCCTGCTCTGGCACATATCGGGCTGAACATTATCAGCACTCATGAGGCGCTGACTCCGGAGCAGGCGGCGTATGTGGATGAATATTTCGAGGAAAATATTTACCCGGTGCTGACACCGATGGCGATGGATTCCTCCCGCCCATTTCCTCTGATCCGCAATAAGACGCTGAACATCGGCGCGCTGATCCAGAAAAAGGACAGCGGACTCAGTGCAAAGACGGAAAAGAAAGAAGGAAAGAAAGAAGATAATAAAAAAGGGAAAGCGGAGTTGGAATTCGCGACGGTTCAGGTTCCGTCGGTGCTGCCAAGGTTCATTACTCTTCCGGCAAAGGAAGGGGAAGGCTGCAATGTCATTCTTCTGGAGGAGATCATCGAGCGGAATATTGGAAAGCTGTTTCTCAGTTATGATGTAGTGTGCGCACATCCATACCGTGTTATGAGAAATGCCGATCTGTCCATCGACGAGGACGATGCGGCGGATCTGCTGAAAGAAATACAGAAACAGCTGAAGAAACGTCAGTGGGGTGAGGTGATCCGTCTTGAGGTGGAGGAAAAGATCGACAAGCGGCTGCTGAAGATCCTGAAACATGAGTTTGATATCGGGGATGAGGATATCTTCTTTATTCCGGGACCGGTGGATCTGACGTTCCTGATGAAGATGTACGGTTTGGAAGGCTTTGAAAAATACAAGACGCCGAAATACACGCCGGCGGCAGTTCCGGCACTGCAGAACGAGGATGATATTTTTACCAACATCCGGAAGGGCGATATCCTTCTGCACCATCCATACCAGAGTTTCGATCCTGTGGTACAGTTTGTGAAGCAGGCGGCAAAGGACCCGGATGTACTGGCGATCAAACAGACCCTTTACCGGGTCAGCGGAAATTCTCCGATCATTGCAGCCCTGGCACAGGCGGCGGAGAATGGCAAGCAGGTATCGGTTCTTGTGGAACTGAAAGCCCGTTTCGACGAGGAGAATAACATTGTCTGGGCGAAAATGCTGGAAAAAGCCGGATGTCATGTAATTTACGGTTTGCTGGGACTGAAGACCCACAGCAAGATCACCCTTGTTGTGCGCAGAGAGGAAACGGGAATCCGCCGGTATGTTCATCTGGGAACCGGAAACTACAACGATTCCACCGCAAAGCTTTATACAGACTGTGGACTTCTCACCTGCGATGCCAGAATCGGAGAGGACGCCACAGCGGTCTTCAATATGCTGTCCGGATATTCTGAGCCGGAGAGCTGGAACAAACTGGTGGTGGCGCCGCTTTGGATGCGTGACCGGTTCCTGCATCTGATTGCCATGGAGGAGGCAAATGCGCGGAAAGGCCAGAAAGCCCATATCGTGGCAAAGATGAATTCTTTATGTGACCGTGGTATTATTGCGGCATTGTACCGGGCGGCAGCAGCAGGCGTGAAGATTGACCTGATCATCCGCGGAATCTGCTGTCTGAAAGTAGGAATCCCGGGTATCAGCGAAAATATTACTGTCCGCTCCATCGTCGGAAATTTCCTGGAGCATGCGCGGATCTTCTATTTCTACAGTAACGGCAGTGAGGAAGTGTACATGGGAAGCGCGGACTGGATGCCGCGAAACCTGGATAAGCGGGTGGAGATCGTATTCCCGGTGGAAGATGAGAAGATCAAAAAAGAGGTGATGCATATTCTGGAAATCCAGATGGAGGACAATGTAAAAGCCCATATCCTTCAGCCGGACGGCAGCTATGAAAAGATCGACAAACGGGGCAAGACCCTGATCTGTTCCCAGGACTACTTCTGTGAGGAAGCGACCAGAAAAGCCCAGGTGGTTCTGGAACCGGCGGACACCCGTGTGTTCCGGCCGGCGGAGCCGTTGGAAGAGAGGAGAGACAGCTGATGACGGAAAAAGAATATATTCGCATGGGTCTGAAAGGAGCCGAACCTTTGAAACTGATCCTGTGTGGTTCTGTGGAAGAAAAAGAGATGGATAAAATCGGAGTAGTGTCTGTAGTATGGGCGACGCTGGATGCAGGAGCTGCTGAGCGCAGGCTGTATGAACTGAAACAGGAGAATCCGGATAATTATTATATGGTATACAGTGTTCCGCTGGACAAGGATTTGACGGAACTGGAACATTATCCGTCGATTGAGATTACAAAAGAAGATCTGGTTTAATTGAAAGAAATAACAACAATAGAAAAACATCTGTCGGAAATGGCAGATGTTTTCTATTGCAGAAAATCCGGGTTGAGATTTTGGCGGGTTCTGTTCAATTACGAAGAACGGACATAAAACATAATCTTCGTAATATATTCATTCTCGTCGTGTGTTGTAAGATAGTCATTGATGCAGAATTCATAAGAATCCGAAATAATTTCCAGGGAATGTGCCTCACAATAGTCCAGAAGCTTCCGGTAAGAATGTCCGATGGACAGGTAATCGCCGATGTGATAGATACATGCACATTTTCCAGCGGGCAATTGCCGGATTCCGGAGATTTTGTCTGTTTCTTCGATGGGAAGAAAGGCGTGAGAAGCTTCGGTAAAACGTTCCTCCCTGATCTTTTGAAAAGGAACGATCACACCGCATTGAAAAAATACGGGCAGCTGTTGCTGAAAAGAGTCGGCAAAGCATTTCTTTGTTGCGATGCTGATCTCCCGGAGCGTGCAGGGTTCCTCCACCTCCTGGACCAGGAGATGCTGAACCGGTACGTCCTCCAGGATCACCGGGCTTTCCTTCTCGGTGTAGATCCTGGCATTTTCCATCTGTACACAGCGGTGCAGCAGGCGGTTCCGGATCAGCCGCAGTTCCTGAATCTGGCGGTCAATGACCGTCAGCTGGTTTCGCAGGGCGACCAGGCTGCTGTCGATGTTGTAATGCTGCATATGGTCTTTGATCTCGTTCAGGGAAAATCCGATTTTTTTCATAAGCAGGATGGTATCCAGATAGTCAATCTGGCTGGCGCTGTAGTAGCGGTAGCCATTGTTCGGGTCCGCATAGGCGGGACGGAACAGGCCGATCTTATCGTAAAAGATCAGCGTCTGCTTTGAGATTTTCTGATATTTTGAAAGTTCTCCGATTGAAAATAAATGATCCATAGTGTTTCTGCCTCTTGACATTATAGTTGCTATATTGTTTATTATATCCTGTGTAAAAAACAAAAGCAAGCAGGAGGTTTCTATGAGAAAACAAATAGGTTCTGTCTCTGTACAAAGGCTGATGGCCGGACTTTCCTGGAGCAGGATCCTGTATATTATGATAGGAGCAGGCATCTGTTCCTTCGGCATCCATAATATCCATCAGCAGTCCGGCATCACCGAGGGAGGAGTGATCGGGATGATGCTTCTTGTCGAGCACTGGCTGGGAGTTTCTCCGGCGTATATCACTCCGGTGCTGGATGCACTCTGCTATCTGCTGGCATTCCGGTATCTTGGCGGAAGGTTTATCAAAATATCTGTTGTTTCCACCCTGGGGGTTTCCCTGTTCTATAAATTCTGGGAACTGTTTCCGCCGATGCTGCCGGATCTGTCGGATTACCCGCTGGCGGCAGCTGTCCTGGGAGGTATTTTTGTGGGGGTTGGGGTAGGTATTATCGTCCGCCAGGGCGGTTCCAGCGGCGGAGACGATGCTCTTGCACTGACTATTTCCCGTGTGACTCACTGGCGGCTGTCCCGTGCTTATCTATTTACGGATTTCACGGTACTGGGACTGTCCCTGACATATATCCCCGTCTCCCGGATCATATTTTCTCTGATCACCGTTACGATTTCTTCGTATCTGATCGACTGTATACAGAATTTGAAAATCAGGTAACTGTTTCCTGTTTTTTCTTGCCATAACGGTACGGTTCATGTAAAATGGTGACGATACCGGAGTGCGGGGGAAAACTGGCAGAATGGGTACCCTGTATGCCGGTGTATGGATAAGGAGAAAAAGAATGAGTATTTTAAATGTAGAACATCTGTCCCATGGATTCGGAGACAGAGCAATTTTTGAAGATGTTTCCTTTCGTCTGCTGAAGGGTGAGCATATTGGACTGATCGGTGCCAACGGCGAGGGAAAATCCACGTTTATGAGTGTGATCACCGGAAAGCTGATGCCGGATGAAGGCAAGGTTGAATGGGCGAAAAATGTAAGAGTCGGTTATCTGGACCAGCATACGGTTCTGGAGCGCGGGATGACGGTGCGGGATGTACTGAAAAGCGCATTCGCCTGGCTGCTGGATCTGGAGGAGGAGATGAATCAGATCTGTGATCGGATGGGCGAGGCGTCGGAGCAGGAACTGGAAGAAATGATGGAGAACCTGGGTATGATCCAGGATACCCTGACGATGCATGATTTTTATGTGATCGATTCCAAGGTGGAGGAAGTGGCAAGAGCGCTTGGACTCAATGACATCGGTCTGGACCGGGATGTGGAGGAACTGAGCGGCGGACAGAGAACGAAGATCCTGCTTGGCAAACTGCTGTTGGAAAAACCGGATATCCTTCTGCTGGACGAGCCGACCAACTATCTGGATGTAGAACATATCAGCTGGCTGACCCGGTATCTGCAGGAGTATGAAAACGCGTTTATCCTGATTTCCCACGATATTCCGTTCCTGAACAGTGTTGTCAATCTCATCTACCATATGGAGAATCAGGAACTGAACCGTTATGTCGGTGATTACGACCATTTTCTGGAAGTCTATGAAGTAAAGAAGGCGCAGAAAGAAGCGGCGTACCGACGCCAGCAGCAGGAGATCAGCGAACTGAAAGATTTTGTGGCGCGGAACAAAGCCCGTGTATCCACAAGAAATATGGCGATGTCCCGGCAGAAAAAGCTGGATAAGATGGATGTGATCGAACTGGCGAAGGAAAAGCCGAAGCCGGAATTCCACTTTAAAACAGCCCGCACGCCGGGACGGTTCGTGGTGACCGCAGAGGATCTGGTTATCGGATACGATTCTCCGCTGTCCAAGCCGCTGAATTTTGTGGTGGAGCGCGGGGAAAAGATTGTTCTGACCGGAGCCAACGGAATCGGAAAGACGACGCTGCTGAAAAGCATCCTGGGACTGATCCCTTCTCTGGAGGGAAGAGTGATTTTGGGAGAGTATCTGGAGACCGGCTATTTTGAGCAGGAGATGGCAAAAGGAAATACCAATACCTGTATCCAGGAAATCTGGGAGGAGTTTCCGTCCTACACCCAGTATGAGGTGCGTTCCGCCCTTGCAAAATGCGGTCTGACGACCCAGCATATCGAGAGCCTGGTGCGGGTGGTGAGCGGCGGTGAGCAGGCGAAGGTGCGGCTGTGCAAGATCCTGAATCGGGAGACCAATCTGCTGATCCTGGACGAGCCGACCAATCACCTGGATGTGGATGCCAAAGAGGAGCTGAAACGTGCACTGAAAGAGTATAAGGGCACGATCCTGATGGTCTGCCATGAGCCGGAATTTTACCAGGGCCTTGCAACGTCCGTCTGGGATTGTTCGGAGTGGACGACAAAAATTATCTGATAAGAAAAAGGGAGGGTTTTTACCATGCAGCATCAGACAATAACAAAGGTGGAGGATATTGTGTTCCAGTATCCTCATCACCGTGAAGCGGTGAAAGAACTGATCTCCATCTTCCGGGAAAAGGAGGGTGTGATTGCGCTGGTATTCGGCGGATCTGTGGCAAAGCACATGGAGCGGGAGGATTCCGATATTGACGCGATGGTGATCGTGACAGAGGAATTTTATGAACGGAAGAGAAAGGTCAATTGTATTGCGGAATGTATTTCCATGGGAGACTGTGCGTATCCCGGGGGCTACTTTGATGTAAAATATATGACAAAGGACTATATCCGGGACGCGGCGGAAAAAGGAAGCGAGCCCACAAGAAATTCCTTTATCGGCTCTCATGTACTGTTTTCCGCGGACGAAGAGGTGACGGAACTGGTAAGAAGGATCCCGGTTTTCCAGAAGCAGGAGTTTGAAGAGAAGATGCTTTCTTTCTTCAGTAATCTTCAGCTGAATTATAATTACTTCTGGAAAGCCTGCAGGCCGGAGGGCTATATGAAACTTAAGGTCGCTTCTGAAATCGTGTACAGTCTGTACCGGATGGTACTGCAGGAAAATGAGATTCTGTTCCCGTGCAACCGCCGCCTGGAGCAGTTTGTGCAACTGGCGCCGGATCAGCCGGAGCATCTGGTAGAATATTGCGAGGAATTCTGCCGTACCCTGGAGGATGATCCCCTGGACAAGGCGTTGGAAGCGTGGAAGGCATGGACTCATTACCAGTATCCAACAGATTCCGCAGTCTGCCAGAGCCGCTACTGTGATGATTTTGAACAGTGGTGGAGAGTTCCCCGACCGCTGGTCAGTGAATGGTAAATATAACCGCCAGGATTAAAAAACTGGCGGTTATACTTATGTCTGGAATGAAAAAAAGGAGTGGCCATCCGGACAACGGAACGGTTACGGAAAGGATTCAAATATGTCGAAGATCATAGAAATTACGGATTTCCATGCGCCGGAACTGGATATCTACGCAAGACTCACAGAAGGACAGCTTCTGAACCGACATGAACCGGAAAAAGGGATGTTTATCGCGGAAAGCCCGAAAGTGGTCGAGCGGGCTCTGGATGCAGGATACCTTCCGGTTTCTTTTCTTGTGGAACACAGGCATCTGGAAAGCCAGGCGAAGGATCTGATCTGCAGGTGTCCGGAAGTTCCGGTGTATACCGCCGAATTTGATGTGCTGACGCAGCTGACCGGCTTTCAGCTGACCAGGGGCATGCTGTGCGCAATGCATAGGCGACCGCTGCCGTCTGTGAAGGAAATCTGTGCCGGTGCAAAACGGATCGCCGTCCTGGAAAATGTGGTAAATCCTACCAATGTGGGAGCGATTTTCCGCTCTGCTGCGGCTTTGCATGTGGACGCTGTGCTCCTGACAGAGGCGTGCAGCAACCCATTGTACCGCCGTTCCATCCGTGTCAGCATGGGAACGGTCTTTCAGGTACCCTGGACTTACCTGACCGGAGAGACCGCCTGGCCGCATCCGGGTATCGATGTACTTCGTGAGATGGGATACCGGACAGCGGCGCTGGCGCTTTGTGACGATTCTGTCCGCCTGGACGATCCCCGACTTGCGCAGGAGGAACGGCTGGCGATCATTCTCGGAACGGAGGGGGATGGTTTGGCGGACGTTACGATCGCAGAAAGCGACTATACCGTCCGCATCCCTATGGCACATGGTGTGGATTCGCTGAATGTGGCGGCGGCAAGTGCGGTTGCTTTCTGGCAGTTGTGTTCACAGCATGTGGAAGACGGCAAGTAATCCGGAAAGTCGTTCTTATAGAAGCAATCGTTTCTCTGGCGGAATAATTTCTGACAGAAAAAAGACGTAAGAATTTATTAAAGACTTTTATGAAGATCCATGATAGGATAGAAGAAAGAAACGGAGAGAGGACAACAGGATGAAAGAAACAAATATACTGGTCGTTGACGACGAAAAAGAAATTGCTGATCTTCTGGAAATCTATCTGATCAGCGACGGATTTCAGGTAAAGAAAGCCTACAGCGCAGCGGAAGGACTGAAGATGCTGGAGGAACAGTCTATTGATCTGGTTCTTCTGGACGTGATGATGCCGGATATGGACGGGATCACCATGTGCCGAAGGATCCGCGAGACGAACAATATTCCGATTATTATGGTGAGTGCCAAGACACAGGAACTGGATAAGATCGTGGGGCTGACCAACGGTGCGGACGATTACGTTTCCAAGCCGTTCAATCCTTTGGAGCTGATGGCAAGGGTCAAATCACAGCTCCGCCGCTACCGGGAACTGAATCCGTCCCGTCCCCAGGAAAATCAGGATGTGATCCGGCTGAAAAATCTGGAGATCAACAAGGTTACCCATCAGGTGGTATGCTACGGGGAAAATGTCAAACTGACGCCCATTGAGTTTGACATTCTGTATCTGCTGGCATCCAATCCGGGCCGTGTGTTCAGCACCGATGAGATCTTTGAGCGCGTCTGGCATGAAAAATTTTATGAGGCAAACAATACGGTCATGGTACATATCCGGCGCCTGCGCGGAAAGATGAAGGATGACACAAGAGAAGAAAAAATCATCACAACTGTCTGGGGAGTGGGATATAAAATTGAAGCTTGATTTTATCAAAACATTCGGAGAACGCGTTGTTGTTTATCTGATCGCCTGCGCGGGCATTACGCTGGGCGCGGTCCTTGCGGTGGCATGGGTGATCAATTCCGTGGAACGGTATCTGCGGAACAGCGGATATCGCAGTGTGATGCTTGGACCTGACGGACTCCGTCCGGAGGCGCGCTTCTTCTTTCTGGTGGTTATAGCGATCCTTACGTTTTCTGTCAGTTTTTACCTGATGATCCGCAGACATATCCGCTATATCAACCGGCTGGCGGAAAAAGTTCGTGAGATTTCCGAAGGAGATCTGGATCACCCGGTGGAAGTATATGGAAACGATGAATTTGCGTCGATGGCGGTGAGCCTCAATGCTATGCAGAAGAACGTCAAGCAGCTGATGGAAAAGGAACGGATGGCAGAGCACACCAAGAACGATCTCGTTTCGTCGGTAGCGCATGACCTGCGCACTCCGCTGACTTCCATTATCGGATATCTTGGGTGGATACGGACACAGAAAGACCTGGATGATGCCACAAGAGAAAAGTATATCGAGATTGCCTACAGCAAGGCACTGCGGCTGGAGCAGCTGACCAACGAACTGTTTGGTTTTGTCAAGCTGGAGCACAACGAAATGACCCTTCGGACAGCAAAACTTGACCTGATCCAGCTGATGGAGCAGATGCTGGACGAGATGACGCCAAGTTTTGTCCAGAATGATCTCAGCGTGAGGTTTCAGCATACGGACGAGACGATGGTGATCGAGGCGGACGGCGAGCTGCTGGCGCGATTGTTTGCCAATTTGCTGAATAATGCGGTAAAATACGGAAAAGAAGGCAAACAGGTGCGTGTGGAAGTGGAAAAGAGCGGTGTGTATGCCGTAACGAGGGTCATCAATTACGGCCGTGTGATACCGAAGAATGAACTGGATGCCATTTTCCGGAAGTTTTACCGGACGGAACAGTCGCGGTCCAGAGATACGGGAGGAACCGGACTTGGGCTTGCCATCGCGGAGCAGATCGCGGAGCTCCATCACGGACAGATACGGGTCAAAAGTGACCTGCAGGGAACGGTCTTTGAGGTGGAACTGCCGATGCGGCAGACAGAAGAAGAGGAAGCATTATGAAAGAAATCCTGAAGAAGAAAAAAAGAGGTTGGACAGCGCTGCTGTGCGTGTTTCTGCTGCTGGGAATGATTCCGGCAGCAGTTTATGGTTATGAGAGAAATTCTGCTGTACTGAGGTCCGTGAACAGCGGGCAGGCGGAGCCGTTTCAGATTACAATGGAATGCGGATGGAAAGGGATGAACAGGGACAGCATGGAGGTTCCGGCAACCGTTTCTGTTTCCAACCAGGGACCGGAATTTCACGGAACCCTGAAGGTGACCATTTCCGTAGAGGCAGAAGCAGGAGGCGGGGTGTCCTCGCGCTTTTTGGAGCAGCTTCTTGTGGGTGTCCGCTCCGCATCGTCAGAGAGGAACCAAACGTATACTTATGAGCTTCCGGTGGAAATCCCGCAGAATGGTACGGTGGAAAAAGAACTGGCTCTGGAACTGATCCAATACAATCAGACAACTGCCGTCATTACCCTGGAGGATCAGACAGGAAAAACAGTTTATGAAACACAGAAGGATCTTTCCAGTAATGATATGTTTGCGCCCCGGATCACAATAGGTGTTCTGGAAAAAGAGGACAGCTGTGCTTCCAGAATTGACGGGATGGAAATCGAGGGATATCAGATTCAGGCGGTCAGCATTCTTCCGGAGGATTTGACTGTGGAGATGGCGGAAGCGGAAACGCCGGACATGATCCTGCTTCTGGACACTTCCCGCGGCTCTCTGGAGGAATCCCAGCGTCAGAATCTGGAACGGTGGGAGGCAGGAGGAGGCGTTGTAGTTGATTTCCAGGATGGGGTTTATCGGGAACTGGATCCTACCGGCATCCTTGGAAACACAATGGAGCAGGTGATGCGGGCAGAACCGGAAAAAATGGTTCAGATCCTGTTGTCTCAGGATGTGATCGACCGGCTTCCTTCCGTTCAGGGAGCGTACTATGGTCTGGACTATGGGAATAGCTGGCTTTTGGAGGGAACTCCCATCCGGAAACAGCCGGGCAGTGTGCTGTTTATCAGTCTGATCGTGGGGTACGCGGTTTTGGCTGGTCCCGCTCTTTATTTGATCCTGAAGAAGCGTAAGAAAAGATATTTTCTTTGGACAGGAATCTGTGCGCTGTCCCTGGTCTTTGTTCTTCTGATCGGAGTGCTTGGAAATTCGACGGCAATGAAAGCGCCTGTGATCGTTTATAAAAATTCGCTGTATCAAAACGGTTCCGTCGTGGAAGAAACGCTGAATTTTGAGATACAGGCTCCATATAACTCCAATGTTGAACTTTATCTGGATCCTTCTTATCGGATGAGTCCTGCCAATCTGCTGAGCAGTTATCCGATGGAGAAACCGGGAACAGCGCAGGAAGGCTTTGAGCAGGTGCGGCTTCACTATGGGGAATCCAAAAATAAGATTGTAGTTTCCAATCAGCCTGCTTTTGCCCTTAATGCCTTTGTGATTTCCAGGGATCTTCCGATGGAGACGGAAGGGCTGACCAGCGATCTGACCTGGATGGACGGCGTGCTAAACGGTACCGTATCCAACCAGACGGAGTATTTGCTGGAAGACTGTGTACTGATGCTGCCGGGACATATGGCGTATATCGGGAAACTTGCGCCGGGAGAGACGATGGAATTGAAAGACCTGGAAGCAGACAGTGTCAGGGACAGCTCCCAGTGGCTGGTACAGAAACTGGGTGATAACGAAAAAACAAACGCGTTTGCTGCCCAGACCGGAATATGGAATATCAATCGGACTTCGGACAGCCTGCTGATCGGCATTGTGACGGACAAGGAGGAAACCTTTCAGCTGTACTCAGGTTATGAAACCAATGGAAATACCTTCTATACAGCTTCTGCTTCTGTAAAATGTCAGAATGAAAGCGGAGTCCGTTATTGCCCATACGCCCAGCAGTATTATTCTCTGGATCAGCAGGCATTCTCTTATAATAATTATCCGGGAATCCTGACCATGTCCGGACAGCAGATGGAAGTCACTTATTATCTTAATGCGGCATACGAAGAGGATTATCTGAGAGACCAATGCTTGGCTGTGTTGTTCCGGCAGATTTTCGTTGATCCGGAACACTTGGATGCGATGAGCGAGGATGAGGTGAACAGCAGTCTGGAGTATATCCATTCGCTGATGCAGGATACGGAAGAACTTCTGTCTTATCAGGAAAATCAGGTGATCGGCCTGGAGTTTGCGAAGCCGGAGGTTCTGGCGGAAGAATGGGAAGCTTTTGATGGAATCATAGAGATTTATAATTACAGCACCGGTGCCTATGAAGAGCTGGAGGATTGGAAACTGGCGGACAGTTCTGTGAAAAACGGAATTCCATCTCCGTATTTTCTGGAGGGCAACCAAATGAAGGTAAGGTATACACTGGATGAAGAAGCGGTATCCTCAGAATATTATCAAAGGATGAGTTATCAAATGCCGGATCTGATCGTAAAGATGAGAGAAAACAGAGATTGGAAAAGGATTGTTGAAGAAAATTTTCCAGAAAATACAGAGGCGGCGGCTGAGAATGGATGAAGGAGGTGAGTGATATGCTCCGGATTGAAAAACTGTATAAAAAGTACAATAAAAGGGAAAATGCCCTCGACGGCCTGGACATGGAGGTGGCGAAAGGCGAACTGTATGGATTTGTGGGACCAAACGGGGCAGGGAAAACCACAACACTCCGGATCATCACGGGCCTTCTGAAGCCGGATGCAGGGCAAGTTTGGCTGGATGGTCAGAAAGTCGGTCAGGATATGAAGGTTCGGAAAAGCATGATCGGTTTTGTGCCGGATTTTTTCGGTCTGTATGAGAATCTGACCGTGATGGAGTATCTGGAATTTTTTGCCGCTTCCTATGGAATCTATCAGAAAGCGGGGACGGTACGAAGTCATGAGGTACTGGAACTGGTAAATCTTCAGGGGACGGAGGAGTGCTTTGTGGATGAGCTGTCCCGGGGTATGCAGCAGAGGCTTTGTCTGGCACGGGCGCTTTTGAACCGTCCCTGTCTCCTGGTCCTGGATGAACCAAATTCCGGATTGGACCCGCGAACCCGAAAGGAATTTCAGTTTTTGCTGCAGAATCTTCAGAAAGAAGGGTATACGATCCTGATCAGTTCGCATATCCTCTCAGAGCTTTCAGACATGTGTACCAGTATCGGGATCATTAATCAGGGTAAAATGGTGCTGCAAGGAAAAATCGATCATATCATGCTGTCCATTGACAGTTCCAACCCTCTGAGGATCACGGTTCTGAATAAGGTGGAACAGGCGGTACGCCTGATTCGCAGCAATCCGCAAGTGGAAAGGATTTCTGTGGATGAAAATAAGATTGCCGTGTGGTTTTCCGGGAGCAGGGAAGAAGAGGCAAGGCTGCTGAGCCAGCTGGTGGAGGCACAAATTCAGGTTGTGGCGTTCGCGCGGGAACAGAACAGTTTGGAATCCCTGTTTTTCCACCTGACTGACAATGCGAAAGGAGGCGGTGGCGTATGAATCGGAACCCGGTCTTTGAAAAAGAGATCAAGAGAAATACCAGATCCATCCGGATTTCATGGATTGTTTTTGGGTGTAATCTACTTCTTGGAGGGATTGCGCTGATCTGCTTTTTCGGTGAAAGCAGTGTCCTTGGTTACATGACGCCGACCAGCTACACCATTCCCATGCGTTGTTATATGTTGATGGCTTATCTGCTGTTTTTCCTCCTGCTGATGGCGGTGCCAGTGATCGCCGGTGCGTCGATCTCTCTGGAAAGGGAGAAACGCACGCTGGATCTTCTGCTGACGACGCATCTGAACCCGTGGCGGATTATTACCGGGAAACTGGAGGCATCGTTGAGCATTATTTTTGTGATTGCTTTTTCGGCACTGCCAGCTCTGTCGCTGATTATGGTATTCGGCGGTGTGGGACTGGCGGATCTGCTGATCCTGGTGCTGATCCTCCTGGTTTCTGGAGTTTTTATCGGGAGTATCGGGATCTGCTGTTCCGTTTTTTTTCGAAAGACAACGGTAGCCACGCTTATGTCCTATGTGATTGTCCTGCTTTTTGTTGTCGGTACAATCGGGGTGGTAGGGCTGGATTATTATCTGCAGGTTTTGCGGGGTCAGGGAACAGGGCTGATCGAAAATCCGGATGTGGGAGCCGCCATCTACCTGTTTCTGATGAATCCGTTCCTGACATTTTTTGGACTTTTGAGCCAGCAGATCGGGAGCGGCAGGGAGCTGATCCTTCTCTGTAATCTGTTTGGCGATTATGAGGGAGACTGGCTGGTACAGAATATGATCCCGGTGAGTGTGGCGGTGCAGCTTCTGCTGTCTGTGCTTTTCCTGGTTTTGGCGGGGAAGAAGCTGAATCCCATGAAAAAGTAAAAAGCGGAAGAAAGGAGAAAACTATGAGAAAGACGATTCTGGATTTTTCCGGAATCTACCGGGAACAGCCGTCCATGAAGGAATGGGCGGAGGATTATCTGGACGGTACCGGGTTGAGGGGGACAGACTGTTACTGTGATCCTGAGACGGAAAAAGAACTTGTCAGGCAGCTGGAAAAAATGCCTGCCGGCGGTATTCATCTGATGGATTCGGGAAATTATCATTATGTGAGCAAACTGTTCCTGGAAACCTGTGCCGGGGAAGTCTCCCTGGTGGTGCTGGATCATCATACGGATATGCAGCCTCCGGCGCTTCTGCCGGTACTGTCCTGCGGTTCCTGGCTGCTGGATACACTGCGGGAGAATCCCCGGGTGCGGCAGGTGTTTTTGATCGGTCCGCCGCAGGAAGCGCTGGACCAGATTCCGGTGGAGTGTCGGGAGCGTCTGCTGACGATCTCCCAGGAAGAACTGGGGGACGGAAGCTGGAGGGAGATCCTTGGGACATTCCGCACGGACTGGCCGGTCTACGTCTCAGTGGACAAGGATGTGTTGGCGCCGGAAGTCTGCCGGACGAACTGGGATCAGGGGACGATGAGGCTGGAAGAAATGATGGAGATTCTCCGATGGTTCGCTGGCGGGCAGCAGATTGCAGGCGTGGATATCTGCGGGGAACCGGATCACCGTGAAGCGCTTCCGGAAGAACTCAGGCAGAGCAGCAGAGTCACCAGATGCCTGGCAGATTTTTTTGACGGTCTTGACAAAAGGGAGAAAGAAGGGTAAGATGACAATATACCCGGACGGGGTATCAAAGACAGGAGGAAAAGAATGAGTCAGTGCTGTAATTGCTGCGGAGACTGTGAAAGAAAAAAAGTCCGCAATGAAAAAGAATACAAGGATCTGATCCATCGGCTGAAAAGGATCGAGGGCCAGGTGCGCGGTGTACAGGAAATGGTGGAGCAGGAACGGTACTGTGTGGATATTCTGACCCAGGTGTCGGCGATACAGTCTGCCCTGAACAGTTTCAACAAAGTGCTCCTTTCCAACCACATCAAGACCTGTGTGGTGGAGGATATCCGCGAGGGAAACGAAGAAGCGGTGGACGAACTTTGCAAAACCATCCAGAAGCTGATGAAATAACGGAAGTGTTTCCGGGCAATGGATCAGGAGAAAACCAAAATGACAGGAGGAAAGAAAAATGGCAACAGTATTAAAAACAGATATGCACTGTGAAAAATGTGTGGAGAGAATTACGAAGGCGATGGCAAAGGCAGAGTTGGATACCACCGTTAATCTGGAGGATAAAACCGTAACGGTAAACGGATGCCAGAACTGTGTCGCAAAGGCAAAAGAGATTCTGGACGACCTGGGATTCGAGGTAACAGAAGCATGAGAGCGTACGAGAGACTGATCGAATATGTAAAAGTACCGACACCCAGCGCAGAAGAAAGCACCACACATCCCACCAGTCAGTGCCAGTTTGATCTGGCGAACAAGCTGGTGGAGGAATTGAAAACGCTTGGCGCCGTGGATGTGCGTGTGGACGGACACTGCTATGTATACGGAAAGATTCCTGCCAGCGCAGGATACGAAGGAAAGACAAAACTGGGCTTTATCTCCCATATGGATACCGTTTCCGACTTTGCGGACCATGCGGTGCGTCCGCTGGTTCACCCGGATTATGACGGAGAGGATCTGAAACTGGGTGAGAGCGGAAGAGTGCTGGAGAAATCCGTGTTCCCGCATCTTAGTGAACTGAAAGGACGCACATTGATCACCAGCGACGGAACCACGATCCTGGGCGCCGACGACAAAGCGGGAATCGCTGAAATTATGACCATGGTTGAGGAGCTGGAAAAGAGAGATATTCCTCATGGACAGATTTCCATCGGCTTTACGCCGGACGAGGAAGTGGGACAGGGTGCGGACCTGTTTGATGTTCCGGGCTTCGGCGCGGAATTTGCTTACACTGTGGACGGCGGCAGGGAAGGCGAGATCGAATATGAGAATTTCAATGCTTCCGGCGCAAAAATAAAGATTACCGGATTCAACGTCCATCCGGGAAGCTCCAAAGACACGATGATCAATGCCGCGGAGGTGGCGTGTGAGATCCAGAGCCTGCTTCCAGAGAAGGAGAATCCAAGATATACGGAAGGATATGAAGGATTTTATCATCTGACCGGAATGAAGGGCGATGTGGCATGCGCGGAGATGGAGTACATCATCCGTGACCATGACGCGGAAAAATTTGCAGCCAAGGAAGCCTACCTCAGGGAAGTGGCTGAAAAAATGAATCAGAAATACGGAAAAGGTACGGTGGAACTTGAGATCCACGAGCAGTACCGCAATATGGCGGAAAAGATCCAGCCGTGCTTCCATCTGATCGAGAACGCGCAGGAGGCCGCAAGAAGAGCCGGCATCCAGCCGCAGGTACTTCCTGTCCGGGGAGGAACCGACGGAGCGCGCCTCAGTTATATGGGCCTGCCATGCCCGAACCTGGGAACCGGCGGATATGCCTGCCACGGTCCCTATGAGCATGTCACTGCCGAGGGAATGGATCAGACCGTAGAATTGCTGCTGGAGCTGGTAAAGATCTACAGCGAGTAAACAGAGCGGAAAACTGCGGAACAAGAAACAAAAAGAGTACGAAAGAAAAATGTCCGGAAACAGGAACGAATGCATCTCTGTTTCCGGACATTTTTTATTTCCGTGCTGTATAGCTGTGTTCACAACCATAAAGGTGTTCTGTATATAAAAAAGCTGCCAGAACTCTTTCTGACAGCCTTGGACAGTTCGTAGGGGAATCGAACCCCTGTTTCCGCCGTGAGAGGGCGGCGTCTTAACCGCTTGACCAACGAACCTTACAAAAGGTACTATACACCATCTTCCGGGAAAATGCAAGCACTTTTTTAAAATTTTTTCAAATTACTGAAAAAACAGAAAAAAGAGAAAATGAAACGGGAATTGAATTTTTGCGTTTCAAATGATATAATCTCAGTCTGTGTGCCGCGGCAGAGCCCACAGATATCCTGGATAGTAACGGTTCAGCCAATTGAACGGTTACTCTGGATACAAACAGATGTTCGAAAAGGCTTGCAGGCATTTTTTGTATGTGTTATAGTGTAAGACAGTGATAAAATACGAAAGCAAAGGGGAAAATCATGTATCAGGGAGCGATTTTTGATCTTGACGGAACGATTCTGGATTCTATGCATGTATGGAGAGAGATTGATGCGGAGTTTCTGGGACGGCGCGGACTTGCGGTGCCGGAAGATTATCTGGAAGCCATCACGCCGCTTGGATTTGACAAGGCGGCGGAATATACGATCCGGAGATTTTCTCTTCCGGAGAGCCGGGAAGAAATTATCCGCGAGTGGTACCAGATGGCGCAGGAGGCCTATCAGAACCGGGTGGAACTGAAAGAGGGAGCCGGAGAATGGCTGAAGTATCTGAAAGAGAAAGGAATCCCCCTGGCGGTGGCGACGGCATCGGATGAGGCACTGTTTGTTCCGGCGTTGAAGCGCACCGGGATTTACGGGTATTTTGATGCTTTTGTGACCGTGAAAGAGGTGGTAAGAGGAAAAGGCTTTCCTGATATTTATGAGAAAGCGGCGGCAAGGATCGGACGCCAGCCAGGACAGTGCGTGGTGTTTGAGGATATCCTGAAAGGGATTGAAGGCGCCAGAATGGGAGGCTTCTGTGCGGTGGCGGTTTACGATGAGAACAGCGCGGACGATGAAGCACGCATCCGTGCCGCGGCAGATTATTATATTTATGAGTATAAACAGCTTCTGAATGGAAATCCACAGTTGTTTAAAGAAAAGTAGAGGAAAGATAGAAGGAGTAGACAATGGGAAAAAATCAGACATATGACGCCAGCAGTATTTCTGTGCTGGAAGGCCTGGAGGCAGTCCGCAAGCGTCCGGGTATGTATATAGGAAGCACATCGCGCAAAGGACTGAATCACCTGATCTACGAGATCGTAGACAATGCGGTGGACGAGCATCTTGCGGGATACTGCGATACCATCGATGTATTTCTGGAAAAGGACGGATCCTGTACCGTTTCTGACAATGGGCGTGGAATTCCGGTGGGAATGCATGAGAAAGGTGTGCCGGCAGAACGGCTGGTATTTACAACGCTCCATGCCGGAGGAAAGTTTGACAATTCCGCCTACAAGACCAGCGGCGGTCTCCATGGTGTCGGTTCCTCGGTGGTCAATGCGCTGTCAGAGTATATGGATGTGGAGATCAGCGTCGGAGGAATGATCCATCATGATCATTTTGAGCGGGGCGTTCCCACCGTTGAGCTGGTGGACGGGCTGCTTCCGACCATCGGCAAGACCAGAAGTACGGGAAGCAAGATCAATTTCCTTCCGGACAGTGAGATCTTTGAGCGGACAGATTTTTCCGCCGCGGAGGTCAAAAGCCGCCTCCATGAAACGGCGTATCTGAATCCCAATCTGACCATCCGGTTCGAGGACCGAAGAGGCGCGGAGATCGAGCAGATCACCTACCATGAGCCGGAAGGCATCGTGGGATTTGTCCGCGATATCAACCGGAAAAAAGAGACGATCCATGAGCCAGTATATTTTCAGGGAGAAGCCGAGGGGATCACGGTGGAATGCGCGTTCCAGTATGTCAACGAGTTCCAGGAGAATGTGCTGGGCTTCTGCAATAATATCTACAACGCAGAGGGCGGTACGCATCTGACCGGTTTCAAAACGACCTTCACCCAGGTGATGAACAGCTATGCCCGGGAACTGGGAATCCTGAAAGAAAAGGACAGCAATTTTACCGGAGCGGATATCCGGAACGGAATGACGGCGGTAATCTCCATCAAGCACCCGGATCCGAGATTTGAAGGCCAGACCAAGACGAAGCTGGATAATCCGGATGCATCGAGAGCGACGGGAAAGGTTACTGGTGAGGAAGTACCGAGATATTTCGACCGGAACCTGGAAGTGCTGAAAAATGTCCTGGCATGTGCGGAACGCTCCGCCAAGATCCGGAAGACCGAGGAAAAGGCAAAGACCAACATGCTGACCAAACAGAAATATTCCTTCGATTCCAACGGAAAGCTTGCCAATTGTGAGAGCAGGGATCCGTCCCGCTGTGAGATCTTTATCGTGGAGGGAGATTCCGCCGGCGGTTCCGCAAAAACAGCCCGGGACAGAAATTTCCAGGCGATCCTGCCGATCCGCGGAAAGATCCTGAACGTGGAAAAAGCCAGCATCGACAAAGTGCTTGCCAACGCGGAGATCAAGTCCATGATCAATGCCTTCGGCTGCGGATTTTCCGAAGGGTATGGAAACGACTTTGACATCGCAAAACTCCGCTACGATAAGATCATCATCATGGCGGACGCGGATGTGGACGGCGCGCATATTTCCACGCTGCTCCTGACGCTGTTTTACCGGTTTATGCCGGAATTGATTTACGAAGGACATGTATATATCGCGATGCCGCCGCTGTACAAGGCGATTCCGTCCAGGGGACAGGAAGAATATCTGTACGACGACAAGGCGCTTGCACGGTACCGCAAAACCCATAAAGGCAATTTTATCCTCCAGCGGTACAAGGGTCTTGGAGAGATGGACCCGGATCAGCTGTGGGAGACGACATTGAATCCGGAGACCCGCAGGATGAAGCTGGTGGAGATCGAGGATGCCCGGATGGCTTCCGAGGTGACCGAGATCCTGATGGGAACCGAAGTACCGCCGAGAAAGGCGTTTATCTACGAGCACGCGGAAGACGCGGAGCTGGATATCTGAGAAAGGGAATGACAAAGCATGGAAGAACAGATTATACGAACCGAATACTCCGAGCTGATGCAGAAGTCCTACATTGACTATGCAATGAGCGTGATCATCGCCCGGGCGCTTCCGGATGTCCGGGACGGACTGAAGCCGGTGCAGCGACGGACGCTTTACGATATGTATGAACTGGGGATCCAGTATGACCGGCCGTACCGGAAATGCGCCCGTATCGTGGGCGACACCATGGGTAAATATCATCCCCACGGGGACAGTTCCATCTATGAAGCGCTGGTTGTGATGGCGCAGGAGTTTAAAAAAGGCCTTCCGCTGGTGGACGGTCATGGAAATTTCGGCTCCATCGAGGGAGATGGAGCTGCGGCGATGCGATATACGGAAGCGCGCCTTCAGAAGATGACCCAGGAGGTTTATCTGCGGGATCTGGACAAAAATGTGGTGGATTTCATCCCGAACTTTGACGGCACCGAGAAAGAGCCGGAGGTACTCCCTGTCCGTGTGCCGAACCTTCTGGTCAATGGAGCGGACGGCATTGCGGTCGGTATGGCGACCAGTATTCCGCCCCACAATCTTGGCGAGGTGGTGGACGCGGTCCGCGCTTATCTGGAAAACAACGAGATCACCGTGGCGGAACTGATGCAGTATATTCAGGGCCCGGATTTCCCCACTGGAGGAATTGTGGTCAACAAAGACGAGCTGCTGAAGATCTATGAGACGGGAACCGGAAAGATCCGGATTCGCGGAAAAGTGGAAGTGGAAAAAGGCAAGGGCGGCAGACAGTATCTTGTCATCACCGAGATCCCGTACCCGATGATCGGCGCGAACATCGGAAAATTCCTCAATGACGTGGCGGCGCTGGTGGAGAGCAAAAAGGCGCCGGATATCACCGATATCTCCAATCAGTCTTCCAAGGAAGGCATCCGGATCGTCCTGGAACTGAAAAAGGGAGCGGACGCGGAATATCTGACCAATATGCTGTACAAGAAGACCCGGTTGGAAGACACCTTCAGTGTCAATATGCTTGCGGTTGCGGATCGGAAGCCGGAGACGCTGAACCTGAAGCAGGTGATCGAGCACCATGTAGATTTCCAGTTTGAGGTGACCCGGAAGAAGTATCAGACGCTGCTGAACAAGGAGACGGAGCGCAGGGAGGTACAGGAAGGCCTGATCAAAGCCTGTGATGTGATCGACCTGATCATCGAAATTCTCCGGGGAAGCAAGACTCAGAAGCAGGTGCGCGTCTGCCTGACCGATGGCGTGACGGAGGGCATCCGGTTCAAAACGAAAGAAAGCCAGAAGCAGGCTGCCCAGCTGCGCTTTACCGAGCGCCAGACAACGGCGATCCTGGAGATGCGTCTCCAGAAACTCATCGGACTGGAGATCGAGGCGCTGAAGAAAGAACATGAGGAAACGCTTCGAAAGATCGACCGGTATGAAGATATCCTGAACAACTATTCCTCCATGACCGCGGTGATCCTGGAAGATCTGGAGCAGATCAAAAAGGAATACGCAAAGCCCCGCAGGACGGCGGTGGAAAACGCGAAGGAGATTGTTTTTGAGGAAGCAAAGGTTGAGGAGATGGACGTTGTTTTCCTGATGGACCGTTTTGGCTATGCGAAAACCATCGACACTACGGCTTTCGAGCGAAACAAAGAGAGCGCCCTGGCGGAAAACCGGTATGTGTTCCGCTGCAGGAACACGGACAAGATCTGTGTGTTTACCGATAAGGGACAGATGCATACGATCAAGGTCATGGATCTGCCTTACGGAAGATTCCGGGACAAGGGCACACCCATCGATAACTTTGGAAATTACAGCAGCGCCGCAGAGCAGATGATCTATGTGGACGCCCTTGAAAATATAAAGAACCATAAGCTTCTGTTCGTCTCCAGGGCAGGTATGGTAAAACAGGTGGACGGCGCAGAATTTGATGTGGTGAAGCGGACGATCGCTGCCACAAAACTTTCCGATGAGACAGACAGTCTCGTGTTCGCCGGGGTGTGTGATGAGAACGAGTATGTGGTTCTCCAGTCCGGGGATGGATATTTCCTGAAGTTCCTGGTGCAGGAAGTGCCGGAAAAGAAAAAGGCAGCCATCGGCGTCCGGGGAATCCGGCTGGGAGCGGGAGATTTTGTGGAACATGCGTATCTGCTGGCAAACGGTATGGATTACCGGATCGTCTACAAAGAGAAAGAAATCTCCCTGGCGGACCGCATTAAGCTGGCGAAGAGAGACGGAAAAGGCACGAAAATCAGGGTATAAAATTTGTATGATTCTTTGTGAAAGATAGATAGAAATGCGGATAATTTCCTGTCGATATTTCATGAAAACATCATATTATGCTAAAATATACCAAAATTGTTCTAACATTTTTGAACAGATTGTGGTATGATGAGTATATAAATTTATGATACAGAGGAAAGGTAGGATATCATGGAAAAAATTATTATTTCCGGTTTTGCTGATGAGATCAGCCCTGAGTTGGACAAGCAGCTGCAGGTTGTGCGTGAACTTGGAATGGATCATATTTCTCTTCGCTCTGCAGATGGAAAGGGAATCGCTGAATACACAGCAGAAGAGTTTGCTGAGAAGTTGCTTCCGCGCCTGGATGAGGCTCAGGTCAAGATCTCTTCTATGGGATCTCCGATCGGAAAGATCCAGATCGACAGCGAGGAAGATTTTGAAAAGCAGAAAGCACAGCTGGAAGAAATCTGTAAGATGTGCAACATGAGCGGATGCCGTTATATCCGTATGTTCAGCTTCTATATTCCGAAGGACAAGAATCCGGACGATTATAAGGACGAAGTGATCGCGAAGCTGAAAGAGTTTGTGAAGATTGCGGAGAAGTACAACGTGGTTCTTCTTCACGAGAATGAAAAAGACATCTACGGCGATATTGCACGCCGCTGCAAAGTGATTTTCGACGAGATTCCAAGCCCGTATCTGAAAGCGGCTTTTGACTTCGCTAACTTTGTACAGTGCAAAGAAGATACCAAAGAGTGTTGGGAGATGCTCAAGGAACATGTGGTATATATCCACATCAAAGACGCCGTATATACGGATAATGAAAATGTATTATGCGGAACCGGAGACGGAAAGATCGAAGAACTGTTGAAACAGGCGATCTGCGACGAGGGTTATGAAGGATTCCTGACGCTGGAGCCGCATCTGGTACTGTTTGACACGCTGGCTTCTCTGGAAACAGAAGCAGCAGAGAATGTTATTAAAGAAAACAAGGCAAAAGACGGTGCAGAGGGATATTCCATGCAGTATCACGCGCTTCTGGATATTCTGAATCGTATCGGCCTTGCATAAAAAAATTTATGCTGTAAAGACAGCGGAATGGAGGATAATTCAAATGGAGAAAAAAATTCGTTTTGGTCTGATCGGAATTGGTGCTCAGGGTGGAGCATACGCAGGTTTTTTGACCGGGAAAGCAGGAATGCCGGGAATGCCGGTAGCTCCGTGCCCGCCGCACTGTGAACTGGGTGCACTTTGCGATATCGATCCGGAAAAGGAAAAAATGTGCAAGGAGAAATATCCGGAGTATCCGTTCTTCACAGACTGGAAAGAAATGGTTGCATCCGGTACAGTAGATGCAGTTATCACAACAGTTCCGCATTATCTGCATACAGAGATCGCTATCTACTGCCTGGAGCACGGCATGAACGTACTGGTTGAGAAACCGGCAGGCGTTTACGCAAAAGCTGTTCGTGAAATGAACGAGTGTGCAGCAAAACATCCGGATGTAGCATTCGGTATCATGTTCAATCAGAGAACAAACAAACTGTATCAGAAAGTAAAAGAGATCGTTGAATCCGGTGAGCTGGGTGGAATCCGTCGTTCCAACTGGATCATCAATACCTGGTGGCGTCCGGACAGCTACTACAAACAGAGCGCATGGAGAGCTACCTGGGGTGGCGAAGGCGGCGGTGTCCTGGTAAATCAGGCTCCTCATCAGTTAGACCTGTGGCAGTGGATCTGCGGTATCCCGAGCACTGTATATGGCAACTGCATCTGCGGTGCATACAGAGATAAAGAGAGAGTAAACGTAGAGAACGACGTTACCGTTATCACAGAGTATCCGAACGGTGCAACAGGAAGCTTTATTACCTGTACACATGATGCTGTCGGAACCGACCGTTTCGAGATCGACCTGGACAAAGGAAAAATCGTAGTAGACGGAAGCAAGAAAGCAACTGTTTACAGATTCAAACAGTCCGAGGCTGAGATGAACGCAACCATGTCCATGATGGATGTTGCGAAACTGACTTCCGGAAACGCAGCAGGCGCTGATGGACTCTACACAGTAGAAGAGTTCGAGAACACAGACGGATGGGGATATCAGCATACAACTGTAATGGAGAACTTTGCACTGCATATCCTGACAGGAAGCCCGCTTCTGGCTCCGGGTTCTGACGGAATCAACGGCGTAAACCTGGCAAATGCAATTCAGCTGTCCAGCTGGCTTGGCAAGAAAGTAGAGAACCCGGTTGACGAGGATCTGTATCTGGCAGAGCTGAACAAGAAAATTGAAGAAGAAGGACAGTTCCCGACCAGATCATAAAATCTGATTTGAGAGTGTGCAGACACGAGGTGGGTTATGAAAAAAGCAGCAGTGATAGGTCTTGGTGACATCGCCCCGATTCATATTGGAGCGATCGCGGCGAACGATGAAATTGAGCTCTGTGCAGTGTGTGATATCAATCCCGCTGCCAAAGAGCGCGCGCCGCAGGGAATTCCGTTTTATACGGATTATAAAGAAATGATTCAGAAAGAAAAACCGGACTGTGTACATATTTGTCTTCCGCATTATCTCCATTATCCGGTCGCGAAAGAGGCCGCGGAGATGGGAGTCAATGTATTCTGTGAAAAACCGGTGGCTCTGAATCAGGCACAGGCTGCGGAGTATGTGCAGCTTGAAAAGGACCATCCGGAACTTCAGATCGGTATCTGTCTCCAGAACCGTCTGAATGAGACAACCGAAAAGCTGAAAGAGCTGATCGAAAATGAAACGTATGGAAAGGTAACGGGAATCCGGGGCATGGTGCCCTGGGCCCGTCCCAAAGAATATTACGATGTGAAGCCGTGGAGAGGTAAATGGAAAACAGCGGGCGGCGGATGTATGATCAACCAGTCCGTACATACGCTGGATCTTCTGTATTATCTTGCCGGACCGATCAAACGTCTGAAAGCATCTGTCAGTCAGGTGCTGGATTACGGCATTGAGGTCGAGGATACGGTAACTGCTTCTCTGGAATTTGAAAACGGCGCACATGGTCTTTTCTATGCCACCAATGCAAACTTTAAAAATGAGTCTGTTCAGTTGGCAGTAGATATGGAGAGAGCGTCTTTCCGTATGCGTGATAATATCCTGTATCAGGTGGCAGAGGACGGTACGGAAACCGTGATCGTGGAAGACCGCAGGATGCCTGGCTCTAAGTTCTATTACGGTGCCAGTCATGAAAAACTGATCCGTAAATTCTACAATAGCCTGGAAACCGGAAGCGGCGATTATATCCATGTAGCCGATGCGGAGATGAGTATTCGTCTGATCGATGCAATTCAGAATTCCGGTCGTTTCGGAACCTGGATCGAGGTATAAGAGATCTATAAAGGAAGAAGGTATTTGCGATGAAAAGAGGATTAATCGGTATTCAGATGAGTACCATTAAGAAAAAAATTGATGAACTGGGTGCTTATGAGACCCTGAAAAAATGTGCAGAGCTGGGATACCACTGTGTGGAGGTTTCTCAGGTAAATATGACTCCTGAAAATGTTGCAGGAATGAAAAAAGCATGCGATGAATTCGGCATCAAGATCGCGGCTTGTACTGCATCTCTGGAGCCGATGATTCCGGGAATGCCGGGAGAGACTCTTGCCACTGATTTTGACAAGATCGTAGCAGACTGCAAAACTTTGAACTGTGATATGCTGCGTATCGGTATGCTGCCGATGACCTGCATGGGAAGCAGAGAAAAGGCTCTGGAATTCGTAAAACGTGCGGATGAGATGGCAGAAAGACTGAAAGCGGAAGGCATCGATCTGTATTATCACAATCATCACGTAGAGTTCGTAAAATATGACGGCGAGTATCTGCTGGACATCATTAAGAACAATACGAAACATATGGGATTTGAGCTGGATATCCATTGGATCCACAGAGGCGGTGAGAATCCGGTTGAGTTCATCAAGAAATATGATGGAAGAATTCGTCTGCTGCATCTGAAAGATTACCGCATTGGTGAAGTAAAGATGCCGGAAGGCGGATTTGATGCAAAAACATTTATGAATGCGTTCAATAACATTATTGAATTTGCTGAGGTTGGTGAAGGAAGCCTTCCGGTGAAGGAGTGCATCGAAGCAGGTTTGGCTGGCGGCAGCGAGTACTTCCTGATTGAGCAGGATGACACCTACGGAAGAGATCCGTTCGAGAGTCTGAAGATCAGCCGTGATAACCTGATCAAACTGGGATTTGCTGACTGGTTTGAACTGGAGAAATAAAAACATTTCAGAAAGTCTTTCTGGAATCTGTCGGAATATAGGATAACAGAGTGCATCATGCCGTGCAAACGGTATAGAGCAGGCCGCACATCTGACAAAGGAATCTTGTCAGGTGTGCGGCTTTTCCTTTGCATGTTTTTTGATCGTTTTTCTTTCATGTTTTTCATATTGCGGTCTTTTTATTTTTACCCTTTACAATTGTTTCTTCCTGTGCTATGATAGGACTGTAAATAAGATACCCCATAGGGGTATATAAGATAAAGACGAATGGATCCTGAAGAGGGGATTGGGGCCGGTTGAAGATAGACACAGCCCGGCAGAGTCAGAAAGGAGCAGTTATGAAACAGAAATTTGATGTGACAGGAATGACCTGTTCTGCCTGTTCGTCCCGGGTGGAGAAATGTGTCCGCCGGCTGGACGGTGTGAAGGATGTCAGTGTAAATCTGTTGACAAACAGCATGCAGGTGGAATACGAGGAACAGGCGCTTTCCGATGAGAAGATTATTGATGCAGTCGTTCATGCCGGATACGGAGCCAGCGTAAAAGCAGACGGCACGCAGACGGTTCCGGGTGCGGTTTCCGGTGCGGCACAGACGGCGAAAACCAATCCGGTGGAAGAGCAGATGAAAAATATGAAACAGAGGCTGGTTCTCTCTTTTATTTTCCTGATTCCGTTGATGTATGTGTCCATGGGGCATATGGTCGGTCTGCCGCTGCCGGGTTTTCTGGAGGGAACGGAAAATGCTGTCGGTTTTGCATTTACACAGTTTCTCCTCTGCCTTCCGGTGGCATTTATTAACAAAGCGTATTATACGAAAGGGTTTTCTACTCTGTTTCACGGAGCGCCAAATATGGATACACTGATCGCGGTAGGATCTTCCGCGTCCCTGATCTACGGAATATTCGCGATCTACCGGATCGGATACGGGCTGGGGGTACAGGATTTTGCACTGGTACATCAGTATCAGCACGATCTGTATTTTGAATCGGCTGTTATGATCCTTGCGCTGATCAACGTCGGAAAATATCTGGAAGCCCGTTCCAAGGGCAAGACCAGTGAGGCGATCACGAAACTGATGGATCTTGCGCCGAAGACCGCAGTGGTTGAGCGGGAAGGAAGAGAGATCCAGATCCCGGTAGAACAGGTGGCAGTGGGAGATGTTGTTATTGTGAAGCCGGGAGAGAGCATCCCGGTGGATGGCGTGATCCTGGAAGGAAGCACCAGTGTGGATGAAGCGGCGATCACCGGAGAGAGCATCCCGGTGGAAAAGCAGCCGGGCGATTCCGTGATCGCGGCGACGATCAATAAGGCGGGATATATAAAGGCAAAAGCTTCCAGAGTGGGAAATGATACGACCTTTTCACAGATCATCCGTTTGGTGGAAGATGCCAGCGCAAGCAAGGCTCCGATCGCCAAGATTGCCGACAAGATTGCAGGAATTTTTGTTCCGGTCGTTATGACGATCGCGCTGATCACAGCGATCGCGTGGCTGGCCGCGGGCGCGGAGTTTGAATTTGCCCTTTCCTGTGCGATCAGCGTTTTGGTGATCTCCTGTCCGTGTGCGCTGGGACTTGCGACGCCGGTGGCGATCATGGTTGGTACCGGAAAAGGAGCGGAGAACGGTATTCTGATCAAATCCGGCGAAGCGCTGGAGGTAACCCATAATATTCAAAGCGTTGTCCTGGACAAAACAGGTACGATCACACAGGGAAAACCGGTGGTGACGGATCTGATCCCCACGAGTTCTGTGACAGAAAGTGAGCTGCTGGAAATTGCGGCGGCGATGGAGGTGAAAAGCGAGCATCCTCTGGCGGAAGCCATCATGGAGAAGGCGAAAGAAGAGCAGATCCGCCTGCTGGAAACCGAGGAATTTCAGGCAATCCCGGGCAAGGGAATCCAGGCAAAAATCGGCGGCAGATGGTATTATGCCGGAAATGTCCGCCTGATGGAAGACAAGGGTATGGACTGCCGGGAATCCCAGAAACAGATGGATCAGCTGGCAGAGGAAGGAAAAACCCCGCTGCTGTTTGCGGATGAAAAAGGAGTCATCGGAATCATTGGCGCGGCGGATATTGTGAAACCGACCAGCGCCCAGGCAATCCGGGAGCTGAAGAAGCTGGGCGTCGAGGTCATTATGCTGACCGGAGACAATAAACGAACAGCGGCAGCCATCCAGAGACAGCTTGGGATCGATACAGTCATTGCCGAGGTGCTTCCCCAGGATAAAGAGCGGGAAGTGGCAAGACTTCAGAGTGAAGGAAGAAAGGTTGCGATGGTCGGAGACGGCATGAACGATGCGCCTGCACTGGCAAGGGCCGATGTGGGAATCGCCATCGGAGCGGGAACAGACGTGGCGATCGAGAGCGCGGACGTGGTGCTGATGAAAAATGACCTGTTGGATGTGGTGACAGCGATCAGCCTGAGCAAAGCGGTGATCCGCAACATCAAGGAAAACCTGTTCTGGGCATTCTTCTATAATGCATGTGGAATTCCTCTGGCTGCAGGTGTGTTCTATACGGCATTCGGCTGGAAGCTGAGCCCGATGTTTGGGGCGGCGGCGATGAGCCTGAGCAGCTTTTTCGTGGTAATGAACGCACTGCGCCTGAGATTCTTCCACGTATTGAAAAAACCGGAGGAGGAAGTGAAGATTTCGGAGCGAACGGATACAGAGAAAGCCGTTGAGCGAAAGGCAGCTTCTGCAGAACAGAAAGTTTCCGATGGGAAACCTGAGGAGAAAGAAGCAGCGGCACTTGAGCAGACATTGGAAGAAGTGACGAAACAGGCATCGGAACAGGGTGGACGCCATATGGTCATGAAGGTGGAAGGTATGATGTGCAGCCACTGTCAGGCGGCGGTCACAAAGGCACTGAATAAAATCCCGGGCGTGACAGCCACGGTCAGTCTGGAAGACAAGGAAGCCCAAATTGTGGCGGAGGATGGCGTTGAGCCGGAGCGCATGAAAGAGGCTGTGGAAGATGCCGGATATGAAGTGGTCAGCTTAGAGCGTGTTTGAAAATTCATTCCTGCAATCTGCACGCATGCTCTGGATCGTACTTGAAAGAAAAAATAAAAAACTGGCTGTTTCAAATGTCTTGAAAGAGAGATTTGACACAGCCAAATTTATTCCTGCGGGCAACAAGCCAAGCGGACATGCTTGCATGTTCATTTAGCAACTGCCGCGGGGGTCAAACATTATTTTTCAATGGAATCGCTGTCCATGGGAACCACGATCAGATCTTTTGGATAATGGTTCAGCACTTCGCAGCCATCCTCTGTGATCAGGACAAGATCTTCGATCCGGACGCCGATTCCTTCCTCCTGGAGATAGATGCCAGGCTCAATGGAAAAGACCTGTCCGGGCTGTATGATGCTCTGATTGACGGAAGAGACGTCTCCGGTCTCATGGTCCTCAATTCCGATGGAATGTCCTGTTCTGTGGGTGAAGAATTCCCCGTATCCCTTTTCTGTAATATAACTGCGGCAGGCGTTGTCCACATCACACATTCTGGCGCCTGGCCGGGCGGCATCGATTCCTCTCTGCTGGGCTTCCCGGACAATCTCATAGACTTTTCTGGCTTTTTCAGAAACTTCACCGAGAAAGACGGTTCTCGTCATATCCGAGCAGTAGTTGTTCCGGATACCGCCGATGTCCAGCACAACACTGTCTCCCCGCTTTCCAAGGGTGGAATCCGTGGCGTGGTGAGGATCTGCGCCGGATTTTCCGTAAGCGGTGATCGGAGGAAAAGACACATCCGAATGACCGGAGACGGCATACAGCTCCCGGACTTTTTGATCCAGTTCTTTTTCTGTAAAACCTTTGCCGGTCAGAGGGATCAGCTGTTCCATAATCTTATCATTGGCAAGGGAGGCTTCCCGCATCAGCTGCTGTTCCTCTGCATCCTTGATCCGCCGCACATCATCGATGATTGTAGAACCGTTGAGGTAGGCGGATGCCCCGTTCAGTTCCTGGAGGCGCAGAAGAAATCGGGCGGGCCAGGTTTTATCAATGCCCAGCGGCTTGTCCTTTTCTGTATACCGGCTGAGGAGTTCCACTGCGTCCTCGGTATCGTTGTACCACACCAGTTCCACGCCCAGATCCTTCTCCTGGGGAAACAGACGGTTGAGGATCAGTTTATGACTGCCGTTGACATTCAGATAAAGCGCCAGCATACGCTCTCCGGGATGAATCCATTTTCCGGTGAGATAAAAAACAGCTGCTGGATCGGAGACGATCATCTGCGGAAGATGCTGTTCCTCCATAGCCGCCAGAATACGTGTTACTTTTGATTCGTTCATAGCAGAACCTCACTTTCTCAAATTGAAAAACTGACGCAGACGATGTGTCTGCGGTGAAAAGAGCCATTGAGAAGAGAAGTTTCTCAATGGCTCGGATTCAGGCGTTCTCTGCAATTACTGGAGTTTTTCTCCGGTCAGCATTTCATAGCCCTGAAGATATTTGTCGATGGTTTTCTGAACGATGTCGTCCGGAAGGGTCCAGTCGTTGTCCGGATTTGCCTTCAGCCAGTCGCGGGCAAACTGTTTGTCGAAGGATGGCTGGCCATGGCCCGGCTCATATCCGTCTGCCGGCCAGAAACGGGAGCTGTCCGGTGTGAGCATCTCGTCACCCAGTACGATGTTTCCGTTTTCGTCCAGACCAAACTCAAACTTGGTATCCGCGATGATGATGCCGCGGCTCAGGGCGTAGTCTGCACATTTTTTGTAAAGAGCGATGGTGTAGTCGCGGAGCTTTGATGCGTATTCTTCTCCTTTGCCCGGGAAGTATTTCTCCAGGTGAGCGATGCTCTGCTCGTAGGAAATATTCTCATCATGATCACCGATCTCTGCCTTGGTGGAAGGAGTGTAGATCGGCTCCGGCAGTTTATCGGACTCTCTCAGGCCTTCCGGCAGTTTGATTCCGCATACGGTGCCGTCTTTCTGGTAGCTTGCCCATCCGCTTCCTGTGATATAACCGCGGACGATACATTCGATCGGAAGCATGTTCAGCTTCTTGCACATCATGCTGTTGCCGTCAAACTGCGGCTGCTGGAAGAACTCCGGCATATCTTTTACGTCTGCGGAGATCATGTGGTTCGGCAGGATGTCCTTCGTCATATCAAACCAGAATTTGGACATCTGGGTCAGAACAGTTCCTTTTTTGGTTACGACGTTTTTTAAGATAACATCGAAGCAGCTGATACGGTCAGTAGCTACCATGATCAGGCTGTCGCCATTGTCGTAGATTTCACGGACTTTACCTTCTTTGATCGGTTTCATTTCATACACCTCGTCATTCGTAGTTTTGGTTGTTCCTATATAAGAATACACATAAGCAGGGGTAAAAAGCAAGACGTTATTTATAAAATTTTCTAATATATAACCATAAGGGGTAAAAAGAGGCACCGAAAGGTATGGCCACTCTTATCAGCCAGAGGGCATTAATGTTTTTGGAACTTCCCTTGGACCGTTGATCTGCACAGAAACAGACTTATGGTCTGATGAAAGCAGGATGTTTACCCTGCTGTTATCAGATGCTGCCCATGCGGCTGTATTCATTTCCAAAAGTTCTTCTTTCGTCAGATCATTGCCGCTGTCCGGTGTTTCCATTTGCTGCGCGGCATATTCACACAATGAGTCGACAACGGACTGGAAACTGTCTTCGGAGGCAACGGTCCATGTATATTCTACCGTGATGAGGTTACTTTTTGTCTCATCTTCAAAGCGGTATATTTTCACGTGTTGAAAATCATCGCATTCTGATGAGTTAAGAATCAAACGATCCGAATCGCTTTCAAGACCCTCCTGATTGATTGCCTGTCGAACCTCATTTTCCGACATTCCCCAGGTCAGATCTTTGATCTGATATCCGTTTTCACGGCTGCCCTCGATGGTCTCGAATACATTTTCTGTCTCGGATTCAGACGGGCGATCTGTACTGCAGCCGTATAAACATAAGAATAATCCTAATATCAAGATACTCAGACGTTTCTTCATTGAAAATCACCCCCATATTATTTATCTTTAAGGTTTGTTTTTTTATTGATGATGGTAAGAATCATGTGTGATTATCCGGAGACTTTTTACTTCATTGGAATCCTCTCCTTTGTTGTGATGTTTTTTATGAATTCATTATATAATAAAAAGATAATCTTAACAATTCATATGAATACACTAAATATAGTTTGCGGTTTTGGAAAATATGCAGAAATTCCATGTATTATCATAAAATTCCTTAAAATATAGCGATTATTTCTCTGGTGTAAGACAGCTCGGCTGCCTTGTACGGCTATTTTATTTATGTTATACTGAATCAAACGATATATTGTCAGAAAGGATGTGAGCATATGGCAATAGCACGAGAAAAGATATATACAACAAAAGATATTTATTCTTTACCGGAGGGACAAAGAGCAGAATTGATTGACGGCACGATGTACATGATGGCTCCGCCGAAAAGAATTCATCAGGAAATTGTAATGGAACTGTCTGCTGTCATTCATGCTTACATTAGAAATAAGCATGGGGAATGTAAGGTTTATCCCGCGCCATTTGCTGTCTTTTTGAATATGGATGATAAAACCTATGTAGAGCCAGATATCAGTGTGATTTGTGACAAGGGAAAACTTACAGATGACGGATGTATGGGAGCGCCGGATTGGGTCATTGAAGTTGTTTCCCCGAGCAGCCGACGGATGGATTATATCCTGAAACTGTTTCAGTACAGATCGGCAGGAGTGAGAGAATATTGGATTGTGGATCCGGACAAAAACAGAGTTATGGTGTATAACTTTGAAACAGAAACAGGTGGCGAATATACGATGTGGGAGGCTGTAACATCTGGTATTTATGATGATTTGGAGATTGATTTTCGTTTAATCCAGGAAAGAAAGTAGAAAGCACAGATAAGGAAGCATCATGCTAGATAAAAGCATGGTGCTTTTTATCAAAAAAGATGAAAAAACTGAGAAAAGAACAAAACCCGGAAACCTAACAGTTCCCGGGCTTAACAGTAAGCCGAAAAAGGGACTTGAACCCTCGACCCCTTCATTACGAGTGAAGTGCTCTACCGACTGAGCTATTTCGGCTTGTGCTTGGCACAATGACTATTATACCTTATTTCTGAAAAAATGCAACAATTTTTTTTGAAAAAGTGAAAAAAATCACATAAGATTTTTCCGAGACGAAAGTAGGCACCCGTGATCGTTCAAATGGCTGAACGGTTTCAGGCGAAAAAACTGTATTTATGACTGACCAAACCTGTACCTATGGAGCCTTGTAAAATCTGTCAATATCTGGCATACTAGAGACATCCGCTTTCCATATCTTACTGTTTCGCTGGTCTGATTTTCTGACATCCGACAGCAAGGTATTTCAAGTGGATGTCACTGGAGTGTGTCTGAAAAGTCAGACAAAATATAAAATAAAGCAGGAGAGTACATTGAACAATCAGATAGAACAACAGAACCTGGAGCTGCTGGAGCAGTATTTCCGGGATGGATGTAAATGGAACTGTCTTCAGAAACTCGGCGTGGAGCTGGAGCATTTCGTGATAGACAGGAAGAATCAAAAGAATGTGTCTTATTATGGTCCGGATGGGATCGAAGAACTTCTGGAAGAGTGGAAGGAGTATTATCCTGGCCATGAATGTGAAAACGGGAGGCTGCTGGGCTTATACAACAATGACTATGCCCTGTCCCTGGAACCGGCTGCTCAGCTGGAAATCAGCATGGCGCCGAAGGAAAGCCTGCGGTGTATTGAGAAAATATACCGGAATTTTTCTGAGGCAGTCCGTCCGTCTCTGGAACGGAGAGGGTATGAACTTGTGACCAGGGGATACCGTCCGTTCGGGCGTGTGGATGAGCTGGATCTGATCCCGAAAAAGCGTTATGAGTATATGGACGCTTATTTTCAGGAGTCCGGAACGACCGGCCGCAATATGATGCGGGGAACGGCTGCCGCTCAGGTATCCATCGATTACTGCTGCGAACAGGACTTTATCAGCAAATATCGGACCGCGTATCTGATCATGCCGGCGCTGAAACTGTTGTCGGATAATACGGCGGTCCTGGAAGAGAAGCCTTATCCGGGTCACCTGGCGCGCACCTGGATCTGGGACCATGTGGACAGCGGACGGTGCGGAATCCTTCCGGGAATCTTTGAAGAAGATTTCGGTTTTCATACCTATGCGGAATATCTCTGGAATCTGGAGCTGATTTTTCTTCCGGAAGACGGCGGTTACCGGTCCACCGGTCACCAGAAGGTACGGGATCTGTGGAGCGACCGGCTGCTGACAAGGCAGGACATGGAACATATCCTGTCGATGACATTTTTGGATGTCCGGGTGAAGCATTATGTGGAGATCCGCGGCGCGGACAGCATGCCGCTGCCTTATGTGCTGGCTTACACGGCTCTGGTCAAAGGGCTGACCTTTGAAAAAGAGGTGAGGGAGGAGCTGCTCGCCAGATATCCGATCCAGGAGGAAGATATCAGAAAAGCGGAGCGTTCTCTTGCGGAGCACGGCTATGAAGGAGAAATCTATGGAGAACCGGCGGCGGCATTTATCGGGCGTCTGCTTCAGATGGCGGAAGACCATCTGGAACCGGAGGAAAGAAAGTATCTGCAGCCGTTGTCTGAACTGGTTCAGAGAAAAGAGAGCTTGAAAGAGCAGGAAAGGCAGGAAGTTTGGAAGTAAACTTCCAAATCTACCATGATGACGCAGCAAGTGCGTCAGGAAAGAGGAAAGAATGAAAATGGATATGAAAGAAATCAGAGAAGCGTATCAGAAGAAAATAGAGGAAAACTATGAGGCGAACAAGGCGTCGGGACTGGCGGTAAAAGATTATCTGGAGCACTCATCGGTAGCGTACCATGGAAGATGTGTCCATACCCTGCATATCCCCAAGATCCTGACGGAGGATGTGGCAGGATATTTTGGCGAGATCGTGGACACCACCTACAAAATTTTTGAAAAGATCATCCACGAATATCTGAAGAATCCGGAATACAGAAAATACTTTCCGTTCTCCAAAGAGCTGGAGGAGCTGATCCTGGTTCCGAATCTGTATGATTCTGTTCTGCCGGTTGCCCGTTTCGATATTTTTTTCAATGAGGAGGACTGGAGTTTCAAGTTCTGTGAGATCAACAGCGACGGAACCAGCGCGATGAATGAAGATTATGTGCTGAACATGGCGCTGGAAAGAAATATCACCCATCAGGAAATGAAAAAAACCTATTCCTTCCGTCAGTATGAACTGTTTGACAGCTGGGTACAGACATTTCTCGGTCTGTATGAGACGTACGAAAAGAAAAAGGCACATCCCTATATTGCGATCGTGGATTTTCTGGAGCACTGCTCGATCACAGAGTTTGAGGAATTTCAGAGACGGTTCCAGCGGGCAGGATATGCATGTGAGATCTGCGAGATTACAGAGATGAGATACGAGAACGGCGTGCTGTACTCACCCACCGGGCATCCGGTGGATCTGATCTACCGCCGCGCGGTGACCACGGATGTGATGGAAAATTACGAGAAAGTCCAGCCGTTTGTGCAGGCGGTGAAGGATCAGGCGGTCTGCGTGATGGGATCTTTCTGTACTCAGATCGTGCACAACAAATGGCTGTTCAAGATCCTGCGGGAGGAACCGACCCTGTCTCTTCTTGATGAGAGGGAACAGAAATTTGTGATGGAGCATATCCCTTACACCAATCTTATGGACAGCCGTTTCTGCAGGGAGGAACATCTGCTGGAAGACAAAGACCGGTGGATCATCAAGCCTCTGGATTCCTACGGTTCCCGCGGGGTATACGCCGGGGTGGATTATACCCAGGAAGAATGGGAGGACATTGTAGAGCAGCATTTTAATCAGGGATATATTTATCAGGAATACCATCATCCGTACCGTACGCAGAACATTTATTTTCCTGAGGAAAACGCAGCGTTTAAGCCGTATACCAATATGTCCGGGCTGTTCGTATACAATGGAAAATTTGCAGGCGTATACTCCCGTCTTTCCGATGGAGGCATTATTTCCTCTCAGTATAACGAGAAAGCAGTTGCGACACTGGTTCTTCAATGAAAAGAGACAACAGAAAAGATCTGCACTTTCTTGTGATAAAACATTAATTCGGAAAAAGAAAATGATTGACAGATGGAGGAAAAGAAAGTATAGTTTAAAACTAAAGATAGAAAAAGAAGAACAATCAGAGAAAGGGGCAGAGACAGCGATGGGTGTTAACAGTGAAAATCTGGAGGAGAAAATCAATGAACTGGCAGAATACAGCAGAAGATCCGGAAAAATTGATTTATCTTTATACACGGAATACGATGTAAAGCGAGGACTGAGGGATTCCAGCGGGCAGGGTGTTCTGACCGGACTGACAGAGATTTCCGATGTGCTGGCGTTTGATGTGGATGAAAACGGGGAGAAATTTCCGGTGGACGGAAGCCTGTATTATCAGGGCTATAACGTGGGAGAACTGATCCAGGGTATCGATTCCAGGAGATTTGGATTTGAGGAAACGATTTATCTGCTGCTGTTCGGCGAACTTCCGACGCAGGCACAGCTGGACGACTTCAAGGAAATACTCAGCTATTACCGGGACCTGCCGGATACGTTTGTGCGTGACGTTGTGATGAAAGCCACCAGCAGAAACATGATGAATACCCTGCAGAGATGTGTGCTGACCCTGTATTCCTACGATGAGAATCCTGATGATATTTCCATTTCCAATGTACTTCGTCAGTCCCTGAGCCTGATCGCAAAACTTCCGCTGATCGCTGTGTATGGGTATCACGCTTACCGTCATTATCATGAAAATCAGAACCTGTTTATCCGGAATCCGAAGCCGGAGCTGTCCATGGCGGAGAACATTCTGCAGATGCTTCATCCGGATGGAGTTTACACAGAGCTGGAAGCGAAGGTGCTGGATGTGGCGTTGATCCTCCATGCGGATCACGGCGGCGGAAACAACTCTACGTTTACCAACCATGTGGTTTCTTCTTCCGGTACAGACACCTATTCCGCCATTGCAGCGTCCCTCAGTTCCCTGAAAGGACCGAGACACGGCGGGGCAAACCTGAAAGTTATTGAAATGTTTGAAAATATCAAGGAGCATGTGCCGGACTGGGAGGACGAGGACGTGCTGCGCACTTACCTGAAAAGAATCCTGGACAAGGATGCCTTTGACAACAGCGGCCTGATCTATGGAATGGGCCATGCGGTCTATACATTGTCGGATCCAAGGTGTGTGATCCTGAAGCGGTATGCCAAGAGGCTTTCAGAAGAAAAACATGAGGAAAAAGAATTTGCCCTGTACGAGCGGGTGGAGCGGATTGCAGGAGAGTGTATCGCAGGGAAGCGCCGGCTGCTGAAACCGGTCTGCGCAAATGTGGATTTCTACAGCGGTTTTGTCTATACCATGCTGGGACTGCCCAAGGAGCTGTATACACCGATTTTCGCAATTTCCCGTATTGCCGGATGGTCTGCGCACCGGATTGAAGAACTTGCAAACGACGGCAAGATCATCCGTCCCGCATATAAATATGTAGGACATCATAAAGAATACCGGGATGTGGAAGAAAGAGAGGAGTAACAAGGATCGGAAATGTCAAAAAATAAAAAGAAAAAGCTGGGGAAGGAACTGATCGCTGTCGTCTGCGTACTGGCAGTCCTGGCGGGAGGCGTCTGGTATCTCAGAACACAGCAGAACCATTCGGACACACAGAATGCGGAGGGAACGTCCGGGGAAAACGCTGCTGCCGGGGCGGAAGAGGGTGTTGCGTCAGGCAGTACATCAGAAACGGCGGAGCGTGCGTCCGCGGAGGATACAGAAGATTCTTCCACGGTGAAAAATCAGGAGGACCAGGTGTCGGAGACACCTGCGGCGACTGCGGCACCGACGGACACGCCGACACCGGAGCCGACCCTGTCGCCGGAGGAAAAGCTTGCCGGGGATTACCGGGAGGTCGGCTGGGCGCAGGTGATCGGAGAGCAGATCCTTGTCTGCCAGATGGACGCCATTGAAGTGAGAGATTCAGCCAATCAGATCGTAAAGAATTATACGGACCTGGGACAGTTGAGCCTGGGAGGCGATTCTGTCTATACCAATGGCTATACGGTGTACTATGCGTCCGTTTCGGATACGGGAAGCAGGAGTATCTGGCAGCTGGATCTGGAAACCGGAGAGAAAAAAGAAATGGTCGCGCTGGAAAACAGCAGTGTGTTCGCCGGCGCCAACCGGGAGTACCTCTACTATATTGTTTCCGGGGCAGATGATTTTGAAAATACACTGAAAGCATATCGGATCAGCGATGGAACGGTGCTGGACATTGCCCAGAATGTGGACGAGGTAACCGTATTGTCTGATGTTGTGATCACGATGGGGCTGCGCTTTGACGTATCTCCTGTGGCTCTGAAAGTATGCGGCCTGGATGGAAGCAATTCGGTCACGATCGGTGAGTACGTCAATTCCTATCTTGTGTCAGAGGGAAGGATTTATTACCTGGATTATGGCAGTGAAGCAGGATATATCCCTGCGGATCTGAAATCCTGCAGCCGGAACGGGCAGGAGGTACAGGTGCTTGCGGAAAATCTGAATACGCTGTCCTTTTCCATGGCAGGGGAGAATACGATCTTTTTCGCTTCTGTCAGCGAAGGAGCCGATACGGCGGATTCCGGCTACCTATTCTATAACTGGCAGACCGGTGAGCAGAAAAAAGCTGCTGAAAGCGGAACCTATCTGGGCTTCCTGGGCAGTGACGGGCAGAAAGCTTATCTGGAGCGGGAGGAGCAGGTGGCAGTCTACGATATGGCAGCCGGACAGTTTCAGGAAGGCGCTTTTGCGCTGCCGGAAGGATGCTATCCTGTGGAGGGACTGTTTCTGAACGGGGAATTCTGGGTGGTGCAGAGTTCTTCTGACAACCGGATCGATCTGACGCCTCTTGGAGGTTGATAAAAATTACATAAGCAACATTTAAAAATGCTGCAGAACCATAAAGACAGGATCTGCAGCATTTTTCTGTCGATGATTGTTCAGTGCCTTTTCAGGTATTGCTTTTCCAGCAGATTCACAGCGGCATAGAGCAGTGTGGCGATGATGCAGAGTACGATGATGCACATAATGACCATATTCAGCTGGAAGACATTCAAGTACATTGTGATACATTCTGATATCGTATTATCAGTTTAAGGAGAATCTACAGCAGGTTCTCCTTATTTTTTTTGCCCCGTAAGGAGGATGAAGCCTATGTCGAAAAAAGAACAAAAGTATGTAGCCATCTATATCAGGGTTAGCACTTTG